>Ga0187827_10000410_pt1 | contig 68796 bp, 59 predicted proteins | sample ETNtaG_39_FD_167969 | JGI IMG/M metagenome (GOLD analysis project Ga0187827, IMG submission 167969) | Marine microbial and viral communities from oxygen minimum zone, Eastern Pacific Ocean - ETNP2014_SV_150_PacBio MetaG (Illumina Assembly) | ecosystem: Environmental > Aquatic > Marine > Hypoxic... | reverse complement strand
AGCGCTTCTCCGTGTCATCATTTCTGTCACCACGGTTGACACCCGTTTTTTCATAGGTGCGAACCAGGCTTTCCAACTCTCTGGCACTGCAGTGGCAAGCCATCTTTAGCAGCGTTCTCTCGGTCTCCGGGGTTGCCGCGCGGGTGATGGCTCTGACCTTGGAGTAGCTGATCTGTCCCGTTTCGAAGGCGTGATCGATCCGCTTCAGGTCGCGCAGTTTTCTCGCCACGCGGATTCGTTCCCTGGCTGCACCCGCCCCCATACCGCAACGATGGTCCAACCAGTTGACGAGACTGCTGTAGCCGCCGTCGCGCCAGACACCCCGCTGATCGAATTCACCGAGCAGGTCGATAAAGTGCCAGTTGACCGCGTTGAGAAAGGCTGCGGATCGGGTCATTTCATGGATCAGATCCTGGTTGCTAAGGGGCATACAGCGGGCTTGATGAGCGGTGCATAGCATGGTGTTATGGCCTTCTTGAATACTGGATGTAAGTACAGTATTATACCTGTAATGCGTTGATAATTAAACATTAAAGATCTGTTAAAACGGTTGGGATACTTGTCAACACTCGCATCTACATCGAGTTTGCCGGAAGTCCTGGAGAAGTGAGTTGATTCCAGGAACGAATCAACGCTTGCTCATCGGATAGTGCTCGAGTACTTCTTCAAACGCCGAAGCGATAGCTGTCCTTGCCTTTTCCATTTGCATCCGTTCGCCTGGAACCACGTCATGTATTCGGCCTATGCTGCCAGACCAGATTAACTTGTTAGTTGCAGAATCATACATTTCGATCAACATGTCTGCCTGAAAGCGCAGATTATCTCCCGGCGCAAGATGTGTGGAAAATTGATCCTTGACGACGGGCTTATTTAGATTCGTCTGCATTGCCTTCAACTCAACGATCAGGTCGCGACGAGCTTCATCTCGATGCATTCCCTTCTTCCCGAACGCGATGGTGAACTCCTCCTCCATCGTGGTCTTCAGGAACTCTGGTAGGTCCATGAGTGTCAGGCTGAAGCTGGTATAAGGTTCGTTGTCCGAACAGCAATTCAATACCGCAGAACCAACACCGAAGTTTCTGTGGGCGCAACCATCGGTGACAACGGAAACCACGATGATCGCGACAATCAGCGCTGCTTTTCCGATTTTCATAGCACTCTCCTTGTGTCAACTCACGCGCAAATCACACCGGACACACTTTGCCTGATGCGTCCGGTGCAGTTTCTGCCATCTGCCTCACGCTCGGTATGTGGGTGTGCATAAGTTACTTTACACCCACCGCTTACGCTCCTCCATGATGGACATCACATGCGCGTTCCATATCAAGTATGTCGAGGCAACATATCTGCTATGGCTCAGGAGACCGACCGATCGGTGGAGTGATGTCGTATAGGCAATCAGACCAGCGGTTCCAGTCGCAGGATGCCAAAGCGGTCAGCACCGAGACTGGAGCCGGTGAAGACGTAAGGTTGTTGACAGCTGGATGCGGCGTACGTTTCGGCGATCTGCTGCACTTGACTACCGGCATTGGCGGCGCCGAGGATGGCGACTGTTCCGCCGGATCCGCCGCCGGTGAAAAAGGCCGTGACCGGTCGCTGCCAAGTGCTCAACGCTGGCTGACAACTCGACTTCGGTGGTCTTGAAGACAAAGTTGGTGGCGTAGATCTGGCAGTGGGGGTGCGGGTTCGGTACCCCAACGACGTCACCGTTGTTCTCAAATATCAGGACGTGTGCGACTTCGGAACGTGCGCTGAGTTCACGGTATTGCGCCTGCCACGTGCGAAGCAGCATGGCGATGCTCTCCACTGACAGGCGACTGAGGCGCAGATTGTGCTCTGGTCCGTAGCAGACGACGCGGGCCAGACCTTGGGCCGGGGCATTACGGTACACGCCGGGTGCCTCGAGAATGTCGAGTGGAGCCATGGGCCCCACACAGGGATGATCGTTGTCGAATACGTAAACGCCGTCATAATCTTCGTTAACGGCACCACTGATGCGATCATTGTGCGGACACAGATAGCAGCTTTCGAGGTAGGTTGGCAGTTCAGCGTCTTCACGGGGTAACGTCTCACCGATCCAGGGCCGGTCCTGACGATGGCCGGCGATAACGACCCACTCCTGACGCAGGGGATGCCAGCGCTGTTCCCACTTGGCGGTCATGGATGGATTGTCGCGCGAATTACCAAATGCAACAAGGCTCAGACATTTCAGCTTGGGAGGACCGCATACTGTCAGATCATCCAGTTTCGAAATTGTGTAAGCTTAAATGGCAATTCGCCATAGAGTGTGTTCGTTTAGAATCCCTACAGCCCTGCCGGGCTTGGTGGTAACCCTCGTATCCGATGGACAGGATCTGATTCCCGTTTCTCGCGGACTACAGACCACATCTGATCCCGTCTGGGACTATTTCATCAGTCCCGGAAGATCCTGGCAAGGGGAGGACGGCCCGGTGGCAAGCCTACCCCTGACACTGATCTTTCGCGCAACAGGTTGTAGCCATAACGGATTGATTCGTATGCAATACAACGCCAAGGAAGTCACGGACACTCGAATACTTGTCGGACAGGAAACCTGCCACTTTCTACGCGCTGACATTTGGGGTCGAGGCAAATCAGTGTACCAACCTGTCAAAGTGCCAGGGTCGGATGAGATTCGAGCCGCGTGGCGGAATGAAAAGCAAAACCGTATACCGATCTTGTCGTTGAGTGACTTTGTAAGGGATCATCCAACAGCGGATGTCGAGTTGTTCAGGACAGGCCTGCCTACCGATCATGACCTGTCTACATTCGGCTTCTACTACATGGGTAGACACTACAATGCCGGCTGCATGACGCGCCACGGTCCCTATCCCTATTGCGATCAGATGCTGATGACTTCCTTTTCGACGGCCAAGTCGGCGTACGCTGCGATCGCGTTGATGGCGATGGCGCAAGAATTCGGTGAGGAGGTCTACGATGAGACGATCGCGTCCCTGCTGCCCGAGGCAGAAGAGGCAAAGGGAAAGTGGGATGATGTGACCCTGAATCACATCGGTGATATGGCAAGCGGAAATTTCAGCAACAGTGCGCCCATGGCAGATCCCGGACCGGGACTGTTCTATGCGGGCTTGGATCGTGATGGGAAGCTGGCAGCAGCTTTCCTTTGGCCCAATGCGAAACCTGCCGGCGAGTTTTTCGTTTACCAGACGGCGGACACGTTTATCCAAGTCAATGCAATGGATGCATATCTGCGAAAACGCCGCGCAGACATCACGGACTCCTTTGATTACCTGATTGCCCGTGTGCTGAAGCCACTCAATGTACAACCTGAAGTGTGGTTCAGCCGTCGGACTCGGGACCATGACACCGCCAATAGTGGTACGGCGTTTGGCGGTATGGGCATGTGGTGGACCACCGATGCGATCGTCAAAGTGGCTCGTCACCCAGCCATCGCCTAGCCAGGCACAAATGCTTGTTCTCTGGTTTCTTGCAGCGATATGGCCTCTTCCGGACAGACTACTGCGCACAATCCGCAGCCCATGCACTTCTCTGCAGAGATTGTCGTGCTGTCTCGCATGGCGATGGCATCGAAATGACATCGATCGAAGCACAATTCACAGTCGTTACAGGTGTCGGAGTCCAGCATCGCGGTAAAACGGCTGGGAGCCGCAAAATTGACACCGGATGTTCTGGGGCCGGGCCAGGCGATGCAGCAATCATCACAGCAATTGCAGATGATGTGACCCAGTCCGCGGCTGTTGCCGACCATGTGTACCAATCCCTCCTCCTCGCAGTGCTTGAGGATGGCGATCGCCTCTGCCTTGCTGATGCCTTTGCCGGTGCCTCGGTCCAAGGTGTAGTCCGCAGCCTTGTCGACCTGGATACAGACTTCAAGCGGTTTTTCACAGGGAACTCCCTCGACAAGCCGGCATGGGCATCTGACCACCGCCAGGTTGCGCGCCTCTGCCACGATGTGCTTGACGTCTTCAAAGGGCGCGATGCTGGTGTCCGGTTCAAGGGTGACGTTGACGGGAACGACCCGCATGGAAGACCGCTGCAGGTTTGACTCGAGCCGTCTATGGTATGCGGGGTATTCCTTCGCCTGGTATTCCCGCCACAGGTTCATAAAATCCTGATCGACATCCGGCGCCAGTACGCTGGAGTCGTGAAACTGGAGTAAAGCCCTGACCCGGTAGTATCGGGTGCTGCCGTTTGCATCTGTTTTCGAGGACTTGTACAGCAATCCCTTTCTGAAAAGTGGATCCATCATCTTGTTAACGTCTTTGGCCGGCAGCCCTGTTTTCTCGGCAAGCTCACCAGCAGAAGCCGGCGGAGATGCCGCCAGAATGACCTCAGCTTCATTTTCATCAGCGAGCATCTGGAAGAGTCTCGGTATAGTCGGGGATTCCGCTGCACCGATCGCTTCTGCCAGTTTTGTATAGACGGATTCTTGCACCATGTTCATCTCCTGGGGTCAAGTCTCAATCAGGATGCACCAAATGTAACGCAAATGGGAGGAATTGTCCCAGAAAGCCCGTGCTAAATGTGTGGCCATCTAGGCCCTGCGGCTTGTGGCTGGTGACTTGAGTCCTTCGAGCGCGTCAGCTCATCTCTTCTACCAACTGCCACGCCCTTTGGGAGCAGTGGGCGACTCTGTCACGCTGGCTGTCTATCTCAAGCTCCGAACTTGCGATGCCATCGAGCGCGCGTTTATAGACTCCCTGGACAATGCCGGCAAGACGGAACAGGTTGTAGGCTACGTAGAAGTTCCAGTTCTCGATGTCGCCGCGGCCGGTCAGTTGGCAGTAGCGTTGCCGCCACTCGTCCTCGGTCGGGATGCCGCGTTCGGGCAACTCGTCGATGATCGGCTGGAACTCTGTTTGATGGGCGTAGGCCGGGTGGTAGGAAAGGTCTCCCAGTGGATGGCCGAGGGTCGACAACTCCCAGTCGAGAATCGCCGCGATGCGCGGTTCCGATGGATGGATGAGCGTGTTGCCGATACGGTAGTCGCCGTGGATCACCGCTGTCTCGTCCCCTGCCGGGATGTGCTCGGGCATCCAGTCGATCAGACGATCCATCTCGGCGAGGTCGTCGGTCTGAGATGCACGATATTGCTTGGACCAGCGGTCGATCTGGCGGGCGAAGTAGTTGCCCGGCCGTCCGTGCCGCTCGAGACCCACCTCGATGTGGTCGACCTGGTGCAGCGCGGCGAGTATGCGTATGAAGTCGTCGTAGATAGCGCGGCGCTCGTCCGGGCTGAACGTTGTCATTTCCGAGGTGGTGGTACGTCCCTCGATCATCTCCATGACGTAAAACTCCTGACCGATGATGGAGGGGTCGTCGCAATGGTGGTGCATTTTGGGTACCGGCACATCGCTGTCGCGCAGGGCGTGCATGACGCGATGTTCCCTTTCCACCTGGTGGGCGGAAGGTAACAGATGGCCGGGTGGCCGTTTCCGGAGCACCCAGCGGTCGTCGTTGGATGTGAGTCGAAACGTGGGGTTGGACGTGCCGCCCACGTATTGCTGAACGTTGAGGTCACCGCGGAATCCGGGCAGCTTTCGCTGCAGGTACTTGGACAGGGCCGCTTCATCGAAACGGTGTGCCTTCAGCACAGGGATCAATACGGGCTGGTCTTCTTCCATTACGTGTTCCTTAGGGTTTCTTGTTGCCACGGTGTCGACGCCGACTTTGCTACTCTACAATGATAACGCCGATCTTGGTTTGAATGTGTCAGGTTGACCATTCTACCTTTAATACATGAGCGTATCTCCTGCGCGTATATATCGTCTGTGCCGGCGAGAAAAGCTACGCTGCAAACGAGGACCTCAGATCCTGTTCAGGTGATGGACCTTTACGGTACTGTAGCCCGCCAGCGACGCTTTGTGCCGTTGCTCGGAGAAGAGCGAATAGACTATAGTACGGGAGAAGAGGAGGTGAGCCATACTGCCATTGTTAGCTGATGGCAGTGGCTACAATTCATAGCTGTTCAAGCCAACGAAGGTGCCACAGTTCCTTCTACTTAGCGTGCGCATAAGAACGGAGAAGTTAATTCCGGTCCTCCGGTCTCGTACGCGATAATCGAATTGGACGGGAAATCCCACTGTGTGTATGCGCACCATGCAGTTTCCGTCCTCATCCTTCTTGTTGATCCTATCCACGACATCGACCACTCGCTGTATGGATCGGCCACTGTATTCATCGCCAAATACATAGAGACTGATCTTCTTGTCGGGTGAGTAATAGGTCGCGATTGCTGTTCGTATACCTTCCACCGGACTGCTGTTACTGAGTACGTTCCAGGTCTCCAGCATCCTGATGATCGCCTGTCGTCTGCTGGGCGTATCTTGAATCCATTTTCCAGTGTATTGGGGAAACATATACCTGCCCATATCGCTCAGTACCTGGATGCCTTTGAGTCTGGGGTAGACATCCAGCACTTCCTGCAGTTTTTGGACCACCAACGGCCAGGCATTTCCGAACATGCTGCCGGATGTGTCGATGATGAAAATCACGTATTCACTGTCGACGGGAATGCCGCCGACGGTGTTGTCCTCCTGGTTTTTCTTGTATTCAGCCAACAGCCGCTTCATCTCTTCCGTCAGCGACTGTTTGGCCGTGGCGAGTTTCTTTTCGATCTCATTCTCCAGAAACGTGGTATCCACCGTCGTCGTGTGTCGTTGCTCGAGTTTTGCCAGATTGCCCTGAAGTTCCTGCAGAGCGTGTATGTCATCTTCCAGGGTGTCTTCCTTTCTTATCATCTCGCGGCTTAGCGTGCGTGACTCGCCGCGAATCTCAACCAGGGTCAGTTGTAGTTCGGCCAGGTAGGAGGTGAGTTGCTCAATGGTCTCTTCGATAAGCACCGGTTCGAACACTTTGGTAAGCACCAGCATCAGGATGAGGGCCCCGAATCCACAGCTGATGACGTCCAGGAAAGAAAGACTGATCCCTTCTATATCTCGTCGTTTACGCATCTAATCTCTCGTCCTGCGGTGGATCTTACGGCCAGTCATCGGAGGGACTCAGAAATGAGCCCGCGGTGATCTGGGCAAGATACCAGAAGTTGGGCGCTGCCAGTGGATCCCCGTCCATCGGCAACAGAATCACGTTTACCGGGACACCCCCGGGCAACAGTTCAAGACTGTCTTCGAAATACCGCTCCCTCTGTTTACCCGCCACGGTGGTTCCCTTGGGGGGAGAATCTCCCTGGGTTGGTAAGCTATCCGTGATCAGGTAGACATTGTCCGGTTGCGGAGACAACTCATTGATGACTGCGAAAGCGCTGTGCAGGCTGGTTCCGCCCGCAGGAACGACCTCTTGCAGATTTTCCACTGCCACATTCAGCTTGCTGCCCTTTACCAGGTCCAGCCACTCGCCACTCGTGTCAGGAATGGTTGGGGTCGCTTCCGTATTGAATGTGTAGAGCTGAAAAGAACCAGTGTGGGGAATGTTGGCGGTAAGCCATTGAACGGTGCGAATCGCTCTTTGCCATTTATCGGCGAGGACCTTCTCCTCGTCGGGTAGATTCCGCCTGCGAATTACGTTTACGATGGTCTCATCCAACATGCTGGCCGATGCATCCAGTAGTATCAGTATATACTCACCGCCGATTTTGATGCCGGTGAGGTATTGGCGATCTCCCTCACCGGTGAAGGTCTGCACGCTGCGACCGGCAAGCTCGTTAGCTTCCAGGCTGCCCTTCAGTTTTCCTGTTTCCTGTTCCAGTTTCTTCAGGTCGTCCTTCAGCTTCTGGATGTTCGAGTCATTGTCGGTTTCCTCGCTCTCAAGTTCAGCGATTTGCACCTGGATTTCTTTGATGGTTTTGATCAGTTGTGCTATCTGAATCTCGGTCACCTCGATCTGATCGTCAGTTTCCTTGACTGTGCTGCGTAGCTCAACTACTTTCTCCTGGTCGCTCTCGACTTCCAGTTCTATTTTCCTTACCTGCGCCATCAACTCCACGCTCAGCTCCTGCGATGTAACTTCGGTCGAGTGGTGGATAATGATGAAGATAAGAATTACTGCACCGAATCCACAGGACATTATGTCCAGGAAGGACAGGCTATAGACCGTGAATTCTCTCTTACGAGCCATGGCTGTTTTCGACTGAGATGAGGATTAGTTTCTCTGTACCCAGTTGTATTTCATCGCCAGGTTTCAGTTCTGTTTGTACCTTAACCGCCTCACCGTTGATAAGCGTGCCTGCGCTGCTGTGGTTGTCCAGGAATACCGCCCGGTCTCTCCGGTAGATTGTACATTGCGGTTCGTCCACATCTACTCCGTCCGAAAAGTGGCTATCGAGTTTAAGTGCGTCATCGATTGGTAGAGCTCGATTGCCATGCAGTATATGGGTCGCATACATTGTCTCGGTCGCAGCAGCCGGCACTACGGACAGAGGACGCGACAGAGTCCGTTCATCGGAGGGGAGCGTGGTTATGTGGGTCAGTGAATCTCCCTCGGAACGAATATCCGTCAAGTGTTTCAGAATACCTTTGGACACTGCGTGCTGTTCGAGCAACACGATATCGCAGTTGTCAAGTAGAGCCAGTGAATCGAGCAAACCCGGGAAGCCTCGAAACCGATGGGAAATACACAGTTGTACTCGTTCTTCTCCAGCTGTCCTGGTTCGAAGCTGCTGGACGATTTGAGGGTAGATCTCGGTACAGGCTTTCAGCAGTTGGTCGCCGGAGATGGATACGGAGTGGGTTATATCCCCCAACGGTAATTCAAACGTGTTTGATGAATTCGCATTGCAGTTTTCTATCCACTTAGCTAAATGATCAAAAAGGACTTGCTCGCTTTCCGCCTGGTGCATGGGATCAAATCGGTTAGTGTGAATGAACTGCTGGGCGATGGTATGAGCCCACCTGTCCATCAACGTGTATAGGCCAATTTCTGTTACGGTAGTATTCTCTATGCGGCGCAGTTGTATGCCCCTTTCCAGTTCCGTCAGCACAATGCGATGCAGTTGGACATCCAGGTGCAGGACGCATCGGTAGGGTTGCTGCTCGCTGACTGCGGCAGTGGCAGCGTCCACCACTCCTCTGACCGGGATGCCACACTCCTTGGTCATCCCTAGGAGTAGCCCCAACTTCTGCTTATCGTAGCTGCCGGGAACAGACAGGATCACTTCATCTACCTGATTCTTGACGTCGTGCCAGAGTTCGTCGAGATGAGCGAATGCCAGGTCGGCGTGATGCCGGATCCTCTCTGAACCGTTGGCTAAAGGATCCAGGTTCAGCTGGTCCCAGAAACGGTTGTTGGTCCAGCGGGGAAGCAGTCTGGCGTTTCTGATTGCCTCGTCACCGAGCAGCAGATTATCGCCGTCCAATACTGCATATCCGGGACTTAAGATGACCGGATTATCTCCGACTGACACCTGTATGCCGGTGTCGCTGATATCAAATATTCCAAGTGACAAATCAGATCTCCTCGTGTCTTCGCTTGACTAGCTGGTGGCCGTCCGGCTTCAGGTCCGCGCCGCTGGTGGCTGTCTCAAGTTGTTGATTTTGCTGATAACATCTTTGCATTGTTTATCCTGTTACGCCTGCTGGCTAGCTTTGCAGATTGCGTACCAATCTCGCGTCGCAGTAGTTCTCGGAATCCAGAACCAGCCGCTCCTGGGCAAGTTGAAGCTGATGCATGAGGAACATCACCAGTATGCTGATGAGCAGCGCCACAAATGTTGAATTGAAAGCGATTCCCAGGCTTTGCGTGACTCCGGCAATGTCTCCTTGTACGGCTTTGTGTGCCTGGCCCAAAGCCTGTCCAATGCCTCTTACGGTACCCAGAAAACCGATCGATGGAATTGCCCAGGCGATGTACCGAACCATTGAGAGTTCGGAATCGAGCCGCTCCGATTCCGAATTGCATACTGCACGCAGGGCATTGGATACGTCCTGGATGTTGCGGGTGGAGCGAAACCTGTGTAGTGCAGTTAAGAGGGCGCGCGGTAACAGATAGGTCTGGTCGATGTCCGGCAGTGCCTGAATGGGCCTGGAGTACTCCCGGGCGTCTTCCGGCAGAATGCTGGTGCCCTGGTCGACGGAGATCAGGTCCATCTGCAACATCTTGCGTTCCTGGACGGCGATATATGCCTTGTGGGCCATCAGAGCGATCGCCCAGAGCATCAGGATAAAGCAGGACTCCTGCTCGAAATCACGAATGACCACATAGACCGATCGTTCCGGGACATATTCCGGGTTGGTGTTGATCTGAATGGCCTGTTCCTCCAGTACGGCGTTGGCATTGGGCCTGATCACCGATACGTAAACCGCATGGGTAATGATGACAGCGATGATGAGCGAGAAGAGTTGAAAAATGAATTCTAAGGGGATAGCTCTTTTCATGTTTCTTCCAGATTGTTGACCAGTTTGTTAAGTAGTGTGTGCGGTGAATGGTGCCGTTGTGAGCGAAGTGGAAATCAGATATCGACTGGGTACGCTACCGAATTGTCCGCCGTTATGTCCTCACTTGGCCTGAAATTTCCGGATGCCCTGGTACGCCTTGTCGTCGCTGCTCTTGCCGGCTGGGGCTCAGTCGTTGCTGCTCCATCAGGTGTTTCCCCGCCTTCGGTGTCATCAGGTGCGCCTGCCGCAGGATCGCCTGCCGCAGGGTCGCCTGCCGCAGGTCCGCCTGCCGCAGGATCGCCTGCCGCAGGTCCGCCTGCCGCAGCTTCTGCTTGAGATACACAGGGCAGGGCGGTCAATAGTCCGAGTAAAATGGTCAGCCGCAGTCGTTTCAAATTCATTCGGGATCTCCGCTGGCCTGACTACTCAAGGTAACGAACAATTCTGAATCCGAGGTCAGGACGTTGCTTCACTCCGTAATCTCTATACGTCCAGCGCAGTTCGCTGAAACGGCCATGCATAAAACTTGCGCCACGAATGACGTGGTATTGCCCTCGATCCGGCCCGGTTGGATCGAGCGTGGTTTCGCCGATGAGAGAAGGATCGGGAACGTAAATGTCATGAATCCATTCGGCTACGTTGCCTTCAAGATCATAGAGACCGAGAGGATTAGGTCTGAAGCTGCCACCCGGTGCACTGCCCAGAAATCCGTCGCTATATGACTTGATATGGTAGGCCACCAGATCCCGAGCGGAAATATCGGCATAGTTTCCCGACCTTGCAGTTGGCGGCATGGCGTCGCCCCAGGGAAAGCGGGTCGTTTTCTCCGTTCCGGCATAGCGCGCGATCCACGCCCACTCAGCTTCCGTTGGCAGCCGATAACCGGTGTTAAGGGGTTTGACCCCCACCCATTTGCCGTTAGTCTGCCGGTAGGCCAACGGCAGCGAATCTTTCTTGCTGAGCCAGTTGGCGTATGCGACCGCCTGTTCCCAGGTGACATTAACCACGGGTCGTTCCTCCTGATTCAGCAGAGCGCGGCCAACACTCCCCGATGCATGATTCAGGTTAAACGCTAGAAATTCACTGTTGGTGATCTCTTTGGTGCTTGCGTAATAGGGACGGGTGAGAGATACAACACGTTGGGCTTCATTGGAGCGCCTACCCGGTTCTCTCCTTGGCGCTCCCATCGCCAACTGGGCCGGAATGATCAACCGCATCTCCTGACCTTCGGCCGTGACGATTGTCTGAGGAATAGATTCCGCTTTGGCTTGTTCGACTGTCTTGAGATCGATAGTGAGTTGTTGATCAAAGCCGGGACGCGGGGTAATGACCGTGTTGAAGGGAGCGTACCCCTCCTTTCTAATCTCCAGGCGGTGATTCGCAGCAGTGAGTTTCAACCGTTGATTGGGATCACCCATCGACTCACCGTCCAGGAAAAGGACAGCTCCCGCAGGCGACACTACCAATCTAACCACAGCAAGGACCGGCTCGAGCTTAACGTTCAGGTCGATGTCTTCTTCCGGCTGCACGCTGATCGAGCGGTTTGCAGGGCTATATCCGGCTTTCGACAAAGCCAGGGAATAGTCACCGGGCGCAAGGACAAGATCCAAAGGCGTCTGCCCGCGATAGTCACCTGACACCGTCACGTTGGCTTTGGCCGGATCGCTTTGCAGTGAAATCCTGCCGTCCGATTTCACCAGGTCGATGCTGGGTAGCGTCTGTGCTTCGCCGGCGATCACCTCAATCTGCGTCTGCCAGCTCTTGTAACCCGGTAGTTTCACCTTGATATCATGTAATCCCTGAAGTACTTCGGTGATGAGTGGCGTTTGTCCATGTTCGTCTCCGTCCACAGAAACTACGGCACCCACCGGCTGGGTTGCTAAAGTGATGTCGGCCCAGGCCTGAGAAAGCTCGATATCCAGTTTCTGTTCAATCTGCATACCCTCGATCTCAACTTCAGTGTCGTAGGGAAGGTACCTGTCGGAGTGAATCGCAATGTCGTGAAGTCCCGGGGATATGTCATTCAGGATGACGGGTGTTTTGCCGCTAAATTGCTGATCGACGAACAGATCGGATCCACCTTCAGGTATTGTGGTCACAGTCAGAATGCCAGGTAGTTTGACCATGGAGAGAGAAATCTCCTGGTCCGGTGCTGCACTCACTTCCACAATTTCTTGCAGTGTGTGGTAACCCTTCCTGTCAGCGTACAGAACGTACGTGCCCGGGCGCAGCAGATGTCGACCGCCTAATTCATACCTGAAGAGACCACCCTCAATGCGAACCGATTCCGGTACGGGTTCGATCAGGAAGTTGACTGCCTTGGCTGTGAACATGAACCAGACCACGAGACCCAGAATTACAAAAACAGTTGCTATAAGCACTGGTATCGGCTTTATCCGGAATCCGCCGCCGCCAACTTCTGACGTGGCCCGCGTGAAGCTGACGGGTTCGATAACTTCGTTGTTGGAGGAGTGACTGACTTCCATCTCTTCCTCAAGCTTGTCGTTTTGTGCTGTCATAAGACTTGATTACTCGATTCCGTTTGAGATCATATTTTTTCCGTGCAGCTTACAAAAATCGCCGGAGCGCTCTGCCCCGCAATCAGGGTGAACTCCTGTTGGACATCACGGTAGCCCCTTCTCTTGCCAACGACTCTGTAGGTGCCTGGGTGGAGTGTCAACTGTTTAGATTCCAGTCGACCGAGGCGGCCAACTCTGTACACCGTGACGTCAGTCAGCTTGTCCGATCTCAGCTCCACCTCTAGAGGTGTTCGGGCCAATTCGATAAGATTGGCCAGCGTCGAGATCTGCTTTCGGAGCCTTGGACCAGGCTGGGTAACCCCCTGCGCCTGCGACATCACTTTCCGGGCTGACTCGTAGTCATTGTTGTCGTTCAGCAGTACCGGACTGGCGATGTACCTATTTAGCCTGCCGGCGAGCGCCGCTCTGCTTACAGCAAAGGCTTTGCCCTCGCTGGCGAACAGCAGGCTTGGATCCAGATTCAGTACCGCCGAATATTCAGCCGCTGTTTCCGGCCACTGTTCATTGTCTTTAAACGCCAACGCCTTACCCCGATGCGTCGCGATCTGTTTCAAGCGGATGGCGAGATCGATCTGTTGTAGAGCGTCGACAGGTTCAGCTGAACCGGGAAGGATGCTTTGTGCCTGGTTAAACGCATCGCGGGCCTCGCTGTACTTTTCCTGGTCGAGAGATGCAAATCCAATCGACATGGCCTGGTTAAAATCCCGCTTCCTGATTTTGTCTTTGACGCGTACGCGGCCGTCTGCTGCAGCTTCCCACCGCGGATCCCATGAGCTGGCCTGTTTGAATTGCAGCAGGGCTGCTTCTAAGTCAGAGCTGTCCTCATGGGTGATGGCGGCCTGCACCAGCGCCAGAACTTCATCAAGGCTATTGGCTCTGTTGACTCCTTCCCGTGCCGCACCGTTTGTGGGGTCGATCGCCAAAACGATTTGAAATGCTTGGAGGGCCGCGTTTGAGTCTGAGCTGTCTAACGCATCCAGGCCCGCTTGGAGCTTGTCCGTCTTGACGCTTTCGACGGACCCGGCCAGTTCATCCAGAATCTGAATTGCTGTTTGAAAACTGCCGATTGCGTCTGCATAACTCTCCGCACGAAAGAATGCATCTCCCTCTTCCGCCTCGCTCTGAATTTCATCGAAGAGGTCCGGTGCCCAGAGCTGCACGCCCTGATCTTCCAGGTACAGCTGCTGACGCAACAATTGAGCCGCAAGACTATTCGCGTCCTCCTTACGTTGCTTTAGCTGTGCCAGTTGAAATGGAGCTGGTGTGGTCTCTTCATTGTCCTCTGCAGGAGCGATGAGTTGCGTCATGTCGGTTGTTGGCCGTTGATCGAAAACCACCTCGCTTACCTCGACCGGCTCGACACTGTCGGGGAGATACACAAACACGAGGCCTGTGCCGATCAGTAGAAAAAAGAACAGGGGAATGGCGACATAAGTCGGCATGACCCGTGAATCTCTTCTTGAAAGGGGGCGATATGCAGTTGGTGCCGCTATTTCAGTATTACCAGTTGCTCGACTGAACTGGGGATCGGTGTCAAGGATGTTGCTATCGATGTTGATATAGTCGTTCAGAATCGATCTTATTTCTCCAATCGAAGCCGGTCTTTGGTAAGGAGCTTCGCTTAGCATACTCAAGACCAACGATTGCAGTTGCTTGGGCAGAGGAATATCGGTCTGCATGGAGGTGCTTGATCCATCCCACTTGACGCCGCTAAACAATTGGTAGAGAAGCGCGCCGAGAGAGTAGATGTCATCGGTGCTGGCCGGTACCAGTCCCGCTTTCACCTGTGGGCTTTGGTAGGAATCGTTCTCTCCAGTTGGTTCCAGGTGGACGAGGCCAAAATCCGTCAGGTAGGCAGTGCCCGATGCATCGATCAGGATGTTGGATGGATTCAGGTTGCCGTGGACCAGATTCAACCCATGGGCATATTCCAGAGCGTCCAGTACGCCAGACAGCAACTCAAGCTGATATCGATGGCTGCCGGATTGTAGCTGCAGATAGGATGTTCCCCGGGTGGGAGCTGCAGCATCGTGTACGTATTGCGAGACTATGAATTGCTGGCCTTCAGATGAATCGTACAGATCGTATGTCCGGCTGATATTCGGATGGACCAGGGCGCGCATCCTGCCGATATTATCTTTGATCTTGCCGTATTGAGTTTGATCCAGTCTGTTGAGCAGGAATTTCAGACTGACCCGTTCATTGATACTCGCATCCAGAGCAAGCCAGATTTCGTGAGATGGGGCCCCCTGTAATCTGTGCAGCAGCGTGAATCTGTCAGCAAGCGATTGCCCTTCTTCAAATTGAAGTGTCATAAGGAATTCGAGAGTCCGAGTTGTGTCCGGTTGTGCCTGGTGTACTGCCCCACAATTAAGTGGCCGTATTCTCTGGCCTATTTCGTCCCTGGACTGCGTTGCTCGTCGTTGTCGGGGCGCCCGGCGAGGGTGCCCAACCCGCGGCGTCCTCACGCCTTGCCAGGAACAAAATATGCCGACCGAATAATGACCACTTAATTGCGGGACAGCACACTAGTTTCACGAGTTATTTGACTGCCAGACCGGTTTCTTCAGCATATATTTCCTTTAGGATTCGCCGCCATTGCGTATACTGTTCACTCACCGTCCCGGAGAGCTCAATTGTCTTTCCTTCGATGTCCAGGACGATGGGTGTTATCTCAGCTCCCAGCGAAGCGCTGAGCTCCCGCAACGAGTCAGCGTGGATTTCTGCTTCCTTTCGCTTATTGAAACCGGCTTTGACTACCCCGGCGCCCTCGGCAACCGCCACGCCTGCGCCGATCTGACCGGCATAGGTGCCGCTCTTTTGCCCAGCGACGATTCCGCCAACGATCATGGCTGCACCACCCAGCATTCTGGTTTTCGCCTCTTTCTCCATCTGCTGCAGTTTGATGGCTTCATCGTAGGTGTATTCGCGCCAGTCATGGTAAGGCAATTGCATGTCGGTATAGAACTTTGCGTAGTAGTCATCCAGGGTATCGATGAACAAATACTCACGTTGTTTGATCTTGTCGATCCGCGCCAACATCGGATCGTTTTCCGCAGGGAGTTGCTTGATCGCAACTTTGCCTCGCGAATCTTCTTCTATGTATCCATCAAAGGCATCCGGTGAGAGACTGATGGCAAATCTTAACGATGAAACTCGTCGTAGGGTTCGCAGCTGAGTTGCGGTCAGTTTCTGTTGAACTGCAAGCAGGTCGTTGGCTATGGAGTTATAGAAATCCTGAAATGGATCTTCCTTGCGTTGGTTACGATAGGAAAACTTGCTTGATATATCCTCATACTCCTTGTCGATCCAGACCCGGCCGGTCGAGTCGACCGCTTTTATGTCAGCTTTGATCCCTTCCCCGTCGGAGACTTTTATCTCACCTGAAATGATCAGGTCGACCGCACTTGAACCTTGCGGCGTAACGCGAACCGCGCCCCAGTTGCCGGTCAACTCCAGAGTATCTTTCAGATGGTAGGCGAAATACCGTGATTCTGCCCGCCTGACATCGGGGACGATGATGTCTTCTGCGAGTTCCTGCTCATCTTCAGGAATACCGGGATCGAAGGGGGTGATGCCGACGTCCACCAATAGTTCTTGGGGGATCTCCTCCTGAGCCTGGATGGCGGGGGTAGCGACAGCTTTAATAACCTGTGTCGATACGCAGCCACCCACCAGTGCCATCGATAGTAGTAATGTTGTGTATGCCCGTGTCATGGATACCTCCAGGGTAAGCTGGTCACCGATTAGTTGGTGCCCTCTTTGTAGCGTCTGTACTCTTCCCAATACTTCTCTCTGAGTACCGGATCCTTTTCTGCCATGGCGAGTTCTCTGAGTTGACGGGCGACAATATCGTCGTCCTGTCCATCAGGAATATCATCCGGCACTGGCGCGCCTGCCACCATAACGCCCTCCGTGGGTGACGTACCGGTTGGCATGCCTTCCTCCCCTGTGTCGGTGTCGCTCTCTTCGCCCTCCTCCCCCTGCTCACCGGAGGATTCTTGTCCACCCTCGGCCGGTTCCTCTTCACCACCTTCAACCACCGCAACGCTGGGTTGACCGTCGGCACCGCCGCCGCCATCCTCTTCATCACTGATATCCACATCTTCGGATGGTTCGCTTCCTGGTGCCGATGGATCTTCCAGTGCTTTTCTACGCGCTTCCAGAATTGTCTCGTCGAAGATGATCAGCACGTCGTCCAGTTCAACGTCCAGCACGCCGGCCCTACCACCAGAGGGGCTGCCGCTCCCGCCCGCCTGACCAGAGGGTGATCCGGACGATGTCTCAGAACCTGATGGACTACCGCTGGGGGTACCCGGACTGTCACTGGGTGACGAAGGTCTGCCACTGGGCGATGATGGACTGCCACTGGGTGACGAAGGTCTGCCACTGGGCGATGATGGACTGCCACTAGGCGATGATGGACTGCCACTGGGCGATGATGGACTGCCACTAGGCGATGATGGACTGCCACTAGGCGATGATGGACTGCCACTAGGCGATGATGGACTGCCACTAGGCGATGATGGACTGCCACTAGGCGATGACGGACTGCCGCTCGGCGATGATTCACTGCCACTGGGTGACGAAGGACTACTGCTCGGCGATGGAGGACTGTCGCTCGGTTGTGATGGGCTGCTACTGGGTGGGGCAGGACTGCCACTGGGTGTGGGAGGGCTGGGTGACGAGGGTGGCGGTGAACTGCTGGGTGGTGTTGGAGTCGGCGGCGTATCAGCCGACTTGCAGCCCGCCAGCAAAAGGACTATCGCCAGACATTGAATGACCAGATATCTAATTTTCATAACGACCATCCTGTAGTTTTGACAGCTGTATCTCTTGCCGCCTACCTGCCCCTGCTGGATGAGCAACTTACCCACACTGTATTTTAAGCGCTCTCCTACCATTTTATTAGTTCCATCGCCAATTTATTCGACCTAGCAGCCTGCGAGCCCAATAAACGACATTTTGTGTGAGGAAACCTGAAGATTAACTGAATAGACCCGCCTAAGTTCCAACCTGTTCCAGACCGTATAACTGGTTGGTTCGGAATTGGGACGTATTGTTCCCCTGAATCGGCGCTTTAGCTTCTTGTAGAAGCTGGGATCGAGTAGTATGCGGAAACGGACCATGGGTCGGAACACTCTTGATGCTTGCTTCAGAGGCACAGTTTGAAAGTGGCGGCGCATATAACCGGTCAGATATGGATATCGGGCGTTCCATCCCACGTGATGAACTTTTTGTTGAGGCGTGGTACTAAAATTGTATGGATGATTTATTTTCTGTGGCTATAGAGCGCACCAGCAAAATGCTGCTTTCGCTTTTGGCCGCGTTGTCAGTGAGCCTCATTGCTGGGTGCGGCACCAGTGTTGCTGTGAAGGGTACATTGCCAACACCGGTGGTCAGGCAGATTCCGCTTCATGTGGGTGTGCTCTACACCAGTGAGTTCAAGGAGTTTCTGCACACAGAGCGGGTGCGTGAGAGAGGGACCTATAAGATAGATATCGGCCAGCAGAATTACAGCTTCTTTCAGCGCTTGTTCGAGGCGATGTTCGTGGAAAGCAGGGAAGTGTCTGCACCACCTCTGTCTTCGAAAGATAGTAAGGGGCTGGCGGGCATAATCGTCCCCAAAATAACCAAATACGGTTTCCTCAGCCCGCATATCTCAGGACTGAAATTCTATTCGGCCTCCATACAATACCATATGACCATCTACGACATGGACGGTGTGCCGCTGGCTGAGTGGGACGTAGTCGGATACGGTAAGACCCCGAGTAGCAGCTTTGGTGAGGGTGAAGCGCTTGGAGAAGCAACCATGCTGGCGATCCGCGACGGAGGCGCCAGAATTGCTATGGAGACCGTCGAACAACCCGGGGTCAGGAAGTGGCTGTCCAGCAACGGTATCGGCATTGAGTCGAGGGCAGACTGATGGAAGGCAAACTGTTTTTGATACGATCGCTCGGCGGCATGGCTTGCATCACGATGCTGAGCGCCTGTGTCTCATCCCGTATTGAGGAAAACCGTCAGACAGTGACTGGCATCGAGGAGGGGGAAGCCCTGGTGATTCTGGGTCGTGCCAGCTACAACGAACTGGAGACTGAGGAAAGCTTTACCAATTGCATGGCAAAGGCCATGTCGAGAGGAGATTCGCCTCTGGCCCTGGTGACGGAAAAGGAGTTCAAAGACAAGCTCTATCCCTGGTTCGAACCTAGGACAGCACCTACATCGGCTGACGATCTAACCGATCTGTTCGCGCGGCCCGGTGTCGCAGAACAGGTTAGCAATACCAAGGTGCGTTATCTGGCCTGGATCGATGGTAATACGGTCACTATCGACAAAGGTGGCAGCTTCAGCTGTACTCTCAGTTCTTTTGGTGGAGGTTGCTTCGGTATGAGCTATTGGGAGGAGGATGCCTCCTACCAGGCTTCTATCTGGGATCTCAAGAATCTAAGTACCGCAGGTGAGATAAGTGCCGATGCCAATGGTACCTCCTACCTGGCAGGGCTGGTCGTCCCCATCCCCATTATGGCTCGACCAGGCAGCGCCGCATGCAAGGCGCTGGCCAAACAGCTGAAGGAATTTCTTATTGAAAGTCCGGTTGAATCGTGATCTTGGAAGACGTTTGTCTTTTGACGATCACGTAGGCTTGATGTAGAGACAGTTGTTCCGAGACCACAGGCCGTCCATCAATCATTCTGGGCCTATATCGATAACTATACATCTCGCTGCGCAGCGATCGTTGCGATTCATTGGGAACGTTCGCATCAATGATTTCGATATCAGTCACGTGTCCATCGTCCCGAACTGTGAAATCCACGTCTACGTAGAGTTCCTGTGAGCCTGCGCTGGGAAAGGGGCCAATGGGTAAGATTCTTGGATGGGGATAGAGGCGGTAGGGCGTACCAAAGATCTCCTCGCGTAATTCTGCAAAATCGGGTTTGTCCTTGATGAGATCCCAGGCATGCTGGTACACGGTGGTTGCCTTTCGATTGCTTGAGATGATATAGGCATCTGCCAGATCCACCAGAGCCTTCACTCGATCCGCGACATCCGCTTCGATGCTCTCACTGATGATGTTCTGGCGCCTTTCAAGGGCGTTTTCACCACGGCTTCGATAGTCACTTTGTTGCATGCCGATTTTGCCGAGACTCAGTAGCGGCTCGCTGAGACGCAGATCGGTTTCACTGAAATTTGTCTCAATGATATCTACAGCTCTCCGGTAGAGCGCCACAGCATCGTGATTGTTGCCCCGCGCGACGAAGTAGCGGGCCAGTTTTTCGATGGCTGGAACAACACGGGGATCATCCTTGCCGTATTCAACTTCGTTTATCTTGAGGGCGAACTTGCTCTCTTGATTGGCAGATTCCAGATTCCCTGCCAGGAGGTCGACACGGGACAGTTGATCGACCATCGTTATCTGCTCGAGAGCATAGACGCCGAGAATACGATGGGTGATGTGCTGTGCGCGTCTGAAGGCAAGGGTCGCCTCGCTATACTCACCCTCTTCGGTCAAAGTTATGCCAAGGCCGTGCAGTGGCAGGACCAATTGCTCAGCGAAAATCCCCTTGTGGCTTTGCAGGATGTCTATACAAAGATTGAAGTTCGTTTTGGCGTTCTCAAAGTCTGCCGACGATAGCTGCAGCGTTGCCAGATCCGAGTAGGGCTTTGCCAGCAACAGCGAATTGTCTTCCGTCGCAGTCTGTTTCACCAAGTGCACGATTCGAGATGCCGTCGCCACTGCGGCCCCTACATCTCCCTCTCTTCGCTGCTTCATCATGTGCTCGTGGACCTGCTGTATCTCAGCTGGAACGCCGGGCAGAACTTGTCCTAGTTCAGTCTGCAAGTCAGATGCAGCCAGCAGCCGCGTTGCAGTGACGAGCAGAACTAAAACTGATAGAAAACGCATAGGTAGATTACTTGTTGGTTTGAAGCCCAAGTTTGTCGACAGGGCCCTGCTGTTCGAGCGACTGGCCTTACTTGAACACCTGTGTCAGTTGAACGTTTTTTGTCTCTATCGGCACACCCTCTTGTACGCGAGGCCTGAAGCGACTCTTGCTCATTGCCTGTTTCATTGTGCGAATCAGCTTATTCGGCGCGTTTGTTGCCGCTATCACGATGTCCACCACATTACCATCTTCCCTGACGGTAAACTCGAGTTCGATAAAGAGTTGCGCAAGTGTTTCCGGATCATGCAGGGCCGAGGGAAGGATTTGCTTGAGTTGCTCATACAGAAATTGCACAGGGACACCGATCACCTGTCTGGTTTTCTGACTCGGATCGAAATCGGTGGTGGGGTCACTGATGTGGTGGCGATACTTTTTTTGAAACGGTGCAATGGTGAATACCTGAGGGGTAGGATATCTTTCGATCTTGGACATCGCAATCTGTTCCGGACGATGGAAAAGGTTCTCCCTCCTGTCCCCTTCCGGCTCATTTTGCAGGGTCAGCCACGCTTGTCTGTAGAGCTCCAGCGCCTGCGGCCCTTTCTTGGAAATAGAGTATCCATCTGCCAGTTCAGCCATGGCGTGCGCCATTGCAACGGGCTGCGTGTCGCCTTGAGCTTTTAGGATGTTGAGCACCTCGAGTAGAGGCCTGTGTGAGCAACAGATTCCCTGTAGCTGACGTGTTCTGGCAATGCCCCGCAACGCTTCTACAAGCTTGACGTCCTGATCTCCATCATGGGCTTTGATGATATCCGCGGCCTTTTCATACATCTTGCGAGAACGAGAGAATTGGCCGGTTTCCAGATACCACTCGGCAATCTTATAGAGAGCGGGAAGTAGTGCCGTGGAATCCTTACCGTTTAGCTTTTCACTTATATAGAGGGAAAAGCTCTGTTGTCGGTCGGCCTCCAGCGGCTGATCCAGTTCCATATGGATGCGGGTTAACAGATCGATGATTTCCTTCTGCCTTGGCGTGTGCACTCCCTCGGCGCGGTGAGACAGGTGCTGCGCTCGCCTGAAGAGGGGCTCCGCTTCCTCGTATCTGGCCTGCTCCAGATTGACGCGACCCAATCCGGTCAAAGGTTCGATGAGTTCATCTGAATAAGGGCCGTCCCTCTCCTCGATCAGCTTCAAAAGCTCCAGGTAGCTCGCCTGGGAAGCATCAAACTCACGGTTCTGCTCTTGGATCGCCGCCAGGCTGCCAATAAAGGACTCATCGTCGAGCTTTTCTGTGAGCGATTCTGCGGGCGATTCCGCAAGCGATTCTGCAAGCGATTCTGCAAGCGATTCTGCGGGCGATTCTGCAAGCGATTCTGCGGCCGGTTCTGCAATGGCCCCCACTGGGGCCAGGCAGCACACGAGCCACAATATGAGCGCTTTGATTCTCCACGGATGCTTCATCGGTGATTCTTCTGGGTATTCAATCGACAATTATCAACCAGGACACCTGGAGTGTAAATGAGCCATTATGCCGGCAAACCAGAACGGGTCAGCCGTACTCTGACCCTGTGTGCCGGCCCCGCATGGAAAAGTTTTCCAGGTACTGCGGTCTAGCTTGAGGAATGTTCGCTAAAATTCGCATTTTTATGGTAGATCAGTGTCAGAATAGGCAGGCGCAGCAACATTTCTGTAGATCCCAATGGAATCTGGGGCCATTGTTCAGTTCTGCTTCAGCTCTTGCATGCTATGTTTATGATGACACGATTTAGGGAATTAGCCATGGTTCCGACTACAAAACAGAGTTTCGCAGCGATCCTATTCTCCCTGTTACTGTGTTCGCCGCTGCAATCGATGGCTGTGTCCGAGGAGACCGACAACAGCTCCGAACAGCAGGCCGGCGGCGCAGAAGATAGTGGCGCTGCTGGAATTGAATCGGAGGATGAACTGGACGAGTTGGAAAGGGATGACCGCCAGGTGCAAAAGACCAGCAAAGAGATAGAAAAGAGCTTGGAGCACGTCACCAAGAAAGCCGACAAAGGGGAAAAGAAAAAGGCCAAGAAGGCCAAGAAAGGCAAACAGAGCAAGAAGAAATATGCCAAGGAGATCGAGATCGGCGAACAGGCGCACCGGCAGATCGTCTCCCAGTTTGGTATCTATCGTAACCCGAAACTGCAGCAATACGTGGTAGACGTGGGAGAACGAGTGGCTAAGCTGAGCAGTCGTCCCGATATGGAGTTCACGTTCACCATACTGGATGACGACATGGTCAATGCCATGGCGTTGCCGGGTGGCTTCATCTATGTGACCAGAGGGCTGCTGGCACACATGAACTCGGAAGGTGAATTGGCTGGGGTGCTCGGGCACGAGATCGCCCACGTGACGGAAAGACATGCATTTCGCAAGCAGAACCGTGCCAAAGCCGTGAATGTATTGACTGCCATCGCTGCCATTACCACCGGGCAATATAATACGGTGCCGCAATTGAGCGATCTGTTAAGCGGGCCCCTGATGCAAGGTTTCAGCAGGGAGTTTGAGTTGGAGGCGGACAAGGTTGGTGCCCGTTATATGACCAAGGCCGGCTATTCCCCTGAATCGATGCTGAGAACAATCGAAGTGCTGAAATCGAACGAAAAGCTGGAGTACGAACAGGCCAGGAAAGAGAACAGAGATGCCAGGGTCTACCATGGATTCCTCGCCACGCACCCTGACAATGACAAGCGGTACGAGCAGACCATCCGGGAAGCGGCCAAACTGAATCAAGAATACAGCGACTTCATCGAAGACGATGAGTTCCTGGATAATCTCAATGGCATGCTATGGGGAAAATCGCGCCAGGTAGGGGTTGTCAGAAAGAATATGTTCTATTATCCCAAGCTGGGCATCAAGCTGGCCTTCCCCTTGGGATGGCATATCGAAAGCGGCCGCTCCGGTGTGGTTATAATGTCTTCCAGTTGGGACGCTGCCATGCAGATCAGCAGTCGACCCATTAAGCCTGATATTGAACCCAAGCAGTTTCTCAAAGAATACCTCGGTTTACGACTGCGAGAGGGTAACGACTTTACTGTGGCGGACATGCCCGGCTTCATCGGCATTGCAGATCGTGCTCCGACGCCCTTTGGTCTCAAACCCATCCGCATTGCAGTGTTGTTCGATCACAGAAGGGGACAGGCATACATCCTTTCCGGTTCAGGCAAACGAGATCTTCGTGCGATTTCTCATGACAAAGATTTTATCGGGGCAATCTTCAGTTTGGCGAAAATGTCGGGCAGCGATTATAAGAAAGCCAAGAAACCCAAGGTGAAGGTGGTGAGAGTCGAGCCCGGCACCACGTATAAGTCGTTGGCAGCCGACTCACCCATTCCCAATTACGCTGAGCAGAAATTGCGAGTCATAAACGGAGACTACCCCAACGGTGAACCGGAGCCGGGTGAGCTGGTAAAGATCATACAATAGACCTGATCGCTCATCTCAGTGATCCTCTGCCTCAGAACCGTTCATCTCCGCCAGCAGTTCCATCGAAAGCCGTTGCTCTGACTCGCTTACTCCGGGAATGCGTCCTCTGGCTATCAGATGGGTCATGGACAGTAATTCGCGATAGTGGCTGATTCGATCCTCTACATAGTGAGGGTCCCCGACCAGGGCCCACTCTTCGATACCGACCTCGGTTCCCCTTCTGAGTACACCGCGACCCTGTTCGACCAGTGAATCTCTAACTCTTTCTATCAGATTGCTGTCGCGGCTGGCAAACAGAGTCCGCATAACCGGAACCGTAGTGATCGGCTCATGGCCTGCCTTGTCTGCGATCTCCCGGTGACGCCGGTAGTTATCCAGCAATACCGATTCGGTCTCCATGGGCGACGCCAGATAGGGCAGACCCAGAGTGGCAGCCTGTTTGATGGCCAAGGGGCCAAAGGCAGCGACCCATATGGGGGGATGGGGTTGCTGCACTGGCAGCGGCCCCAGGTAGACAGGTTGTTGATTCCCTTCAGGGCCTTCTTCGAAGGCAATTGTTGCGCCGGACCAGGCGGACAGCATGGTTTGGAGCGCCGCCGCGAAACGCTTTCTCTTCTCCGCTACGGGCACATCGAATGCCGTAAAGAGCGCATTTCTAAAACCCCGACCGATTCCCAGGATTACTCGGCCATTGGATAGACGGTCCAGAACGGCAACCTCTTCGGCTGCCTGAAGTGGATGGCGGATGGGCAATAGATAAGAGGTCGAACCCAATCTGATACGGCTGGTTCGCGCTGCCACTGCCGCCAACGACATCAGCGGCGCAGGAATGGATGCGCTGCCACTGAAATGGCTCTCCGGTAGCCAGAAGCTGTGATAGCCCAACTGCTCGGCGGTTTCAGCCTGTTCCACCAGAGATTGTCCTCTGCCTTTTGAGTCCAGCAGCCACGCAGTTGTGGCGATTCTTAGGTTCCCATCCATAAGGTGCTAGTGTACATCAAGGGTCCGCACTTCGGGCAATCGCCAAATCAGTGCCACAATGGCACAATGCATCCATTCTTTTCAAAGAAAATGAGTGGCTGGGCCGGTTGATCGGTACTGGCGAGTCCTGCTCTCCCAAATCGTCAATGCAATTGAAATCTGATTTTAGCCATCCGTCTCTGATCCCGAGCGTGACTCTGCTGCGGGATCACTTCAGCAGCAGTGTGGCCAAGGAGATGCGGCCGCTGCGAAATCCCCATCACGAACCCAAGGTGAGCGAGCAGGTCAAAGAGGGGGCCAGGCCTGCTGCAGTCTTGATCCCTATCATAAGTAGGCAGGGGGAATTGACCCTGTTGGTAACGCATCGGCATCGAAACATACGCTTTGCGGGACACATCTGCTTTCCAGGGGGCGGCTGCGAGGATGGCGATGAGAGCATGGAACACGCAGCCCTGCGCGAGGCCGAGGAGGAGATCAATCTGACCTCGGATCGCGTCGAGGTCATGGGTCGGTTGGGGGATTACTATACACAGACGGGTTACCGCATCAGTCCGTTTGTTGGTTTAGTAACGCCTCCGCTGGGCTTAAAGGCCCATCCCGATGAGGTGGAGGAGATAATCGAGATACCGTTCGGCAAAGTGCTTCGATCTGACTCGTATCAGTTGGTCGGACACTCGAATGAGCGTGCCCACTTCTCCCTGATTCGCGATCGAGCGCGGGTGGCCGGCCCCACCGTGTCCATCATGATGGGATTATATGAGGAGTTACTGCGTTCCCGTCCCGCGACATAATCCAGCTCATATGGCGATCGTATGGAACTTATAGGGCCATGGCTCCGTCAGTGACATCGCCACTACGCCGGACGAGCGCCGATGGCGTCCGGTAATTCCCCGACCATGGCGTCAATGTGTTCGATGGTGGTGCCGCAACAACCGCCGATGATCTGGACGCCTCCCTCGACCCAATCGCGACAATAGGCAGCGAAAGCCGCCGGTTCTACTGCGTGACCAGCCGCCGCTTCCGGGTACGCCATGACCGGCCCGCGCCAATGTTGGAATAGAACCTCGAGTCCTGCACCCATTGCGTCAACGGTGCTGTGCATGGTACCCATGACCTGGGGCTCGAACGACATCAGCGCGTCGATGACCGGAGCGAGGGGCTTGATTTCCGGCTTAGCGTGATCAGTGGCAAGTCTATCGGCCGGTTCCTCCGTATGCATGTCCCAAGCACCGGCGCTGCCATCAGCGAGTAGTGAGCAGCTAACGCCGATCCATACCGGCAATCCCGTTTCGACGGCCGCCGCAGTTACCAAACTGGCGTGATCGATATCCGACATCATCTCCATCAGGATCAAGTCGACACCAGCCGCCGCCAGTGCTTCAGCCATCTCACGATAATTGGCGGCTTCCTCTGCCCGTGTTGGGAGGAAACGCGGATCCGGACTGACAGTGCCGGGGATCCAGGCAACGTTGTTCGACATCGAACCAGCCACTGCAACCGGCCGGCCCGGTGCCACCTCGTTCACCGCTTCGCGCGCCAACTCCACTGCCCTTGCGGTAATACTGACCGCCTCATCGGCGAGACCCGCGCCCGCCAGAACGTGACGGCAAGTCGCGAAGGTGTTGGCCGTGACCACATCCACGCCGGCGCGAATGTACTCTTCGTGGACTCGACGCACCACCTCAGGGTGGGTCTTGTTGGCAACTCCACACCAGGCAGCAGCATCCATCACGCCGCCCAGTCGAGCGATCTCACTGCCGATCGCACCATCCAAGACGATGATCTCCCGCTTGCTTAGCTTGCTGTCCAGAATCATATTCGTCTCCTGAAGCGACCTCATCGTATTCTACTGACCCGGATGGTTCGGATCGACGCATCTAACAATAGGGGTGTGTCTTGGTGTTTCGCTCACTTACTTCTGCGGCGCTCGGCGAGCTCGACTAAGATTGTCCCATGACGCTCTGGCGTCAGTTTGTACTGTGTATAAAACAGAACAGATATGAAACCCAGGCCCGCCACGATCGGCCCGTAGAAAATCCCCATGTTTAATAGAGTATCCGGATCGACATCGGCCGCCGTTCTTATTTCTGGGCCGGTCGGCCAATCGATGAATTCCAGAGCCCAGCCTGCTATCACCGCACCGAAACCGCTGGTCGCTTTAGCCGAGAAAGCAACGGCGGCAAAAAAGGCGCCCTCCTGGCGAAGGCCTGTCTGATATTCATGTTCGTCGCAGACATCTGCCATCATCGACCCATAACCAACGTTTGCCTGGGCTGTAGAGAACCCCTGAATTACTTTTAGCGCCACCAGGAGCGGCATTAACAAGGTATCACCATTGTCGGGAAACCAGTCGAGCAATCTCAGAACCACCGGTAGCGTCTGAAAGAAAGCCCAGGATAGGCCGCCAAAGATCAAGCATGCTTTCTTCCCAAATGAAGAAAACAGTCTGACGGAGATAAAGGTACCGAGTGCGTTTCCGATCGCGTAGGCGACGAGTACCGGAACTATTATCTGCTCATCCAATTCCCAGAAGTAGGTGAACATATAGATATCCAATGTCCCGGTGACACCGACCATAATGAAAACCACCAGCACACCCAGGAACAGATATCGAAAATTCTTGTTCTTTGTGACTTCTTTGAAGTCGGTGAAGAGACTTCTGAAGATCCCCATCAATGAGAGGCGCGGTTGTGTTGAGATCTGGGACAGAAATGGAATAACCGATCGTGTGCCCCACGCGCTCCAAAAGATCGTCAGCGCCATTGCGGCGGCGATACATAAGGCCCACGGAATGTAAGCGTCAGGAACAAAGCGTCCTGCGGCACCCTCTATTTTGTAGAAGGGGGAGAAAACCAGAAAAAACACTAACAAGGCCAACAGACTACCGACATTCGCAAAGAACTGTCGGTAGGCGACCAACGCCGTTCGATCCTGAACGTCCTCCGTTATTTCCGCACCGAGCGCTATGTGAGGCACGTGATAGAGCGACATCATGGTTCGTGCCAGATTGGTGAAAACAGCCAGCCAAATAAACAGTGCCCACTCAGAGGTCACCAGCGGGAAAAACAGGAAAAAGAAGCATCCAGATAGAGGCAGGAACGAAGCAAACATGAACGGGTGCCGTCTTCCGTAATTAGATTGCCAATGGTCCGACAACGAGCCCGCGAAAACGTCGGAGAACGCGTCCACAATGACTGCAATGCCGATTGCAGACGCTGCCAGTCCCGGGCCCATACCGAGTATCTGACTGTAATAGAACAGCAGGAAGAAGCTCAGTCCGGTACCGAACATACCCTCGCCTGCCTGGCCAATGCCATAGGCAAACTTAATGTTGAAGCCAAGTTTATCTGTCACCATACGTTTCTCGTACTGCTAGCAAGGCTGATTCTTATTTTCGTATGATCTGCCAAGGAGAGTCCCTGTTCTTACCGAGAAGCGATAGTAGTCCATTTTGCTGAACCTGCACAGATCCGCAAAAACTTCACCACCGCCAGAAGCAGAACCAGAACTGGAAGATGTGACTCCTCAGAATGACGTATGCAGGGGTTAAGGAAGGTCGATATCCGTCCATATCTCGTGAGTAGGCCTCCTCGTCGAAATCGAGTCGATGAGCGTGCGGGCACTATATATCACGGCGGCAGTTGCAGACGATGGGCTGATCGACCCCCGTGATACGAGAACCCATCTCTCCATCGCACTGTCTGCATGCCACTCCAACGAGGTGGCAGGTGCCAAAAACTACGGTGTCTGGCGGATGTAAGAGGCCGCTCGACATATGTGCTTGTCCGCGTAGGGGCCGCGAAACGCACAGCGTTGCACAAGTCGCTGAGGACACGAGCCTTAGCTGAATCAAATCGATCCCCAACGACCCTAATCAGGTTCCAGCCTGCTATAGTAGCGCTGACTCTGAAGCAGACAGGAGCATCAATTTGAAATTGCTGGTAGTCATCGCCCTGATAGTGATCGTGATAGCACTCGGACTCTGGCTGGCACTTATCAGGCACAACCCGGAAATCGACGTGACATCCAGTCGCGACCACATCCTGAAGTGGCAGGAGAGAAAGACCATCGAGACACGCCTCGGCACCGTTACCGGGCTCGGCAATGGTCGCGTGCATGCCTTTCTGGGGCTGCGTTACGCGCAACCACCCAGCGGAGAAAGACGGTTCCTTCGACCTTTAGCCGTCACGCCCTGGCGAGGGACTTTTGATGCGACCTCTTTCCCCCGCATTGCCTGGCAGAGCGCTGATACGCCACTTGAAGAAAGAGATTTATCTCAGATGTCGGAAGACAGTCTCTTTCTTAACATCTTCACGCCTGCTACTGAAGGCGCCAACCGACCCGTATTGTTCTGGATCCATGGCGGCGGTTTTGTCGAAGGCTCGGCCAATGGATACGACGGTTCGGTGCTGGCGGAGCAGGGCGATGTCGTTGTGGTTGCGATCAACTACCGCCTGGGTATGTTTGGTTTTCTTGATCTGTCCGGGCTCGGCGACGAATTAGCAGGCTCTGCGTCAAATGGCATCCGCGATCAGATTCTTGCGCTCACATGGGTTCGGGACAATATCGCGGATTACGGTGGTGATCGCAACAATGTCACCATCTTTGGTGAGTCTGCGGGCGGAGCATCGGTCATGGCCATCATGTCCGCACCCTCGGCAGACGAGCTCTATCACAAAGCCATTGCGCACAGCGCAGCTTCAGTGAACCAGCCACCGGAAGATCACCGGCAGGCGCTGGCAGACCATCTCCAGGTTGAACCGGCCGATCTACCCACAACGCTCCGCAGCCTTTCTGCAGAGGATCTGATGGCTGTGCAGCAGGCCCTGTCGTTCTCCAACGGCGGCACCATAGATGGAACCGTGATAACTCGGTCCAGTAACTAGGCTATCCTGGATCGGGCGGCCAATGGTGTGCCGCTGATTGCCGGTACCAACCGCGATGAGGGCACCTTTTTCTCTTACGTGATTCCCGCCGTGATCTACGGCTGGCTCGGTGAGGAGATCGCAGCCAACGTAATTCCAAGTATTGATGTTAAACAATACCTGGGCGATCTGAATAAGGCTTACCCCGATGACAGCCGAAAAGAGCACTTTGAGCGAATCTGGACAGAGATGTTCAGACGAAGCGCCACTAATGCAGCCGTTCGCGCCAGCGCAGCGGGACCGGGGGGCTGGCTCTACCGGTTCGATATGCCTGTTCAAAGGGGGGTTAGCGAGGATATAGGCGCCACCCACGCCGCTGAGATGGCTTTCACTTTCAATACCTTTGCCGTTGATGCGCCCGAGTCAGCGTTCTTCTATGACAAGAACGATCCCGATGTCAGGCAACTGGCGTTAGGCTGGTCAAGCACCATCATGCAATTCGCTAAAACAGGCGATCCCAATGGTGCAGGGCTGCCCTTCTGGCCACGGTATACTGCAGAGGGACGCCAAACTCTGATTCTGGATTCGGCGCCCAGGGTCGAAGCGTTCCTGGACGCCGCAGATCGGGAGCGATGGAGTGATACTGAAAAGACCTCATCGGAATTTTTCCGTTAGAGCGACACGATAGATGCGCACCTCAATATCCCAGACACAGCCACGCACCGACAGCTTCAGGTCGTTATCGGACATCTACATAGCCGAATAATGCCTGGTTAACCGGCCACTTTTTGTGGTCCGAGGGAGCGGAGCGACCGGGTTCAACCACTTGTTAGGTTCGACTTAGCCTCTGGTGGTTTTCATGTTCTTTTGCCGCAGCTTTGGTCATTGCTGCAATTCTGCTTGTCTCTGATTAGGGTTGCGTATGCCTCTGCCAAGTTGTCGGCATTGATACGCTGCTGTTCAAGCCGTGCCCATGCCAGTGACAACCGTTTCTCCGAAATCGTTGCCCGATTCTCCCGTAGTCGCTGGCCCATATAGTCCCCAGTGAGTAGGCCTGAAACACGCGAGGAGTATAATGACACCCAAAGACAAACCATTGGCTACCGGCCGCCGCTCAAGAGCGGCCGCCGCAGGCGCGGAAAGACGATGAGCACACGCAAGAATGTAACGATCGACTCGCAGGTTCACGCCTATGAGCGCAATCACCCCGGTCGGCCCTGGGCCGGAACGCTCGCCGGTCCGGCGGCCGTGACCGGTGATGACATGGTTGCTGCCATGGATGCCGTCGGCGTCGACGGCGCGCTGCTGGTATCTCCTTACAGCATGTATCGCTACGATGCGAGCTATGCACAGGAAGTTCATGCAAGCCACCCGGGTCGATTCGGGCTCATCAAACCCTTCGATCCAGCGGCGCTGGACGTCGCTGACCAGGTTGCCGACTGGGCTGCAGCGCCCGGTGTGGTCGGGGCGCGCATCATGGTGGCGGACCGGACTCATGCTGACGATGCGGGCCTGGATCGGATCGTCACGGCTGCAGCGAAACACGGGCTACCGGTCAACGTGCTGTGCTGGGGCAATCTGTCGCTGTTTGCGGAGCTGGCAGGTCGGCATCCGAACGCTCAACTCGTCGTGGATCACGTTGGGCTTGTGCAGCCGTTTGCGCCTCCGCCACCGTCCGATCCTTTTGCCGATCTCGCCAACGTGCTATCCCTGGCGCAATACGAGAATGTGGCGATCAAGATCTCAGGCGCCTGCACCTTGTCGCATGAGCCGTTCCCCTATAACGACATCTGGGATCCCCTCTGCCGGATCTTCGAAACATTCGGCTTCGACCGTTGCTTGTGGGGCACCGATTGGACCCGCGCAGTCAACTTGCTGACCTACCAACAGGGAGTCGAGGCGTTTCGCGTCAGCAGCCGTCTATCAGACTCCGATCGGGCAGCCCTGATGGGCGGTAGCCTGACCCGCGTCTACCGCTGGTCGCCAGCGGTTGCGTAGAAAACATGACCAGTTGTTTTCCGGAACCACCCAAAGTGTAATATGCTGGTTGTCTCGGAAACCGTTTTTTCTGCGCCAGACCCAAGTCCAGGTGGCCGAAGGTCAGTCGCATGGCGGCAACCGAAACAGAAACCAAGAATGATGTTTGGATATTGAGGGAGATCAATCCAATGCCTGACGCTCAACCCGTCCCGGAACCTGTTCTATATACGATCAATGATGGCATCGCCACGATTACCCTGAATCGCCCGGCTGTTATGAACGCCATGACCAATGGACTGATGCGCGGCATCAGCGAAGCATTGGCACGGGTGGTTGCCGATGACAGCATCCGAGTAGTCGTCCTTACCGGTGCAGGACGCGGTTTCTGTTCGGGCGCTGATCTTGCGGAAGCCGCCGGGCCGCCCGCACGAGAAAGGGCCTCCGATGCCCCCACCGAAGTGAATTCCGCTGGGACGCGTGACCCGTTCAATACAGCCATGCGTGCAGTCATGGACTGCCCGGTGCCGACCATTGCTCGCGTCAACGGGCCGGCCGCCGGTGGTGGTTTTGGACTTGCCCTCGCTTGTGATATCACCGTCGCTGCCGCGTCTGCATTTTTCGTGGCCACCTTCAGCCCCAGGCTTGGCGTCGTCCCGGATATGGGCGCCACTTGGAGCATACCGTTACGGGTGGGTCGCGCCCGCGCATTGGGAATCACTTTGCTGGGTGATCGTATCAGTGCCGCTCAAGCACTGGAATGGGGCCTGATCTGGAGTGCCGTTGCAGATGATGAGTTGGACGATGAAGTGGCGCGCATCGCGGCCGTTCTGAAACGCTCCTCACCGAGTACCGTAAGGAGGACGCGTGAGACGATCGATGCGGCGATCCACAACTCTTTCAGTGATCAACTGGACCTGGAAATGGCTCATCAAGCAGTCCTGATTTCGCGCAACATGCGCCAAGGCGCGCTGGCTTTTCTGGAAAAGCGGGAACCCGAGTTCGGTGGGGAACGCGACTAGCCCGATTGGGAGGATATAAAGGGCCCAAGATGCCTGGCTGCGTCGATCTCACGCTCGACCATCGGCAACCCACTTGATGGCGTTCTTCAGTAACATTTGAAACTCAGGACTGTCGTAGACGACGGCATCATGACCGCACTGAAGGTAAACAATACGGCTGTTCCCGAATGATCTGGTCCAACCGATGAGGTTCCTTCCCGGTGGGTGATCCCAACCCTCATTGCTGATCTTCTGTTCGCGGACCGCCTTCGCGGCGGAATAGAAATTGTCACGGGTGAACGAGTAGTCGCTCGCGAGCAGGGGCTCTATCGAATCCTCGAAAATCTCGTAGAGATACAGTTCGTCGGTGAGTTGGAAAGTCTCCGGAAGGCCACGCGTTACCGCATGATCACCAAGGACCCGGATGCTGTGGGTGGCGTTCTGGCGAAAACCGGAGTCGGGTAGCAGCTTGCCACGCACTTTTCCGGGTAGATACTGCCAGCGTCCCCCGACAATCTCGGCGAATCTGCCCCAGGTCGGCCAGCCGGCGATGGCGTGGTGCAGAAATACGAACCCGAACCCCGATTCCAGCAGATCGAGGAAGCGTTCTTTGAATAGCGGGTCCGGTTCCAGGTAGTCGAGGTCGCCATCCGCTTTGAACCGAATGCCGGGCATGTCATAGCACACCATGGCATCGAAACGGGTGGCGTGTTCCCGGCTAAACAGGGCCTGTGCCGCCGGTTGCTCTACGTGGGTCCAGTCCACACCATCGAGTGCATCGAAAAGTCTAAAGAACGGCTCCCGTTCGAAAGGGTGTCCGCCCGTCACGAGCAGTATGCTTGTGTTTTCGTCTGACATATCAGCTGCGGCCGAGCGTATCCGTTAGGAAAACAATGTCCGCTGTGATTCCCTCGGTCCATCGTGTTTTCATGGGATTTCCTTCTGCTTGAATTCCCGGACCGCGGTTTCGGCGGTGACGAAGTCGGCACCGAGGTCGGACAGGCGGTTTATGAATTCTGCGAGCATGAGCATCCGATGCCCTCTGCCGATTACGAAAGGGTGAAAGGTGTAGGTCATAACTCCCCAGTCGGTGTCAGCGATCATGAAACGGAAATCACCTAACCAGTTTGCCATAACATGGTCGGCGTTCTGCAGCCCGCCCCCTCTAACATACTCAAAGTGGGGGAAGTCATCGTTGCTCCAGCTGATCGGCATCTCTATCAGATCCGTCTCCTCACCAAATCGTATAGCGTCACTTTGCACGACGTCGCCGCTTCTCGCTCGATAGGGCATGTAGTCGTGCGCCATCATGCTACTGTCGTAGATAAATCCCTCCTGTAACAGCAGGTTTACACTGTTGGGAGATAAGTCCCACGCGGGAGACCGGTAGCCGACAGCATCGCGGCCGGAGATTCTGCGGATGGCTTCGTTGCCCCTTCGCAGCGCGTCGAGTTCTTCCTGGTAGGACATGGTCACGGGTGATACATGGGTATAGCCGTGATGGCTTATCTCGTGACCGGCGTCCGCTATGTCCCCACAACATTCCGGGTAGGTTTTGGCGGTGACTCCCGGAACGAAGAAGGTGGCTTGAATGTCATGACGTTTCAGCAGTTTCAGAATTCTCTCTACGCCGACGACCCCGAACTCACCCCGTGAGATATTCGTCTGACTGGTCAGATCCCATGCCATCCATAACGAGACAGCATCGAAATCGAAGCTGAGACACACGAGGTGACGGGTATTCGGCATAGCGTTACGGCGACGAATCGACAAGGTGCAGGAAGTATGCACCAATCACAAGGCTAATGAAAACGGCGGCCCGAACCATATCCCACGACTATTGTGGCACACTGGTGCGATCGCCATGGTTGCCCTTCCTGAGCTCAAAATGGTAGCCTCCCTTGAGCACCGCGCTCGCATCATCGAGTAGTGCAGCTTCGACGGCCCGTGGTGGACAACGGCCATCCAAAGCAGCAAAAGGAGAGACATATGGCGCACGATCGAACGGACTTCACGGTGGACCTCAAGACAGAGCGCCTCAACGAATTGGCGTTTTCTTTCAAGAAGACCGGGGCTCTCGTTTTGGCACTGGAACTCGAGCTGTTTACTCACATCGACGAGGGGCGAAGGACCGTTAGTGCCATCGCAGACGCCTTGGGTCTGGATGAAGAGATGGTGGATCGTGTCGTGAGCGTATGTAAAGCGCTTGACCTCGTCATGGACGACGATGGCGAACTCACCAATCTCAGTGATGTGTCGCGTTATCTGGTCAAGGGGAAGCGGGGTTACGTCGGCGACTACTTGATGTACCAACCCATCTCGGAGTACGACGGCTTCAAGAATCTGGCTCAACACTACGTAGTGCCGACCGCCCCGCCCCGACAGAAAGGAAGCTATGTCGCGATGATGGAGGATGCGGAAAGGGCGCGACGCTTCACCACGTCCGGCTACAACGGTTCCATTGGCCTTGCCTACAAACTCACGAAAGTCTTCGACTTCGGACAGTACCGCCACTGGCTGGACGTGGCAGGCGGCTCCGGGGTGTATTCCATCGCAGCCTGCGAGCGAAACCCGGACCTGCGGACCACCATTCTCGACTTTCCCAACGTCGCTGTCGTGACGCGAGAGTTCGTGGCCAAGCATGGGCTGAGTGAACGCATTGCGACGCTGGAAGGAAATTTCTTCGACGTTCCCTTCCCCGATGACTGTGACTTGATCAGCTTCATCACCCCGCTGCAGAGCTATGTGCCGGACGAGATCATACGCGTCCTCAGGAAAACCCACGATGCTCTCACCAGCGGCGGAACGTGCCTCGTCATCGACTACATGCTCGATGACGACAAGAGTGGGCCGCTCGATCCAGCTTTCATCAATCTCGAAGGTCTGCGCAAAGGGCACTACACCGGTCGCGTTCAGTCCGGCGCCGAATACGTTGCGCTTTTCGAACAGGCAGGTTTCAAGGAAGTGCGCGTCGAGTGGCTGATGCGCCATCAGCTCGGTTTGGTCCACGCTAACAAGCCGGAATGATGAGTTCGCTTGACGGTGTCACGATTCTCGATGTCGGCACGCTAACGCCGGGCAAATACTGCACTTACCTGCTGGCCGATCTGGGCGCAGATGTCATCCGCGTGGAACGACCAGTGTCGACTACTCGACCCGTCGACGATGAAGATCTCATCCTCAATCAAGGTAAGCGATCCATTGCGCTCAACCTGCGGACCGATGCGGGGAAGGATCTGTTTCTGAGGCTTGCTGCGGGCTCGGATATCGTGATAGAAGGCAATCGCCCCGGCACGGCAGACCGAAACGGCTTCGGCTACCAGGCAGTCAAGCAACACAATGAACGCATCATCTACTGTGCCTTGTCGGGCTACGGCGCAACGGGACCGCTGAGTCAAGCGCCCGCATACGATCTGATTTTCCTTGGATTGACCGGGTTGCTGCAGGCGCTCACCGGCAGCGCCACTACGCCCCTCAACCCAGAGGCGTATCTGGCTGATGGCGTCTCGGGTCTCACTGCAGCGTACGCCGTCACCGCGGCATTGTTCGCGCGTGAACGCAGCGGACGAGGCACGTTCATAGATCTTGCCATGTTCGATAGTACGTTCTCTCTATTGGCGGTCTCCCATGGTATACGCAAAAAACCCGACGCAGTACCGGCTGCACAAACGGCATCGCCCCTCTACGATGTTTATTCGGCAGCAGAGGACACCTACCTGGTATTAGGTGCCATTCGCACATCCTCAAGACAAGCGCTGTTCAGCCACTTGGGGCGACCCGAGCTCGCAGAGTCAATCGACACAGGTGAAATGCACGCGTTTCTACGTCAGGCGTTTCTGGCGAAACCTGCGCACGCGTGGGTGACCGAGCTGGCACCTTTGGATATCGAAATTGGCAGGGTAAACCGCCCCGATGAGGCATTCGACCATCCACAGCTGCGCCAGCGCGGCATGATTGGGGCGACTAGCCATCCTGATGCAGGGGAATTCGAGTTTATCCGTCCCAGCGTTAAGACGGTCCCTGGCGCGCAGAAAGCGTCGACGCCGGCGCCGCGAATCGGCGAACATACCGGGGAAGTGCTGCAGTCGATCGGGGTTGACGAAGCTCAATTGTCCGCGCTGCGCGACGAGGGCGCTATCTGACGACAGCGTAGTGCCGAGGTCACTTGCGGTCCTGACCTTGAACGAGCCTGTCCCCTCAAGCATGTCCCGTGACAAGGAATTGGGGCAACAGCGCCAGGTAGGTCTGTTCGTCGACGGCGCGATCGACGTCTGCGACAAATGCTTCTAATTCTGCTTCCTCGAGTTGGCCCGAGACCCGAGCGTAGGAGGCCATGTTGCGCAGGACCGCGCGCATGCCGCCTGTGGTATCGGCACCGGCGAGCACTTGCACGCGAATGTCCTGAAAGCCCGCCTGGCGAAACAGTCCATAGAGTTTTCTGCCGATCAGCGGTGTACGAAACGCAACGCTGGCAGCCGACATGATGCGTGTAAAGCGCTCTCCTAATGGCTCAAGCACGATGGCGCCCCAGTCGCTGTCTATGACATGGGCGATGCCACCCGGTTTCAGCACGCGGTGGAACTCCCGGATGGTGACCTCCGGGTCGGGGACGTATTCGAGCACGTTCTTGCAGACTACGCGGTCGAGCGAGCGGTCCGCAGTTGGGATTCGGTCATCCGCCATGAGCTTGGCTTCGAGCCGCTGCGCGAACCCTTCGCGCTCAGCCAACATTTGGGTTTGCTCCAGAAATTCTCGGTTGATGTCCAGCGCGAACACTTTGCCGGACTCGCCGACGCGACGCGCCAACTCGATTGAGAGGGCACCCGGGCCGCAACCGTAGTCGGCAACGACCTGAGCGATGTCGATGTCGGCCGGGGCAATCAGCACCTCGTGACTGTCACGCCACTGGAACATAGCCTGGTAGCGCTCCATTCGATCGGATTCCACCTCGGCCCAGTGGTCTCGGTAGTATGTGTCCAGGTTCCTTGTCATGTAATACCTCCACTTGAGCAGAAGTCAGTAGGAGCTTCCGCGCCTGATCCCCGGCGTTAGATCTTCCGGCATACGAAGGTACAGAAATGCTGTGACCGAAGCTGGCGATGCTCTGTTATCTTGAACCCCGCTTCTTGCAGTAACCAGAGCCAATCGTCCAGCGTGTACTTGTTATGCACTGTGAAGAGTGGCAGCAAACGGCCCCTGGCAATCTCTCTTTGATCGGGCTCAACGTCGCCGGTCATACGATCAAGGTAATCCGGTAATGCCGTGCGAACCCAGTCCTGCAGCAGAAAAATACCATCATCAGACATTGCCCGCTTGATTTCACGACAGACTGCAAACGGATCATCCAATACGTGCATAACTGCAACCATGGATATCAGATTCATCTGCCCATCTTCAAACGGTAGCTTTTCTTTGGTGACGTCATGTAATGTCAGCTCAGGCTTCTGTCCGGCATAGACCACACTGCTGGCATAGTCGATCATCGCCCCGGTTACATCGCTGCCAAACAAGGTGGCTTGGGGATAATGCTTGCGGAGATCTCGCAGAAACAATCCGGGGCCACATCCGACATCTGCTATGTGTGGCGTGTCGGCCAAATGAGGATCGACAAATTCATCGAAAAATGACCAGAACACGGCATCAAAACGATCGTCGTGAGTGGCTGTCATTCGATTGACGAGATCCTCATCACTCAGGTGCGCTATCTCTTGATGGGTTGCCACCTTGCTCCTTGAACGTCTCAGGGTATGGAACCCCTTCTGTTGTAAACGAGGACACATCGGACAGGGTTGTTATTTCCGGCAGCCCGCCGGTCCGCAAATAAAAGACGGATCACATTATGATGAGCGGTGACATCGTGTCAATGGCTAGTGCGGGAGCGAAAGCCCCACTCGGAGCAGCTATCAAACCCACGGGTTGGAGCAGTCGGATGAGTTGTCTTCCTACCTGGCTGGCAGTGATCCAGTTTGCGGAGCAAGCGGGAGGTGGCTTATGCTTGGACATTCGAGCGGTGACCAGTGTGTGTCTCGATTCCGTGACGAACGAGATAGCCTTTGACCATTGAGGAGAAACAGATGTCTGGCTTAGACGCCTTCAGAACTGAAACTAGGGAATGGCTCAGTGAAAACTGTCCTGTTTCGATGCGAACACCCATGCTGGCAGCGGATAGTGATTCGGCTAGCCACGATGCCAAACTCTGGTTTGAACGAATGACCGCAAGGGGTTGGACTTGTCCTACCTGGCCAGAAGAGTACGGTGGTGGTGGTCTTTCCGATGATGAGGCGACGGTGCTGAGCGAAGAACTCGCACGTATGAGTGCACGCCCGGCCATGATGAATACCGGTGGAACCAAGATGCTTGGTCCGGTCATCCTCGAGTTCGGCAATGACGAACAAAAGCGGCGGTTCCTGCCAAGGATTGCCCGTGGGGAGATCCGCTGGTGTCAAGGGTACAGCGAACCCGGTGCCGGATCTGATTTAGCGGGGCTGCAGACCGGTGCGGTTCTCGAGGGGGACGAATACGTCATAAATGGCTCCAAAATCTGGACTTCCGGCGCGGACTCGGCGGACTGGATCTTCTGCCTGGTTAGAACCGATCCCGATGCACCGAAGCACGACGGCATCAGCTTTATACTGTTCGATATGAAAACGCCTGGGGTGGAAGTGCATCCGATAAGACTGATCAGTGGTGTTTCGCCGTTCTGTCAGACTTTCTTTACGGATGTCAGGGTCCCGCGGAGCAACCTCGTCGGCACTCCCAACGAAGGTTGGACGATCGCCAAGAGACTTCTGCAATTCGAACGCAGCATGACGGCGGAACTGGGCATGAATGGCGCTCCGCCCGCAGCGCGGCCTTCGATGGAGGACCTGGCGAAAACCTACCAAGGTGAAACGGATGGGCGCATTGCCAACCCGGTGTTGAGGGACGCGATTGTGCGTCACCGCATGAATGTGACTGCCCTTCTGTCGACTACACGCCGGGTTGAAGAAGAGCGCGCCCTATCGAGCGGACCAAGCGCCACATCGTCCATGTTCAAGTACTATGGAACGGAGCGTAATAAGGAACGCAATGATCTGCTGTTGAGTATCATGGGCACCAACGCACTCGGCTGGGAAGGTGGAGGGTTCTCGTCAGACGAGTTGACCACCACCCGTGAGTGGTTGCGCTCGAGGGCCAATTCCATTGAGGGGGGTACTTCGGAGGTGCAACTCAATGTCATCTCCAAGAGGGTGCTAGGCTTGCCTGATTGATCCGAGCGCCCAGATCACAAGAAAGATCGTGTGTAAGAGATGGCCATCCATCCCGATTCTAACGGCCGGGCCAATCCACCTGCCGCCGGTCGGCAAAAGCTCTGCCACCTTCCTTGCGATCCTCGGAATTCATCACCCGGGTCTGCACATAATCCGTAATCTGATCGATGGCGCTGTAGTCGAGTGAGCTGGCTCGTACCATGGATTCTTTCATGCCCTGCACGGCAACCGGGCTGAGCTCGCAGATACGCCTGGCCGCCTTTTCGGCCTCGACGATCAGTTCATCTTGTGGCACCACCTTGTTAACCAGACCCACCTGGTAGGCACGTTGCGCGTCAATGCGTTCTGCCAGCAACAGCAGTTCAGAAGCGATAGCCCAAGGCATGATTTTTGGAAACCAACCGGCAGGAATGGTGGCAATTCCCCACTGGGGTTCGGGCAACCAGAAGGAGACATCATCGGCAGCGATGCGAATATCGGCGTCCAGTGCAATCCACATGCCGTAGCCGACGACGTGGCTATGTAGCGCAGCGATGATGGGCTTGAACACACGGTGTGACTGCGTGATATCCGGGAATTCCGCAGGATAGGTAAACTTTTCGGTGGGCGCACCGGAAGACAAGTCTGCCCCTGCGCTGAAGCAACGACCGTTACCCGATAGAATTGCGACTCGCAGTGTGTCATCGTCCCTGAAGTCGGCCCAAACCTCACCGAGCTCCTGGTGCATGGCACCGTTCATGGCATTGAGCTTTTCCGGGCGATTCAGTGTGACGTAGGCAATCGCGCCTTGTTTTGCATATTCGACAGTGGTCAGGTTCATCAATGGGTTCCTCGTGACGAATTGGGGTTTTCCGGGTGCAGTTGGATAGGATCGAGCCTCCCGCACGACACTATTGCCACCGTTCTGTTGAGCGGGACGACGAATGGTGCCTGACAACGTATCTTATGCCACAGCATTGGTGATGTAAGCAAAAACATGATGGGTTCAAATCCAGGGCAACGTGGAATATGATGATCGAGAGAGACGTATTCAGCGCTTCTGCAGAACCGATTCCGGAATGTATGAATTGGTCTGCTGGACGCTTACCATCGGATGTGACAGCCACGCAAAGGGGGATCGCACTCATGGCAGAAAAAAAGAAAGGCCCGCCCATCTGGATTCACGCCGAGAGATGCACGGGTTGTCTCATCTGCGTATTGCGTTGTTCTCTCAAATTCGAAAAGGCCTTCAATCCGGATGCGGCAAGGATCGCTGTTCGGCGCCTGGTGGGGGCGGACACAGAATACGCTGTCTCTTTAGAAGACGACTGTGACAACTGTGGCATTTGCGTACGTAACTGCCTGTACGAAGCGCTGTTCCAGGAGGAAAAGGTAAGGAGGCGGGCATGAACGGATACATGGGGCACATACTCTATGTCGACCTGACGGAAAGCCGACTTAGGACCGAGGACCTTGATCCGGATATTGCACGGCAGTTTATAGGGGGCTGGGGTGTCAACGCCCGACTTGCCTGGGATGCGATTCCCGTAGATGCGGATCCCCTGTCGGCCGAGAATGCTGTCATTATCGGTACGGGTCCGTTTTCCGGTACCATCGTGCCTGGTTCTGCAGAACTGTCGATCACCACCAAGTTGCCCCTCTCCGGTGGCATCGGCACGGGATGCGGCGGCGGGCACTTCCCGCTGATGCTGAAGAGTTCGGGCTACGATCACGTGGTGATCACCGGACAGTCTGCCCATCCCGTTTATCTTAAGATCGACAATGACGGTGTTGCGATCCTGCCGGCCGATGATCTGTGGGGAAAAGACACCTATGAAACAGTCGATCTCCTGCGGGAACGCCATGGGCTGTGTTCGGTCATTCCAATCGGTCCGGCCGGTGAGAACCGCGTTGCGGTCTCGATGACCTTTATCGACAAGGGGGGTACGCTGGGATTCGGCGGACTGCCTGCAGTCATGGGAGCCAAGAATCTAAAAGCGGTCGTGGCGTGCCAGGGCAATCAGCCCCTGCAGGTTGCCGATCATCGTCGACTAATCCGCGCGGTGGACCGCATGATTGAAAAGGTTCGCGAATACCGGTTGCGTCCCAAACTGATCGAGGGCGGCACCTTTGCCATGACGTCTGATTGGCTCAAAGCCATGGGCAGCGGCAGCGGCAGTTGGGAGTCGATCCACATCGATACCCGCCAGGCTTTGGCCTGCCCGAGTTGTCCTATGGCCGACAAGGAAGTCAAACGGTTGCGCGAAGGAGCCTGTTCTCCCTGCACGGTCTATATGACGGACTTCATGAGCCAGGATGAATCCAGTGCCGACTCACCCCTGGACAATCACAACCGAGCCGTCAATCGGGTTGCCGTGTTCAACCGTCAGGGGATATGCCGCATCAATTTCAACAACGTCCTCAATCTGATGCGTTCTCTTTTCGAAAAAGGCATTCTGACCACGGAGCAAACCGGTGGAATCGAGATAGACCGTGACTATGAAACTGTCCTCAAGCTGATTGACATGACCGCGAAACGAGAGGGCTTCGGTGACATCATGGCCGATGGACCGCTCGGGGCCGCCAGGCGACTCGGACCGGAAGCTGAAAAGCATGCCATCCACATCAAGGGATGCTCACCCTTTATCGATCCACGGTCGGACAGCATGAACTCGATGGCATTTGCGCAGATGGTCCATCCCGGCCGCTCAAATTATGCCTGCGGCGGTGTCGGTATCTATATGCAGGAAAGGCCGGTAAGCCAGTTTGTCCACCACGCCCAGCGCACCGGCATGTCGGATGAAACCATCCAGCAAACGTTTACCGATGAACTCTTCAATACACCCCATCTCACAAAGCACGCCGAAGATTGGTACTCCCTGTTCAATTCCCTGGGTCAGTGCCACCGTCTCTATATACATCGGTTCCACAGCATGGACTCCTGTCTGGACTTCTATGGGGCGATTACGGGCGAAGAGATCGATGCGGCCGAACTGCTGGAACGGGGCGAACGGGCCTGGAATATGCAGAAGCAACTCAACGTGCGCCTGGGCTTCGGCCGGGAGGATGATGCCGCGCCCGAGGAATGGTTCAAGCCCATGAAAGCCGCTGACGCGCTAGTGCCGATGATGGACTACTATAAACAACGGGTCGTTAACAGGGCCGACACTGAGCGTATGCTCGATGAATACTACGATGCGCGCGGCTGGGACCGTGATACCGGTGCGCCGCTGCCGGGAAAGCTCAGAGCACTCGCCCTGGAAAACTACGCTGTGTAGCCCAGCGACGTTGGAATCACCGGATCCGATCCCAAGGACAACATCCGTTTGTCGTATGATGATTCGGGAATCGCTGCATACGCATTCAATATCCAGCAACTGGTAGAGCGTATCCTCAATCCTGACTCTTTCCGGCTGTCCACCGGGAAGGTCAGGCATTGGGGAATATTGGATAGTCCATGTGTTTGGGCACGCGCACCGGAAACTGTTCCGCTAGTTTCAGGACAGAAAGCCGCGAAAACCGCACGTCGCGGACCCATATACATCGAAGGAAGTTGGGCGAAAAAAGTTCTGCCTGCCTGCTTAAGCCTTTGAACGGTGCACTGGCATTGGCGTGGTGCGAGCAAATCACACGAACGCTTCGGCTAATCGCCGTCGTACGTGTCGTGAAGGAGTCGGAGAAGGTCGTCTACGAGCGGGCCGAGCTTGGCGTCAGGCGATAAAGGAAGTGGCATGTCTTCTCGTAGGGCCGCTCGGGTGGCATTGAGTTCAGGAAGAGGAGCCACACGGTTTAAGTACTCCCGCACCGCAGCGTCAATCTTAGCGAGGTTCACCTGTTGCGCCTGCTGCGAGGCATCATCAGCAAGCGGAAAGCCGTTCGTGGCGAAGGGCGACGTGAACAGCAAGCGATCGTCCGGCGGATCGGGTAGCTCGCCATCGAACTCTCGCAAGCGCTTCACCATCTCATCGCTCCTGCCTCGTGGTAACACAAACGAAGCCGCCACAGCGTTTGCTTGGCACTGAGTCGCGTCTTCGCGACGACCCACCGTCCAGAGATTTGCGGCCACAGTATCAAGTATCATGGTGTATATGCTGAGTTTCTGGCCTGACATTGGATCGTCGCTGGAATTCACGATTGTGAATGCGTCGATGGCCATTAAGGCACTCATGGGGGTGCTATTCCCCGAGACAAACGCCGTCCATGCTAACGCGTTTAGGCGCATTGCTTGTTCACGACTGCTCGGAATCCGATCGCGCGCAAGCGACCTGTAGGTCGCCATGAAAAGATCCAGTGGCGGCCTCACGCAACGGGGCAACGTCCTGGACCTCTGCCATGAGCAGACTCAAGGCTTCGACCATTGCAGCGCCACCTTCAGCGATGGAGTTTCCGGCAAGGCGCTCGATAGCATCAAGTGCGCTCGGTAACACCATGGGGACACCCCAAGCAAGGCGGACAAGCTGTTCAAAGGGAAGAGCTCCTCGTGCGCCCTTAGTGGAATCGACCGACCTCAAGCTCTCGTAAAGGTATGCGTTGTTGTCGCTGCTAAGAGCTATGCGCAGGCCATTGGGACCCCAATTGCCGGAGAATAGTTCACCAGATGGGGCCAGGGTGAGGAGTTCGTTCCCCAGAAGATCCCAAAGCTTGGCAGTGTTATCCTTGGACAGTGTCAATATGCGCGTACCATCGGGACTGAATCGGACGTTGATTCCGCCGCCCGTGTGGCCTTTGAGGGTCGCCAATGGATCGCCCGTTGATACATCCCAGAGCTTGACGAGTTGGTCGCTGGCCTCGGTGGCAAGGATCGAGTCGTCGGTATTGAAATCCGCTGCAGACAGGATGCCCCTGTGCCCCTGCATAGACAGCGCCTCCGTTCCATCTTTGAGGCCCAAGACTTTGATCTGTCCACCAGAGCTCAGCATAGTAAGGTACTTGCCCGTAGAACTGATATAAGTCCGCGTGGTCTGCACCCAGTCTCCGTCGGTCCCGAAAATTTCCTCACCGGTCTCCGCGTTCCAGACGCGCACGATGCCTGTGGGAATATCCTGAGCCGTGACCAGTGTGCCGTCAGGACTGAATGCCAACTGGAAAAGAAAGGTGCCACCCGCAACGCCGGGAAGAGTATGAACCGTGCTTCGCGAACTGGTGTCAATGATTTCGGCTCGTCCCTCGGGACTGCTGACAATGAAACGGCTACTGTCTGGACTGAAGAATCCGGGCCGACCCATGTTGGTCTGGCGCCGGCCCGGACCCACTCGCGGGCCACCAAAGGCATTAGGAGACGGATATCCATTGCCGTGTAAGTACACGAGCTCATGCGATGCTTCATCAACGATACGAGTTGTATTGTCCCATGAGCGGGTAACGACGAAACGATTGTCAGGGCTCCATCCTGCCGCGTTCAATGGCCTGGTGTGTCCTTCCAGTGTGACTAACTCCGACCCGGTGGCCACGTCCCAGACCTTCGCGGTGCCGTCATAGGACGCAGTCATTACGCGGGAACCATCTATGCTAAATGCCGTACTCCAAACCCAATCGGTATGTCCAGCAAGCACTCCTCGGTCTGCTTTCGACTCATAGACGGGCCCGAACATTGTTACGGCTCCATCGGTCCCAGGGATCATCAGTCTGGCACCGTCTGGGCTGATCTGAGGTGGATACATCGAGGGATTGTAGCCCGGAACGGAGGCAAGCTGGGCGCCCGTTTGAACATCCCACAGTTGGACTTCTTCGTCGGGGCTGATCGATATTAGCACTGAACCATCTGCACTAAACGCAATGGCCAAGGGCGGTGCCTCCTGTCGAACGTCGAACCGGAAACGTTCGCGTCCGCTGCCGATGTCCCACACCATTGCCTTACCCTCAGGATGATAGCTCGCCGCGCTACGAAAGTCTGGGCTGACCCGGACAGTAAAGAAACCACTATCGGCTGGACCGTCGATTGCTTCTCCCTCAACGGCGGGCCTGTCTGTGACCGCGCCAGTGTCATCGGCCCAGGCGAATAGGCCTTTGAGATCCCATCGTTTCACCCGATTGCGGCCCCAGCTGGTTACCATCGACGCCCCGTCCTTTTCGAACACCACATCCGGCGCAGTGGTTTCTCTGAATCCATCAAGCATCAACAGCTCCCTCCCGGATGGTAATTCATACAGGCGCACGACGCCGTTGGCCGAACTGGTAACGTATTTTTGAGAATCGGGCGTGAACCAGGCAAACACGAACGGATCTTGATGTTCGCGGATGAGCCTTATGGAGGAGGCATTCGCTTTCTGTTGGCGCTCGTCTACAGCGACGACCCCCAGAGCTGTATGGAGAAGTTGATATCTCCCGTCATCGCTTATCCTATTTTCACATATGAATAACGCCACACCCCCAAAGTAGCGTTCATCCGAATCCGTATCGTAAAGCACTGCCAAACTACCATCACTGCCTGCCGCAGAGACCTTTCTGCCATCGTGGCTGAAGTACGCGGATGAAACCGGCTCGTTGAAGTCGGTGTAACGCTTCGCGACCCGTGCTTGAGCGCCGTCCCAGATCGTGGCAGCTTTCTGGCCTCTTCTCTCGTCCGAAATTGGCGCGGCAGTAATTTCATTGTGCAACTTGTTCCAGGCTTTGTTGACAAGATATCCCCACTCCCAGTTACGGTGCTCCTTAGGCATTTCGATCAGCCTTCGCTGAGCTGCTTCAACCTTGCCACGATCGAGCTGCGTTTGAGCGAGTTGGATGGCTGAGACGTACTGTTTGTATTCAGCTTCGAGCCGGGCTTTACCTTCAGCGGCCCGCGCTTGTTCCGCCTCGTTCCGCGCCGTAACTGCATCGTCACGCATCCCCTCTGCCTGCGCACGCAGCTGTTGCGCGTCAGCCTCTGCTACAAGTGCACGATCCCGTTGGTCGCTGGCCTGAATGAACGCCAGTGTGGTCGTCACGAGCCCGATCAGGATCGCTGCCGTCGTCATGGTGCCGGCCACGAAAGCCATCCGGTTTCTCCGAACCAGCTTGCTGAGCCGATAGCCCACACCTGGTGGTCCTGCGAGAATGGCTTCGTTTCTGAGATGCCGATCTACATCCATACCGAGCGCGTTCGCCGTCTCGTAGCGGCGCGAACGGTCCTTCTCCAAGGCCTTCATCGTGATCCAGTCCAGATCTCCTTGGAGCTGGCTTCGCAAGGCTCGAGGGTTAGTGGCATGGGAGGCGGCCACCGTCTCCAGCTTGCCACCCAATGTACCTATCTGCGCACTAGGTGTGGACGGCTCCTCTTGAGTGATGATCCGACGGATCTCCCCGTAACCTGTCGCCCGATCAAAGACGAACGGCAGCGTACCTGACACTAGCTGATACAGCACGACCCCGAGCGAATAGATGTCCGATCGAGTGTCGATATCCTGCAGCGATGCCCCTGCCTGCTCAGGGCTCATATACTCGGGTGTGCCGATCAATACTCCCAGAGCGGTATGCAGCGTTCGCTCGGTCAGTTCCTGGTTAACAGCCTTCGCCACGCCGAAATCGATGACTTTGACCGCGGGTTGATCATTGATCTCTGTGACCAGGATGTTCGAGGGTTTGATGTCCCGATGGATGATCCCCTTCTGGTGCGCGTGCTGGACGGCCTTGCAGACCTGGATGAAGAGCTCGAGCCGCTGTCTTAGATCGAGACACTTCGTGTCGCAGTACCCATCGATGGGTTCTCCCGGCACATACTCCATGGCAAAAAACGGCCGGCCGGTCTCCGTCATCCCCGCGTCGTGGACCTTCGCCACATGTGCATGGTCGAGCATGGCCAATGCCTGCCGCTCGGACTCGAAACGGGCAAGGACCTCGTGCGAGTCCATCCCGAGTTTGATGACTTTGAGAGCCACGCGTCGACGCAGCGGCTCTACTTGATCTGCCAGGTAAACTTCGGCAAAGGTCCCTTCACCGACTAACTGCCGCACGACGTAGCCGCCAACATGGGCGCCGATGTCAAACTCTGAGCGTGATCGGGCTCGGACTTGAGACGCCGACAAGCTGTCTTCGAGTAACGCCTCATAGCGCTCCAGCGGTAACTCGTGTTTGAGAATTGCCTGCCGGGACCCCAAGGCGAGCTTTAGACCGCTATCAAGTTCCAGGGGTTCCAGGTGCACCGAGAGGATATCGATACCATTGGAGAGCGCATGGCTTATCTCGTCCTTACAATGACGTGAGGCGACGGAGGACTGGGTGGCGAAGTAGAGAAGAGCTGACGACCTCTCAATAGCTGCTGCTAACGCGTCAGACCACTGACTCCCCGGTTCGATACCTTCGTCATACCAGAGATTGAATTCCTGCTCCCGTAATCGCTCGAGCTCCGCATACACTGCCTCAGCATCATCGTGCGCATAGCATACGAAGAAATATGGCCCATCACCCTTGTAGGCTGGAAAAGGTCTAGTAGCCATTGGCGCGACCTCTTTTTTGGAAAGCTTAACCCCTGTCATTGGAAGAAGCTAGGCATTGAGACCTGCTAATTACAGCTTTCCGTCGTAGCACGTCACAGCAAAGGGCGTAGGAATCTCATGAGAGCTCCGGGCTGTCTTTTGCTTCCTAAGTCCTGCAAACGAGTACGGGAGATCTAGACGCGATGTGCCAAAAGCGGATCACGTAGCATCTGGATTTGGGGATTTGTGTGCTACTGCGACCCCGGTTCCCACCTGCCCAACGCCTCCTCGGTATCCGCAAGCTCTTCATCACGCCCGTGATAGCCCTGCTGGTCGATCAGGCGTCGGGCCTGTCTTGGTCACTGCCGAACAAGCGGACGCGAGTGAGCAGGATACCCAAGCGAATTCAGAAGGGGATACCTCGTTTTCGACTCACCCTGGAGGGTCTCTGCCTCCTCGAACAGGTCACGCGATGCATCAAGATCACGTCCCTGGTGGAGTGCGTTGGCATGCTCGGTCGCGCGCCCTGCCATCTTTCGAACTCAATTCCGCACCGGTCGGCAGACGTCACCGACTTCTCGGCGTCCGCCACTGAGATGCCCACGTAACCCAGCATCAGCTCCAGTTCGCGCAGCCTCGCAGCAGCATGCGTGTGACGACATGGATGGGTCTGACCATCCTCTGATGGACAGGAACGCTCTTTGAAATTAGACTGGATTGTTGAAAAGATGTCTGGGTACCGGATTAGCTCCAACTAGCTACAACCGTTAGCTGCGCACTATGATCTTCGAGAGCAAAATCGACTGGTGGTGGTATACGCAGATTGCCGCAGGGGCAGTCATCCTATTCTGTGTTGTGTACCCGTTGGAAAGTAGCGGCGAGATGTCAGGATCGGTAGCAGTTCTTCTGGTGGTGATAGTGTGTGTGATTGTACCGAGTTGGCTCACAACTACCACGACTTACCGAGTAACTCAGGAACTTTTGATCATACGATGTGGCCCGTCCGTTTGGATCGTGCCACTAGATCAAATCCACTCCGTCAAACGAACTCGGTCTCTACGCACGTCTCCAGCTCTTTCATTGGATTGGCTAGAAATCCAGTACCGATGCAGTCAAAAGGTACTGGTGTCCCCGAAAGACCTGAGAGGATTTGTTAAAGCAATCGGGTGGACAGGGCACCTATCATGAGATTCAACTCGCTCCAAAATCAATATGCTGTCATTTGCACGGGCGCCGATAGATGCTTGTGACTATGGTCCACCCAGACAATCCACTCGCGACACCTGCCGCGTTCCCGAGTATAACAACAGTGGTGTGACTGCCGTGAGAGAGCGGCACCACGAGTCAGATCTTTTTGATGGTCATGTGCGTCCCGAGCTTTTCGTATCCATCCTCCACGCTACTTAATGAAATCACACTTCCATCGCTGATGATGTCATACAGGGCCTCTCCCATCCTATCGACGAAGTTGATGAGGTGCTCCGGGTGCATGCAACTCGCTTCTTCATCTTAGCCAAGAGTGCTGAAACTCTTCGAGAAGGACAGATCACGAGCGTCGGTTGAGCGCGTATATAGGAGAACGCTGCGATCGGCGACCCGCTTGCAGACGTAGCTCAGACTCATCTGCTAACCATGTTTGGCTGGCGCAATCTGCCGATTAGACTCGCTCAGTGGACAATACGGTGGCTACTCGCTCTGATTTACCTCGTCTACTCACAGCGTTAGTTCGAACTGTCGGGCGCGGACGCTACCTGTGTCGATCGCTGGATGACAGTCATGGTCGGAGCGCGAATCGATGACGACATCCCAGCCGAGCGCGAACACCTCGTCCGGTACGCGCGCCAGCGACTGGCCGCCGGCCTGTAACTGTGGCAGGCGCCGACCCGTATATCAGCAGATGCTATGCTCACAGGATGCGCATTCTATGTACCCTAGAAAACCAAGAGGGCATCGGTCCTTGATCTGGGCGGATGCTGCCACTATTCTGATGCCCTGCTACATTGAATATACGCGATAAGCAGATCATGGCTGACAACGAGAACTCCAACGAAAGGATAACACCGGAACTGGTGACCGCAGCTCTGGAAAGCAGGTATCCCCAAACCAAGGAGAATCTGTCCATTCTGGAACCTCAGGAAGTGGTCGCTTTTCTGTCTACTATGGAAGCAACCGATCCTCAAGAGCCTGACGTACAGTTGAGGACCAATATGCTGCCCAATCTACTTGCGCAATTGGAGCTTCAGCACCCTAACCGGTGCCTTAGTGACGGCGCCTATGCGGTGCTTTCCTTTCTCGATGAGTGTGCCGATCAGATAGCGGTTCAGGCGAAACTGGACCGCAAGATTCAGGCACTTGTCCTTACCACATATCCCGCCGTGATAAAGCAAGTGATAACGCAAGGTTTGCTGCAGACGCTGCAGAATACGTCAATTCTAACGATACTGGATCTGATCAGTGAGCATTGTATCGGCTGGACCGGTGATCTGGGGAGATCGGGGAGCAATCTTCTGAAGAAGATCAAGTCGACCATTGAGGCCATCTGTGCAGACGATTCAGATAGCGAGTCGTTGCATTCGGATCTGGTCTCCTATTGCCACAAAAAGGCACAGCGAACGGCCAGACTCGAGAAGCGCCTATCAGAATCGGAGACCGGAATCCTTAGGGTACAACGGGCACAACACGTTGCCGCCAAGATGATCAATGCAGAGGCGACGGGCAAGCAGGCCCCTGCTAGCGTAAGCAAGTTTCTGACTGGTACCTGGTGTGATTCGCTGCAGTTCTTATTGATTCACCACGGTGACGAGAGTGTTGAGTGGCGTCGCGCCTGCAAACTGACCGAAATGTTGGTCTGGACCGTGCAGCCCATAGAGGCAACGGATGAGGAGGGGCTGCAGCGATTGTATCGACTGACCGAGCAGTTGCCGAAGGATATCCTCAAACTGCTGACGGAGCTGGGCTACGCCAACGAAAGCCTGACGGCATCTCTCGCAGAATTAGAGGCCGAATATATACACATCATGACCGATCCGGGAAATCAGAACGATGAATTTGTCCCCATGGATTGTGAGGATGACCTTTTCAACGCCTCGACCCTGGTCAGTCATGCATTACTGAACCAGGTGAACGATCTGAAGCTGGGGCAATGGTTTCTGTTCGAGGAAAACAACAGTCACGACATCAGAATCAAGCTGGTGGCAAAGCTCGACGATGTGCACCAACTGCTCTTTACCGACTGTAACGGTATGAAAGCATTGCAGAAAGGGTTTGAGCAATTTGCCTACTTCCTGTCATCGGAAATCGCCAGGACCTTGCCGGGCCAGGCGCCGTTTCAGGCGACGATCAGATCGAATCTGAAGAAAGTCATTGCGGAGCATCAGGTTCAGCAGCAACGGCTGGCTTCCGCAAAAGACCAGGTGGAAAGAGACAAAATCGTCAGTGAGATAACCCGCAGAAGAGCGATTGCCGAAGCCAAGGCTGCGTCGAGAAAGCGAAAGGCGACCCAGAGACAACGTGAAGAGGCAGCAAGAAGAAAACAACTGGAAAAGGCCAGGCAGGATGCTGAACGGGCTGCAAATCGTGAAAAACTGGAGGTGGCCGAAGATTCAGTGCGCTCTCTCAACGTTGGCGCCTGGCTGCAGCAAGCAGGTGGCGAGGATCCATCGGCAGAATGCAGATTAGCGGTCAAACTGGAAGCAGAGGATAGGTTCATATTTACCAATCAGACCAGTGTCAAAGTCGGTGAGTACACGACAGCTGAGCTGGCTCAGTTGTTGGCTTTGGGCGGATGGGAAATACTGGCCTCCGGTGATGACGAAGAAGATAGCCTTGCCAAAGTAGTCATTCGCCTCAGACAGGACAGGAACTGAGGTGATGACGATGCTATCGGACAAGGAAGACCGCGGTGAAAGTCGTTTCAGGTTGGTGCAAACAGTTTTTGTTGAGCTGCAACCTGCATCGAGGGATGGCAGCAAGCCCCCGATCATTGTCATGTGTAACTCTTCCGATGTGTCAGCCAATGGCATCCAGATACTCCTGCATGAAGAGATCCCCATGGGTAGCATTCTGCGTCTGTGCGTTGATATGAAGAATCTGGATCCAATCTTCCTGATCGGTGAAGTAAAGTGGGTACAACCCGATGCGGAAACGGATGGCTTTCTTATCGGCTTGCTGCTATTCGAAGCCGAAAACACCGATACTCAAATCTGGGAAAAAGTCATCGCAGACTTGTCGCCCTCACCAAAGCATGGTGTTCAGCCGACGCCACCGTGATCCGCAGTGTGACCAGAATCACATCCGGCGCTCTTCATTGCCAGGGTGAAAGCAGTACTGCGCAGGGCCAGCCGCTAGGATAGGAAGATGGTTTTGTGCTCTCACGGAACCTGTTTCAGCTCAATGCCGCTGTGCCATCTGAGTTCCTTGAACTGCGGCCCGTCTCCCATCCAGAAAAAACTCAAGAAATAAGGCGTCATAGGAATCCAATCGTCTGGGCAAATAATCGATTCCGCCGAGACACACTCTTTATTTGGGTGTTAACTCCCTCTACAGGGACGGCAGCAACGGTCCTTCTTTACTTGAATCCACGACCTTGTTACCCACCGGAAATCCCGCGCAGATGGACCAGATGAAAATCAAGCGGGCTCTGATAAGTGTCTCCGGTAAAACCGGGTTGATTGAGTCAGTGTGGTCATTGCGCTAAAGACACCCTACGATGACGGAACCACCGGGACGCGCAGTCCCATATCGTTCTAAGCCCGATGGATTTCATTGGGCGCCTGGCTGTACTGGTGCCCAGACCTCGAGTTAATGCACCCATCCACTTTCCCTGTAAATTGAGCGCCCCAGAAAGATACTGGTTATTCGTGTTATCCCCATCGACGTTCAGAGATCGAATCGGGTGCATTTGACAACTCAGTCAAAGGGCTGAATCTAGCGCCAAGTACGAATGCTGGACGTTGGGATTTGAGTGCGAAATAGGGTACATTGGGTGACTTTTGTTGTCGATCAGAGGAGACCGAAATGGCAATCACAGGAGTCGATCACGTTGTTGTGCGTGTGAAAGATATAGACGAAGGCATCAGCACCTATCGAGATAAGCTGGGTATGGAACTGGAGAGAACCGCAGAATCTGCTGCCATCGGCATCAAGCAGGCATTTTTCCCTTTGGCTGACGGTGGCTTTCTGGAAGTGGTGGCACCCCTTAGTGCTGATTCACCTGTGGGCAAAGCCATCGACAGGAATGGCGAGGGGATCCACACCGTCGCCCTTGCGGTCGACGACCTGGATGCTACTGTGAAGGCGATGCAGGAAGGCGGCGCGCAACTGATCGGCGTCGGCAGCCCGCAGGTATTCGTGCATCCCAAGTCTGCCCATGGCGTGCTGATTCAGTTGACCGAGAAATCGTAGGACTTGTGTAGCGATTCCCCTGCTTGATCCAGAGAGGATTGAATGGGGTTTCGCCCGGCGTGGATTCGCCCGGCGTGGATTCGCCCACCCACAAGGCTAGCGCAGGATGGGGTCGATTAGTGCCGATCAGGTATGGATACCCGTCCCTCGATGCGTTTACTGCGTACCCGCCCGCTGCCCTTGGATTTAAGGGTAAAGTCGCCGCCCACGTCAGCAACCTGCACAGTACCGGAACCGTCACTGCCAATACGTACATTCCGGCTAACATTGCTCACCAGGATACTACCGGAGCCGTCTCTGCCGACGGTGACCATGCCTCCCACCTGGTCGATATCAATCCCGCCTGACCCATCACTTACGATCTCAACGTCCTTATCCACCCGTGATATCTCGATCTCTCCGGAACTGTCCCGCCTGATCTGCACCTCACCCGTTACATCTCTGAGGCGGATGTTACCCGAGCTGTCGGATAGGGATATATTGCCATTCAATTGGCGCACTACGATATCTCCGGAGGAGTCGTTTATGTCCAGATCGGTACGCCCGTCTGTGACTTTGATCCTGCCGGAACTGTCATCGATGGAGGTCACCGAAGCTGATGAGACGTCCATATGGCCACTGGAGTCCCTGATCTCGATGGGCGTTGAGTGCGGCAGGGCGACCTCCAGATCGACATAGGCATATTCGGTATTCCAGCCGGACCGAATGCTCTTCGGAATGATGACCGTGATGGTGACGGCTGAACCATCGCGCTCGATGTCCAGTGCCATCTCCTCAAGGTGCTCTTCCTCATCGGTGCACGCCTGTCCTTTCACGGCGATGTCGCCGCCGTCTGCCACGCCGGTTACCACCAGGTATCCGGCCAGGGCATTGAGCTCCACACGGTCGATCCCATCCCCATCGATATCCGGTAAGAGGTCCTTGCTGTATTTGCAGGGGCTCCCAAAGGTGTTGCCGGCAAGTGACAGGCTGACCAGAAACAGCAGCAAGTTTTTTGTTAGTCTCACGCGATTCTCCACTTTGTCATGTCTCATTTAGATGGATCGAACGGCCAGTTGGTTTAAACCGTCCAATCGACTCCCTGCATTGGCCCCGGATGAAGTTCGCGTTAGGGAGGCCAGCCCCGGGCTCGAGCGTATCCTCAAAGATCAGCCATGGATCAATCCTTCGGCAATCCCAGAATCCGTTCAGCAATAATGTTCTTCTGAATATTGGGCGTGCCGCCACAGATTGCCACATCCGGCCAACTCAGAGCAGCAGTTGCCCAACTGCCACCATCCACTGCGCCCTCCTGATCACGAAGCTGCAGACCGGACTGGCCGAGAAGTTCCACTGCAAAGTCGGTCATCTCCACCTCGAGATTTGCCCGGTGAAGCTTGTTCACCGATGTTTCGCTGGATAGCGGTTCCCTCTTTATCTGCTTGGTAAGGTAACGAAATCCGTTGAGGCGCATCGCTTCGATTCTGGCTTCAAAGACGGCAATCTGGCGACGAATGCCTACGTCATCCCGTGCCGGTTTGCCGTTCTTGCGGGACTTCCTGACCAGTTCCTTAAGTCGTTCCAGTTTCTCATACATGGCGGTGACTTCACCGATGCTGGAGCGCTCGTTAGCGAGGGATGAGATGGTTACCTTCCAGCCATTGCCTTCTTCACCGAGCCGGTTATCCACCGGCACCTTGACCTCATCGAAGAATACCTGGGCAAATACGGCACCGCCCGCCATAATCTCGATCGGCCTGACTTCTATACCGGGAGAATCCATTTTGACCAATAGGGCAGTGATGCCTTCATGCTTGGACTCCGGGTTGCTGCTGGTACGAACCAGCAGGGAGATCCAGGACGCAAACGGCGCCAGACTGGTCCAGATCTTGGTGCCGTTGACGATATAGAAGTCTCCCTCTCTCACTGCCTTGCACTGCAGTGAAGCCAGGTCGCTGCCCACGTTGGGTTCCGAGTATCCGGTACACCAATGGTATTTGCTGTCGAGAATGTCGGGAATGAAGCGCTGCTTCTGCTCTTCGGTGCCATATTGGATGATGGCTGGGCCCACCCAGGCGAGACCCATCATACAGGTGCCGAGAGGCGGAGCCTTTCGTGATGCCATTTCCTCCTTCAGAATAACCTGCTGCATGATGTTGCCGCCACCACCTCCCACCTCTTTCGGCCAGGAGAAGCCCACCCAGCGCTTTTCCCGCACCTTCTTGAGCCAGTTCGCCATAAAATTGGCATCGCGCCTGTTGGCGGCCGTCAGATTCTCATCCAGAAAATCCCTCACCTCCTGCCTGAATGCCTGCTCCTCTTCGGTGTATTCAAAATCCATTACAATTCTCCCAGAGTGGCAACGCGCTCATAGTGGTAATCCGTGTCCCCATACATGGGGCGTGCCCATTTGGACCGTTTCAGATAGAGCTGGATATCGTACTCGGCTGTGTAACCGATGGCACCATGCAGGTGCACGCTATCAATTCCGATCTGTGCGAACGCCTGCGATGCGTAGGCTTTCGCCAGCGAAGCGGAACGGGACAGCTCGCCGGGACTCTCGTCCACTGTCCAGGCAGCATAGTAGAGCAACGACTTGAAGGACTCGATGTCCAGATAGATTTCCGCCAGTCGGTGTTTGACGCTCTGGTATCTGCCAATGGGACTATCGAACTGAATTCGTTCCTTTGCATAGTTGGTGGTCATGTCCAAGGCAGCTTCTGCAGCACCGATGATCTCAGCTGTCACCGCAACGACCCCTTTGTCCAACAGGCGCACAATGGTGTCTGAATCGCAGTGGAGTAGACTCGTTTCATCGGCAGTTACATTGTCCAGTTTGACCGATCCGGTGCGCTTGGTTTGATCCATGGTGCCGGTGCCGGTGACACTGACGCCCTGCTGATCCCTCTCAACCACGGCAAGAGCAATTTTGCCATTGGACGTACCCTCCCTGAAGGCGACTATAAACAAATCGGCAAGACCCGCATCGGGTACCAGCCGTTTTTCGCCGTTCAGCATAAAGCTCTTGCCGTTGCCGGTACCAACAAGCGTGATGTTGTCAGCATTCGGGGGACCATCGTCATCCAGTATGGCCAGGCTGGCAATGCTGTCGCCACTGGCCAGATCGGTAAGCCAACGCTTCTGTTGGCTGTCGGTGGCAGTTTCCGCTAGGGTCGATGCAGCGATACTGTGGGAGATAAACGGAGACGGGTAAAGGCTTCTGCCGGTCTCCTCAAGGATAACGGTCAGGTCCACCCAGGAGAGCCCCACGCCGCCATAATCAGGGGGAATGACCAGGCCGAGCCAGCCAAGTTCGCCCATCTGCTGCCACAGTTGCCGGGAAAAGCCTTCGGGTTCCTTCATGATCTCTCTGACCTTGCTCAAGGGACAGTTTGTATCCAGGAAGCGTCGGACCTGATCCCGCAGCAACTCCTGTTCCTCGTTGAATCCAAAATTCATATAGTCGTCTCCAGGCCTCTTGCCAGGATGGGGTGAAATCCGTTGATTCACCCTCAGCGTGATGGCATTCAGTTCCTTCAGGTGCTCACCGCCAGAATGGGGTCACCGGTTAGCATATCTGATGTCATAGGGTGGGTGCAAAACAGACTGGCCTTGTCTTCCAGAAGGGCCACCAAGTGTTCCCAGAACCCGCGTTAGTCTTGTGCCCGTGCTCCTGCTCTTCCAATTGGGCATGAAGTACAATTGCCAGCAGCCCATACCAAAGGGCACGAGCGGAAAAGCGCGCGGGGAAAGGGATGCCGGAATGGAAGGTGTAATCATCATGCAGAAAGACGTGCTATTGAAAGTGAAGGATCCTGGATCGGCAATGGTGCTGGTACTAATGCTTGGCTTTGTTCTGGTAGAAGGTTGTAGCATCTCGGCTCACGCCGATGCCACTGCAAGGACTGTAATCATCAGTGCCTTCGGGTTCGAAGCCGGTAGCGGCGAGTGGCGCGGTGAGTCCGGACCCTTTATCAATGCGTTGACCACACGCACAGTAATCAGTGATCGGGTACCTTTCTGCGATATCGCTTTCGAGGGCGAGATTAACGGGTGGCCGGTGACGGTGGTGACCATGAGGATTGGTAAGGTTCACGCAGCCGTCTGCATGCAGGATTTGCTGCGCTACTACGAGGGGGCAGCCGGTATTCGAGAGGTCATCTGGAGTGGGGTCGCCGGCATTACGCCGATGGTTGGTGGCATGTTGGATGTTGCAGGCAATAGAAGGCAGGCCGAAACGACCGTCATCGGCGATGTGTGTATCTCACACATCGCTGTCGACTATGATCTGCGCCATAGCGCGATCGGTGAAAAGGACGAAATGTGGCTGATGCGCCTGCCAAATGAATCCCGTACGGCGGTTGGCAGTCTCGATCTCGCCAGCGAACTCTATACGGCAGCCCAACGGGTCGCGTGGCCTGAAGTTCCCGCGGGTCCCGCTCTCAATATCACCAAGTATCACGGTGCCAAGGCGGTCCGCAAAGCCCGTGCCTTTGACGGGACAACGTGTGCTGAGGCTACCTCGGACAATTTCTGGCACAGTGTTCAGGAGGATCAATGGGCGCGTGAACTGCTTGCCCAGACGATCAGCCAAACGCTTGGCACAAGAGTCACGCCCGATGGAGTGCTCGCCATAACGGCGATGGAGCAAACCGGTTGGTCTAATGTGCTGGAGATGTGGACGGACGCGACGGGTGAGAAAATTCCGTTTGCCTATTCACGTTCCGCCAGCAATTACGACCACCCATGGCTGGACACGAACAACAGACCTGCTGTTAGTGGAGCAGAGAGTCTTCGTGCAGGTATGGATGCCGCAGGCCTCGAATACGCAGCGATCACCGCGGCTCTGCCCATATTGAAAATGCTGCAGCGCCGCAAACTGAGCATTCGCCACTAGATTCGCCTAGGACACAAAGAGGGGATCAAATCACCATTCCCTCCATCGTTCCAATGTGGGTCGCGGCACTAAGTCAATGGCCGCAGGCGGATCCAGCCGGACTCTATGTTTTCGACTCCCTGCTCATATCCCGGCTCTCCGGGCATAACGATTTCGCCGCTCGACGGCACCACCCTGGCTCGTTGGTCGTCCTGGTTCGCTTCGGCTGCTTCGATCACTTCGCGCGCGCTGCGAAATAGTGCCAGGCTCTTGATCATGCGCAGCGTTGGCGTCATCAGCACCATCTCTTCCCGGTCGAATCGCTCCAGGATGGTATGGGGCGCCAACCACTCGGCATGGACGGTCTCGCGGTTGTCGTGCAGGGGTGTTTGTCCATCCGGCATGCGGGCGACGAAGAAGCGTGCACTGAATCTTCTCGGTGGCCCCTCGGGGGTGATCCAATGAGCCACGTAGTGCATCGCTGCCACATCGAGGAGCAGGTCTTCTCGTCTGACCACCTCTATGAAATCACGGTTGCCCTGATTGACTTCGTCCCGGTAGCTTTCGAATCGGGTTGCGGTTGACCCGTCGGAAAGATCCACCGAACCGGCTGATTCCTTGTGGATCGCCAGCATGATGCCCGCTTCTTCGAAACTCTCCCGAATGGCTGCTACGTAGAAAGCGAGGCCGCCGGACTGCAGACCCATCAATTGGCTGGCTTCCTCATCGGTGCGGTGCACACTGATGGCTTGGTATTCCTGTGAGTCATCGGCTGCATCCACTGAGCCACCGGGAAAAACCCACATGCCGCCGGCGAATACCGTATTGGCGTGGCGCTGCATCATTAAGACTTGTAGATCAGGTCGATCATCCACCAGCATTACGGTTGCGGCTGGTCGAATGGCTACTTTGGCGGGATCATAATCGCTCATGCATAGCTCCGCGTTACTTATCAGGGTGGCGTTAACATAGCAGAGAATCCCATCGAGCTCTACGCGAAGGAATTTGTTTTCCCTTCGTCGACGCCAGACGTACGAAGGTTAATTCGCCAATAGAATATTCTTGAGATAGCGTCCCGTTTCCGACTTCTTCATCATCGACAGCGCCTCCGGAGTGCCTTCAGCTATCAGGTTGCCACCGTCGGGACCACCGTCGGGTCCAAGGTCGATGACCCAGTCCGCCGTTTTAATAACATCGAGATTGTGTTCGATCACTGTCACACTGTTGCCGGCTTCTACCAAACGATCCAGCGCTGCTAACAGTTTCTTAATGTCATCGAAGTGCAAACCAGTGGTGGGCTCATCCAGAATATAGAAAGTCCTGCCGGTCGCCAGTTTGGAGAGCTCGCGCGCTAGTTTGATCCGTTGCGCCTCACCCCCTGACAGGGTCGTAGAGGGTTGACCCAGGTGAAGATAGTCGAGTCCAACATCCATCAGCAGTTGCAGTTTTGAGACTATGCGCGGATGTTCTGAGAAGTGTTGCACCGCCTCCGCTACGGTGAATTCCAGTACATCGGCAATAGACTTGCCCTTATACCTGACCTCAAGGGTAGCGTCGTTGAAGCGTCTGCCGCGGCATTCCTCGCACTTTACATAGACGTCGGAGAGGAAGTGCATTTCAATTCTACGCACGCCGTCGCCGCGGCAGGCATCGCATCGCCCGCCTTTGACGTTGAAGGAGAATCGGCCCGGTTTGTAACCCCGCATCCGTGCTCCCGGCAGCATGGTATAGAATTTCCGGATTTCGTCGAACACCTTGATGTAGGTAACGGGGTTACTGCGGGGCGTCCTGCCGATGGGCTTCTGATCGATGGCTACCACCTTGTCCAGCTGTTTTAATCCGGTGATGCGTTTGTGCGCACCGACTCGCCTGGTGGCGTTGTGGTAGTGTCTGGCGAGGGCCGGATAGAGGATGTCGTTGACGAGCGATGATTTGCCGGCACCGGAAACACCGGTTACTGCCGTCAATATGCCGAGAGGAAACTTCACGTCGATATTCTTGAGATTATTCGCCTTGGCACCCTCCACCTTGATGGTCCCGGTGGGTGCACGTCTCTGGTTTGCTATCGGGATGGACATCCTTCCCGCAAGGTAGGCGCCGGTGATTGAGTTGCGGTTTCGGAGCAGGGCTCTCGGAGTGCCGTGATGGACGATGTGACCGCCTTGTATGCCTGCTCCGGGACCGAAGTCTATGACGTGATCCGATGTGCGGATGGTCTCTTCGTCATGTTCGACGATAACGACCGTATTGCCGATATCGCGCATGCGGCAGAGCGTATTCAGCAGTTTGCGGTTGTCCCTTTGGTGCAGGCCGATGCTGGGTTCATCCAGAATATAGATCACGCCGCTTAGCTCCGATCCAACCTGACTTGCCAGGCGGATTCGCTGTGATTCGCCACCGGAAAGGGAGGGACCCAGTCGGTCTAGAGAGAGATAGGATAATCCCACCGAGACCAGGAAATTCAACCGGTTGCAGATCTCCTTGAGCACCTCGGTAGCTATTTCTCCGGCCGCTCCCGGTAGTTCGAGTGTACTGAAGAAGTCGTACGCTGCATTGATGGTCCAGGCGGATGTTTCGACGATGGTCTTGTTTCCCACTCTAACTGCAGCGCTCTCCGCGCGGAGTCTGACGCCATTGCAGGTCGAACAGGGCGTGTTGGCCAGGAACTGGGAGTACCAGCGCTTCATCCCTTCGGATCGGGTTTGCCGGAAACGGCGCATAATCCGCGGGACCAGTCCCTCGTAACGGGACATGGAAGTACCGTGACGTCGCCAGACGATTTTGAACCTCTGCTCACCGGCACCGAACAGCACCAGCTTTTGCTGTTTCTGGGACAGGCGCCGCCAGGGCCTGTCCACTGCAATTCCTAACTGCTCAAAGACCTGGCGGTGATAGATGGCTCCCGTCGAAGTCCGGTCGTCATCCAAGCGGCCCAGAGTCCTGATGGCGCCCTCTTTGATGCTTCGATCTTTGTCCGGTATCATCAGGTCCTGGTCAAAGGCTACCTGGGTACCCAGACCATTGCAGTCGTGACACATCCCCTGGGGACCGTTGAAGGAAAAAGCCTGGGGAGTCAGTTCGGGAAAGGAGATGTTGCAGTTGGGGCAGGAGAGATTTTCGGAATAGATACTGTCGCCATTGTCCGTAGCGGCAATCAATGCACCTTCTCCCAACGCAAGCGCCGATTCCACCGATTCGGTCAATCTTTCGGCCAGGTTGTCGCGTATCACCAGGCGGTCAATGACCGCTTCCACCGTGTGCTTTTTGCGTTTGTCCAGCGCCTCGGTTTCGTCCGAGCGGACCACTTCACCATCTACCCGCAGGCGCACGAATCCCTGCGCCCTGGCATCTTCCAGCATCTCCTTGTGTTCACCGCGGCGATTGACCAGAAGCGGCACCAGCAGATAGAGGAGCGTGCCTTCGGGAAGTGCCAGCAGTTCCCTTGCTATGTGCTGTGCGCTTTGCCCCTGCACCTTGCGACCACATTGGTGGCAGTGTTGTATGCCGACCCTGGCATACAAGACTCGTAAGTAGTCGGCAATCTCGGTGATGGTACCCACGGTGGACCTGGGGTTTCTACTGGTGGTTTTCTGTTCGATGGAGATGGTCGGTGACAGACCGCGGATGGTATCGTATTTGGGTTTTTCCATCTGGCCCAGAAACTGGCGGGCATACGCGGACAGGGACTCCACATAGCGCCTCTGTCCTTCGGCATAAAGGGTGTCGAAGGCTAGAGAGGATTTGCCCGATCCGGATACCCCGGTCAATACCACCAGTTTTCGCTTCGGTATCTTGACCTCAACGGACTTGAGATTGTGCTCCCGGGCACCTCGTATCAGGATATGATCAAGTTCATCGGATGCTTTTCTCATCGCTTTCAAAACTCATTATTCAGATTTCAATCGTGCTGTATGTATATACAGTTCATCTGCAAAAATCAACTGAAAACTTATGAGTGCTGCAAATGGCTGATGGAGTTCAGCGGGGCATGGTACCTCTGCTCATCTCGTTCGGGTTTGCTTCGTTCCAATCTGTGAAGCAGTTGGGATCTTGAGTCTGTGACTGGCTCGCTTTATGACGCGTCAGCCAGATCTGCAGAGCCTGATGCACGGATCAGGCTTGAACCAACCATGGAAAGCGTGAACAGTGGCAATCCCAGCAGCCAGACATCCATGTAGATCAGGATCAGTGACAGAATATCGGGCTGTGCTCCCAGCAACACGAAGAAGGGTTCGGCGACGCTGTAACCCACCACCACCAGAACGAGGATGAGAATGGCAACCAGCACCAGGCAATGAGACACCAACCTGCAGACCTTTTCCCGGTCGCCTGAACCACGGTACGGGCTACCACGGAAGAAGCACCGATACCCAATCCCATGGCGACTCCCTGCATAACCATGACCAGAGGAAAGGTAAAACTCACGGCAGCCAACTGTGGGGTTCCCAAAATCCCGATGTAGACGGTTTCAACCAGTGATGCCAGGATCATGGAGACAAATCCCATCATCATAAAACCGGTTAGTTTGATTATATGTGTGTGGACCGGACCTACCGTGAAATTGCCACCTGGACCTCTTCCTCGTGGTCCCGTGGGCCTTGAATCAGACATAAACAGCTCGGCGCGTCATGTTGGGTTTGGACAGATGCTCGGTTTGGAGAATGTCTTGGTGCAGCGCTAACGATCCGCCAGTGGAGGGAGATTGCCTCTCAGAAACTCGCTCCGCATGCGGCCCAGTGAACACATCCCCGTGCGCTCTGTGTCGGCGTCCTGCCTCCAAAGGTTTCAGAGAGGCAATCTCCCTCCACTGGCTCACTTTGTTGCGCAAGAATACTGCACCGGGGAAAAAACGGGTGACGGCGGATTATAGCCTGTATTGGGCATGATCTGTTTCTTTAATCAGGAGTTGGTTTTCTAACTGGTATCCATTATAAAGAAGCACTACCTGACAAATCCGAGTGAGGAGGGAGCATGGCCGAGGCCACAGAAGAAGATACCCTGGTCAGCCAGGATATGATCGACAGGAAAGGCGTTTGGGGGGGAGAACAGACGTCGCCGCCTATCTCGACCTCCGATATCCGCAAGTGGGCCCTTGCTACCTACTGGCCGGAAAAGCCGCCACCCATTTACTGGGATGAAAAGTACGCCGCGACTACCGTCCGTAAGGGAATCGTGGCCCCGGCTGATTTCAATCCCTTTGCCTGGCCGGTTGAGCGACCCAGAGTGCAACGCCCGTCGGGTGGTGGCGGGGGCGGCAGGCGAGCCACCATGGGCATGAATGGTGGGCAGACGGATACCTACGGAGCACCGATGCGACCGGGTGACGTAATCAAATCCCGCAGTCGTTTGCAGGATTGGAACGAGCGGCAGGGCAGGTTGGGGTTGACCCTTTATACATTCACTGAAATCGAGTGGACCAATCAGAATGGTGAGTTGGTACGGCGCCGTATTTCCACCGGGATTCGCTATTGAGGAGAGAACAGACATGACGGTGAATATTTACTTTGACGATGTAAATGTGGGTGATGAGATCTCGAGTTGGTCGAGGACAACCCACTTCCACAACTGGAATCGCTATGCCGCGGTCAACGAAGAATTCGTTCCCTTCCACATGGATGACGAGGCGGGGCGGGCGGCAAAAAACGAGCAGGGCGCCTTCGGCATGGGTAATCTCAGATATGCCTATATCGTCAATGCCCTGCGCGACTGGATAGGGGATGAGGCGGAGATTCGAGAGGTCGGATGCCAGTACCGCGCCATCAATCAGAAGAACGACGTGCTGACGGTGACCGGCGTGGTCACTGAGAAAAAGGTGGAAAATGGTGAGAACCTGGTATTGCTGGAAACCAACGTGGTGAACCAGCACGGTGATGCCACCTGCCCCGGCCATGCGATACTGGTTTTACCCAATAGATCTTGAAACAGGTGTAGCTGCATGTCCTCCAGAACAAAGAAGCCGGTGGTCACCGGCTGTGTATTGATTATTGGTAATGAAATTCTATCCGGCAGGACCCAGGATACAAATCTTGCCTATCTGGCCAGAGAGTTGAATGAGTTAGGGGTGCAGTTGACGGAAGCCCGGGTTATCCCCGATGTGGAGGACGTGATCGTTGCTGCGGTCAACGAGTGCCGGGCCGAGTTCGATTATGTGTTCACTACCGGTGGTATCGGTCCCACCCACGACGACATTACCGCTGACTGTATCGCCAAGGCGTTCGGGGTGGAATTGGAGATGCACCCTGAGGCGGTGGCGATCATCAAGCGTCGTGAAGCACCCCCTGAGATCATGGAGTCGCGGCTGCGCATGGCGCGAGTGCCGAAAGGCGGCGTACTGATCGATAATCCGACCTACGGGCCACCCGGTTTTCAGATGGAGAATGTATTCGTGATGGCGGGCGTGCCGGTCGTCATGCAGGCGATGGTCAGTACGCTCGGCGATGGGCGGATTGTCGGTGGGGATCCGGTGAGGTCTCGGTCTATTGGGGCTTATCTGGCGGAGAGTCAGGTAGCGGTGCGGTTGCGGGAGATTCAAGGGAGGTATGAGGATGTGGATTTGGGGAGTTATCCGTTTTACAGGGATGATGGGTACGGGACTAATTTGGTGATGCGGGGGACGGATGAAGGGGAGCTGGAGAGGATGAAGGGGGAGATTAGGGAGATGATTGTTGAATTTGGGGGGGAGCCGATTGAGGACTGACGGGACTGAATTGGGTTGAGATCGGATGTTGTGTTTGGGTAGATTCTGGGCCTTGAGTACTTGTGAGTTCGGCACCATGAATCCGCCAGTGAAGGGAGATACCCTCTCTGAAACTCGCTCCGCATGCGGCCCAGTGAATACATCCTTGTACGCTCTGTGTCGGCGTCCTGCCTCCAAAGGTTTCAGAGAGGGTATCTCCCTCCACTGGCTCACTCTGTTACCTGAAATGCGACATGGAATCTGTGTAGGGTGTGCTTGAATTCCAGACTTGGGGAAAGGAGGAGATTCGGATGGGAAATAGGTTGGCGGATAAGGTTGCGATCGTTGTTGGGGCGGGCCAGACGGCTGGGGAGACTATTGGGAATGGGAGGGCTACGGCGGTTTTGTTTGCTCGGCAAGGGGCGCGGGTGATGTTGGTTGATAATAATGTTGAGTCTGCCCAGGAGACTGGGGGGATGATCAAGGAGGAGGGGGGTGAGTGTTTTGTGTTTGGGGCGGATATTACCAGGGAGGAGGATTGTGGCAGGATTGCGGATCGGTGTGTGGAGGAGTGTGGGCGTATCGATGTGCTGCATTACAACGTGGGAAAGAGTGAAGGGGATGGGGAGGTAACGCAGATCGACGTGGATGTCTGGGATGGGTTGATGGCGATGAATCTTCGTGGCTTGTATCTGACCTGTAAGTATGTGATTCCGGTTATGCGCAGGCAGGAAAGTGGAGTCATTAACGCTGTGTCATCGGCGGCGGCGGTGGCATCCGGTGCCGATATGACCTACAAAACTTCCAAGGCGGGCGTCAATGCGTTGATGCAATCTGTGGCGGTCAATAACGCCCGTTACGGGATTCGAGCCAACTCCATCATGCCCGGCTTGATGGATACACCAATGGCCATTGAGAGACGAGCCAGGGAACAGAATGTGGACAGGGATGAAATTCGCAAAGCGCGAGATGCCAGGGTGCCTCTGAAGCGGAAGATGGGTACGGCTTGGGACGTAGCCTATGCAGCCCTGTTCCTGGCTTCCGATGAAGCCGGCTTTGTTACCGGGATTTCGCTTCCGGTGGATGGCGGGTCAACTGCCCGGGTAGGGTAACAATCTCTCTAAGCTGTGTTAGGCCATGACGATCGATCAGGTATTCGACAAGTCGGTGAGCTATTACGATGGCTGGATGCGGATTGCCCTCCCGTCCTACCAGGATCTGTTTGACACGGCAGTTGCAGCCATTCCATTCGATCCGGCCGGTCCCATCAGGGTATTGGATCTGGGGGCTGGAACCGGACTGTTTTCCTGGCATGTCCTGCAACGTTATGACCGCGGGGAGTACCTGCTATACGATCTGGCCGATGGGATGTTAGCGGTTGCCCGGCAAAGGTTTGCCGATCGAGGCGGGCAGTTCCAGTTCATGCGGGGTGATCTCTGCGATCTTGACATCGAAGAGAAGCCGGACCTGGTTATCTCCAGTCTGGCCATTCACCACCTGGCGGATCCGGAGAAGCGCAGGTTGTTCAAGAAGATCTACTCCAGTCTCAGTCCTGGCGGTGCTTTCATCAATGTAGATCAGGTCAAGGGCGCAACGGATCATTTTGTAAATCTTTATTGGGATAACTGGTTGGCGCAGGTCAGGCGTGCCGGTGCAGATGAGGAACAGATCTCCGCGAGTGTCCGGCGCCGCCGGAGCTTCGATCGCGATGCCACGCTCTCCGATCAGTTACAGTGGCTGAGAGATGCCGGGTTCCTAGATGCAGACTGAATTTGTAAACATGATTTTGTCGCTGTATTTGCAGCGTTCAGAGCTGACTAAGTGCTTGCCTGCCACCTGGCGTAGAAGCCGCCTTCTGCGTGAACCATATGGCCAGATCGTCGCACCAACTAGAGTTGATATAATGATTGCTGCAATAAGCGACGGAATTTCGACTTTGGCTACTACTCCACATCGAGTTCCAACAATGATTCTCGCTCTCCTGCTAACGGTGCTGACGAGCTGTGCCATTACACCCCCACCCATGGATGAGATCTATTCGCCCGCCACGCGCCAGGAACTGACTGATCGGGTGCTCGGAGGACCACAGGATCTGGTTGTACCGGTGGACATTCTGGAATTTGGCAGCGATCTCAAGGAGTATGTCGACAGCCGTATCGACCGACGCTGGACACCCCAGAGACGACTTAAAGGGCTCAGAAACATGCTGTTCGGTCCTGAAAACCTGGACATTCGATATGACCACACCAAGACAAAAACCGCGATGGAGACGTTTGAAACGAAGTTGGGAAACTGCCTGTCTTTGACCAATCTGTTCATCTCGGCAGCAAGATACATGAATTTGGATGCTCACTATCAGGTGGTAGCAATCAAACCGACCTGGGAAAAGAGCGGTACGATCTTGATCAACAACGAACATATCAATGCTGTTGGGAAAATGAAGGGTGGCATATCCTACTCCATCGACTTCCTGCCGGAAGTATATTACGACGAGCCGAAAAGCTACCCAATATCCGATGAAGAGGCCCTCGGCCGTTACTACAGCAATCTGGGTGTGGAACAGATTGTGAACGGCGACGTAGTCCGAGCCATTTCTTATCTGCGTACCGCTATTTCCATCTATCCGGCTCTGGCGGATAGCTGGAATAACATGGGTGCAGCCCAACGAAGATTGGGCAATGATGACTTGTCCGAATTCAGTTATCTGCGTGCAGTACAAATTGATGGTAGGTACTACACGGCCATGAGCAACCTGGCTCGTTTTTACGAGGAACGAGGTGAAAGGCGTCGGGCGAGTCATTACCTGAAGAGAGTCGAGAGTTTTAGAGCACAAAACCCCTACTATCTGTATCACCGGGCAACGATCGCGATAGAGAAACGAGATTATCGAGGGGCGCTGCGCAATTTGAAGAAGGCCATTGCAAGAAAAGACAACGAACCAGAGTTCTATGTGGCGTTGGCCGAGCTCTATCATCGGACGGGCGCCTTTCGCAAAAGTGAAGCTAACATGGCAAAGGCAGCCGCATTCAGTGATGACAAGAGCGATCTTGAAAACAAGATGGAAATCCTGATTCACTAATAACCGTCGAGCCGATCAGCGGCAGTCGTGCAGCCGGGAGACGGGCCGGTAGATCGGGGGCGCTTTTGGGTCCTCACCGACTGAATTAAGGGGACAGTTTACTTAATTACTATGTAATTAAGTAGAGTCTGCTCATAAA
>Ga0187827_10000409_pt1 | contig 68827 bp, 73 predicted proteins | sample ETNtaG_39_FD_167969 | JGI IMG/M metagenome (GOLD analysis project Ga0187827, IMG submission 167969) | Marine microbial and viral communities from oxygen minimum zone, Eastern Pacific Ocean - ETNP2014_SV_150_PacBio MetaG (Illumina Assembly) | ecosystem: Environmental > Aquatic > Marine > Hypoxic... | reverse complement strand
CCATCCAATATCCCACATACGAAGATCTGACTGACGATCTACACCTACTGGTAATGTAATTTTTACAGGTATTTCATTACTACCTACAGTTATGGGTGCGAAAAGTTTTCCTTTGAGCGAAGCTTCATTCATTGCTTCAGTTTCTTGATTATCCTGGCATGCCATTTTTGTACATGCTAAAGCACCATTTATACATTTACATTGGTTACAAAAATTAGATCCTGTACCTTTTCCCGACCATCCATTTTTGACAATCTGACCATCATTCAATGTACAAGTATCAGGTTCTTCAGGTTGGGGAGGTTCAGATGGTTTAACTGAATCGTTTGGTTTAGTATTTTCCGGGCTTTTAACTGTTAATGTCTCCTCAAACCTTTTCTCCAATTGTTTGTTTTGTTCGAGAAGTTGTTTATTTTGTTTAAGAAGAATTTCATTTTGTTTTTCTAATTCAGTAATTCTTTTTTCCAATTTTTGTTTGTTATCAACATCGGCATCATATGAAGAAGTTAGTGATTCAACCGAATCACATGCAGAAAAAATTATGGTTAGTGCACTCAAAATGGTTAATGTAAAATATTTCATAACCTACATCTTATCCGAATCAGAAAAAATATTTAGGATAGTCCTTCTCTCTCTCTAATACTTCCAAACTTAGCTATACCCCTTTCTGAACTATAGATATATCTATATATATTTATAATAAATACGCCTGACACAGCGCGAGCGCACACTACACCCCTATAATCCCCTCAAAAAAAACGAAAAACTCAGCGCCCACAGAACCACATCATATATACATTAGTGGCGTCAACGCCTATCGGCGCAAACATCAACGTATTTGTGTAAAAGATAGTCTTGCGAACCCTAACCCCTGATATTTATAGTTCTAGAGCTTTGTTCTTAACTAATAGAGCAACCTTTCAAACTGTAGTAATAGATTCAACTACTTTGAAAATAAACGCTGGTCTTTGATGTTTAACTACGTCTTTGGAATTAGTAACTAAAGTATGTAAATGATGTCCAGATTTAGTTGGGTTGGGGTCAGAATTGGGGTCAAACCTATGTTAGTATGTGTAAAATAATGCCTAGTTTAAGTTTAAATTGGGGCTGTAGCTCAGCTGGGAGAGCGCCTGAATGGCATTCAGGAGGCCAGGGGTTCAAGTCCCCTCAGCTCCACCAAACTAAAATCCAACTTAAACAACATTAATACTTTAAATATTTATTTAGGTGACAATAGAAAATATCTCTTAATGGATCTCTGAAGTAGTTAGGCATTGCATAGAATCGGGATTTTGTTTTACAGAGAGTATGTTTTCCACTTTATATGTTTCAAGAGATACTATATGTATTCGATCTTCAGCCTGGCAAGCAAAGAAAGCATATTTTCCATCAGGTGAAATGGTGGCTCCAGCTGGTTGTTCTCCCACTTCAATAGTAGCAACTACTTCACAAGATGCTACGTCTATTACTTGGGCCTGATTAGAGTACATCACAGGAGTAACAATTTTATCTCCTTTTGGCGTAGCTACAAGACGAACAGGCCCATTGCCTGTTTGGATTCTTTTCATAATATTTCCTGAAAGAATATCTACCACTGCTATATCGTTGCTTTTATGATTGGCTACAAATAAAGTTTTTCCATCTTTTGAGAATGCTAAACCTTCAGGTCTATCTCCTGTCATTATTCTTTTATTGATCTTCCCAGTTTTTGTGTCTATCAAAACAATATCTCCAGTAAATACATGGGTTGAAATTGCCTGTGTTCCATCTGGAGTTATTGTGACAATATGAGGTGTATTTCCTACTGTAGGCACAGAAAAACGTAGTTCTTCAGTGCGTAGATCGAATGAGAGAATCTTATCATTATATTCAGCAGTTACCCACATCTGCCCATTTTTATGTGTAACAATACCATGAGGTCTTCGGAAATTTCCCGTACTAATTCGCTTGATTATTTTTCTTTTAGCAATATCTACAACAGCTATAGTGTTTCCACCGGTTCCTTCTGACTCTACGCCGGGTAATCCATATTCTGTTAAATAAGCCAAGTTTCTATCAGGAGAGAGGCAGATCTCATGGGGAAAAACGTTTGTTCGAATATCAAAAATCATACTGTTATCTAAAAGAGAAAATGCAGAAAGAGATCTTCCTTTTTTATGAAGTACCAAAAGTATATATTCGTTCATAAGATTCTTATATTTTTGTTTAATAGATATCTATATGATACAGATATTTTAGGATGGCCAATACATTATTCGTTTTCTGACAAGAAGATTAAGTAGTTGAACTCAACCGATATTAACCATTACTACACGTTATTAACCCTGTTAATCTACCTTCCAAGCAGGAAGTCAGGAGTTCGAGTTTCCTCAGCTCCACCAAATCAAGTTTTGGTCCCCAAAAAATGTTGGTATTTGTAGTTTACTTTGCTAGGATTTCTATTTATTTTCAGTAATAATTTAATAATTTTTTTTATGGAAATAATTAAATTAGATTTTGATTTCAAATTATCAATATTTAAGTCAGAATATGGGATTTTCAACATCTCTATTTCACTAGTAATAAATTTATTAGACATTATGCTACTTATTGAAGTTTCAAGTGATAAATTATTTATATTCAAATTTCTATTTAATGAATATAGATGCTTGCAATTTAAATCATGTAGCTTATTAACATATTCTTTTACTTGATTAGATGTCATTTCTTGAAATGAACAAATATTAACTCCTAAATTTATTTCTTCGTCAAATTCTTTAAATTTTCCATTAGGAATTAATAAAAAATCACAATTGTTTAAACTAGTTTCTTCATAATCATAAAGTTTAATTTTTTTATGTGGAAAAGCTTCAGTTAAAAAAAGATATGAAAAAATTAAAGTTTCAGGCAAATCAACTATTACATACTTTGAATTTGGAAATATAGTTGAGTAATAATAAGCAAAACCACCCCATCCTGCCCCAATCTCACATACGTTATGATGAGTCTTTTGAATGTTTGATTTTTGAGCTGACAATGATTTATTTAGCGCTATGATGCATTCAAAAAACTTTAATGTATCTTTATTTACCATTTCCCCATCTATATTGAAGCCAAATCCGCCTAATATGTCTGGTTCTCCAACAAATAAATCTTCTGAAGAAATAGATTTTAGTAAGTCTAGTTTGGATTTGAATTGATCTAATTTAAAATTATGATGGTTCCTGTATGTATATGGGGATTCTCCAGTGAGATGATAGCAATGATGCCTTAATTTATTAATAATCAAAGGAGAGGCATCAAATATATAATCAAACCCTATTACTTCCTCAGCCCAATATGGGCTTGGGTTCTCAGAATTTTTTTTGATTAAATCTTTAAAAGATGGAAGAATCTTCTGATAAGTTTCATATATTTTTTTGTTTTTAATTATTTTCATAGAGTCATACAATAAAATATTACTGTTTTATTATTGTAACTTGAAAATAAGAAAAAATAATACAATGCTGTAATTATTTTGAACGTGATAATCCAATAGTAAAGGAGCATTATTATGGAATATAGATTACTTGGAAATACAGGTTTATTAGTATCAGCAATTGGATTAGGAACTAATAATTTTGGAGGACGTCTTGATTATAAGTCTTCTGAAGCCATACTAAAAGAGTGCTTAGATTTAGGAATAAATATGATAGATACTGCTGATGTATATTCATCGGGAGTATCTGAAGAATTTATTGGAAAGGCTATAAAATCAAAAAGAGATCAATATGTTATTGCAACAAAAGTGGGTATTCGATGGGAGAAAGGCGTTAACGACGAAGGCTTAAGTAGCGCAAACATAAAAAGATCTGTAGAAGGTAGCTTAAAGAGACTAAATTCTGACTACATAGATCTTTATCAAACTCATATTTATGATCCCTATACTCCTCAAGAAGAAACTTTAAAAGCATTAGACGACTTAGTGACTCAAGGAAAAGTTAGATATATAGGTTGTTCCAATATAATGTCTTGGGAGATGGTAGAGGCAATTAATATAAGTAGGAAATTCGGATGGAAAGAATACTCTACGGTTCAACCAGAATATTCTATGTTAGTTAGACATGTTGAAAACGAACTAATCCACGCTTGCAATAAGTATTCAATTGGACTTTTGCCATATTTCCCCCTTGCTTCAGGGTTTTTAACAGGAAAATATCAAAGAAATAAACCTCTTCCAGATGGAGCAAGATTAACAGAAAATAGTAGACCAGAAATCTCTCAGAGATTTCTAACTGAAAATAACTATAATATTATCGAAAATCTAACTATTTGGGCCAAGAAAAAGAATAAAAGTTTATTAGATTTAGCATTTGCTTGGTTATTAGCAAATAAATGTGTTTCATCAGTCATTTCTGGAGCCACAAATATTGATCAATTGAAAACCAATGCTTCTACTTATTCATGGAAAATCTCTAAAGAAGAGATGGAAGAAATAAATGCAATATTTCCTTCAACTGATAGGCGTAACATAGGTTTAGCTGGTAGGCGAAAGTTGGAGTCTGAAAATTAATTGATTAGGGATGATTTTTGTGATTTCTTAAAGCTTTAATCTTTAATCAGAATTGAGGATTGTAATTAAATCAACACAATGATTTCTTGATTCTTCTTCATTTTCTCCTTGACACAATATAACCAGATTGCCAAAAACAAAAAATTCATTGTATTTTGGAGCTGAACAACTACCTACATTATGATCTCCTGCACCACCTGCTAAACTTCCACCTCTAGCCACACCTCCACCTGCACCTCCGCATTGTCTAGCATCTTTCAAGCCTTCGTCCCATACTGCTTCATCTTTTTTTAACTTTGCATCAGGCCCAACACGTTCTTTTACCATAGGTATTCCAGAATTCACCGCATCATCATGATTTTCATAGAATCTTATTTCATATTCTATAGCTTCTTTGGTGCCTGGCTTTTTATAAAACGCAAAAATTGCTTCTGTTGCTTTTTCCAAACCATCAACATTGTACTTCTTGCCTTTTTTTATACCTAAGGCTTTTAAGTCTTCTAACTGATAAACAGAATCACTTGGATTAATTTGTGCAAAAGAAACATCACTACTGCCAGAGTCTCCGCAACTAATGAATATTGTAGTTAAGGCAGCGACAAGAAATACGGTCTTGATTCTCATATTTATCCTCTTAATAATAATTTGTCATGATTTTACATTAAAGAACTAATAATATGAAGAACTTACATAATTCGAGTCTTTTATGTCTTTACTAATCTGTGATTGCTGCAGTAGCTTCTATTTCAACTAAGAGATCATCATCAAAGATGGGCACTAAGTCTGCTTGAACACAAGCTCTTACAGGCCTAGGTTCTTCAAAATACTTTACATATATTTCATTCATTCCTTGATAATCACTGAAGTCTTTAAGCCATACTGTTACTTTTACTACGTTATTTAATGAAGCTCCTAGACTTTTAAGGACACCTTTTATATTTTTTAATGTTTGTTCTGTTTGTTTTCGGATATCATTAGCCCCAACTAATTCTCCTTTCTCATTTAAAGCTGCTTGTCCTGCTGTAAATATAAAATTTCCTACTTTGACTCCATTAGAATAGTTTTTGGAAATGGCAGGTGGCATTCCTGGCCCACCTCCTAATTCATATTTTTTTTTCATATGTTCTCCTTACTCAATCGTTACAGAAACAAAATGCAATTCATTTAATTAAACAAAGAGGGACTTAGTTTTACTAAATCCCTCTAAATTATTGATACTATTTGTTGAGTTTTCCTGCAAAATTATGCAAGATTTGTCATTCTTTTCTCAAATTTGCAATACCAGTTAAAACTAAAACAACAACCAAACCAAGCCATATTATTATTCCCAAAATGCTATCTTGCAAGTCTAAATTTGCAACCGTTGAGACTATCATTACTAGAGTTATCAATCCTAGTAAGTAACCCAAAACTTTTTGAAACATATTACTAGCCTGGCCAATCATAGGTATGCTTAAGCATAAATATGTAAGTCCAAAGAGCATTCCAAAAGAAGCTCCAGTATAAAATGACACTTGAGCCCCTACCATGGCACTAGCTTCATCCCCAGCAGATCCAGCTGCAAGAGCTGAAAGACCTAAGTCGTTTGTAACTATAATAGCAGCACCGAGTACTATTCCGAGAATAGCTGCAACATTTCCGATTGTAGCTCCAGAACCTCCTTCACCAAGTTGGCGTGCAAACATTACTGTTCCTACTATTTGAGCAAGAAAAAATGTTCCCCCTAATAAGCCAAGTAATGCTCCTATATTTCCTGCCTCAGCCATCTTTCCCAAAAATTCTTGTGGGCTATTGTAATCTCCAACTAACTGAGGTTCTAGTCCTACCCAAATTACCAAAGTCAGAATAGCACCCAAAATCAGTAACCAGCTACTTAGAGTTTTACTACTTATATTCATTAATTTCCTCCTAACATAAAATTAATCTCTTTTATCAACTTTCTAGGATTACAAAATAAAATACAAGCATTACGATAACTGCATGTTTTTCTAATTATTTTTTCTATTAATCAGGAAAAAATTGTTAATTTCGTTATTTTTTATGATTTTTTGATAATTAATATTGGAAACTTAATAAGCGAACTTATAATAAAATGTAATCTGTTATTATTTAAAAAAATTAAAGGTAAATATGAATAACATATTAGTCACTGGAGCAGGAGGATTAATAGGAGGAATAATTATTGAAAAAATCCACAACAATAATTTTGTGGGTTTAGATATAGTAGCTTCTAAATATCCAAAAACGATAATCTCAGATATTTCAGATATTGAAAAACTTAAAAATATTATGCTTTCAAACAGAATTGATACTGTAGTTCATCTTGCCGCATATCCTTCGGTTTCAGATGAATGGGAAATTATAAGGAAAAATAATATTGAAGGTACAAGAAATGTTTTTGATGCATCAAGAATTGCTAAGGTGAAAAAAATTGTTTTTGCTAGTTCAAATCATGCGGTAGGTCTATATGAAAATGATAATCCTTATAAAGAAATTATTTCTGGAAATTATGACAACTTAGAAGGTAATTTTGATCTTATAAAACCTGATTGTTTAGTTAGACCGGATAGTTTTTATGGTATCAGTAAAGCTTTTGGAGAAAATCTAGGAAGATATTTTCATGAAAAATATGGAATAAAAATTGCATGCTTAAGAATTGGTACTGTAAACAAGGATAATTCTCCCCTTTCACAATCAACATTAGGATCTAAAAGATCTTTTGCAACTTGGTGTAGTCATGATGATTTAGCTGGTCTGATAGAAGCTTGTATCATTTCTGAAAAAGTGACTTTTAACATTTTCTTTGGAGTTTCTAATAATCAATGGAAAATTTGGGATATTTCTAATCAAAAAAGAATTCTAAATTATTCACCCAAATCTAATGCAGAAAGTTTCAGGTAAACATATTTTCAGATTTAAGGTTCATAGCTTGTAGAGTCTCATAACAAGCTCCTACAGGATGGTAATCAGCTTTAGAAGGAGAGCTTTTAAAATCATCATATTTTTCATTTTCAGCATTTAAAATTCGGTACCAAGCTCCATATTTATGATCTACAAAATTCTTATCAGCATATTCCCAAACTTTGTTATACCAATTCCAATAATGTGATTCTCCTGTTCTAAGCGCCATTAGGGCTGCGGTAGCAAAAGTTTCTGCAATTACCCAATAATACCTATCTTTATCTAACAAATTTTTATTTGGAGATAATGTATAGTGCATTCCTCCATTTTCATTGTCCCAGCTTTTTTCTATTGCTTCATCAAACAGGTTTTTAGCAGTTTCAATCATCCATTGTTCTGGGCGATAACGTTCAAGAATTAATAATAATTTTGCCCATTCTATAGAATGGCCTAGGTTGTAGCCGTATGGTTTAAACATATGGTAAGGATCATCTTTGTTATATTCCCAATCTGGCGTCCAGTCAGTTTTAAAATGTTCCCATATTAATCCACCAGTCTGTTTTGTTAGATCTACACAAATTCTTTTAGCTAAAATATATGCTCTATCTAAATATTTTTGATCTCCTGTTGCTTCAAAAGCTGAAAGCATACCTTCACACATATGCATATTGGCATTTTGCCCCCTGTAGGGGTCTATATCTTTCCAGTCTTTTTTCATTTCATCTACGTACAATTGATCACTAGGATTCCAGAATCGTTTTTCTAGTAGATCGTAAGTTTCATCAAGAAATTCTTTAGTTCCATTTATGCCTGCTTTAGCACCTACTGCTCCAGCTAGTAGGACAAAAGCATGTCCGTAACAAAATCTTGTATCGTCTTCAACTTCTTTTCCTTGTAAGAGCCATGCAAATCCACCATCAGCTTGTTTATGAGTTTCTCTTAGAAATTTAAATCCATGTTCAGCACATTCTTTATACTCTTTATCATCTAGTACTAAAGAAGATACAGAATAGATATATATAAACCGACATGTTCCTACAAGATGTTTAGTCATACGATCATAAATTGTCCCATCATCACGGAATTGGTTTATGTAACCTCCAAACTCGTTATCAATACATGATGGATGATAGAAAGAAATGATGCTTTTTATATGATTTTTTAGGAAATCCGGATTTTTATAATTCATTTTGAAAATACATATTTTTTAAGGTAATAATTTACTAGTTAATTGATTGCAAAGTTCCAATGATGTAGTTTCAGATCCTTCACATAATAGAATCATGTTTCCAATGATAACAAAGTTTCCATATTTGGCTTTTCCAGATCCTGGTCCCAATCCTCCTGTTCCAGATCTTTTATTAGATCTTCTGTCGTTATGTCCTTCTTTCCATTTGACGTCTTTTTTAGAAATTTTCGCATCTTTTCCAGTTACTTCTTTTGCTAGATCGAATCCAAAAGTTAAAGCATCTTCATGAGACTCATAAAATCTTATTTCTATGTCTTTTAGTACATCTTGTTCATTTTTTATCCAACCGTAGTAACTAGACAAAGCTTTAGGTAAATTTGTAACGTCATATTCTTTGTTTTCTTTAAATCCAAACTCATTTAAGTTTTTAATATCAAAGATCTTATCAGTGGAGTTGATTTTTTCTGGGATTGAAATAGTAGGAGTTTTATTTTCACAACAGACTAAAAAGAAGATACAAAAAATCCCACAAATTATTAATTTTGTTTTCATAACTTAAATTTATAGCTTCTCTGAAGTGTTAGTTTAATCTAGAAATGTTATGATATGTATAAATAAATTTTAATTTTCAGATAAAAATGTTTAATCATTATCTTCTAAAAACCAAAAAGACATATTTATTATTATTTTTAATAGCTTTTTCTTTTTTATACTCTTCTTGCTCTTACGCTTTAGCAGATGATGGTGATTCTCCTTCTAACTCTTTCGAGTCTAAGTTAGCACAAAAACTTAATATTGATGAAAATATTTTGGCTAATGCAATTAAAGAAGTAAGAGATGAGATGTTTTCTGAAAGGAAAGAGAATATTAAACTGAAAATACAATCTATGATTGATTCTGGGAAAATAACTCAGGAAGAGGCGGATGAGAAGATTGAATATATGATGTCTGGAAAAGGCAAAAGATGGCATTCGAAAAAAGGCCATAAAAAGATGCCTACTGAAGAGGAAATGAGAGAAAAAATGCAATCTATGATTGATTCTGGAAAAATAACTCAGGAAGAGGCGGATGAGAAGATTGAATATATGATGTCTGGAAAAGGCAAAAGAGGTTGGAGAAAATAGTATTAATAGAATAGTATTTTCGCTAGAAACAGGATAACCATTACAGTAAGCATTAACCAGAAACCTTTAGATCTTTCCATAGTTATTGGAGAAAAGCCTCTTCCCTTAATTTTTATTCTTTTCTTTTTTGCTTCTTCAAAATGTTTCTTTTTATCATTCATTTTTTAAAATTATTTTTTTATTTTTTTAATTATTTCTGAGCATCTTGTAATAGATTGTTCCTGTTCTCTTCCTTCACAAAAAATAATGAAATTTGAGTACACTATATAGCCGTAATATTTTGGATCAATACTTCCATCTAGATAAAATCCTCCCCATCTTCGATCTTTAATTCCTTCTTTCCAAGTAGCATGTTTTTTAGTTAATTTTGCTTCTTTTCCTATCACTTCATCGGCAAAATTTATTCCATTTTCGATTAGTATTTGATGAGTTGGGTAAAAACGGATTTCAAATTCCTTAGGGCCATCCAAATTATTTTTCCAAAATCCCCAAAATGCAGAATCTGCGAATGGCAATTCATCTACATTATATTCTTTGGTTTTTTTAAAACCTATTTCTAGGAAATCGTTTATTGAATAGGTTATTTGATTGTTACTAATTTTAGAAATAATTTGTTCGTGATCATTTCCTTCAGTTTTAGAGCAACTTGAGAATATAACAATGACTAAAAATGTGATTATGATTTGTTTCATATTGGAAATGCATTAATTTGAGTTGAATATTACTTTGAATCATTTAGAGCATTAATTAATTTCCAGCATGATTCTAGTGATATTTCTTCTTGTCCTTCACACAACAGAATTATATTTCCATAAATTACATAATTTCCGTATTTTGGGAAAATACCGGTAGCTTGTAATTCCAAGGTTCCTTTTGTGCGTCCTCCTCCAACCTGTCTTCTATCTTTAATTCCTTCTTTCCAAGTAGCTTCTTTAGTAATTATTGCATCATCCCCAGTCACTTCCTTAGCAAGATTTTCACCCATAGAGACCGCATCAGAGTGATTATTATAAATTCTTACTTCATAGTCCTTTGAAGTACTTCTGGTTTCTCTCCAAAAACCATACCATGCTCCTGTTGCTCCTTTAAGTTCTGAAATATCATAAGTTCTGTTTTTCTTGTAACCGATAGATTTGAGATCATCGAAAGTAAAAGTTTTTCCTGTATCAGAAACTATTTCAAGTGAAGTATCTTTAGATTTTTCACTTGAACAACTAACTAGAACTAGAAAAATTGTTGCGATAATTAATATCTTGTTCATAGTGAATATGTTACCTTTAATGATCTATTTTGTAGAGAGTTTTTTATGATTCTTTATTTAAATCCTAGGTATCATTACTTTAAAAATTGTAGGAGTTGATAATTGAGTGAAATTATGGCTATTATGTCTGCAGTATGTTGGGGTACCACAGGTGTATTATTGAGGAAAACCGCAGAAAGACATAGATTCTCATTCATGCTTCCTGAAGGATTTTTTTCTGTAACTGTTGTGTTGATATTGTGTGCTATATTTGGAGCTTGGGCAGGTTTTCTTCAATTATCATCATCCTTGATATTTTTAAGTATATTAGCTGCATGTTTCAATATTCTTGGTACTTTTAGTTATATCAAAGCATTAAACGAGTTAAAAATAGGCTTAACTTTAACAGTAATTGTTAGTAGTTTTATTTTATTTACAATGGTTGCAAGTAAATGGATTTTTAATGATTCTTTAAGTTTTTATTTAATATTAAGTGCTTTTTTTATTATTTTTGGCGTAATTTTAATCAATCTCAGTTCCGGTAATGGGGCAAATGATAAATTTTCTTTTCGCACATTTTTTTTGAATTATAAGAGTTTATTATATTGTTTATTTGCTGGATTACTGTGGTGTTCAGGTAATTTAATTCTTGATCAAGTATTAGAAAATACAGGGGTTCTTCAAGTTACATTAATCAGGTCATTGTCCGTGTTAACTGTATATCTGATTCTCTTAATTTGGTTTAAGAGATTCCGACTAAGTTTTTTGTATGAAGATAATAATAATAAATTCTTTGTTCTTTCAGCTTCCTTTATTGCTACTTTTTCTATGTTATTTTGGTTTACCAGTCTTTTTTTTGGAGAAGCTTCTCTAACAGTAATTTTAGGAAGTTCTTCTCCAATTGCAGCTATTATTCTTGGAAGGATATTTTTGAAAGAAAAAATAATGCTTTTAAGTCAAATAGGAGTTGTTTTATGTATGGTAGGTGTGGTGATTGCTCTTATTTAATTATTAATTCTTAAGAACCTTCTTTCTCAAATTTTTCTCTATTATAATTTATTACTTTGCCTGAATTATCTGAAGGTTTATAACCGAGTATTTTTTTGGCTTTTTCAATACTAAAAATTTTCCAATAATTATCTGAAGTGGCATAAAATACACCATACTTAAGAGATTCAGCTGCTTCTACAGATTTTCTTGTAATTTGTGCAAGATCTTTATGGCTCAGCCACAAAGATAAAGATTCAGATGAAAATGTTGGTTCGTCATCTGATATTACCCAACCTATTCTTAAGTGGATTGAGGAGATATTATGAAAATCTGAATAATAACTTCCTAGAGCTTCTCCAAAAGCTTTAGATACTCCATAATATCCATCTGGTTTTATTCTGTCTTTTTCATTAATAAGTTTATAATTTGGCGGTACTTTATCAAAATTTCCATTAAATACATCTGACCAAGGTGGAACTAAATAAAACCCTCCAGTAGCATGATTCGAACTGGCAAAAATTATTCTTTTGATTCCATTTTTTTTTGCTGCTTCAAATACGTTATAAGTTCCCTCTATATTGTTTTTCATTACAGAGTCCCATTCTCCATGAGATCTTCTATCCGCTGCTAGATGGATGATAACATCTTGGTTTTTGAATGACTCTTGAATTGAATTAAAATCAGAAATATCTCCAACAAATGAATTAGAATCTGAAGAATCAATTTTGTCTAAAATACTGATATTGTAATCTTTATTCAATTCTTGTTTTAAAATGTTTCCGATAATCCCTGTGCCACCTGTGATTAAAATATTTTTTTTAGTCATTTTTTTCCTCTAATGTGTTAATTAATTTCCAACATACTTCTAATGCTATTTCTATCTGGCCTTCACATAATATAACCATGTTTCCATATATCGAATAATTTCCATATTTGGGAAAAGTACCGCTTCTTCCACCTCCCCCTGAACCAGGTCCTCCAATTGTTCTTCTATCTTTGACTCCTTCTTTCCAAGTAGCTTCAGATTTAGCTATTACAGCATCTTTTCCTGTTACTTCTTTGGCAAGAGTTTCTCCTAAAGATACTGCATCTTGATGATTAGAATAAAATCTTATTTCATAATCTTTCCTGTTATATTCATCTTCTCCCCAAAAACCGAACCAAGCTCCTGTTGCGCCCTCAAGTTTTGACACATTATATTCTCGGCTTTTTTTGAATCCGATATTCTTTAAATCTTGGAAAGCGAATACCTTGTCTGAAGGTGTGATAATTTCATAAAAAAGTTCATCTGACTTTTGGCTAGAACAACTTGTTAAAATAATTATTGTGATTATTAAATAGTAAAGGATAAAATTTTTCTTTCTAATCATTTTTGAACTAATCTCTTTATGTCTACAAGTTCAACTAGGAATATTAATGTTGCATTTTCAGGTACAGTGCCTGGAATTCCTCTTTCTCCATATGCAGATTTTGATCCGATCTCTAATCTTCTTATTCCTCCTATTTTCATTCCAGGTATTCCTTCATCCCATCCTTTGATTACTTTTTGTCTTCCGATTCTAAATGAAGCAGTTTCACCTCTTATGTAAGAACTATCAAATATGCATCCGTCTTCTAGCCATCCAGTGTAATGGACAATCACTTTGTCATCAGTAATCACTTCATCTCCTGTTCCTTTTTCAAGATCTATAACTTTTAAATTTTCGTTCAAGGATGAGTAAGGAATCTTAGAATTGTCCCCAAATTTAGGAGCTTCTTCTGGGTAAGAATCATTTTTACAACTCACATTAGCTGGAATTTCAGAATTCGTTTTTTCTGTAGTCTTTTCTTTGGTTTCTTGTTCAATTGTAATTTCTGTAGCTTTTTCTTTGCTTTCTTGTTCAATTGTAATTTCTGAGCTACAGCTAAATATAGTTGTAATTGAAAATATTAAGGTAATATAAAAGAAATTTTTCATTTTACTAATGTGTATTTTTATTATGGTGATTAGAATATCAGAAGAATTAAATAAATTAGAAGTCTATTATGAAATAACAGATATTGATCCCCAATATTCAGATACTAAGGAATTTTGTGAGAAATATTCAGTAAATCCTGAAAATGTTATTAATGCATTGTTAATTACTTCAAAGGGTGCTTCCCCAAAATATGCGATGCCAGTAATACAAGCTACTAGACGGGTTGATGTTAATCATAAATTAAAGAATCTGACAGGTTTTAAAAGGTTATCTTTTGCTGATAGTGAGAAAACAAAAAATATTACTGGTATGGAGTTAGGCGCGGTAACTCCTTTTGGGTTACAGGATATGGATATATGTTTATATGTAGATAAACCGATAATGAATTTAGATTATATTATTTTAGGTGGAGGCGTGAGATCTAAAAAAGTTAAAACTATTCCTGATATATTTAAAAAAATTCAATATTCTTCAATTGTTGATATATCTCAATAGTTCAAGAAAAACGTTTTTTCATGATTAATGTAAAATTTAAGAAAGTTTTATGATTATTGATAAAAATGAATAAATATATATTTAAATTTACTTTTTTTATTTGTTTTTTATTGTTATTTATCCAGTTAGGTTGCGGATCATTAGATTCTGATAATCCTAAGATAGAAAGAGTTAATGCTGTTGAAAAAATTTTTACTTTAGAGGATTTTACAAGTTCTGGATTTAAAAAGTTAAAAAAATACAAAATTAAAGATTTACCGGGAGCGACTGCAGCATTTTATGGATTTTATAAGTTCAAAGACCCTATAGATTATGAATTGAGATTTTATAATACTCATGAAGATGCTTTAGAACTAGGATTAAAAATAGCTGAAGAGAGAGTAGGTTCTAAACCAGAGGATGTTAAGATTCGTAAAGACGATGCAACATGGAAAGAAGGGCTCAAAGAGGCAAGATTCTGCACAGGACCCACCGGTGGTGCCACCAGTAAAGGGGGAACTGTTATAGGTGCAGGAGGTATGGGTGGTGTTTGTACTTTTCCTAAATACAAGGATTTAATTGTGTATGGTAATGTTATTGTATTGTGTCAAGGCAATGAAAAATTAGAATCAACAGAAAATTGTATAAATTTAATAAAGAATTTAGAAGAAAAATAGAAAATAGCATGAAAGCTTCATTCATGTTAGTAATATTAATTTTATTATTTGGTTGCAGTAAACAAGAAACTGAATCAATTAATAAAATTTATTCATTAGAAGATGTTGTATCTACAGGGTATAGAGTTAAAGGAGAATTTAAGACAGCAGAATTTCCTGAAACTACAATTGTTAAATGGGGATTTTATAAAGGTAGAGAAGTTGCTGTAGTTGTATATCCAACAATAGAACTTGCAAACACTTTAGGTAAAATTGCAGGTGAAGAACAGACAGAAAAAATTGAAGTTGTAGAAAAGAATATAGCTCATGGGCCAAAAGTAGAAAAATTAATATGTAGAGGGCATTCTCGGGGAGGTGGATGGACTGGAAGACATGGAATAAAATTTAATGTGAGATGGAATTCTGAAGAAGGTTTAGGCAACACATTAATAATAAATAAATCAAGGTTATTTCAGAATGATATCGATTTGCCTTATGGAAAAACGTGCGTTAGAAGAGAGCCATTGTATACAGAGTTTTTAGTTCATGGAAATTTAATTCTTATTGTTGAACCTCTTGCTACAGAGGACCCTGAATCAACGATTGAATTTTTAGAAGAATTAATAAAAGCAATTCCTTAAATTTTATAAATTTAGATTACTTATAATCTTTTGAAATAAACAAATTCTGGTGATTTTTTCATTCCTGCTTTTTCATAAGCTTTTTGAGCTTTTAAATTGTTTTTATGTACGTGTAATTTTATTCCTACGATATTTTTATAAGATTTACTCATTTTGAAAACTTCTTTATAAAGAAGTTGGAAAATTCCTTTATTTCTGTGATTTTCCGCAACAAAGACATTTTGAATCCACCAAAAAACACCATTACTACTTACACTTCTTTCATATGAAATTCTTAAACATCCAACTATAGTGTCTTTTATTTCAGCTACTAAGTAGAAACCATCTTTGGGAGCTGTTGAAAGAATGTAATTGACTCCTTTTTTACCTACTTCGTCAGGCATAGGAGTATTTTCTATAATATGTTCCATTTGTATTTGAAAATTCTGGATAATTTCCAAATCTTTGATTTTTCCTAATCTGACTATGATCTTTGTTTTTTTTGACAAAATAATGCTTTAAGTTTTTTTTATAAAGTTAAATATTATTAATTGCTATGATAGCCGACAGAAGACAATTGTCTTTTTGAGCCTGCTTGTATTTTTCCTAGATCAGGATTAATCGTAGTAAGTATGAAGAATTCTAAAACTATAAATACTACTAAGAGTACATTGAGGGTTAAGAGTAATAATGGCCTATTTTTTCTTAAATAATTATTAATTTGGTTAGAATTCACTATTAAAACGCGTTTAAAATATGTATTATTTGCAGTAATATTCAGTAAAAGATAACAAAATCAAGTTAATTACTAAAAAATATAGTATTGAAAATTGCTATATCATTTATCTTGATTATAATGTTTTTTGTCATAGTAAGACAAGGAGACGTAAAGATGCCTACAGGTAAGATTAAATGGTTCAACCCAACCAAAGGATATGGATTTATAAATAATGATGAAGGTGGAAAAGATGTGTTTGTACATATTTCTGCAGTAAAAGAATCCGGAATCGAGAGTTTGGAAGAAGGAGATACGGTTTCATTTGATGTAAGTGAAAATCGAGGCAAAGAGAACGCCACAAATCTCAAGAAAGTATAATTTTCTAGATTAAAATTTGGATCTGTAGGTAATGAGATCTTTCAGATCAGTATAATAATAAGCTTTAAGAACTTTAACCAGTTTCACACTCAGTTAATTGATCTTTCTTAGAATCTTTTTTCTGAGAAGGGAAATGGCAACCAGGATAAATTCCGAAGATCCCGAATTTACTGAAATGTTTTTCAGCAGGAATTCCACAAAGTTTACATATTTTTACTTGTTCTTTTTCTTTATCCATACTTTCCTTGTTTTTTCTAATTAATTCAATAATATCGCACTCTTTTAAATCAATTGTTACTAATCAGTTAAAAACATTTTTTTAATTATAATATTGGTGAACTTTACAAATACACGAATTTATAAGATGAAAAAGATACTTTTAGTTACTGATACATGGGCTCCTCAAGTGAATGGGGCAGTAACTACTTGGATGAATTTGAAAAACTTATTGATTGAGAAAGGATATTCCATAGAAGTTATTCACCCTTTTGATTATTCGACATTTTCTGTTCCAGGATATAAGGAGGTGAAATTTCCAGTAGTTAGATCAAAAATTATTAAACAGAAGATTAAGCATATTCAGCCTGATCATATACATATTGCCACAGAAGGAGTTTTAGGGTGGATAGCAAGATCTTATTGTTTAAAAAATAATTTAAATTTTACGACTAGCTATCATACTAAATTTCCAGAATTTTTAGATTCTTTGTATAAGATTCCTAAATTATTAACTTATAAGTTAATCAAGAGATTTCATTCTAGATCTTCAATTATTTTAGTTAATACTCCTACGATGATTCATGAATTATCAGAAAAAGGATTTCAAAATCTTGAATTGTGGACCAGAGGCATAGATAGAAATATTTTTAAACCAAGAACAAATGAGGCTTTAAGTAATTCGTTAGATCCAACTCGTAAGAAAAAAATAATTTTGTATGTTGGCCGTGTCAGCAAAGAAAAAAATATAGAAGTATTTTGTGATTTATCTGACAAAATCGATAATTATAGATTTGTGATAGTAGGTGATGGGCCTATAAGAGAAAAACTTGAAAAAAAATACAATAAGATACTTTTTACAGGATATAAATTTGGTAAAGAACTTGCAGAATACTATTCTGTTGCTGATTCTACTGTTTTCCCTAGTTTAAATGATACTTTTGGTATTACTATCATAGAATCTATGGCATGTGGAACTCCAGTGGCAGCTTTTCCTGTGAATGGACCAATTGATATTATAGATTTAGGGGTTTCTGGGTTTTTTCATGAGGACATTGAAGTGGCAATTAAAAAATCCTTGAATTGTAAAGAAGAATCAGTTTTAGAAAGCAGTCATAAATTTAATTGGGAATCATGTGCTGATATATTTATTAATTCTATAGATAAAGTCAGTTAATTAATTCTCTTTCTGTACTGCTTCAATCATTGCCTGTATGTACCCGTTTGCAAAAGCTCTGCCTCTATGTCCCCAAGGAGTATCCTGATAAGTATTTGGGACATGATCATCAATGAAAAAGCCATCAAATCCTACCTCATGATAGATTTTCATTGCCTTATACATATCTACATATCCAGTGTTTATAAACTCTTCATGAAATTTAGGTACCTGACCTGAAACATTTCTAAAATGTACATAAAGTATTTTCTTCCTTTCTCCAAAATATCTAATCATCTCATAAATATCTTCATTCATCTCAGAGAAAGTTCCCTGGCAAAACTCTATGGCATTTGAATCACTCGGATAAATCTCAATTAGCCTTTTGTAAGAGTCAAAGCTTCTAAATAAATTTGGAACTCCTCCAAGCTTAGGTACTGGAGGATCACACGGATGAATTCCTAGTCTTATCCCTTCCTCTTCAGCAATAGGAGTAATGATTTTTATCCAGTATTCCAGATTCTCCCACACTTCTTCGTCAGTATATTCTCTTTCATGAGTAAGAGGCATCTTTTGAGCAACAGAATCATCAAAAGCAGTTGCTTCAGCTCCTCCCCTTATTAATTTAGGCTCTGTCCTCCACACAAGACTGGGCATCCAGTTATATCCGAATATAGGAATACCTGCTCTTGCTATATTCCTGATTGTGTAAATCATGTTTTCTATCTGCTCATCTCTTTTAGGGCCGTTAAGCATTACATGATCATAAAAATATTTAGGAACATTCTCTAAAGCAGATAATTTGAGACCATGACTTTCAACCATAAGTCTAAGTTTGACCAAGTCTTGTAACTCCCATCTGCCATTTGCTCCAGATAGATTATCATTTCCTGCTATTGAATTTAACAAAACATCAGTAGCACCAAATTGCTTTGCAAATTTTAAATATTCTGGGCTTGCTGAGTTAAATTGTCCAAATCCTGCTCTCATGATTTTTCCTGTGAAATATTTTTTTAAAATTGCATTTAGAATATTATAAATAAATAAGTCTAAATTTTAATATATATAAAAATTCAACTAATCACATGAAAATAACAAAAGTAACACCGTTATTAATAGATCAGTATTTATTAGTAACAATCGAAACTGATAATGGTTTAATAGGAATTGGGGAATCTGGAGCATGGGGATTTCTTGAAGCATCAAGTGCTGCAATATCAAAATTTGCTGATTATCTTGAAGGCAAAAACCCTTTATTGATTGAGCACCATTGGCAATATATGTACAGGTTTTCTCATTTTAGAGGTTCAGCAATAATGGGAGCTATTAGTGCTATAGATATTGCACTTTGGGACATAATGGGTAAACATTTCGAAGTCCCAGTTTATCAACTCTTAGGAGGAAAGGTTCGTGATAAAGCTAGAGTATATTATCATGTTTTTGGAGACACAAAAGAAAAATTAATGTCAGGAATACTGGATGCAAAAAAACAAGGTTTTACCGCAGTAGGACATTTGACTCCATTTTTAGATGAAGACAGGGCTAAAAAATATTTCAAGACACATGCAGATAAAATAGAAGATGCAATAGAAACTGTAAAAAGTTACAGGGAAGCTGTAGGTAACGAGGTAGACTTATGTATTGAAATTCACAGGAGATTAACACCTACAGAAGCTGTGCAATTAGGAAGAGGAATTGAAGAATTTAGGCCATTTTTTTTCGAAGATCCTATTACACCTGATAATTTTGATGAAATGGCTTATGTTGCAGAAAAAATTAATATTCCTATAGCGACTGGAGAGAGATTTACTTCAATTTGGGAATTTCAAATGGCATTATCTAGAAATTCTGTTCAGTACATTAGGCCTGATGTATGTTTAGTTGGTGGAATTTCAGGCGCAAAAAAAATAGCTTCTTTGGCTGAAGCTCATCATGTTGGAGTTGTTCCTCATAACCCATTATCTCCTGTCTCTACAGCTGCATGTTTACAAATAGCTGCGTCTTGCCCTAATTTTTCACTTCAAGAATATCCAATTGGTGAACATGAGCCTCCAAAATCACAAATGGTATCTGGTGCTCCTGTTCATGATGGGTCAGGTTACTTGCTGTTACCTACTAAGCCAGGAATTGGAGTACAACTTAAGAAAAATGCAATCAAAGACTGCCCTACTAAAGTAAGAAAAGTGGAAACTAGACTTCATGAGGATGGCTCGGTAATTGATCAGTAGAGCATTGAAATGATTAACACAATAACTAATATTTTAAGAACAATTTGGAATATTATTTTTAATATTTTGTCTATCACTAAAACACCATTAGGAATCTTAGTAGTAATTATTTTGATAATTTTGGTAACTATAATGATTTTAAGAAGAAGAAACAAAGAATAATTTTGTTAGAAACATTGTCAAGAGTATAGAAAAAATCAAGGTTAAAAAATCTTATAATCCTATTGATTTAGGAAGATATCGGCTCAATCGTTTTAAAGTAAATAAACTGTATTTCGTGTATCATAAATATTATTTACTTAATCAGGAGGTAAAATGGCTACTAGAGCATATATTTTGATAGAGACTTCGGTGGGTAAAAGCCAAGATGTTGTCGATACTTTGGAAGCTATAGATGAAGTTAATATGTTAGACGTAGTTACAGGGCCATATGACATTATTGCAGTTATAGAAGCGGGTGATCTTCCTAGTATTGGCAAGATACTCAGCAATCAAATGCATAGAATGCCAGGTATAGTAAAAACGGTAACTTGTTTATCAGTGAAATCTACTAATTAAACTTTAAATAGAGAAATAAAGAAGAATTAATTTGCTCTATTGTATTCAAATTAAGATAATACTAATAGTGATTTAAATAAAATTTTATTCATAGGAGATTCAATTGCATCCATATAATTATTACGCACCTGAAAATATTGATGAAGCAGTAGGATTACTTGAAGAGTTTGGAGGAAAAGCTAGATGTTTAGCTGGAGGTACTGATATTTTGGTACAGACTAGAGGTGGAAAATTCGAACTAGACGCTATCATAGATGTTAAAAAAATCCCTGAATTAACAAAGGTAAATTGGACTGAAAACCATCTAGTTTTTGGTTCTGCTGTTCCTTGTTATGTATTATATGAAGATAAAAAAATCAGTTCTAAGTTTCCTGGTATTATTGATGCTGCTTCTCTGATAGGTGGTATTCAAATTCAGTCTCGTGCAAGCTTAGGTGGTAACCTTTGCAACGCATCTCCAAGTGCTGATGGCATATGTCCTCTAATTGTTCATAATACTATTTGCGTTATTGCCGGACCGAAAGGATATAGGGAAGTTTCTGTTGATGAATTTTGCGTAAGCCCTGGAAGAAATCTTCTTGATGAAGGAGAATTTTTAGTCTCTCTAAAAGTTCCTTTGCCTACTACAGGTTTTGGAGCTGCCTACGAGAGATTTACTCCAAGAAATGAAATGGATATAGCCGTGGCTGCAGTAGGATCTTCAGTAGTCATAGATAGTGGTAAAATCACTGATTCTAAGATAGCTTTAGCAGCAGTAGGACCTACTCCTATTTATGCAGATAAAGCTAGTGAATTCTTAGAAGGAAAAGATGCTTCGGATGAAAATTTAAATCAAGCTTCTCAGATAGCAGAAGATTCTTGTTCTCCTATTACTGATATGAGAGGTGATGTGGAATTTAGGAAACACCTTATAGGAGTTTTAACTAGGAGAACTTTAGACTTAGCAATTAAAAGATCAGGAGGAAATTAGATGGCAACTTCTAAAAAAGTTAAAAAAATACAAATTACAACAACTATTAATGGACAAGAGATGGAATTGTTGATTCCTCCTTATATAAGTTTATTAGAAACTCTGAGAGAAATTGTTGGGATTACTGGAACAAAAGAAGGGTGTAATGATGGAAATTGTGGTGCATGTACTGTAAATATAGATGGAAGAATTGTTGATTCTTGTCTAGTTTTAGGTGCAGAAGTAGATGGAAAGAATATAGAAACTATTGAAGGAATGGCTACACCAGAGGGACTTCATCCTCTTCAACAAGCTTTCTTGGAAGAAGCTGCTTTGCAATGTGGAATATGTACTCCAGGTTTCTTAGTAGCATCAAAGAATCTACTTGATAATGAACCTAATCCTTCAGAAGGAAGAATTAGACATTGGTTATCTGGAAATTTATGTAGGTGTACTGGTTATGACAAGATTGTTAAAGCCGTGCAAAAAGCTTCTGATAAATCTTAGTTTGGAGGAAAAATGGTTTCAACTGCAGATAAAAAAGAATATAAAGTTATTGGTACTAGGCCGATTAGGCATGATGGATACGATAAAGTAACAGGAAGAGCTCAGTATGGAGCTGATATTAAGTTGCCTGGTCTTGTATTTGGAGCAGTACTTCGTAGTCCTCATGCACATGCAATTATTAAAAACATTGATACCTCTGAGGCAGAAAAACTTTCTGGAGTACTTGCTGTAATGACAGCTAAAGATCTTCCAAGACTTGAAAATATTCAGAGAGCTTCAGCAGAAGAATCAGGGTCTGAAAAACATTTAAGTGAAAATGTTTTGGCTCATAAGAAAGTGATGTATAAAGGTCATGCAGTTGCAGCAGTTGCAGCTGGAGATATAAATACAGCTGAAGAAGCTTTAAATAAGATTAAGGTTGATTATGAAGTATTAGAACCAGTTATAAATGTTGATCAAGCGATGGATAAAGATGCTCCTATCATTTTAGAGGGTTTTGAAGCAGATCATTTAGGAAAAAAAGTTTTAAATACTAATGTTGCTCTTCATGAAATACATGATTTTGGAGACGTAGAAAAAGGTTTTTCAGAATCTGATTTTGTTTTGGAAAATGAAGTAAATATGCAAACTGTTCACCAAGGTTACATAGAACCTCATAATGCCACTGCAATTTGGGATGAAGAAGATAGAGTAAAAATTTGGACTAGTACTCAAGGTTCTTTTACAGTAAGAGATAGTGTGTCTAAGGTATTAGGATTAGATGTATCTAGAGTTAGAGTGACTCCTATGGAAATTGGAGGAGGTTTTGGAGGGAAAATCCCTATTTACTTAGAGCCTTTAGCAGCAGTTCTTTCTAGAAAATCTAGACGACCTGTTAAATTGATAATGACTAGAACAGATGTTTTTGAATCTACAGGACCAGCGCCTGGTGGAAAAGTAAAAGTGAAATTAGGTGTTGACTCTTCAGGTAAAATATTAGCTGCTTCTGCAGTTATAAAATTAGAAGCAGGAGGATTTCCTGAAGCTTTCATTGAAGCAGCTTCTCAATGTGTTTTTTCTTGTTATGATATTCCTTCCACAAGGATTGAAGGCTATGATGTGATAGTTAACAAGCCTAGTTCAGCTGCATATAGAGCACCTGGTTCTCCTCAAGTTGCATTTGCTATAGAAACTTTAGTAGATGAAATATGTGATAAAAAAGGTTGGGATCCATTAGAGTTTAGGGTAAAAAATGTTGCTAGAAAAGGTACTAGGACTGCTTTAGGGCCACTTTATACTAGAATTGGTTTGGAAGAATGTTTAGAAGCTGCCAAGAAATCTGATCATTGGAATTCAAAGTTAAATGATAATTTGCCTTCAGGAAAAAAGAGAGGAAGAGGAATTGCTAGTGGGTATTGGTTTAACATTGGATTCAAGTCTCATGTAAATTTAGCTCTTAATTCTGATGGAACAGTAGCTTTGACTGAAGGCTCTACTGATATTGGAGGAACTAGAGCTGCTATTTCTATGCAAGCCGCTGAAGTTTTAGGAATTCCTGCTGAAGATGTGAGGCCCTCTGTAGTTGATACTGATAGTATTGGTTACACAGATGTGACTGGTGGAAGTAGGACATGTTACGCTACTGGTTATGCTGCATATTTAGCTTCTCAAAAATTAATCGAAGAAATTGAAGAAAAAGCTGCATTAAAATGGGATATTGATGTAACTGAAGTAGTTTATGAGAATGGGATAATTAAATCAAAATCAAATTCTGAATTAAAAATGACGTTGAAAGAATTTGCTGACGATTCTCCTGGAGGGCCAGTTACAGCTAATGCTTCTGTTGATCTAGAAGAAGCAGGTGGAGGATTTGGTGTACACATTGCAGATATAGAAATTGATGAAAATACCGGTAAAACTGACGTAGTAAGATACACAGCAATTCAAGATTGTGGAAAAGCAATCCATCCTTCTTACGTTGAAGGACAACTACAAGGTGGAGCTACTCAAGGTATAGGGTGGGCTTTAAATGAGGAATATTATATGAGCCAAGATGGTAGGATGGAAAATTCCAGCTACTTAGATTACAGAATGCCTATTTCTTTAGATCTTCCTATGATTGATACAATTTTAGTAGAAGTTCCTAGTGAAGAACATCCATTTGGTGTGAGAGGAGTAGGTGAAACACCTATTGTTCCTCCAATTCCAACTATTTCTAATGCTATACACAATGCGTTGGGTATTAGAATGTCAAGTACTCCAATGAAACCATCTAGCATTATTGAGAGTTTGAAAAATAAATAATATTTCATGGCAAGTGTTTATTTACCATATAAATTAAGGCATTTTGCTATGGGCTCGAGTCCTATAGATGTAGATGGGAAAACTTTGAATGAATTGATTAATAATTTAGAAAAATTATTTCCTGGAATCAAACTAGAATTGGTCGAAAATGGAAAACTCAAGCCTGGGCTTTCAGCAGTTATTGACGGTCGTGCTACTAGGTTAGGTTTAATTCACAAAATTAATGAAAACTCTGAAGTGCATTTTTTACCTGCTATTGCTGGAGGATAAATTGGTTACTAAAGATTATGATAATTTTCCTTGGAGAATATTTATAAGCTTAAATGTGCCTTATATTATCCAAAAACAACTTTCTGAATTTAAAAATTTAGTTCCTAAGAATTATTATCATTTGTTTAAATGGGTAGATTTATCGTTGATACACTGTACATTAACATTTTTAGGAAATTGTATGGAAAATCAAGTTATAATTCTTAGAAAAATTATAGAAGATTTTCAGTTTGAAAATGAAATTGATACATATATTGAAAGTCTAGATTTTTTCCCTAATAAAAATCACCCAAAAATTTTTATTGCCAAATTGAAAAAGAATTCTTTGATTTCTCAGTTATATGATGATGTTAGTTTAAAATTGTTGGAAAATAATTTTGAGTCAGAAATTTCTTTTCTTCCTCACATTACAATTGCGAGAAAAAGAAAAAATTCTTCAAGAAAAGAATTAAGTTCTTTTATTTCAATTTTACAAAAAATTGAATACCCTAAGAAAGTTCCCTTTCAGTTTAATAAAATCAGTCTTATTAGAAGTATTTTAAAATCTGAAGGTCCTGAGTATAAAGTTTTAGCTGAAAGTTCAATGAGAAAAATATAAATAGAAAATCAAATAATGACTGAAAATAATAAACAAGAAAAATATTATTCTGATTTAGATCCCAAGCCTAATTTTGCTCAATTAGAATTAGATATTTTGGAATTTTGGGAAGAAAAAAAGATTTTTAATAAATCTGTAAACGATAGATCTGAAGAAAATGAATATGTATTTTATGATGGCCCTCCATTTGCTAATGGATTGCCTCACTATGGACATTTACTAACTGGCTTTGTCAAAGATATTATTCCTCGATATCAAACTATGAAAGGAAGGAGAGTGGAAAGGAGATTTGGATGGGATTGTCATGGTTTACCTGCTGAGATGGAATCTGAAAAAGAATTACGACTCAATGGTAGGTCAGGGGTAATAAATTTTGGAGTGAAAAATTTTAATGATCATTGTAGAGAATCTGTCATGAAATATACCAAAGAATGGGAAACGACGGTTAATAGACAAGCTAGGTGGGTAGATTTTGATAATGATTATAAAACTTTGGATCTTAATTATATGGAATCTGTAATCTGGGCATTTAAGAAACTCTGGGATCAGGGTTTGATTTATGAGAAGGCAAAAGTAATGCCTTATTCTTGGAAAGCTGAGACACCTCTATCAAATTTTGAAACAAGATTAGATGATTCCTATAGAGAAAGGATTGATCCTGCAGTCACTGTAAAATTTTCTTTGGAAGGAAATTCTAATTTAGGGAAATCAATTGATATTTTGGTTTGGACTACTACTCCATGGACGTTACCTTCAAACTTGGCTTTAGCAGTAGGAGAAGATATTTCATATTCCATTTTTTCAAATGGAAAAAATTCAATACTGATAGCTGAAAATACTGTTGAAAAATATAAGCAAGAATTAGATGGAATGAAGAAAATAAAAACTATTAAGGGAGATCTTCTAGTGGGGATAAGTTATAAGCCTATTTTTGATTATTTTTCAGGCACAGAAAATTCATTCAAAATTCTTTCTGCAGATTTTGTTAACACTGAAGAAGGTACAGGAATTGTTCATATGGCACCTGGTTTTGGAGAAGATGATCAAATTGTTTGTGAATCACATGGAATTCCTATCAAAAGCCCAGTTGATTCAAGAGGAAAATTTACTTCTGAAATTAAAGATTACGAAGGAATGCTGGTATTTGATGCAAACGAAGAAATTATTAAAAATTTAGATTCCAGAAAAATTTTATTTAAACATGAAGAATATTCTCATAGTTATCCACATAGTTGGAGAACTGATGAACCTCTAATTTATAAAGCAGTAAATTCATGGTTTGTGGAAGTAACTAAATTCAGAGATAGAATGTCAGAATTAAATCAGCAGATAAATTGGATTCCCAACCATATTAAAAATGGAGCATTTGGCAGATGGTTATCAGGAGCAAGAGATTGGTCAATTAGTAGAAATAGATTTTGGGGCACTCCTATTCCAGTTTGGAAAAGTGATAATCCGGAATTTCCTAGGATCGATGTTTATGGAAGTTTAGATGAGATAGAGAAAGATTTTGGAGTTAGGCCTTCAGATCTTCATAGACCTGCAATTGATGAATTAACACGTCCAAATCCTGATGATCCTTCTGGTAAAAGCATGATGGTTAGAGTAGAGGAAGTTTTAGATTGTTGGTTTGAATCAGGCTCTATGCCTTTTGCTCAGGTCCATTATCCTTTTGAAAATAAGGCATGGTTTGATTCTCATTTTCCTGCAGACTTTATTGTTGAATATATTGCTCAAACTAGAGGATGGTTTTACACACTTATGGTGTTAAGCACAGCTTTGTTTGATAGCCATCCATTTAAAAATGCTATTGGTCATGGTGTTGTTGTGGATGAGACAGGGTCTAAGCTTTCAAAAAGGCTACAAAATTACCCTTCTCCTGAAGAAGTATGGGGTAAATATGGATCTGATGCACTTAGATGGTTTCTAGTGTCATCTCCAATTTTAAAAGGACATAATTTAGAAATAGATAGAAAAGGTTCTGGTATAGAAACAGCTTTAAGAAAAGTCATAGTTCCTATTTGGAACTCTTTATATTTTTTTATGCTCTATTCAAATTTAGAACATATTAAAGCCGAAGAAATTAGAACTTCAGAAGTTTTAATTGATCAATATATTTTAGGGAAAATCAGAAAGTTGATTGTAGATGTAAATGAAAAAATGGAAAATTATGAAATTACAGACGCATGTGCACAAATTTCTGATTTTATAGATGTCTTGAACAATTGGTATATAAGAAGAAGTAGGCCGAGGTTTTGGGACAATGTAAAAAGCCCTGAAGTATTAAGCGCTTATAATACTTTGTATACAGTTCTTAAGAATTTTTTTAAGGTTTTAGCTCCTTTTCTTCCTTTAATTTCTGAATTTGCATACAAAAAGCTTTCTAATGAAATTAGTGTTCATTTAGAAGATTGGCCATCTGAAGAAAACTTTGAGGAGGAAAAAGAATTAATTGAAAAAATGGATTTTGTTCGACAAATAGTGTCAGTAGCTCTTTCTATTAGAAAAATTAATAATCTTCGAGTAAGGCAGCCTGTTAAATCTGTAACTATAATTTCTCCAGATTTTGATGTTAATTCGCTTAATGAGTATGAAGATTTAATAAAAGAAGAAATAAATTCGAAGGAAATAATTTATTCAGAAGAATCATTTTCTCTAGGCGGATATAAACTTAAATTAAATCCACGAGTCTTAGGCCCAAGATTAGGTCATGATGTGCAAAAATGTATTATTGCTGCTAGAGAAGATAAATGGCAACAAGATGAACAAGGAAGGATCCTGATTGAAGGTTATATTTTAGAAGGAAATGAATTTACTCTAGAACCTGTTTCAAATGAAGATAAAGGAATTCAAAAAGTTTCAGGATTTAATGTTTTCATAAAACTAGATTTAAATATCACTCCTGATTTGAAATCAGAAGGATTTGCTAGAGATTTAGTAAGATTAATTCAAAATATAAGAAGAGATACAAAATTAGAGGTTACAGATAAAGTTAATGTGGAAATTTTTTGTAGCAAAAAATTAAAAGAGTCCTTTTTGAATCATTATGGATATATATCAGAGCAAACATTATCTCATTCTCTCAATATTCAAGAGGAGATTAAAGATCATGGAAATTTATTTTCTGGGAAAATTTCTGGAGAGGAAATTAACTTATCAGTTTTGAAAAATAATTAATCATTCTTTTTCTCTAGAAGAATGTCAAAAGATATATCCTTACTCAGTCGTTTCCCTTTTAAGGTTATAGTATTGCCTAGTTTGTAACTCCATAATCTACTATAAAATTCTCTACTTGATTTTACTTTTTCAGATTGGACATGTGTTAGCAAGTCTCCCCCACGGATTCCTGCTTGATAAGATGGAGAATTTTCTTCAACTTCCATGATCAGGATTCCATCTATTGATTGATATTCGCATGTTTTATATCCCCAATTACAATAAGTTTTAGCTTGAGCTTGAGTTAGAGTTGCTAGTTCCATCCCTAACCATGGAATTATCACTTCTCCAAATTCCATTAAATCTTCAGTGTATCTTTTTACTAGATAAGAACTTATAGCAAAACCTATACCTTCTGCTCTGCTAAGTAAAATTGTGTTCAGTCCCACTAATTCTCCTTGTAAATTTACTAATGGTCCTCCAGAATTTCCTTGGTTTATTGCAGCATCTGTTTGAATCATATCTGTAAGTATCATTCCATCTTCAGTCTTTATGCTCCTATTTAAAGCACTTACTATTCCTAGTGTGACAGTAGGTCCGCCTTCAAGTCCAAATGCATTTCCTAATGCTATTACCCAATCTCCTGTTTTCAAACTATCATCTTTTGAAAAAGGAAGTGGCTTTAGGTTATTTGCTGGGATTTTTAATAAAGCTATATCACTGTTTGGAAATTTCCCGACGATGGATGCTTCGTAAATGTTTCCATCATGAAGGGTTACAGAAATAGTGTTTGCATTTGACACAACATGATTGTTTGTAACAATGAATCCATCTTCTGTAATTATTACTCCTGATCCGTCTGCATTTTGAGTTCTTTGTCTAAGGAAGAAGTCTCTTTTTAAGGTTGAAATATTTATAGCTACTACTGATGGAGATATTTTATTGATAACATTATTAAGACTTGGTAATACACTAATGCTTTGATCCAATTCTACTTCGGTAGGGGAAGCTTCTATTTGTTTCAGATCTTTTTCTTCTATTGAAGTGCAACTGAAAGATATTATTGATAAATTAATTATCAGATATAAGCAAAAAACATTCTTTATCATTGTAATTTTTATAAGATTTTGAATAGAGTAAAATATAAAGTAAATTTATTGATAAATTTACTTTATCTACTAAATTATAAATTGACATTGAAAATAATAAAAATATTATCGGAATCTATAATTGGAGAAACATTCAAAAAACAGAGTAGTTTTAACTCCTAGAAATTCAGAAATTTCTTCTATAAATTTTAAAATTAAAGAAAGAAAATCTACTTTTAGAGGACCTTCCTCTTTGATGTTAGTAATATATGGTTTTTTAGGTGTAATTCTCTTAGGCACATTATTATTGTTTTTCCCTTTTTCTCACGCTGAGAATGTAAATGTTACATTTGTAGATGCACTGTTTACTGCAACTTCAGCAGTTACAGTAACTGGTCTTGTGGTATTAGATACTGGTTCAACATGGTCAATCTTTGGAGAATCAATAATTATATTGTTAATTTTAATCGGAGGATTGGGAATTACCACTAGTGCTGCCTTCTTGATAGTCATAATGGGTCAGAAAGTTGGTTTTCAGAACTTATTATTAATTAGAGAAGAAATAAGGTCACAGGGGCTATCAAATCTTGGTTCATTAGTAGTGAATGTGGTTTTTTTAACATTAATTATACAAATAATTGGATCATTAGTTTTCTTTTTTTCTTTCTTTTTTTTGATTAGAGAATTTGATGATTTATCTTTGAAACAATTAGTATGGTTGAGTGTATTCCATTCTATTTCAGCATTCAACAATGCAGGGTTTGAAACTTTAAGTGTTCTCGGTAGTGAAAGCTTAACAATATTTAAGTATAAGCCATTTATTTTAATGATTTTCTCAGGTTTAATTATTATCGGTGGATTAGGTTATTTTGTGTTGCATGATTTAGTTCATCATAGAAGAATTGGAAAATTTAAATTCAGGTTGAAGTTATTTGTAGAAACCAGATTGATTCTTTTGGGTTATCTAATTCTAATCTTTTTAGGATTTTTATTTGTTTTTATAGGAGAATTTTCAAACCCCAATACTATTGGAAACATGGATTTGGTTAATAAAATTTACAATAGTTTCTTTAGTTCAATCACTTCTAGATCGGCAGGTTTTAGTACTTTTAACTATGGTGAAACTACAGGATTTACTTTATTGGTAACTGAAATTTTAATGTTTATAGGTGGGGCACCAGCATCAGTAGCAGGGGGAATAAAAATTACTACATTTGTTGTAATAGTGTTAGCAGTTTTTTCTTACTTAAAAGGAAGAAAGAATGTAATTATTTGGAGAAAACAGATTTCTCAACAAACTGTTAATCATTCCATTGTAATCATTGTAATTCTTGGATTGATGATTCTTATCTATATATTTTTTATAACTCTATTAAATAATGAGATACAATTTGATAAAATTGTTTTTGAGGTAATTTCAGCTTTTACAACTACTGGTTTAAGCACAGGAATTACATCAGAAATATCAGTATTAAGTAAATATTTACTGATTACTGCAATGTTTTTAGGTAGATTGAGTAGCTTGGTTTTGGTTTTTCTTTTAACTAATTCTAAGGAACCAAATTACAATTTATTAGAAGAAAAAATAAGAATTGGTTAGTTGAATTTTAATTTATAAGGAGAAATAAATTGGCTGGCAGACAAATAGTGGTAATAGGATTAGGTCGATTTGGTACTAGAGCTGCAATAACATTGTATCAATTGGGGCACGATGTAATGGCTATAGACCTTGATGATAGAAAGGTTCAAGCATTAACTGGGGTTGTTACTCACGCAGTTAAGGCTGATGCTACTGATGAATCTACACTTAGAGAATTAGGTGTAGATAATTTTCATTATGCAATAGTAGCGATAGGAAGAAATACTGAAGCATCAATTATGGTTACAGTTCTTTTAAGAGATTTAGAAATTCCAGTAATTGTTTCTCGTGCTCAAAGTGAATTGCACGGAGAAACACTTAGAAGAATTGGCGCTGCTAAAACGGTTTTTCCTGAAAGAGATGGAGGGTCAAGTTTAGCTCATGATTTGTTTTTACCAGGAGTAGAGAGATATTTGGAGTTAACATCTTCATTTGGTATAAGTAGGGTAGAAGTACCACTTAAGTATGTTGGGCATTCCTTGAAAGATAGTGGTTTTAGTAATGCTCGAGATAAATATGGTGTTGTTATTTTAGCAATACAAAGAAGAGATGATGTTATTTTAAATCCTGATGAAGATCAGAAGTTTATGAATCAAGATGTTTTATTGATAGCAGGAACTGATGATAGAGTAGTAAGAGTTATTGGAGCACAAAACTCAGAAAATGAAACCTAGTAAGTGTTTTTATGTTGTTTAACAAAATTTTAGTATTTTTAAGTAACTCTTCTGATAATGATATTTTAGCAGAAGAAATGGGTGAACTCACAAGATTTTCTAGAGGTTTATTAGTTGCAGTGAGACCTAAAATAATTTCTCGAGATTTTCCTGAAGATGCATCTTTAAATGATTTAAATATTCAAGCTGATGAAGAATTGAAAAAATTTGGAAAGAATACAAAATTAAAAGAAGGTAAGCGCTTAAAACTAGAAAACCCTCAATCAAGAGATCTTAATAGTATCGTGTATTCATTTATTATTGAAGAAAATCCTGATTTAGTGGTTATCCCTTATAATCTTATTCTTCAGAAAAACATCAAAAGTGGTTTCTTTGAAATAAATAGAATTCAGAATATATTAATTGAAAACAGATGTAGTCTATTGATTTGGAAAAATGAAAAATATATATAGGTTAAATTATGAAAATTTTAATTTTTGGCTCTGAATATTTTAAATTATTTTCAAATGTCTTAAATTTCGATGAAAATCAAGTGCTACTTTTTTCTAAAAAAAATGATCAAGAAGTTTTAAATCATAGTATTGCAAGTAGCAATTTTCAGAAAGAAACTTATTTTTCAAAAAATATGATTGATATTAATTTTTCTAAATTTGATGAAATTGATTTGTTTATTGTAGCTTCTAGTGATGATAATCTTAATGCTTTATTTATACATAGATTAGACCAGGAATATCCTGATCAAGAAAAGATCCTTTTTATTAAAGATTCTCATTTTGCAGAACTACAACGGGATTTTGGTTTTAATGTTTTCTCAATAACTGAATTGCTGAGAGGCAAATTAGTTGATTTGTTTGGAGGATCTATTGATTAATGAATATGTAATGATAGTTGGATTAGGAGAAATTGGGGCTATTTTACTCAAAGAATTTTTCTCTAACGGCAATGGAATTGAAGTTTTAGGTATAGATAATTCTTATTCTAGAGTTAGAGATTTGAATGATTATATTAAATCAAATGATCCTAGTAGTGTTGATTTATGTGTTTTGGATGATGCTAGAGACCAAAATACATTGATTAAAAATGGATTACATAGATGTACCAAATTAATTTTGACTCTTGATGATGATGCAGATAATTTAGCTGTGGCTCAAACTGCAAAACGTTTAATGGATACCTTTGATCTCGAACAATCCTGGAAGAATTTTGAAATAGTTTCTATTGTTAAGAATAATGAGAATAAGGATCTCTTTGAACTTATTGGAGTTAACAAAATTGTTGGTGTTTCTGATTCTATTATGAACGTAGTTAGTGAAGTTTACCGACCTTATTTACCAGTTAAAATATTAGACATCTATGGAACTGATAATGGATTATTTACTATTAAGATATCATCTGAATCTAGAGCAATTGCTAAGAAAATTTCAGAAATTAGAGTTCCATTTAATGTAATTTTTCTTGGAAAAATTGATTTTCATGGTAATTGTGAATTAGTAAATTCTGATACAGTTTTAAATGAGGATGATTTATTGATATTGAATACATCAAAAAGACATCAAAATTTATTAGCTAGATATTTTTAAGAAGGTTAATTAATGAGTAAAATTTCATTCTTAGGCCCAGAAGGAACATATAGTGCTTTTGCATTAAGTAAATATAATTCTAATGCTTTAAGAGTTCCATGCAAAACTTTCACTGAAACTTTAGGTCTTCTAGAAACAAATGAAGTTACAGATTCAATTGTACCAATAGAAAATAGTTTACAGGGTTCAATTGTAGAAGTATTAGATTTTCTTATTGAGACTCCTTCTGTAAAGATTAAAAATGAATTTTTAGTGAAAATTGAGAATTGTCTTCTTGCAAAATCAAATTTCAACTTGTCTGAAATAGAAGTTTTATTTTCTCATCCACAGCCTTTAGGACAATGTAAAGATTTTATTAACAAATATTTACCTAAAGCAAAATTAATGGCATCTTTAAGTACGATTTCAGCAATTGACGATTTGGAGAAAAGTAATTTACCTGGAGCAGTTATAGGCCCTAAATGGGCTGCAGAACAAAATAATTTAAATATATTAGAGGAAAAAATAGATGGAGATGTTGTAAATATAACAAGATTTGTTGTGTTGAGTAAATCTGTTTCTATGACACCTACAGGTAAAGATAAAACATCGATTGTATTTAGTTTTGATGAAGATTCTCCTGGCAGTTTATTTGAGGTACTGAGACCATTTGCAATGAAAAAAATCAATTTAACAAAAATTGAATCTAGGCCTACTAGAAGACAATTAGGAAGATATTATTTCTTTGTTGATATTGAAGGACATGTTGATAATTCGGAAATGAAAGAGGTTATGAAAGGGATAATTAAAAATTCAAGTGAGTTAAAAATTTTAGGTTCTTATCCTCAAGTTGATTATCAGTTTTAAATTATTCTAAATAATCTTCTTCTCTCATTTCCCCAGCTATTTTTTTCCCTTCGTTCGCAGCTGTAATTATTCTATCTTTTGCAGCTTCACTTAATTCCTCGGCTTTTTCTTTCCAATCACTTGTTTTATCTGAGATTATGCTTCTTGTTTCTTCTCCAGATTTTGGAGCAAATAATATTCCCATAGTTAAACCGGCAATACTACCCAGAAAAAGTCCAGTATAAAAACCAGCTCCATTCTTATTTTCAGACATTTGTCTCCTTAAACTATTTTTTCTCTTCTTCTTCTTCTGAAGATCGATTTATTAAACTATTAATCATTAATTTCAGTTTTTGGAACCCAGTTGTTATTTTTAGAACAGGAAATGTAATATCATCTATAATTCTACTTGAAATTTGATCTAAACGATTAGCAGTTTTACTTAAAGCTCCAATAGTTTGCTTTATTTCTTTATAAATTTTAAATATGAGAAATAATATCAATAAAGATGAAATAAATACTGTTACGCAAGTAACAATCAAAACTATATCTCTAATTATATTTACTAATTCTTGGTTTTCCATATCAAAATTTTATGAATGCTTATTAGATAATAGCAATAATAGAAATCAGAGTAAAGTTATATTAAGTAAATAGTTAATAACAATTCTATGAATAATCAAACCAAGAAGTCTTTTAGTTTCTTTGATCTAGTTGGATGCCTAAGCTTTCTTAATGCTTTAGCTTCTATTTGTCTGATTCTTTCTCTGGTAACTCCAAATTCTCTTCCAACTTCTTCTAAAGTTCTACTTCTTCCATCTTCTAAACCAAATCTGAGTTGAAGTACTCTTTGTTCTCTAATATTTAAACTTCCTAAGACGCTACTGACATGGTCTTTAAGTAAATTATGAGATGCAGCATCTGAAGGACCTAGAGAAGTTACGTCTTCTATAAAGTCTCCCAGCAAAGAATCGTCTTCTTCTCCTATAGGCGTTGCAAGTGAAACTGGTTCTTGAGATATTTTTAATATTTCTCTTACTTTTTCAGGTGACAAATCCATTTCTTTGGCTAATTCTCTTGTAGTAGGTTCTCTTCCGTATTCTTGTACTAGCCTTCTACTAACTCTCAATAGTTTATTAATTGTTTCAACCATATGAACAGGGACTCTTATTGTTCTTGCTTGATCAGCTATTGCTCTTGTGATAGCTTGTCTAATCCACCATGTAGCATATGTACTAAATTTGAATCCTTTTCGATAATCAAACTTTTCTACAGCTCTTATTAGACCTATATTTCCTTCTTGTATTAAATCTAGAAGAGACATTCCTCTTCCAATATATTTTTTTGCAACACTAACAACTAGTCTTAAGTTTGCTTTTACTAAATGATCTTCACAAACTCGACCTTGATTTAATATTTTCTCAATATGATTTTTATATAAAGGTTCTAATTCTTGATCTTTATGGAATTTAAAGCGCTTTTTACTAGGTCCATATTTTTTTAAGCTTTTTAATTTAGGATCTTCTTCTAATATTTCTGTGGTTATCCATTTAGGTATAACGTCAATAGTCGCAGATAAATCAGCGATTAGAGATTGTACTTCATCTTCTCCTATATTAAGACTATCTGACATTAACTTTATGAGATTAAAATAATCTTCAGATTTTGATGCTCCGCCTAATAGGGATCTGATTTCTTGATTATTTAAGTAATTTGAAAGCGTAAGGTCTTTATTAGATTGGTTAGTCAGAAATTTATAGATAACGTGGATTGCTTTTGCATTTGAGGCAATGAATGCTAATGTATTTCGGATAATTTGAACATTAATAATTTCTTCTTCTTGGCTTGATAGTAGTAGTAAAGATTTTGTGTCATTTAAATATTTTACAATTTCAATAATTCTAGCTAGATTTCTTTCTCCTTCAGCATTTAATAATTCGACTTTTCCTATTTCTCTGAGATACATTCGTACTGGATCATCGGTGATTATCTCTGCTTCATCTAGAGAGGTCCATGCATTAAGATCTTCTTGGATTTCATTTAATGAAGCATCTGTAGGTTCTTCCCATACTTCAAATTGATTAGGACTATTTGTTGATAGCAATGATTTCAAGTATGGAGTTGAATTTTCTAGAGATTCTTCATCATCGCTTTTTTTTGTGTTGAATATCGACGATGATTTTGTTCCAAGTTCTTCCTCTATATTGATTGAAAAATTGTCATTATCAATAGATTGAAATTGTTTTTTTTCTGAGTCGCTCATTATTTCTTAGATTCTTGTAAAGTTTTAATTTCTAGATTGTCTTTTATAGCTTCTTCCATAATAGAATCCCACTCTTGTAGAGAGTTTTTATCTTTTTCTATCATACGCTCTTTCATTATTTTTTCTGTTTCAATTTTTCTGTCTTTTAAATATCTTTCACGGATTCTTCTAATGTAGTCATTCATAATAGTCATTTTACTTTCTTGAAATTCTGAAGGTTGATTTTGATTTAAAATTTTACCTATAATTTCCAGTGTAAAATCATCAGAAGAGTTATTTATATTTTCTAATATTTCATTTAATGGTATATCAGATATGATTTTTTCGTATATATGTTGATATACGGGAGAAAAATATTTAGGATCTATAATAGTTTTTGCAGAGTCAATTAGTTCTTTATTATTTATTAGAAAATGAATTAATGCTTCATCGAGTTTGCTTTCATGATTCAATTCATTGCTTTGCCATGATTGAGTATAAAGATATTTTGATTGATTTTTAATTACTTTTGGTTTTGGTAGTAGTTGTAATTGATTTCTAGAGATTTTTAATTTTTTTGCTAAATCATCATATGCTTTATTTTGTTCGTGGGAATTATTTATGGAAATAATGATTGGATAAATTGATTGTGAGGCTTCTATTAATTGATCATCTTCAGATAAGTTATAGGAGTAATCAATATTTTCTATTAAATAAGAAATTAATGATTTAACGTTATTAATGTGTGACTTCCATGATTCAGGGTTTTCACGAATCATTTGGTCAGGATCATCTTTCTCATTCGTGTCACAGATATAAATTTTTTCATGTAATAATTCAGGGTTTTCAGTGTTGCTTATTATTTTTATTAAATTATTATAAGTAGCCTTTTTCCCAGCATCATCAGCATCGAGAGATAGGATTATTTTTGAGCATAGAGGATTAAGTATTTTCAATTGTTCATCTGTTATTGAGGTTCCCATGCACCCTACAACATTTGTGAAACCATGTTCATGAGCGGTTATAACATCAAAATACCCTTCAACTATTACTGCAGTACTTGATTCTTTTATAGAGTTTTTTGCCCAATTAAGTCCATACAAAATTTTCGATTTATTGAAAATTTGAGTTTGTCTTGTATTTATATATTTGGGATGATTCTCACCTAGTGCTCTAGCTCCAAAACCAACAATTTTATTATTTTCATCTCTGATTTCTATTGTTATTCTGTTTGTAAAGGCATCTTTCCAAATGTTATTATTCCATTTGACTAAGAGGCCAGATTTTATTGCTGCTGTCCCATCAACCGATTTTGATTTTAAATAGTCAGCAAGTGTATTCATGCCTTCGTAGTTTACTCCCAAACCTCTTTTCAAAATTATCTCTTCATCAATTCCTCTATTAATCAGATAATTTTTAGCATTTTCTCCTTGAGGAGTTTTTATTAAAGATTGGAAATAAGAACTCGCAATCTCATTAGCATGAATAATAGATTCCGTGTCTCTTTTAATTTCAGAATTATAATTTAGTTTTATTCCAGCTTTATCTGCAGCTATTGATAAAGCTTGAGGAAAATTTATATTTTCTGAATTCATTATGAAGTTAAATATATCTCCTCCTGAAGCGCAGGCACCAAAACATCTCCATGTTTGTTTTTCTGGATATACAACAAATGACGGGGTTTTTTCATTGTGAAAAGGGCATAATCCTTTTAGGGCATTTCGATTACCAGTTAAATTGGTAGATTCAGAGACTAATTCTACAATATTGATATTGTTTTTTACTTCTTTTACTAAATCAGAATTTGCCATTATAAAATTGATGATACAGAAATGTTAATCTATATCTTATCTGACCTAGAATCTTCCATCAAACATATTTGTAGTTAAGCCTGGCTTAAGTTGTTCTGCAGCTCTTAATGCAAACAAATCTGTCATTCCGCAAACATAATCTGTTACCATTCTTTCTTCAGAATTTGATATTGATTTTATATAATCTGGAATCATATCAATATTATTTCTATAATGTTCAAATAATATTTTTACAATTTCTTTAGAAATTTTCCCTTCTCTTGTAACCCCAATAGGTAAGTAAATATTTTCAAACATAAAATTTCGTAAATCTGTAATTACATTTGTGATTTTAGAGGACATTCTAATCCAAGGTTTTTCAGAATTATTGGATTTTGATTGTCCGCTACAATCCCAGGAACTTATTATTACATCTGTGATGATATTATTTAGCCTTTCACTATGTTTTTCACCTAGATTTTTCTTTGTTTCTTCAGGTAAATCCTTTTCAGTAATCATTTGGGCTCTTATTGCATCATTAATATCATGTGCTAAATATGCTATAGAGTCTGAGAGCCTTACAATTTGAGCTTCTAAAGAAAGTTTAGACACCAACTCGGGTTTCATGAAATCTCCTTGAGGTTTCGAGTGGTGTTTAATTCCATCAATCACTTCAAAAGTTAAATTTAGTCCTAACCCATTTTTTTCAAGTATTTCTACTATTCTTACACTTTGTCTACTATGATGAAAACCTTCAGAATTAAGTTCATTTAACACTGTTTCTCCAATATGACCAAATGGAGAATGACCTAAATCATGTCCTAAAGATGTAGCTTCAACTAAATCTTCATTTAAATTAAGTGCTCGTGCTATGGTTCTTGCTATCTGAGACACTTCAATAGTATGCGTTAATCTAGTTACATAATGATCACCTTGTGGTGCTATAAACACCTGACTCTTATGTTTTAGTCTTCGAAATGTATTAGTGTGGATAATTCTATCTCTATCTATCTGAAATGATGATCGTAAGTTATTTGGTATTTCTTCAACTTTTCTTCCTTTAGATTTTTCACTTGTCATCGCAAAAGGAGAAAGATTTTTTTCTTTATTAGAATTTTGGATTGAGATTTCTTTAAATATATTATCTTTTGATAAAGCCATATACTGCCCTATTAGTTTATTTGCTTAAATAAATTATTTTTTTACCTCATTAATTCTTCGGTTTGTTAAATCAATAAATTCATCTTCCAACTCAATCCCAATATATTTTCTATTATTTAAACTGCAAGATACTCCAGTTGTGCCACTTCCATTAAATGGATCTAGGACTAAATCGTTTTTTTTAGTTGTAGATAAAATTATTCTAGTCAATAATTCTAAAGGTTTTTGTGTAGGATGTTTTCCGAAAGTTTTTTCAGATTTTTTTGGACTTGTCATTTTCCAAACATCTTTCATTTGCTTTCCATCATTAATTTCTTTCATAAGTTCGTATTCGAAATAATGTTTGGACTTTAAAGTTTTTGCAGCCCAGATAATAGTTTCAGTGCTATGTGTAAAATATCTACAAGCCAAGTTTGGTGGAGGATTTGGCTTTTCCCAAGTAATATTATTGAGCATTTTCATATTTAATTGTTGCATTGCAAAACCTACGGAATAAATTATATGAAAAGTGCCTGATACCATTAATGAACCATTTGGCTTTAATAATTTTTGGCATCTTTTTATCCACTCTAAATTAAATTGATGATTTACTTCTGCACCTTTAGATTTGTCCCATTCTCCTTTATCTACTTTAACCATTCGCCCATTTTGACATGTAATTCCGCCATTAGATAAGAAATATGGAGGATCAGCAAAGATGAAATCAATAGATTCTCCTAGATCTTCATAAAGTTGGTCCATTACTTCAAGGCAATTACCTTGAAGAACTTGTATATTCTTACTTTTATTCATTTTAGAAACCATGATTATTACATATTATGTTTCTATAAAAGATTTTGACAATGAATCATAAATTCTTTCTTAAAATAAAAAGCATGATTCTTATTAGAAATATTTCGATTATATGTATTTGAAAAAATAGGACGATAAGGCTTTGTGTCTTTTGATCTAACTTGGATTAGATCTCCATTACTAGTATGTATATATCCATCATCACTATTCTCAATATTCCATCTAAGTTTATTACAAATTTCATAATAATCTTTTTCTAATTTATCTCTTAAATCCTTTTCTGCTTCTAAATTACAATCAACCACAGAAACAAAAAACCAATCCTTTATATCATTAGGGTCTTTACAAACTGGTAAAAAAACTAATCTTTTAATTTTCTTGTAAAGATTTGATTTTAAGAATGGTATGGGATTGTCTGATACCAAAGAATCAATTTGTTGAGAAATTTGAGTAATAAACATTGTCTCTTTAGGGAGCTCATAAGAATTACTTTTATTTGTTTTAAGTTCTCCGTCTTCAAAATCTGTTAGTGCTGAGTCTAAATTAAGTCCTATTTTTAAAAGAATAAGTTGTCCGACATTGCCCTTATTTATTCTTAAATCTAGGGTTAAATCAGAAAATAAATCTCCAAATTTAATTCCTACACATTTATTTAACTGTGGTAATGCTTCTTTAATCTTCATTTTTTATTCAAAGTCATTTTCATAACTTTGACAGATTTATCTTCGAGAATACCAATTATAAACTACTCTACTGTCACTGTTTTTGCTAAATTTCGTGGTCTATCAGGATTTAATTTTTTTGAGATAGCAGTATGAAAAGCGATTAATTGTAAGGGGATTGTAAAAAGAATAGGGTTTAGGAATTTATTTAGATTAGGAAGAACAATACATTCATCTACTAAATTAGGGATTAATTTATCACCTTCAGATATGAGAGCTATTATATTTCCATTTCTAGATAATATTTCATTAATAGTATTAATCATTTTACTGTGCAGTTCATCAGATGGAGCTAGAATTATTGTAGGCATAGAAGGTCCAATTAATGCATTAACTCCATGTTTCATTTCGCCTGCAGGGTAAGCTTCAGCATGCAAATAACTAACCTCTTTCATCTTTAAAGCACCTTCTGATGCTATAGGCAACATGTTTTCTCTACCTAGATAAAGGAGATGATCTTTTGAATAAATTTTTTTAGATATTTTTTTATATAAAGATTGCTGTTGAATTGTTTCACCTATTAACCTAGGTAATTTATTTAAATCTGATAAATGATCTTTAACTTCTATATCAGTTTGATTATTGGTTTTAGAAGCAAAAAATAAGGCTAAAGTGTAAAGAATAATTAGTGAACTAGTGAATGTTTTCGTAGCTGCTACTGAGAATTCTTGTCCACAATTTAAAGGAATACAAATATCAGAAATTCTCCCAGCTTGAGAAATTTTTTGTTCAACTAAAGATATAGCGTAACATCCATTTTGTTTTGATTTTTCTATACATCTTATTGTTTCTGCAGTTTCTCCTGATTGAGTAATTGCTATAATCAGATCTTCTTTGGAGATAATTTTTTCACTATAAAGAAATTCAGAAGAATTTTCAGCAAATGCGGGAATCTTTGTCAAAGATTCAAAATATTTTGCTCCTAACATACAAGCATTGAAACTGCTACCCATTCCTATCAAAATTACTCTTTTAATTTTGTTAAGTGTTTTTAATGATTTGATTAATTCTTTAAATTCTATAGAGTGATTTTCGAAATCCACCCTATCATTTAATGAATATAAAGCAGATTGTCCTTGGTCATTAATTTCTTTTTCCATGAAATGACTGAATGAAGATTTAGTAACTTTTTGTTTTTTATCTTCAAGAAGATAAAATTTTGGAGTAACAATTTTATTATTATTTGAAATTGAAATTTTATTCTTCTTGATTAATGCAATGTCCCTATCTTCTAATGCTATAAATTTTTTAGAATTACCTATTAATGGAATTGTATCGCTTGCAACTAAAGAAAAATTACTTTCATTACTAATTAGCAATCCTCCAGCATTTCCTATTTTGAGTGCGAATAAAGTGTCAGGAGATTGTGTAGTAAATCCAACAATCGAAGAAGCTCCTTTGATTTTTTTTGTTAATTTAGAAATAGAAGATTCTAGAGAAATGCCTTCATTTAAAAATTTTGAAATTAAATGTGAAATTATTTCACTGTCTGTCTCTGATTTAAAAGTAAAATTGTCATTTAATAATTCTTGTTTTAGATCTAAATAATTTTCAATAATTCCATTATGAGATATAGCTACATCATTATTATTACTTATATGAGGATGAGCATTTGCTTTTGATATTTTCCCGTGTGTTGCCCAGCGTGTATGAGCTATGCCAATAGTACCATCTAGAGATTCCCTAGATAAGTTACTTTTTAATTTTTTTGTGTTTCCTACTACTTTATGGATTACAATATCAGTTCCATTTTCTATAGTAGATATCCCTACGCTATCATAACCTCTATATTCGAGTTTTTTGATTCCTTCTATAAGTGATGGAGCTGCAGGCTTATTCCCTATATATGCATAGATACCACACATTTAATTTTCCTTTTGGGTATTAAATAATTCTTTTGTAAAAATAAATTCAGTTCTTTTATTATAAAATCCACGATAATTTTCTGGTAATAAATTTGCAATTCGTAACATTACTTCATTGGTAATTCCTTCCAAATCAGTTTTTTCATTATAAGACAATCCATCCTGTAATTTAAAAGGCTTTCCACAAGTAATTTTTATAGAACCTGTAGGTTTTAATACTCTAAGTACTGAACGAAGGTGATTTGTTCCTGTAATACTTACTGGAATCAAATTGGCTTTACTATGAAGAGCTATTTTCGCTATTCCCGTTTTAGCTTTTAATAAGTTTCCGTTACTTCTATGACCTTCAGGGAAAATCACCATAGTCCCTTTTGATTTTGATAATATATAAAGCATTGTTTTGAATGCTTTTAAATCTGCTTGACTTCTTTTCAATGGAATCGCACCATATGAATTTAGTAATATTCTTAGAATTGGATTTTTGAAAAGATCTGACTTCGCAGCAAAATTTAGTCTTCTTTTAATGCTTGCTGATAATATACCTGGATCTACGTTGGCTAAATGATTACTAACTATTATTAGAGGATCATTTCTAGGCACATTGGTTAAACCCTCAACTTCATAAGATGTAGTAAATATTTTTAAAGTTTGCCTTAAACCAATATTGCAAGTTTTATAAAGAAGGTTCATTTTAGATTTTTTTAATTATTTCATCTGAAACTTGATGAATATTTTTTTTCTCTGTATTAATAATTAATGCATTTTGAGGTATTTTCAAAGGCGAAAATTTTCTAGACATGTCTAATTTGTCTCTTTCAATTATATCTTTCAGTACTTTAGAGTAGGAAATTTTTTCTGATTTTTGAGAAAATCTTCTTTTTGCTCTCTCTTCTGCAGATGCTGTTAAATAGAATTTTGATTTAGCATTTGGTAATACTATTGTTCCTATATCTCTTCCTACTACTAAAGAAGAGGTATTTTTCACAATATCTCTTTGCTTAATAACCATTATTTCTCTAACTTCTCTGAAACTTGAAATTTTAGATACATATTCTTCTACTTGAGGTGAATTTAAAAGGTCAGTCACATTTATTTTATTGATAAAAATTGTGGTGGTGTCTACATTCCTGATATCTAAATCAAAAGTCAAGTTTTTTAAATGGATAAGAATTTTATCAATTGAAGAGTCTTCAAGATTATTTTTTAGAAGAGACCAAGTTAATGCTCTGTACATTATTCCAGTGTCTAGGAATCCAATCCCGAGTTTATTTGCTGTTAATTTTCCTACTGTCGTTTTTCCTACTCCTGCAGGTCCATCTATAGTAATTATCATTAAAAATCCCGTTCCTAATTCGAGTTAATTTTGATGTTTTTGGGAATTTGTTTCACTAAAAGATCAAAAATGACTAGTGGGCTTATGTTCATTTCCAATGTTTTTTTTGAAGAAGATATGGATTTAAGCAAATTCAAAGTTTCTGAAAGTGATATTTTTGATGCAATTTCATTTGTTTGATTAAAATATTTCGTGTAAATTATTTTCTTTTCTTGATTAGTTTTAATCATTAATATATCTCTAAACCAATTCGACCAGCATTCAAGTTCGTTTTGCACTGATTCTCTATTTTTTCTATATAAACTAGAAAGTTCATTTGAATATTGTAATTGTTTCGATAAAGGATTTTTCAATAATTCTAAGATTCTTTCAATTGTTTGATTTTGATTATCTAATAGAATCGGATGTTCGATAATATTGATGGCTTTTCCAAAACAACCCTTTGATAGTTTTGCAATTGTATCAATATTATCTTTTTTGTTAGAGTAATGACTTCCTAGCAACTTTTCAATTAGTTTAGATGGTAGAGGAAATAATTTATAAGATTGACATCTTGATTTTATAGTTAAAGGTAAAACATCTAGAGATTTGACTAACAGGATCATTAAAAAATTTGGAGTGCCTTCTTCCAAAATTTTTAATAAATGATCAATAGATTCTCTTCTTAATAAATGAGCATCTTCTAAAATTGTAATTTGAAAAGTTCCATAAAAAGGTTTTGTTTGAGATTTTCCTAATACAAAATCTCTAATAACACAAATAGGAATTACAGTTTGTTTTGTTGTTGGTCCACAATTATTACAAGATCCTTTTTCATTAACATTTGAGCAAATTGATTGTTTGTTAATTAATAAAACATCAGGATGATTGTTAGAATCAATTCTTCTGCACTGATCACATTGACATTCTCCTGTCTGATCAGAAGAATTATTTTGTGTATTTTTACAGTTTACTTCTCTCGATATATCTAAAGCTAGAGTTGTTTTTCCAGCATTATTTGGTCCTGATATAATAATTGAATTAGGCATAGAATCTGATTTGCAGACTTGTTTAAGGCTGTTAATTATTTCAGGATAACCTAATGTTTTCCAATAACTAATTTAAACCTCCAATAAAACTTTAGACAAAATGAGAAAGTAAATCTTCATAAGTTTCTCTTTTTTTTATAATTCTATGATTACCCTGATTGACTATTAAAATAGTTGGTCTACAGTACATATTGTAATTGCTAGACATAGGTATGTTATATGCCCCAGAAGTTGCTGCTAAAATTAAATCACCATATTTTAATTTAGGAAGGTAAGTTTCACTCGATAAAATATCTCCAGATTCACAAAATTTTCCTACTACAGCTACTTTTTCAGTTGGTTTATTTAGTATTTTAGTTACTGAGAATAAAGAATATTTTGACTGATACAATGCTGGCCTTATATTATCTCCCATACCTCCATCTATACTTACATATTTTCTTACTCCAGGGATATCTTTGATATTTCCAACTTTATAAATTGCAACTCCAGACCTGGCCACAATAGCTCTTCCAGGTTCAACTATTAAATGTGGTTCGGGTAATGAAAGTTCGTTACATTTATTTTTTATTGTTTTAGAGATGGAATTTGCATATTCTTTAATGCTTGGAGGAATTTTATCAGTAGAAGTATATGAAACAGCGAAACCTCCACCAGGGTTAAATATTCTTAGGTTTAAACCATTTTTTTTCTGTTGATTCGCAAACTCTAATACATAATTTATTGCTAAAATATAGGGTTTTGTTTCAAAAATAGGAGATCCCAAGTGGAAATGAATTCCATGTAGATCCAAATTGGACATTTTTACAGTTAATTTTATAGCTTCTTCTGCTTGTCCTGTTTCTATTGGAAATCCAAATTTAGAATCAAGGTTACCTGTTGTGGTTAGAATATGTGTCTTAGGGTCTACGCTTGGGGAAACTCTTATTAAAACTTTTTGTTTTATAGATAATTCAGAAGCTATTTGATTTAACAGAGTAATTTCATCGAAGCTATCTAAAGTAATGGTTCCTATTTCCCATTCTACTGCTTGTTTTAATTCCTCATATGATTTGTTGTTACCATGAAAATTAACTTTTGATGATGGAAATTCGGCATGTTGAAGTACAGATAATTCTCCTCCTGAAACAACATCTATTCCAAGATTTTCTTTTTCTAAAATTTTTGTAAGATAAGGACTGGAAAAAGCTTTGGATGAATAAGAAATGTGTGAATCAGGGTAAGAATTTTCAAATTCATTAACGAATTCTTTAGAGATTTGCCTTATTGTTGTCTCATCATATAAGTATAGTGGTGTTCCATATTGATTCGACAATTCCTCTAAGTTACATCCTCCAATTTCTAAAGTTCCTTCTTTGTTAACTTTAGAAGTCAAAGGAAGTATGTTTTTTATATTTTCATTCAACATATTAATATTTTTATTGTGATTAAATTTTTTTAGTTTGTCTAATCTTTATTTGAAATAAATTTTTTTATTACTGAATTATTATATTCTCTGAGAATATCTTCTGTATTCAGTCCAATTTCTTCAAGGCTTGCAACTAACTCAAAAATTTTTTTTGATGTCTCTTTCTTAGACATTTGTTCTATAGGTTTTAGATCAAATGTAATTGCGGTAGGGATTTTTTGTTTTTTTATTAGGTTAAGTTTTTTTCCTCTAGAATATAAACTGGCAGATTTTAATAGAGATGGTAGTTGATTAGGAATATTTTTTATCAAAGAGAGTGGATCATTATTTTCTTCTTGCTTGATTCTATCCCATTGTTTATGAACTTCATCTAAGTTTAAGTTACTTTTTTCTGATGAAAAAATATGAGGATGTCTTCTTTTAAGTTTTGTAATTGCTGTTTTAAAAATCTCATTAAAAGAAAAAGTTTTTTGATTCTTACCAATATCAGCATGGAAAACTATATGAATTAAGATATCTCCTAACTCTTCAATAATTTTTTCTTGGTTATTATCTTCTATAGCTGATACTAATTCATATACCTCTTCAATCAATAATGGTTTTAATGAAAGATGTGTTTGTTCTTTATCCCAAGGACAACCATCAGTTCCTCTTAAAGTTTCCACTACTTTAATTAATTCTTTAAAATCTCTAGACATAGTTTGAAATATCTCCTAAGTTATGGGAATAAATATTATATTTATTATATTTACAAGAAATTTAACTTTATGAAAGTATTACTTTTGACATTTAAAGGATTGTTAGTTCTTTCTGTACCTGTATTTTTAATTATTATTGCTTCAGATATTGTTATAAAAACTAGATTTATTTATGAATATGATTTTTGGAGATACGAAATATCCGAAAAGACTAGTATTGAATTAACAAATTTAAGAAAAATCGGTAAAGAGATACGAACTTACTTTCAAAATAATGATGAATATTTATCAGTTGAAACTACTATAAATAATCAAATGAAATTTTTATTTAATCAACGAGAAATTTATCATATGAAAGATGTTAAGAATTTGATAAATTTGATTGATACTATTGGTTTAATAATAGGGTGTGTTTTTATAATTTTTTCTTTTATATTGGTTTTTCATGATCATAATTGGAAAGAAACACTCTTAAGGCTAATATTACTAAGTGGTTTATTAAGTGTTTTTTTAGTTATATTGATTTCAATAACTTTTTTAGTTTTTTTTGATTATTTTTTCGTTTTGTTCCACGAAATTAGTTTTTCAAATGATCTTTGGATTCTTAATCCTAAAACTGATTATTTGATTATGTTGTTTCCTGAGAGCTTCTTTAGAGATGCTACTTATGCTATTGGGTTATTATCAATGATAGAATTTTTATTTATTTATTTTATTGTGAGGTATTTTTTGGGGTTTAAATTAGATAAATCCTAAAATTTCAGGTATAGATTTAATGATAATTTTTTCATTTTCTTTGTTTGTTGGATTATCATCATCATTAACCCAAAGAGGTTTGAGCCCACAATTTTTTGATCCTATAACATCAGCTTGATAATTATCTCCAATATGAATTATTTCTCTATTGGGAACGCCTAGTTTTTTTATAGCTAGATCATAAATTTTTTTTGAAGGTTTTGCGGTTTGAATTTCATTTGAGAGTAAAATTATTTTTATGTATTTAGAGATACCAATTTTTTCCAAAAAAATATTATATGTATCTGGGGAAGTAAATCCTGTATTAGAAATAAGGCACATTAAATATCCTTTTTGATTAATTTTTTCTATTGTTTCTTTTGCTCCTTCAACTAAATTTGGAGGATATGCGAGGAAAGCATCATCAATTATTTGTCCTATTGATTTATTAAGATTCTTTGTAGGGGTTATGACTTTTTCTTTAGAAATAAGGTTGATTAATTGATTGACTCTATCATGGAAACTAATGTCAAATTCATTATTATGATCTTCAGTACATTTTTCTCTGATGTAGTTTAATGAATTTTTAATGATAGTTTTAGAGACTTTTGAATTTGTGTTTGATAATAAAGTCTCTATGTTGTTAATTCGACACTGGGATCTTTTTTGCATCATACTATTTGTATCTTTTATTAAAGTATCCCAGAGATCAAAAGATACAGCAGATATTTTTTTATGATTCATATTGAATATATTTGTGTTTTTTTTTAACTAGGTAATAATAAATAATAACTGTTTAGATTATCAATAATGTAAAAAGTAAGGAAAATAATTGATTGTAGTTACTGGATGTACAGGATTTATAGGATTTCATCTTTCTAAGAAATTATTGTTTCAGAATATACCTGTAATAGGTATTGATACTTTAGATTCCTTAATGAATCCGTTACATGATTGGAGATTGAAACAATTAAGAGGAAATGGACTTAAATTTCTTGATGTAGATATCACCAATAAGGCAGAATTGAATAAAAGAATAAGTGAAGAAAATATACAAAAAATTCCTACGGTTTATCATCTAGCAGGTTTAGCTGGTGTAAGACAGTCTGTAGAAAACCCTAAGAAATATTATGAAAATAATATTATTGGAACTCTGAATATGTTGAACATAGCAACAAAATTTTCGAGCCAATCTTTTATTTTAGCCTCTTCTTCTAGTATTTATGGATCACAAAATAATAATAAAATGCCATTCATAGAAAATGAGACAGAAGAAAATCCACAATCTCCTTATGCATTTTCGAAATTATTTGCTGAAATAGTATCAAGAAATTATACGAATCTTTCATCGTTGAATGTCTCTTCTCTTAGATTTTTTACTGTCTATGGACCTGCAGGAAGAATAGATATGAGTATTTTGAAATTTATTCATAAAATTATTAATGAAGAAACAATAAATCTTTTTGGAGATGGTTCTCAAGAAAGAGATTTTACATATGTAGAAGATATCTGTGATGGAATTATTAGTTCTAGTAAACTTGAAGGTTTTCAGACTCTAAACTTAGGTTCATCAAAACCTTATTCTTTAATTGATGTTTTGAAAATTCTAGAAAAAATTATAAAAAAAGAATCTAAAATAGAATATTTTCCAAAACATTATGCAGATGTTGATTATACTTGGGCTAACATTAATAAAGCTAAATCACTTCTCAATTGGTATCCCAAAATTAGTTTAGAAGATGGTTTAGAGAAGACTGTGATTTGGTATAAGAATAATCAAAAATGGTTATATTCGATCTTTGATTAATATAATTGAATTATAATTATTTATTAGGCTATAAGGGAGTTTTAATATTTTACTTTCTAAAATTTCTCTGAAAAACTTCAGAAACCATATTGATACTTCTATTGATTTATCTCCAGGATTAAATATTTTTTGGGGATCTAATGGTCAAGGAAAAAGCAACTTAGTAGAAAGTATATATTTATTAGCGATTGGCAAAACTACTAGGTCTTCTTCAGATCAAGAATTAATTAATCATGAAATTAACCTAGGAGAACATTGTTATATTAAAGGGATAGGGTCTGATGAATCTAATTTATTCAGTATAGAATTTGAATTAATTCCTGATAAAAATGTTTTGAATGAAAATAAGCTTCATAAATTTAAGAAGGAATTGAAAATCAATGGAGCTAAAGTCTCTTTGAATTCTTTTATAGGTGCTTTTAACGCTGTAATGTTCGAAGCTAATGATTTAATGTTAATTATTGGAGCACCTCAAGTAAGAAGAAAATTTCTAAATATTTTTATTTCTCAAACTGATATTCAATATTTAAAGGCTCTTCAGAGATATAATCAGGTAATAAAAAACAGAAATAGGATTTTAAAAAATATTTCATCAAATAATTCAAATTATCATGAGTTGAAATTTTGGACTGACAAATTGATTGATGATGGAAGTTTGATTATGTTTTTTCGACATAAGATTGTTCAAAAATTATTTGATTATACAGTAGATTTGTACGATCAATTATCTATAGAAAATGAAAGTCTGGAAATAATATACAAACCCAATTTGAAATCCTCTAATGAATTTGATTTTAAAAATAAATTATTACAAAAGAATGATTATCGAAAATTAATTTTTGAATCTATTGAAAGATTAAAGCATGATGAAGTAAAGCTTGGAACTTCTTTAATTGGCCCACACAGAGATGATATTGAAATAACATTATCTGGATTTAATATTTCAAATTATGCATCTAGAGGTCAAATAAGATCTATAGTTTTAGCGTTGAAATTAGCAGAAGCTAAGATAATAGGTGAATTGAAAAAAAGTGATCCTATAATAATTCTTGATGATGTAATGTCTGAAATGGATTCAGAAAGAAGAAAATTAGTTTTGGAACTAATAGCTTCTTATGATCAAGTCTTAGTTACTGTTCCAGATATCAAACTATTAGACAATTCTAAATTAGGCAATTCAAAGTTATTTAGTGTCAATAAAGGGGTAGTTAAAAATATAGAAAATAATGAAAAATGAGATCAAAGAATCAATAAAAATAATTAATTCAAGTGAGTATATTGTGGTTGTCACTGGAGCAGGTATTTCTGTAGATAGTGGAGTTCCTACTTTTCAAGGTACAGATGGATTATGGACAAGATTTGGAAAGCCTAGTCTAAATAGTTATTCTGATTTTATTAAAGATCCTCATAAATGGTGGGTTAGAGAAATAGAATATGCTTCTGCTCCATATATTAATGAATTAAGGAAAACTCTAGAGTTAGCTAGACCAAATGTAGGCCACAAAATATTAAAATCTATGGTAGATATTGGATTAATTAAAAAGCTTATTACTCAAAATATTGATGGATTGCACCTAGAGATTGGAACTGAGAATTTAATAGAAATTCATGGGAATAGGAAAAAATTTCGTTGCATTGGATGTTGCGCAAGAATAGATAGAATGGAAAATAGAATCACGAAAATGCCAGATCCTTGTTTAAAATGTGGGAATATTATGAAATTTGATTCTGTAATGTTTGGAGAGACTATTCCAAAAGATGTTTTAAAGTCTTCTAGAATGGCAATTGATTCTGCTGATTGTGTAATATCTATTGGAACTTCTTCAACTGTTAGGCCAGCAGCAGGATTGTTTTGGATAGCAAAATCCCAAAATGCAAAATTAATAGAGATAAATATTACATCAACTAAACTTACAGAGTTTTGTGATGTGGTTATACAAGGTTCAACATCAGAAATTTTACCTAAACTTTTTGAAAATATTTAGTAAATTTCATATTTTTTGAAGATTCTAAAAATCAAGATCAATACTAGGTCAATAAATGCTTTAGAGCCATTAAAGATTCTCACCGAACTATTGGGATTATAATGCCATTCTATGGGAACCTGTTTGATGTTTTTCTTAAATCTGTTTGCCAAGTATAGTATTTCTACATCAAAGCAAAATCCGTTAATTTTTTGTAGTTTGAAAATTTTTAATGTTGTTGAATTCTTAAAAAGTTTAAATCCGCATTGGGTATCATAGAAATTTTTTAATAATAATAATCTAACAAATATATTAAATATAATTCCTAGATAATGTCTTGTTCTAGGTTCTTTATAAACGTTTGAATTAATATCACTCCTATTAGCAATAATGATGTCTACAGAAGGATCCTGACTAATAAGTGTCAAAAATTTATCTAACTCATCTATAGGCATAGATAAATCCGCATCACACAAAAAATTCCATTTTGCTTTTGATTCTATTATTCCTTTTTTAACTGCAGCACCTTTTCCTTTATGGGGAATATCAATTATTCTTATCTTAGGGTTTTTTGAAGACAATTGAGTAACTATATTTAATGTATCGTCTGTACTACCGTCATTAATCAAAATAATCTCATATTGAAATATTTTTTTAGATAAGAAATTTTCAATCTTTTTTAGAGAATCTTCTATAATTGCGGATTCATTGTAAGAAGGAATAATTATTGATAAAAACATCCTAAATGTTCCAGTTTACTTAAAGAATTCTTTGTGTAAAACATTCGCAGCTCGATCTATATCAGAATCTTTGATTATACATGTAATTCTTATTTCTGAAGTAGTAATCATGTCTATGTTCACATCTGCATCTGCTAAATTTTTAAACATTCTAGCAGCATATCCAGGTTGGTTCTGAATTCCAGTTCCAACGATACTTATTTTTCCTAAACCTTTTTCACTATTAATGTTTTCGGACTTTATATAATCAGAAGTACTTAATAGCTCAATAGCCTGATTTAGATGACTCTCTGACAGAGTAAAGCTTAAATTAGTTTTTCCGTCAGTTCCTGCGTCTTGAACAATCACATCTACATTTATTCCTTGATTTGCTAGAGGCAGAAATATGTTTGCGGCTGTTCCAGGAACATCACTTAAATCTTTTATTGTTATTTTAGATATCTTTCTTTCTGTGGGTAAACCTGTTACTACTTCTCTAATTTCCATTTTTTTGATTCCTGACTTTATTATTGTTCCTTTAGTAGATCTTGCAGAATGTCTTACAGATATAGGTATATTATATATTGATCCTAATTCTATAGATCTAGGGTGCATTTTAGCACCTAATGATGCCATTTCTAGCATTTCTTCAAAAGATAAATAATGAATTAATTTAGCTTCTTTAACAATATTGGGATCTGCTGTGTAAATACCTTCAACGTCAGTGTATATTTCACATATTGAAGCCTTTATAGCTGCTGCTAAAGCCACTGCGGTTGTATCAGATCCTCCTCTCCCAAGAGTAGTAATATCTTCCGTATTGGAAATCCCTTGAAACCCTGCAACTATTACGATTTTATTTGCGTTTAATTCTTTTTTTATTCTAGAAATTTCAATATTAGAAATCCTAGCGGAGCCGTAGTGAAGATTTGTTTTGATTCCAGCTTGTGTTCCCGTTAAGCTAATTGCATTAACTCCATTAGAGTTTATTGCCATTGATAATAATGTAGCACTAACTAATTCTCCTGTAGACAGAAGCATATCTAGGTCTCTGTTATGCTTAGCACTTATATCTTTGATGATTTTGGTAGCTTTATTGAGAAGCTGATCAGTAGATTTTCCCATAGCTGAAACTACAACAACCATATTAAATCCTTCAGAATGTTTTTTGATGATTTTTTTAGCTATATTTTTTATAGCACTTATGTTTTTTAATGATGACCCACCGTACTTCTGTACTAGGGTTTTGTTTGATGCAGAAGACATGATTATTTTATTAGTTTAAGATGTGCACCTTTATTAGTAGGCTTAGTAATTATTACTTTGCCCTTAATATTGTGTTTTCTAGCACATTCTAGAAGTTCATATTTTATTGTCATTTCTCTCCCATGGGAAAAAAATATGATTGATGGGCCTGATCCTGCTAAAAACCCTGATAAAGCTCCTGCTTCTAGCCCAGATTCCAATAAGTATTTCATTTCTTTAAAATTTTCAAATCTTATATCTTGATGGATCATATCTTGGGTAGCATATTTCAATTGGGAAAAATCTTTATTATTTAGACAATTGATTAACAATGCTGCTCTTCCAATATTATAGACAGCATTCTCCCTCTCTATTTTGGGGTTTAACATAGATCTGGATTTCTTTGTTTCAAATTCTAATTCAGGCATAAAAATGATCAAATTCAAATCTTCAGGAACTGGAACTTTTGAAAAAACCCATTCGTAATTATTTTGTACTGAAATGACACATCCTCCAAGCATAGTTGGGGCAATATTATCTGGATGACCTTCTGATTTTATTCCTAATTCGACTAGTTCACTAATTGATTTTTTTTGTTCATTGTTTAAGTTTGATCCTATCAATAAACCACTTGCGATTGCAGCTGAACTACTCCCTAAACCTCTAGAGAGTGGAATATTTGCTTCACAATTGATTGAGATTCCTGAAAGATCATTTTTGAGAAATTCTTTCGCGGACAAAATTATTAAATCTTCTTCTTGGGGAATATTATTGAAAGACTTTTCTCCAGTATATTCAATTCTCAGTTTTTCTTTTGAATTAAAAGCTTGTTTTAAAGTGATCTTATTCCAAATATCTACCGCAATTCCTACACAGTCAAATCCTGATCCTATATTTCCACTACTTGCAGGTACATTAATTTCAATTTCTTTATCTTTCATGTCTATCATTGATTTAAATAATTATATGCTGAAAGTGCTGATATTGCTCCTTGTCCAGCAGCAGTCACAGTTTGTTTTAAGTTACCAGAAGCATCAGTTAAATCTCCTGCAGCAAAAATTCCTTTTAAATTAGTTTCCATTAGATTATTCACATGAACTTCATTAGTTGATTTGTTAATTTCTAATCCAAGCTGATGAGGAATTTCTAATCTTGGATCAGCTCCTATTTCAATGAATAACCCATCTATTTTGATTACATCTTCTTGAATATCATTTTTAGTTTCAATAGAACTTAAACCAGTTTCTTCATTTCCGTTAATTTTAGTAACATTAGTATTAAGTAACACAGTAATATTTTTAGATTCATCAAGGTGTTTAAGAAGGACAGGTTCAGGCCTAAATATTTTTTCTCCTCTATAAATTAGATAAACTTTAGTAGAGTATCTACTCAATAACAGAGCTCCTTCTATTGCAGCGTTACCTCCTCCGACTACTGCTGTAACCTTATCTTTATATAAAGGTGCATCACAAGTAGAACAATAAGATACTCCTTTTCCTACTAAATTTTCTTCATTTTTTAAATTTAATTTTCTTCTTTCTCTTCCTATACCCAGAATCACTGATTTACTTTTTACAATTGTGGAATCAGAACATTTTATTAAAAAGTCATTATTTTCTCTTTCTATGTTTAATGCATTCTCGTCGATAGTTTTAATGTTATATTTCTCAACTTGTTCTTTCATATTCAACATTAGATCATAACCATCTATTTCTGGAACTCCTGGATAATTTTCAATCAATCCGCCTGTAGCAGTTTCTCCACCAAATTCTGAACCGATCATAATTGTAGGTATTTGATACCTTACTGAATACAATGCTGCTGCATAACTAGCAGCTCCTAGTCCAACTATACTTAAATCTGTCTTTATATTATTCATAGGTTTCTTTATTTTTCTTTCATATCGATTATAAACTTATACTTATAATAATCTACAAGTGAATTTTAATTGATTAAACTAGGGGAATTTTGAACGAATCAATTGTTGATACCATAGTTGTAGGGGCTGGCCCAGCAGGTAGTCAATGTGCTTATAACCTCAGTTCTAAAGGACATTCAGTCATAATATTAGATTATCGAGAGAGAATTGGAGATAAGTTATGTACTGGTATTGTGAGTGCAGAATTTGAAAATCATTATCCTGACGTGAATAAATTTATTTATAGAAAAGCTTATTCTGCCAGTATATTTTCTCCGTCAGGGAAATTTATAAAAATTAAGAGAAATAATCCTCAAGCATTAATAATTGATAGAGAGAGTTTTATTAAATCAATTGCCTTAAAGTCAACTGAATTTAATACAAAATTAAAATTAGGAAGAGTAGTAGAAAAAATTGAAGTTAAATCAAAATTTGTTGAAGTGAAAGTTAAATATAATGGAAATACAGAAAAATATAGATCTAAATCTTTAGTGCTAGCTAGTGGCTTTGGTACTAAATTATCCAAAATGGCAGGATTAGATTCTCCAAAGGCAAAAATTTTTGGAGCTCAGATAAAATTGAAACATAATTTAGGAGACGAAGTGAATGTTTTCACAGGTCATAGTTTGCCTAAAGGTTTTTTTGGATGGATGGTTCCCCTAGATCATAATCATTCATATTTAGGGATTCTAGGTAAAGAAAATCCTAAACAAATATTTGAACATTTTAGCGATAGTTTGAAAAGTCGTTTTGATAGATTAAATTATTTTGATGATATTGATGTTTGGGGTATTCCTGTATCTCCATCCTCAAAGATCTATTCAGATAGAATAGTTGGAATAGGAGATGTTGTTGGTCAAGTAAAACCTACTACAGGAGGGGGGATATTTTTTGCCATGAGGTCTGCGGATTTAGCATCTCAGATTTTGTCACAAGGTTTAGTGGCTAACGATTTGTCATCTAAATATTTATCAAATTATCAAATATCTTGGGATAAAATTTTTAAAAAAGAACTTCAAATAGGTCAATTAGCTAGATATTTTTATGAAAGTTTAAGTGAAACTGAAATTGATGAGATTATTAATTATCTTTTTGAATCAGGAGCTCTTGATAAGGAGATTTCATTTGACTGGCATTCTGAATTAGTGATTTTTGCATTCAAAACAAAAATTTTAAATTATGTTAAAAGTCCTGTGCGTCAAGCCGTCCAGAAACTAATTCATTCGCTAAATATTAATTCTTAGTTTTTATAATTCAGGATTTGATCTCTGATTCTTTTCGCTAAATTTAATGAATCAAGCTTATGATATTTTAAAACTTCCTCATTAGAACCACATTTGGGAACTTCTTTAATTCCAATTTTAGAGAAAATTTTTGGGAAATCAGATTTATCATCTTGTTGTGAAATATTTGACAATAACATTTCTCCTTGACCGCCGCTTTCATAATGATCATCCAAAGTAAAGAGGAAATTAAATCCTTTAATTTGGCTCTTTAACCATCCAGAATCTACATAATTGAGCCAAGGTAAATTAATAATTTTAATTTTTATTCCTGTTTTCATTAGTTCTGTTCGTGCTTTGAATAATTCATTTAACATTACCGGGCCATAACCGAAAACTATCACATCTTGTCCTTCAGCAATTGTAGTTCCTTTTCCTTTTTCTATTTTATATTTTTCAGGCAGAGAGAATGGTATTTCTACAGGAATTGAAGAAAGCCTAATGTAGGAACTATCTTTAAAATCATTAATGCAAGAATTTAAAATCATTGATACTTCTTTAGGACAACTAGGTTGAATGATTTTGAGATTTGGAATTCCAGATAAAGAGGCAATATCTCTTACAGATTGATGAGAATGGCCAGGTCCTCCTGGTAAAATACCTGCTAAAGAACCTACATAAATAATTTTAGAATTTTCAGTTGAGTTATTATATATTTGTTCGTTTGACCTAGTGCTTAAAAAACTAGCAAATGAATGGACTATAGGAAGGAAACCTTCTAGAGCAAGAGTGCCTGCTTGAGAAACCATATCTTGTTCAGCAATTCCACATTCAAAGAATCTGTTTGGAAATTCTTTTTCAAATGGTATTAACCCTGTGTCTAAAATTAAATCTCCATCTAAGGCAATTATTTCATTATTTTTTCTAGCTTCTTTTAATAATGAATCAGAGTATTCCTTTATTAATGATTCCTTTTTTTCGGAATTAGATATTATAGATTTAGATTGATTATAGTTTTCAAGTTTCAATTCTAAAGAAATTGAATTCATATTTAGAGTTTGATTTATTTTGGAAGAAAGTTCATTAATACATTTTTTATATAGTTCATCTGTTATTGAACCACTATGAAATTTATAGAACTCTCCAGGTTTCATATTATTTGCTTCTAGTTGAGATACACCATTACCTTTTACAGTATCTGCGATAATAGCAGAAGGTTGATTGTTATTAATTAATTCTTCTATAGATTTAGAAAAATCAAAAACATTATTTCCGTTAACTTTAATTGTGTTAATTCCAAAGGAAACAAATTTCTGTTCTAACTTACCTAAGTTACTTGTTGATTCAACTGTTCGATCAGATTGAAATTTATTATTGTCTACGACAATTATCAATTCAAATAATTTTTCTTGTTTTACTCTCATTAATGATTCCCAGAATTGTCCTTCTTGTAATTCTCCATCTCCAGTCATTACAAAAACTCTACAAGCTATATTTTTTAGCCTGTTAGCTTTAATTATCCCTTTAGCTTTTGAGATTCCCATACCTAAAGAACCAGTATTAGTTATCACATTGGGTGTACTAATATCAGGGTGCCCTGGAAGACCATCAATTTTTCTGAATTTATGAATCAATTTAAAATCTATTAATCCAAGAGAAGCCATTACTGAATACATTGCAGGGGCATCATGACCTTTAGAAGAGAAAAAATAATTTCGAGTTGAATCGTTATTTAAAACATATTGTAGAAAAATCCATGACATTAAATCTACTGAACTGAATGAAGAGCCAATATGACCTGATCCTGCTTTATTAATCATATAAAGGATATTGATTCTACATAAATTAGAGAGTAACTCGGATTTAATTTCGGGTTGAATTTCCTCTTTTAAAAGGTTATTGAATATTTCAAAGGGCACAAAATTTAAGGTCATTTCAAGAATTCAATGGGGGTTTATTAATTTTTGGCAATATAGCTTTTTCTGATTTTAATAATATTTCAGCTTTGAGCCAATCTTCTTCTACATTTACATCAATTCCTTCATCTTTTTCTGTAAAAAATGGAATGATTTTGGAACCAGATATATTGTTTTGTTCAAAAACTACATAAGAGTTTGCCATCTCTAAGCTAGCATTTTGTATAAATACTTCAGGTAAAGAAGGATATTGAGAACTGTGTAATGGCTGATTATGTGGGCCAGAAATCTTAAGATTTACAAACGGTTTGATAAAACCATTTTCTAGAGTCCACATTTTACAAGGATGCTGCAAACATTTTTCAACAGCTCTCAATGAATCTGATTTCGAATTTAAGAATAATTTAAAAGCTCGTTTTATAGTGTCTGGTTTCCTGAAAGGGCTTGTAGGCCTTAATATACTAAATTGAGAATAGGTTTGATTCGATTTAGACAATTCATCTAATGCATGCTTAACAAACTCTATGTCTGGAGATGTATCTGTTGCATAACGAGAAGGTCTTAAGAACGGGACAGAAGCTCCATAATATTCTGAAATTCTTTTTATTTCTTCAGAATCTGTCGAAACTATCACATCATCAAAAACCTCACTCTTTATAGCAGATTGAATAGAATAAGCTATTAAAGGATGCCCATTCAATAGTTTAATATTTTTATTTTTAATTCTTTTGGATCCAGATCTAGCTGGAATTAGAGCTATAATATTATTACTTTCTTTAGACATATTTCCCCATTACCAGGCTGTCCAACCTCCATCAATAATTAGATTAGATCCAGTCATATAAGACGAAGCATCACTAATTAAAAATAGTATAGGACCACAATATTCTTCTCCTTTTGCCATTCTTCCTAGAGGAACCCTTTTTGAGTATTCTTCAACGAATCTAGGATCTTGTTCGGAATATACCCCTCCTAAAGTTAATGTGTTCACTCTGATATTTTTTTCTGCCCAATATGTTGCTAAATATCTAGTGAGGTTTATTATCCCTGATTTAGAAACCGAATAAGCAATTGGTTTATTGAATTTCATACCTGATTCTTTAGTGTAATCATAGATTCTTTGATCAGGAGAAACTAGGCCATAATGAGAATTAATATTTATTATTGTTCCTTTCTGATTTTTTGCCATATGAGAACCTATTATTTGAGATACAATAAATGTTCCTTTTAAATTGACATCTAAAACTTCTTCCCAGGACTCTATAGGCAATGTTTCTAGTGGTCCTGTGTCTTGGCTATTAATATTAGGAGATGAATCTAGAGCAGCGTTATTTATTAGTCCAGTAGGTTGAAATCCTTGATTAATAATTCTATCTAATCCAGACTCTACAGATGATTTTTGGGTGATATCTACTTCTAGATATTCTATTTTAGGATTTTTAATATCTTTTCCAAATTCACCATGTGAATTTGGATTTCCTTTAATATCAAAACTAAAAATATTTGCTCCTCTATATGCTAAATAATTAGAATATATGGAACCTAATTTGCCACTTCCTCCTGTAATGATTATCACATCATTTTCTATTTCAAAGTAATCTTTTTTCATGATTAACCTAATTGACTTGTTAGATGGTCACACACTTCTCTTACAGCACCATAACCCCCTAAAGTTTTAGTGACATATCTAGCTAATTTAAGTAATTTGGGATGGCAATCTTTTACAACAATTGGAAGCCCTACTTCTGAAAGGCATTCTAAGTCATTAATGTCATTCCCCATAAATGCTACTTGAGAAAAATTTAAATTTTGATTTTTAATTAATTCTTGAAGCACTGAAAATTTATTTTGCACTGAATCATAACATTCAATACCTATTTTCTTACATCTAGCTCTTACCAAAGGGTTTTTTTCAGAAGATATAACAATTTTCCCTATTCCTTTAGTTTCTAGGTTCTTTAATCCAATCCCATCGTATTTTGAGCATTTAACCATTTCTTTCCCGTCTTGAGCAACATATACATTGTTGTCGGTGAACACCCCATCAAAATCAAAAGCTATAAATTTAATTTTATTGAAAATTAGTGATGTTTCTTGATCTAATTGTTTTGACTTTAGAGACATTTTACTCCAGGTGCTCAATAGTGAAAGAAGAATCTTTGTTTAAACTTTTTTTTATTGTTTTCCCTAATATAGTGTCTATTTCAAATGGGGAGATTCCATCACCAGGAGATTTAATTGATATATCATTTTCTTGAATGATATGCCCCATATTTAATTTTTTAGAAGCCACAAGTTTTTTCCCCATTTTGAATTTTGATAATTGTTCTTCAGGATAAATAATTTTTTCTCCATCTCCTAAAGATAATTTTACTTCATGTAACTCTTTTATTAGAGAGGCCATTTCGTTTGGTGTCAAAGAAAATTGATGGTCTGTACCTTTTAAGGTTTTATCATTTGTAAAATGTTTTTCTATTATCCTAGCACCCATTGAGAAAGCTGCTATAGGTATAGAAGTTCCAAAATCATGTCCTGAGTAACCTATAATTGCATTTGGAAACTCTTGTCTGTATTTTTTTATAACATTCAAATTAATGTGAATAGATTTCGCTGGATATTCTGAAGTACATTGCATAATAGCAATTTGATTGTTTATACCTGAAACAACGTCATAAGTTCTTTTAACTTGATCTAGCGTAGTAGCTCCAGTACTAATAATTGTAGGAAGATTAAATTCAGCTACAGTTTTAAGTAGACTAAGATTATTCAGATCTAATGAGGCAATTTTAAAAGCTGGAGTTCCTAGTTTATGAAGAAATTCTGCGCTCTTAATATCGAAAGGTGTTGCAAAGAAAGTTATCTTTTCTTTTTTTGAGTATTGAATCAATTCTTTAAAATCATTTTCACTTAATTCGAGTTTCATTCTGTGTTCTCCATAAGTAGGACCAAAACTTTGTGGCCCTGTGTATGGAGAGTTGAACATTTCTTCAGTAAAAAGATTTACATTATCTCTCTTTTGAAATTTAACAGCAGATACCCCACTTTGTTTTGCCAAAGTGATTAATTTCTTGGCATTTTCTAATTCACCTTGATGATTATTACCTATTTCAGCAATTACAAAACAATTTGAATTGTCATTTATTATTTGGTTATCTAAATTTATCTCTCTAGGCATAATGTAACTATATATTTAGAATAAGAGTTTATAAATATATTTTAGTTGATTGAGTTGTTATATTGAAAGTAGTTTACATCACAAATGCAAGATTACCGACAGAAAAAGCTCATGGTATTCAGATTATTCGAATGTGTGAAGCATTTTCAAAGCTGGGTTTTGATGTCAATGTTATTCATCCCTGGAGGTATCAGTCAAACAAAGAACATAGATATAATGTAAGTGATTATTATAATTTAAAATATCAAGTTTCTATATCTCGTATTTTATTTTTTGACAGCTATCTCTTAAGACGATTTTTACCTGGTTTTTTATTTAGAACTTTTTCATTTATAAATTCTATTTTGTGGGGAGTTCTTTCTTTGATAATTGCGAAGATTAAAAAACCCAATTTTTGCGTAATGAGGGATAATACTCCATTTTCTTATTGGTTTTTTCAAAAATTTGGAATGAAAACGATTCTTGAATTTCATGATTTGCCTCCTAAAATATCTTTAAAAGTTTTTAAATCAGCTATAGAATCAGATTCTTCGCTTTTTGCTGTTACAGAGAACCTAGCAAGAGATCTGGAGAAAGCATTACTTTTACCGTTTAAGAAAATTAATGTTTTGCATGATGGACTTGATTTAGAGAATTTTAAAATTAATTTTAATAAAAACGATGAAACACTAGGAGTAACTTATTGTGGTTCATTGTTGCCTGATAAAGGCATAGATACATTACTTCAAGCTTCTGCTCTGTTACCAGATATTAAATTTACGATTATAGGAGGTTATCCATCAGAAATAGAATCTTATAGGAGAAAATGGAGAAAATTTAATCTTGATAATGTTGATTTTTGGGGATTTAAAAATCCCAAATTTATTCCTAAATATCTTCTTATGTCAAATCTGTTGATTATTCCCTCTACTGCAAAAACTATAAAATCATCTTTATATACATCTGCTATGAAGTTATTTGAATATTTAGGTGCAGGCAAAGCAATTATTGCATCAGATATTCCATCTATTAGAGAAGTTTTAATTCATCATGAGACAGCATATTTAGTAAAACCTGACGATCCCCAAGAGTTGGCTAAAGCGATAGATATTGTTTTAAAAGACAATAATTTGAGAACTTTATTAGAAGAAAACGCAAAAAATTTATCTCTTAAGTACTCTTGGATTGAAAGAGCCACAGAAATGTTGGAAAAATCAGAAATCTCTACAAAAAAAACTTAATTATGAAAGAAAAATTGAATAAAAATATCACTATTTTTTCTCCTTTCCTTAATCCAGTAGGAGTTAAAAGGGCTACTTTTGGTTTGGCAAAGGAGTTTTCTCAGAACGGTTATGATGTAAATCTTTTAAGTGTTCATAAAGAATGGGAAGGTTTCAAATTAAATGAAAACATGAAAAAAACCTACTTGTCTACTAATTTTAAGAGGATGCCTACAGAGGGTTTTCTTATTTTTAGATTAACATCATTATTAATTGCTATTAGTACATTTTTTTCTTTAAGATCTTTTTTGAAATCCAATCAAACAGAAATACTGTTTGTTTCTATGATGCCTACAATAGCATGGTTAGCTTTGAAATTTTCTGGAAAATCAAAAAATATTCACCTTGTTATAAGTCTTCAGGGATTTCCAAGAGATAATATCTTTAGAAGGATAATGTGGAGAAAAATTTTTAATCATTCTAAAGATGTAGTAGCTGAATCAGAAGGATTAATGAAAAAAGTAATCAAAATGACTGGTGTTTCTAAGAATGTAAATTATATTTATAATCCCCACTTTGAAACTCAAAATGAGATTAAATCTAAATCAGAATTTGTAACACCTAACTTTAAATATATCCTAGGGTTAGGTCGTCTTACAAAGCAGAAAAATTTCTCTCTGCTTATTAAAGCATTTAGTTTGATTGATAATGCTAATGAGCTGAAATTAATTATTATTGGTAATGGGGAAGAAAAGAGTAAATTGAAAAAAATTGTTAACAAGATGAAAATAAATTCAGAAGTGTTGTTTTTAGGTAATTTAGAAGATCCTTTGGGATATCTTGAAAATGCAGAATTCTTAGTGATTCCTTCATTGTGGGAAGGGTTGCCTAGAGTAGCTATAGAAGCCCAAGCATTAAAAACTCCAATTATTTCAGCTTGTGAGGAAGGTGGTTTGAGTGAAATTTTGATGAATGGAAAAGCAGGAATAATAACTAAGAACAATGATGTTAATGAAATGAAAAATTCTATAGAAAAATATTTGCAAAATCCTAAAATGGCTTTAAGTCATTCAGAATTAGGGTTTAATAATATAGAAAGATTTGCTCTTGAAACCTCAGCTAAAGAATATTTAACAAAATTCTCTAATTATTTTGAAGAAAATGTATAACAGTAATGATATTAATGTTCTTATAGCCACTAAGGACAGAGTAAAACAAATTGAAAGAGCTATTAGAAGTTCTGTAAATCAGTCTGTAAATCCTAGGATTGTGGTATTAGATGATGCATCTGAAATAAATATTCAGCAAAAACTAGGGGGCAAATTTTCTGATTTTAAGATTAAATGGATAAGGTCAGACATGCCTTCTGGTGTAGCTGGGGCAAGAAATAAACTTGTAGAAAATTCTTCTGGATCTCTAATGGTTTTTTTAGATGATGATGCTTATTTTACTGATTCAAATTCTTTAGAAAAAATAGTGAATAAATTTTCTTCATCTGAAAAACTTGCTGCTATGGCATTAAAAATTAAACTGCGACAGCAGAAAGAAGGACTGCAAATTCCTTTTAATCGTCTTACAAGACTATTGAACAAAGATATTCATAATTCAGAAAGGGGAGTTTCTTATTATGTGGGAGCAGGACATGTTATATCCAGAGATGTTTTTCAAAAAATTGGTGGTTACGATAAGGAACTTTTTTATGGTCTTGAGGAATTAGATTTAAGTTCTTCAATTATCAAAGAAGGTAGAAAGATGATTTATTTTCCTGAAGTTGAGATTGTACATGAACCTGAAAAGTCAGTTGTTGATAAGAAAAATATATTAAAGGATGAGGCCTACTATAGCATTAGAAATAGAATATGGATCTCCTACAAACATTTACCTGTATTTTATTTGATCATTCACTTGCTTATTTGGTGTTCATTCTATTTTTTGAAATCATTATTAAAATTTCAATTGATAAAATTTTCCATCGCTCTTTTCGATGGTTTTAGAAAATTAAGCTCTATTGACAGAAAACCTTTTGATTCAAATTCCTTGAAATATCTTAAAAATAATTATGGAAGATTATGGTATTGAAATGAGTAAAAATATTTCTCAAACAGTAATTATTCCTACTAGAAATGAAGAGAATTATATAGAGGCATGTATAAATTCACTTATTGATGATTGGGTGATTTCAACCACTGAATTCTTGATTGTTGATGGGAGAAGCACAGATAGAACATTAGAAATTGTTAAGGAAAAATTTGCTCATCTTAATCTGAAGATATTAGATAATCCGAATCTCTATCAGTCATACGCAATGAATATTGGAATAAAAAACAGTTCATCAGTAGATACTCACCCCTTTTTTCATAATGAAGGAGAGGAACCAAATGACTGGGCAGGGATAATTATAAGGGCAGATGCTCACTGTATTTTTCCTCAAAATTACATAAGGGATTTAAGGCAAACTATTAGAAAGGAAAGTGGTGGTATTGAAGGTGTAGGTGTTCTTAATGTGGGCTCTATTCAAAACGCTGTTGGCACCGACACTTTTACTAAAGCAGTAGCTACTGTTATGAATTCAAAATATGCAATGGGGGGAGTTAAATACAGGCAAAAACAGTTTGAGAACGAGGATAAACTGATAGAATCTGACACAGCTTACCTTGGCGGCTGGATGAAAAATGTAGATGGAGAAATTGATTTATTTATTGGACCAGATGGTGAATATTTAGTTTATAATCAGGAATTCCAAATCAACGAAGATTATGAATTGAACATAAGATTTAAAAAGTCATATGATCCAGGTGTAGTTGTAAATACTGAACTAGTTGTTGATTACTTTGTACGCAATTCATTATTTGGATTAATAAAACAGTTTTTTAGATATGGTTTATGGAAAACAAAAACATTATCCGTACATCCTTACTCTTTGAAAAAAAGGCAACTAGCACCAGTATTATTTGTATTATTTTTAGTTTCTTTAGGTATTGGTTATTCAATTCTGCCTTATCATCAAATTTTGAATTGGATAATCGGTATAGTAGGATTTCTGTGGCTTATTTTGATAATGAGTATTTGGAAGAATTCTCCTAGAATAAGTAATATTTTTCTTATTCCAATAATTGTCCTTTCAATGCATATTTCTTGGGGGTTAGGATTTTTATTTGGGCTTTTACGATGGGCTAAAGGAGGTTGGAATAAACTTTGAAATCTAAGAGATATAAGTTAAAAAGAGTCCTTGATATTTCAATGATAATAGGTGGATTTGTTTTTCCTTTGTTATGGCCTTTCTGGATGATTGTTATATTTGTTATTCCTTTATTGATTTGGTTAGAAGATAGAGGGCCAATATTTTATTCTCAAGATAGAATTGGAAAGGATAAGAAAATTTTTAAGGTAATCAAATTTAGAACTATGGTTCCAGATGCTGAGAAAATGACTGGTGCAGTATGGTCTACTAAAAATGATCCAAGAATCACGAGAATTGGACAATTGCTAAGAAGAACAGCTCTAGATGAAATTCCTCAAATAATCAATATTGTTAAAGGTGACATGAGTTTTGTGGGTCCTAGAGCAGAAAGACCAGAGTTACATGAGAAATTTGCTCGTGAGATTCCTGATTTTGACAAGAGATTAAAAGTGATCCCAGGCCTTTCAGGGTTAGCACAAATAAAAGGTTCTTATGATCTAAGCCCCAAAGAGAAACTAAAATTCGATTTAGAATACTCAAATAAAATGAGCTTGTTATTTGATTTGCGTATAATTTTCATCTCAGTAATTAACAGCTTATCTGCTAGATGGGATCAGCCTGAAAATTAATTTAGTTCTTCTTCAAGATTTTTTATAGATTCGTCCCAATATTTTGTTTCAAAAATAGTTAAATCAAGATGATCTTCTTTCCATTTTTTAACCCATTTTTTAGCTTCATTTAAATCTTTATTGATTAAAGCAGTTTTTATCATAGTTTCTTGAGCAACTAGATTTGTTGGGGATAACTCTACTAATTTTTTAGCTTTTTCTTTAATTTTTGTTTTGTATGATTGATTATACTGATGAATCTTTACATAGTAATTCCACATAACTAAATTTAATTCAAAATTATGTGGTTCTTTTTTTAGGCTATCTTCCAGATCTTTTTCAATTACAGAAATTATCTTTGATATTATTTTTTCTTTTTCAGGGTGAGAATTTATTATTAAATTCCAGTCAAATAATATTGAATACGTTAAATTTTTCCTTCCTATGGTAGCCATTTGAGGAAAAGAAGATAATTTAGCACTAAAAATTTCTAAGTCTGTGTTTTTTTCTGTAGGAAGTTGATTTTTTGATGCAGAAAAAGGAATTAAGATTAAAGAATAAAATGAAATGAGAAATAAGATTATAATTCCAATAATTCCTATGTTTTGAGGTAACTTGTTTCCTGGAATTTTATCTTCAGATTTTTTTTGATGTTTTTCAGCTTGCTGAATGAATCCAATTCTGGATCTAGCTAGGAAAGATATTAGTAACGAAGATTGAATATATGTGGAAATTTGAGGAAATAATAGAAGATTTCCAACAAAGAATGTTGTTAATGCCCCTGTAATGAAAATATAAAGAGATGCATCTTTTTTTTGAATAATGTTTTTAATGATTGTAGAAAAAATCCAAATTCCGATAAATATCCACATTAATAATCCTAGAATACCTGAAGAAGTTAATACGTCTAATGGTCTACTATGAGTTCTGTCCCATTTACCCACGGTATAGCCATCAAAATCTGTGCCCTTAAGATATTTATAGAAAATATATGAAAAACTTTCAGTTCCGTATCCTAAAAGAGGTTTGTCTTGAAATGCATCCCATGCCATTCTGTAAGTGATTTTTCTATGTCTTAAAGCAATTCCTTCGTTAATTATGTAAGTTATCGAAGGGTGAATATTATGTAAAGTGGTATAAATTGGAGAGCAATAAACATAATCACTCCCCCCTAAAACACCAGTCTGAGCTTTAATTTCCCTACCGCTAGGTAATTTATAAGAAGGGTTAAAAAATTCTTCAGGGTAATACCATCTAATTAATTCGTTTAAAACTAATAATTGTTCATTGCAAAATAAATTTTCTTCTTCTGTTTTATCTACTTCAATCATTAAGTTATCTATAATATTTTTTATTATAGGCAGATATTTTCTATCATCAATTTCAGAAGTATCTAAAATTTTAGAATATTTAAGTGGAACACTCAATTTAATAACTTCTTCTCTTATCAAAATTGACTCATGAGAAAATCCTCCATATATTTGGAATTTATTATTATCAAAGAAGGATGGTTCAATTTTATTAATTGTGATTCTATCAAGTATAGTTTTTGGAAGATTTGCTTCAAGAACTTCATTTCTATATTTGTCTTT
>Ga0187827_10000408_pt1 | contig 68862 bp, 65 predicted proteins | sample ETNtaG_39_FD_167969 | JGI IMG/M metagenome (GOLD analysis project Ga0187827, IMG submission 167969) | Marine microbial and viral communities from oxygen minimum zone, Eastern Pacific Ocean - ETNP2014_SV_150_PacBio MetaG (Illumina Assembly) | ecosystem: Environmental > Aquatic > Marine > Hypoxic... | reverse complement strand
TGCTTTACACCTTTGTTTTTAAAGGCTGCTCCACATAAAACAGGGAGTATTCCAAGAGTAAGAGTCGATTTCCTGATGGCTTCTTTAAGCTCTTTTATTGAAATTTCTTTACCATCCAGGTACTTTTCCATAATAGATTCGTTTTCATCGGAAATTGCTTCAAGAAGTACATCACGGCGTTTTTTTGCCTCTTCAATCATATCGTCAGGTATATCCGCGGTTTCAAATTTAACACCCAAACTACTATCTTCAAATAGCAGCGCTTTCATTTCTATAAGGTCAATTATGCCTTTAAATTTATCTTCCGCGCCAATCGGTATTTGAATGGGTACCGGGTTCGCGCCGAGCTTATCCTTCATTTGACTAACACAGCTAAAGAAATCCGCCCCTGTTCTATCCATTTTATTTACAAAAGCAATTCTCGGAACATGGTATTTCTCTGCCTGGCGCCAGACGGTTTCAGATTGAGGCTCTACTCCACCAACCGCACAAAAAACTCCTATGGCTCCATTCAATACTCTTAGCGATCTTTCTACTTCCGCGGTAAAATCAACATGACCAGGCGTATCTATTATATTAATGCGATGGTCGTTCCAGTAACAGGTAGTTGCGGCAGAAGTTATAGTAATTCCCCGTTCCTGCTCCTGGTCCATCCAGTCCATAATCGCGGTTCCTTCATGAACCTCGCCGATTTTGTGAGTTTTGCCTGTATAATAAAGAATTCGCTCTGTGGTGGTTGTTTTTCCCGCGTCTATGTGAGCGATAATCCCTATATTTCTTGTTTTATCTAAAGATTCTTTCTTTGCCACAAAAAAACTCCTTAATACTTACCACCTATAATGAGCAAAAGCTTTATTAGCTTCCGCCATTTTATGAGTATTTTCTTTCTTTTTAACTGCCAAACCGGTATTTTTATAAGCATCTAATAATTCGCTTGCTAACCGCTCTACCATTCCATATTCTTTTCTTTGCTTTGCGCCTTCAACTATCCACCGAAGAGCCAGAGAGATCCTTCTTTCATAGCGAACATCAACAGGCACCTGATATGTCGCGCCGCCCACGCGTCTGGATCTCACTTCAAGCATCGGCTTTACATTATCAACGGCTTTCTTTAAAACCTTTAAAGGATCTTCTTTGGTTTTCTCGGTAATTACGTCAAATGATTTATATATAATACTTTCCGCCACGCTTTTCTTCCCCTGCTTCATAATAAACTGGGTAAGCTGGCTAATGATGACTTCATTAAACTTTGGGTCCGGTTTAAGTTTTCTTTTTACTGCTGCTCTTCTTCTAGACATAATTATTCCGTGTTTTTTTATTCAAGAAATTATCGGTTTCTCAAGATCATTTCTTAGGCCGCTTTGTTCCATATTTAGAGCGGCTTTTCTTTCTATCCTGAACGCCTAAGGTATCGAGAGAACCTCGAACAACGTGATATCTAACGCCCGGAAGGTCTTTTACCCGCCCCCCCCTGATTAAAATTATGGCGTGTTCTTGAAGATTGTGTCCAACTCCGGGGATATAAGTTGTTACTTCCATTCCATTTGTTAACCTGACTCTGGCCACTTTTCTTAAAGCAGAATTCGGTTTTTTTGGAGTTGATGTATAAACCCTGAGGCATACCCCTCTTTTTTGCGGGCATGATTTTAACGCCGGACTGTCCGTCTTTTGTTTAATTTTTTTTCTTCCAAGTCGCACCAGCTGGTTAACGGTTGGCAATGCTCTTCTCCTCACATAACACAATGAATAAAAACAAATAAGGCGGCTAACGCCGCCTTAAGGTCACTTAAAAATTAAAATAAAAAATTTATTAAATTTTTGTAACGTTTAACTAAAAGGACGATCGTGAAATATTAAATCTCCCCGAAGCAAGAAACGGGGAATGAACTCGCTAATTACTTTCAAAAAAACCACTATGTTAGCAAGATATTTTTACTTAGTCAACAAGAATCTAAAGAATTTTCGGAATAATTTTTTGGGGGTTTTTCAGACTTTTTGGTGAGAAAAAACCGCTGAATTAGAGTATCAGAACTGCAAAAGAAAATAAAGGCCTATTATTCTAACTCCTCACAATTACTCCTTTCTCTTTGAGATAATCTTTCGCCTGTTTAATTGAATATTCCCTGAAATGAAAAATAGAGGCCGCCAGTACAGCGTCTGCCTTTCCCGCGGTTAAGCCTTCATGAAGGTGCTCAAGAGTTCCAACACCACCGGATGCAATAACAGGAATAGTCACCGCTTCCGAAACTGCTTTTGTCAACTCAATATCATATCCTTTTTTTGTTCCGTCCCTATCCATACTGGTTAACAGGATTTCACCGGCGCCAAATTCTTCCATTTTTTTCGCCCAGTCAATTGCGTCAATCCCGGTAGGGTGCCGTCCTCCATGTGTATAAATCTCCCACGCGGAACGCAATTCCTCTTTTTTCACATTGCTCTCATTTTTTCTTTTCGCGTCAATTGCCACAACAACGCATTGACTTCCAAACCGTCTGGAGGCTTTTTTAACAAACTCCGGATCTTTAATAGCCGCGGTATTAATAGACACCTTATCTGTTCCGGCCTTTAACAATACCCGTATATCATCCATAGTCCGTATGCCACCGCCTACTGTTAGAGGCATAAAAACTTTCTCAGCCGTTTTTTTCACTACATCGATAATTATATTTCTTTGTTCATGAGAAGCTGTAATATCAAGAAAAGTCAATTCATCCGCGCCTTCACGGTCATAAAATCGGGCGGCCTCAACCGGATCTCCCGCGTCTTGAAGATTCAAAAACTTTATCCCTTTTACTACCCGACCTGCCTTAACATCAAGACATGGAATAATTCTTTTTGATAACATATATACACCGGTCTACAGTTTTCAGGTGCCAGGAATTAGATATTGCTGATGGTTAGTCAGTTCCTGCCTTGATCTTGTCGAAAGGCTCACTGTGACAGCTTTTTTATCTTGAGTACCAACTTGTCACCCGATCCTGCAAAGGGTGACACACGTTGTCTTCGCCTGTCATTCTGAGCAAAGCGAAGAATCTCATTCTCCCACACTCAGGTTAAACTCCGCGAAGAATCTCGCTTTGCTTCATCGGAATGGCTATAAGACAAAAACACCCGTTTAAAAACAGACAATAATTAAGAATAATAAAAACCTTCAACGCATTATAGCTGATTGTGCAACTGAATAATAAAACAATTTAAAATATATGCACAGTAAAATCATATGAAATTATTTGCGACTGTGCTAATATTTTCATTGAAGCACCCCCGGAGCAAGCGAAGAACAATGCGCTTGCTAAACACTTTAAATGAGAAGTTTTATCTAAGGAGAGTGCATGCGACCTGACGGCAGGAAACCAAAACAAATTAGAAAAGTAAAGATTACTAGAAACTACATGAAACAGGCAGAAGGGTCCGTTTTGATTGAGGTTGGTGATACCAGGGTCATCTGTACTGCTTCGGTGGACTATAAGGTTCCAGGTTTTTTAAAAGACAGCGATCAGGGCTGGGTTACCGCTGAATATTCAATGTTACCCCGGTCAACCAACGTCAGATCAGGACGTGAATCAAGCAGGGGAAAAGTAGGTGGAAGAACTCATGAAATTCAGAGGCTGATCGGGAGAGCTCTTCGTTCCGTGATTGATTTAAAAGCATTAAAAGGCATGACTATCTGGATAGACTGCGATGTTATTCAGGCAGATGGAGGAACCCGGACAGCGTCTATTACCGGTGCTTTTGTCGCGTTGCATGAAGCACTGAATTTTTTAAAAGCTCAAAATAAAATAGATAAAATACCAATAAATACTTTCCTGGCTGCTATCAGCGTTGGGGTTTTGGAAAACGAGGTTATTTTGGATTTGAATTATGAAGAAGATTTTAAAGCAGAAGTAGACATGAATATAGTTATGACGGCAGACGAAAAATTTGTAGAAGTTCAAGGTACGGCGGAAGAAAATCCATTTTCCAAATCGGAGCTGGATCTCATGTTGAAACTGGCTAAGAAAGGAATAAAGGAATTAATAACAAAACAAAAGAAGTGTTTGGGAATTTAGTTCTATGCAATCCGCTATCAGCGGTCAGCTTTTTTCAGGACAATACAATTTAAAAAAAATGAGAAAACATTTATTCATAAAAGTTGCTCTTGGATTGAGTTTTGTTATCGGACTATACAGCTGTGCCACAAATCCGGTGTCACAGAAAGAACAGTTTGTTTTAATGTCCGAGGAACAGGAACTTGCAATAGGCAAGTCAATGGATCCTAAAATCATCAAGGAGTATGGCCTATATGATGATCCCGAACTCCAGAGCTATGTTGATATGATAGGACAAAAAATCGCAAAAAAGGGTGAGAGGCCGGAACTGTTTTACCATTTTAAAGTTTTAAACGATCCTGTCATTAACGCGTTTGCTTTGCCTGGCGGATATATTTACATTACAAGCGGCATCCTTGCCCTGTTAAATTCCGAAGCTCAATTAGCCGGTGTTCTCGGCCATGAGGTTGGCCATGTTACGGCGCGACATGCGGTCCAGCAATACACACAGGCGCAGGGTTATCAAATCATGTCAACCGTTGCGTCTATCTTTGTGCCGGAGTTTAGAAACAGAGATCTTCAACAATTAGCTGATATTGCCGCGACAGGAATCATTAGAGGTTTTGGCCGCGAGATGGAGATGGAATCTGACCGTTTGGGAATTAAGTACTCTTACAAGGCCAAATATAATCCAAAAGCCGTCCCTGACTTTTTATCGGTTTTAAAACTTGCGAGTAAAAGTAAGGAGGAAAGCGGGGTTTTCCATGGAATGCTTGCAACTCATCCGGATACCAGAATAAGAATAAATGCGGCTAAAAAAAAGGTTAATGATTTACTGTCCAAAAAAAAACCGGAAGGTCTGAGTTTTCATACCGATCGATATTTAAATAAGATTGAAGGACTGATTTATGGGAGCGACCCCAAAGAGGGAGTTATTAACGGGATGGTATTTCAGCATCCTGGTATGCAATTTGAGATAACTTACCCTGAAGGATGGAAAATATTTAACACTAAATCAGCGGTTGTTTCAAAAGATAAAGAAAAAAATGAAAAATACGTTTCTCAATTAATGATGGAAACCCTGGGTAAACGAATCTCTGCCAGGAATTACGCGAAGAAATTTTTCAAACGAAACAGAATAAAACTGTTAAGTGAGAAGAGTGAGGAAATAAACGGTCTGGAAGCATTTTTGACTACCTTTCAAGACAGTCGCGGGAAAGCTCCAAGGATGGTTATGACGGCATTTATACTGTGGCAGGATAAAATGTTTTTTGTTAGCGGATCTTCCAAAGTCAGAGATTTCAGAACTGGAAAGAAATTCTTTAAGCAAATCATAGATAGTTTCAAAGGGCTTACAAAAGAAGAAGCCAGCGCTATTAAACCGGAGCGTATAAAGATTTATGTAGCGCAAGGGGGAGATACCATTAAATCTGTTGCGAAGAAACATGAGAAAGATCCTCAAACCATCGCCTTAATTAACGGATATGAAAAAGATGATGTTGTATTGAAAGCCGGGAAAAAAATTAAGGTCCTCGCCAATTTTTAAAAAAACATGCTTTGCGGTAGGGAGACATTTGTCCTAGCCTACAGGCTGTCCGAAAACTGTCATTCCCGAGTCCTCCTATCGGGAATCTATAATTAGTCATTGAAAGTGTTTATCGAGTTCATTCCCCATAGCTTGCCCTGTATCAGAGCGGTTCAGGGCTTGCTACGGTGAGCTTCAAATAAGCTTTTCCTTGACCCTGGCAAGCTGATAAGACATAATTTGATTTAGTAATAATTATTTATACAATAAATTATTATTATGAATATTTTTTATATATAAGCAAAAAATGGAAAACACAACAATTTTTTTCCATATTTTGCTTTTTAATATATTAATAGATGGAATCTGTTTCTATCAATCAACAATGTTATAAGGAACAAACAGCAGAGCAAGGTGGATAAACAGGAAATAAAAAGGCGGGCTTTGATCTGCGCCAATGATTACGATGGAATTGTTCCTTACTTTGAAGCGTTTTACATACATTCAATAATTTATTCCGCTTCAAGGTGCCTCGATTCTTTCCAAAGATATGAGGCCATAAAGGAAAAAGATGTTTCTGCTGATGAACTTATCAGTATTTTACAAGAGGCGGTAGGGCATTCCGCTGCATTATCAAGGTACTTTTGGCCAAGTCCCATTGGAAAGAAGAAACATTCCAAATTATCAATAGTGAAGGAAAAGTGGGGAAAGAAATTAAGGATAGCCTTCAATCTTGATGACAACTCTGTCTTATACAATCGGGAACTGCGAAATGCATGGGAACATTTTGATGAACGCCTTGACTGCTATTTTATAGAAAATGATGCGGGTTATTTTTTTCCAAGCTGTATTGTTGGTAGCCATCAGCTAGCTGATGATCCAGCTGGCCATATTTTTAAACTCTTAGATATTAAGGAAGAATGTTTAGTTCTGCTTGGCACAAAGTTCTTTTTTTCACCAATAAAAGAATCAGTTAAAAAGGTTTTAGAAAAAGCTATGGAAGCAGATAAACAAGGGGCAAGGCTTTAATCGTGAAGAAAGTGCCTTATAACAATGTTTCCCACTGGATTACGAGCAGCGAGTTTCAAAGCCAAAGGTTGTTTAACTTTTATTGGTTTCTTATATTTCATAGTTTTTAGTGTTTTTGCTCGTAACCAGTGAAAACGAGCGTTAGCTTGAATATCAATTCTTTGAAGTAATTTCATATGGATGCAAAAAAGGAATTATTTGGTTTTCTGAGATATTCGAAACTAATAAAATTTAAAGGAGGAGAAATTTCAATCACCGATGACTATGAAAACGCATGTAACTGGATTGAAAAAATATCTCATGAGGATGGCTTTATATACCCACCTTTATCACATAGAGTAAAAATTGATCCCATTACTGGAAAAGATAAAGGAAAGATACCAAAAACAGAACGACCATCTTTGTTGCATAAACTCCCTGTCACCCATCAAATAATTATTGAACAGCCAGTTTCAGATCAAGAAATTAGAATTTCTGATGCAGCTTTTGTGGTACATCTTTTATCCTTTATATTTGGAACACGTTTGCAATTCAAAGATTGGTGGTTTGATAGTAGGGTTCCCACGAGACCTACATTAAATATTTATATTAGGCATTCAACTGTAGAGGATTTTATTTCAATTGCTTATCAAACCTGGGAAACATGGGAAGAACAGAAAAGAAAGTGGTTTAACAACATTTTAGTAATGTTTTCTAAGGCTCCTTCGTATGAGTGGGACTGGGAGCGCTTTACAATAGAATACATGGTTTTTGATGGGCTTTTTAAATTGGCTGAGATGTTATTCGGCTGTACTGCAAAGAGTCATAAAAAAAGGTTTGAGGCGCTTTGCAATATTTTTGGAATTCCATTTAATGAGGAACTGATTGAAAGAATTTATACATTAAGAAATGATTTATTCCATCAAACTTTATGGAATAATGGTCAGCCTGGCACCGTTAATGCCAATAGTAATGCTTTCTATCAGCCGTACCATTTAAGAAGGTTTAATTCAAGGCTTATTCCAGCAATTCTTGGATATCAAACTCCATATATAAAAACTGGATGGTGGTATATGGAAACCATTGCATTTGAAAAAATAGAAGCTAACAATCCGCTGGAGATTAATGCCCAACAGCGAGTCTCCGTTCAATAGGGTGTGGGTGTTAAGCACGCACGATTTATCGTAATCAAATGGGGTTGTTGCTTTTCTTGGGCGCAACTCAGCTTTTTCGTTAGCCCAACATATCATACGTTAATGAAACATAATACTTAGGAGAAAGTCATGAAACGATTAGAGAATAAGGTCGCAGTAGTAACAGGCGGCACAACAGGAATTGGTTTTTCAACCGCGAAAAAATTTGTTGCTGAAGGCGCAAAAGTCGCTATTTTTGCTCGAAAGAAAGATGAACTGGATAAGGCAATTACTGAACTGGGAGACGCTTGTTTTGCTTTTCAGGGTGATGTAACTGTTCATGAAGACCTGGAAAATCTATATAAAGAAATTGAGAAGAAGTGGGGTAAAGTAGACATTATCTTTGCAAATGCGGGACAGGGAGAATTTACTCAATTGGATGAGGCAACGTGCGATCACTTTGATCGCATGTTTGACGTCAATACAAAGGGAGTGTTCTTCACCGTGCAAAAAGCGCTTCCCTATCTGAAAGAAGGCGCCTCCATCATAATCAACGCCTCCATTTCCGGAATTAAAGGCTTTCAGAGACTAGAAGCCTATTCCGCGTCTAAAGCTGCCGCTCGCTCTCTAACACGGACTCTCTCAGCCGATCTCATAACAAGAGGAATTCGCGTTAACTCGATTTCTCCCGGGTTAATCGACACGCCGATTCATCCCAAGATGGGCGCAGCTGGAGAGGATGTGCGGGAAGGTGCAAAACAGGCTATTCCCCTTGGTCGCGTGGGAACACCGGATGACATCGCAAATGCGGTTGCCTTTCTCGCATCGGACGAAGCCTCCTATATCGTTGGCATCGAGTTGATAGTCGATGGCGGACTGACACAACTTTAAATGAGAGGGCTAACAATGCCATGAACACGGACTGATTCTTCTTTAACTAATGGTAAGATTTTCTTATAATTGATTCATGGGTACTTTAAAAGACAACATTGCAGAGATGATACACGACTTATGCAAGCCTCTTATTTTAGCTAAATCTTTTATTACGTTATTTCTTATGCAGCTAAGAGTGGACTTGACCCTTTTTTGCTGTCCCATAATCAAATGTTTTTGAATCAATTTATGAAAGGTCGATGAGTTTAAGAATATCAATCCACTTCATTTGGATTTTAACAATAGCGACCTTTGCGTTTTTATTTTACCGTGAGTTTATCAGAAGTTTTTTTAAAGGTTGGGCAAATAGTTTATTAAATACTTTACTAATTTGCTCATGGCTTTTTGTTGTTGGATCGTTAGTTATTTATTGGATAAAATTGTAATTTGCTAAGGGGGATAGGGTAGCTCCCGAAAAGGCGGCAATCTTCACCGTTTTTCCCTAGATATTTCTTTTCCTTTTCTTTACCCATAAAAAAACTCTTTCAGCTAAATGGATACCAAAGAGGAAAGCAAAATAATATTTGACGCCATTGAGTTTGCCGCAAAAGCCCATTCCGGTCAATTCCGAAAGGGGACAAAAATTCCATATATTGTCCATCCTCTTGGAGTAGCAAAACTATTGATCGAACTTGATTCTTCTGAAGAAGTCATTGTGGCTGGCATACTACATGATGTTGTTGAAGATACCCACATTACTATCGAAGAAATAAAAAAACATTTTGGTAAAAAAGTAGCTGACCTTGTCTATGGGGCATCTGAACCAAACAGGCAAGATTCATGGGAAAACAGAAAACAACACACGATAGACTTCCTTGAAAGTGCCTCTATGGAATCTCTTATGGTTGGATGTGCAGATAAACTTCATAATATTACTTCAATCCGTGAAGATTATGAAAAACATGGAGGTGCATTCTGGAACCGCTTTAGTCGTCCAAAGAATGATCAGAAATGGTATTACAAATCTTTGGTAGGTGTCTTTGAAAGTCGATTAAATGGGGAGCCAGGCATTTCTTTATTTAAACAATTTAAAGCGGAAGTTAACAGGGTTTTTGAGGGGTAGCTTCTACTCTCTTTTTTCTCTCTTCATTTCAGCCCATTTTTACCCCACAAAAAAAGCCTGGCAAGGATTTCTCCCAGCCCTCTCCTGTTTTTATTTTAAGTTGTATTCAGTTTGTGCTGCCTCGATAATTTGGCAAACTTTTCGTTTGCCAAACGAGGTTACAGTCTCTGTACCACGAATCCCAACTTGCCAGTTACAATCTGCTGTTTCAGTCCTGTGTTTTTCAGGTTCGCCAACAGAATAGCCAGTACAATCTACGTCATTTCGTACTCTCTGAGTAAGTATGGATGATAACTTTTCTTTTGATACTATTGTTCTTGCCATTACCTTTCACCACCTTTCTTCATGATAAGGCTATTATACTAACCCGATCAATCCCCTTGAACAAGGCCAATTTCTTAACAAATATTAGACGAGATGATTATTGATATTAATAATTTCCCCTGTCTTCCCAAAAAAGGGGTCAAATCTTTCCTTGACTACATCAAAATATTTTATGATTACAAAACTGAACAAGCTATCAAATATCAATTAAAACCTAACCATTTATTCAATCTAGCATCAAACAGCGAGTCTCCGTCCAACGAATTTTGGCTATCAAAGTTTTGTGATAAAATATGTTCAGTAATGTGTTTGGCGTAGGTTAATATTTTTGTCAGGTATCAAAAATAAAATAGCTAATAATAAATAATTCGTGGAGAAATATTATGAAGAAGTTATTTTTATCATTTTTATTGATTATGGCCGTATCTTCTATTTCAACAGCAGGTGACTTTTTAAATGGACAATGGATTGATTTGACACATGAATTTTCAGAGGAAACTATTTACTGGCCAACTGCTGACCTGTTTAAAAAGACTACGGTTTTTAATGGCCGTACTGAGGCCGGCTTTTATTACTCAGCATATAATTTTAGTAGCGCGGAGCATGGGGGAACACACGTAGATGCGCCGATTCATTTTTCTGAAAATCGCAATACTGTAGATCAGATACCTGTAGAACAATTAATTGGCCCAGGTGTGGTTATTCGAATTATTGAAAAAGTGAATGAGAACCGCAATTATCAGTTTTCTGTTAGGGATATTTTGGATTGGGAAATAAAACATGGGATTATAGCAGAAAACAGCATATTGCTGATCGATACTGGCTCAGCAAAATATTGGCCCAATAGGAAAGATTACATGGGAACAGATGAACGAGGCCAGGAAGGAATAAAAAAATTAAAATTTCCCGGTATCCACCCTGAAGCAGCAAAATTCTTAGCGACAAAAAGAAAGATCAAGGCCGTGGGATTAGACACTCCCAGCATTGATTTTGGCGGGTCCAAGCTATTTGAAACGCATCAAATTTTGTTTGAGAAAAATATCCCTGCTCTCGAAAATGTTGCTAATCTTAATAAATTACCAATAAAGGGATTCATGATTATTGCTTTGCCGATGAAAATCAAAGGCGGCAGCGGAAGTCCTTTACGCATTGTTGCTTTTGTACCGAATAAATAATTTTTTGTTATGATTAATGCCTAACGAATGTATGATACGGATTCGCAAAAAACGTGCACCGCTTATGCCGGTCGTTATGAAATCAAAAAGGAGAACGTAAATGAACAAATACATAAGCTTATTTGTCGTTGCAATAACAGTTATGCTTGCCTTACCTGTAAGTGGATATGCTAATGAAATATTTAGAGTGAGGTTGTTTTTCGGATTATCTCTTCCAAATGGTGGTGCAGTTTCTTTGTATGACTGGCAAATGTTTGAGAAGAAGCAGATATCAAGAACTTTTGAAGGCTTTAATATTGTGGACTCAACAGGATTTTACAAAGGGAAACCAGAACGTTCTAAAGTTGTAACCTTGATCGTTGAGAAAAAAGATATTCAGAAAGCTAAAGAATTGGCAAAATCTTACGCTCAACAATTTCAGCAAGAATCGGTGATGATTGTGGTAGTTCCAGTATTAGAGTGGAGCTTCATTGGGGCAGGAAAATAGCGTTATGCCTGACAATTGCATTGAGGTGTTGGATTTAATGATGAATGGAGTTTCTGATGGTGGCTACTTTTGGCCTTTTAAGTTGTGAGAAGGGCCAGTAAAATAACAGTAAAGAATAATTTACTCCTAACCATCGCATCAAGACAGATGAGAGACAGCTTGTCGCCGTTCTAAGATTTGTTGGCGTTCGTAAATTTTTTGTCATTCCATCGTATTACAGCTTTTGTTTCACGCATGCTTATGCATGACGTTAAATAATGGAGAGCAATCATGCCAATCGGATGAAATACGTTGATGATGGTCTGGGGGTTATATATATGGGAAAAGGCATATTAACAGGAGAGGAAATTATTCAGGCCGACCAAAAACAGCTATCTAATCTCGACATGCTTAAAAAGAAAAAATACTTCCTGGGTGATTTTTCAACCGTAGACGAGGCAAAAATAATAACTGAAGAAATAATAATGATTGCCGAACTGGATGAAAAAATGGAAAGTATAGCAGGAACCAATTTAGTTGTGATTGTTGCCAGCAAAAACATTTTGTTTGGCTTGAGCAGAATGTGGGAAACTTTTGTTGATAAACTTGATTGGCAGACATACGTTTGCAGAACAAGGGTTGAAGCCGAAGCATGGCTAAGAACGAAAGCTAAGGCTGTGTTTGACATCGAGATAACAATGAAATGACCCTGTTTTCGCCCTTCGGGCAAAAACAGGTTATTATTACCGTTAAATAAATCATGGGTCAAGTTTGCTGTCGGATTTAATGATGAATGGGAGTTATAGATGGTGACTACTTTTGGCCTTTTTTTAAGAAGCGACTGCCACGCTAATAAGGTTTTTTTGGACAATATCTGTTTTGGGTGTGATATCAACATTCTCCGGAACAATAATTATCTTTGTCCCTTTGCTGATAAAAGAGAATAATTGTATTAAGTGTTGATCACTAAGTTCAACGCAGCCTTGAGTATCCGGAGTTAACTGGTTAGTTCCTGTGCCATGAATCCAAATCCCGGAACCGGTTTTTCCCGCCTCTAAATCTTTCTTGTTTGGATAATTTAATACAGCAGCGTAGGGACCATATTTATCCGGCAATTCTTCATCCGTTTTTAAATCAATGAGTGTATAAGCTCCTTCAGGTGTTTTCTCGTCTCCTTCAATTTTTTTTATCGCCAGATACTAAACCAATAGATATTGGAAATTCTTTAACTACTGAATAACTATCATCTTTTTCTTCAGTCACAAGCAGTTTTTTTGTCTGCTTATTTACAAGAATTGTATATGGCGATGACCTATCCAGAAAGGCTTCGCGGGATATTGCGGGGCTTGACGCAAAAGGAGTTATTTTGACTTGATGCGGTTTTGCTTTCTCTAATTTTTCTATATTGGGAACTGATGGCTGAACATTTTCCAGTCGCTCTCTGATATTTTTGTCTATTTCCAGATCTTGCGGCATCGGTTTGGAAAAACCAATCGGGTTTGAAAGAACAAATATGGTGATACCAACAAAACCGGTTGCAAGTAATGCTAATGGAAAAGGATGGTCTCTGGTAAAAACAAGCGCTTTTTCAAATGATGGAGCCTTAAAACCATAGACAAAAGCTTTTTCTACCTCCAGATTGTTTCTATAAGCAATGTACCTGTACTCTATTTGTTTGGCTATAAGGCTAATACGATGATTTATAGATGACACCAAAAAAATGCTCCTCTGGAAACAGTATTTGTCTTTTTAAGTTCGCTCGCCATGTACGTTCATTTTTGGTTGCTGCCTCGTCGCACTATGTTTTTCAATTATATTAACTTCAACAGGTACAGTCAATTTATTTTTTTTGGAAATTCAATTCCTCCTTAATTTTATAAAGGAGCGTTTTGATACCTTCTCCAGTGACTGCTGACACAGGATAAACCTGTAGTCCCTTTTTTTTAAAAAATTGCTCATACTTTTTTAACTTATCCACGGCGCCGGGAATATCTATTTTATTCGCTGCAATGACTTGAGGCTTTTCAATCAAATCCGCGCTGTATGAATGAATTTCATGATTAATTGTTTCAAAATCTTCACATATATTTCTATTATCCGGTGCTGACAAATCCAGAATATGAAGAAGAAGTTTAGACCGCTCTATATGTTTTAAAAATTGCAATCCAAGTCCTTTATTATTATGAGCTCCTTCTATGATTCCCGGGATGTCCGCTATGATAAAGGATTCGAACTCTTCCATGGGAACTACTCCAAGATTTGGGACGAGTGTCGTGAAAGGATAGTCGGCTATCTTAGGTTTAGCGTTGGAAACCCGGGAAATTAACGTTGATTTTCCCACGTTAGGGTAGCCGACAATCGCAACATCGGCTAACATTTTTAATTCTAAAACAAACCAGCATTCTTCTCCAGGTTCTCCCGGTTGCGCGTATTTAGGGGCCCTGTTTCTCGATGACTTAAAATGCGCGTTTCCCTTTCCTCCTCTCCCTCCTTTCGCGGCGATATATTGCTGTCCTTCTTCGGTTAAATCAGCTAATATTGCAGGGTCGTCAGCGGTCCTGACAGTTGTTCCTACTGGGATTTTAATCTCAATATTTTCTCCGTTATGACCGTGCATATCACTCCCAAGTCCATTCCCTCCTTTTGGCGCGTAATAATGTTGTTGGTATCTCAGGTCTAAAAGAGTATACAAGTTCCGGGCTACTTTAATAATTACATCCCCGCCCTTGCCTCCGTCACCACCGCTTGGCCCGCCTTTCGGGACAAATTTCTCCCGCCGAAAGGCAACACAGCCTTTGCCTCCATGACCGGCTTTGACAAATATTTTTACCTGATCAACAAGCATTTTAATTTACGAACTGTTAATTATTAATAACAATGTGATTTCAGCCATCCCTGGCCTCAATCCTGCGGGCGGCCTTCCCTGGGAATCCGTCCAATTTTATCCTCATAATAAAATTGTGGAAGTTAGATGTTTCACTTCACCTGGAACAGCTAAATGATGGAACATTAGAATTGGTTTTTGGAAAGATGTAGAAATGTTTAACTTACGCGGGGTTTAAAGCATGTACACTTACTAATTTTTTATCTCTTCCTTTTCTTTCAAATTTAATTATCCCATCTATTTTAGCAAAGAGGGTATAATCATTCCCTACTCCAACATTACTTCCTGGATGAATCCTGGTACCCCTTTGTCTGACTAAAATGTTTCCAGCTTTTACAACCTGACCGCCAAACTTTTTAACTCCAAGGCGTTTACCAATACTGTCCCTGCCGTTAGTTGTGCTTCCCTGTCCCTTTTTATGAGCCATATTTTTTTATCCTCTTTATTAATTACTCTTTAATCTCTGTAATTTTTAGACGTGTAAAATACTGTCGGTGACCCCGTTTTTTCCTGTGATTTTTTCTTCTTTTATGTTTAAAAATGATTATTTTTTTATCTCTTCCCTGCTCAACAATAACTCCGGTAACTGAAGCTTCTGGAATAGTGGGTGCTCCTATTTGAATTTTTTCCCCTTCACCTGCCATCAAAACTTTATCTATTTTGATGCTGTCTCCCACTTCTCCATTAACCTTCTCAATTTTTATTATATCGCCTTGAGAAACTTTTAATTGTCTGCTGCCGGACTGAATAACTGCTGCCATTTGAATTTCCTCCAGATGAATACTATTGCTTTTACTTTAAAGTGTCTCTCCTGAATGTCATTGAAGCTCCAAGCGGTATGACCGAAGGGTTTCTTCTTTATCAGGAGTTTATTTTATTCTAATTTCGCTCGCCAGGCACGTTCAACAACAGCCTATTGGAATTCGGCTTTTAAGTCAACAGGTTTCTGAGAACTTAATGGATTAAAGGGCGGAACGGTCTTCATCGTCCATATCCAGTGATGAACGCAGGGAAGCAAGAGAGTTCAGATGTTTCTTTTCTTCTTGGGATAATTCCCGGCTGTAATTTTTCACTTCTTCAGACGCGGCTTTTTTCTCCAATTCAACGTATGTTTTATAAGCCTCTTTTTCCATATCAATAGCGAGATCCAATACCGCTTTCATGTCTCCGTTTTCCAATACTTCCGTTGCTTCCACAGAAATCTTGCCTTCCACAGACGATTCCAATTCGTTCACGTATGTATCAGGATTAAACTCCTTCGGCCAGGGAGTACCTTTGGTATTATCAATAAGATGACGGATATGGTCGGTCTCCATGTCAGAGAGTTCCAGAAAAAGCATACGGGATTCGTCGTTTTTCGTAATTTCCGCTGCCTTGTTGAAAAAAGCTTTAGACGTTACTTCATGGTTCAACGCTTTTTTAAAAAGTTCAACTGTCGCTTTCATAAATTCCTCCTTTTGATTTCAGTATAAGTCCTTTGATCTTCAGAATCAATAATTATTTAAAAAAATTTTGAGATGTGAACCGTCAATTAAAGGTCCCGTTCAATAATAACCATTTTTTTGACTTTTTCGGTATCATTCTGAATAAAAATTTGAGAGAATGCAACATTTCAATCTCATCAGTTGTAGAAAACTTATGGTTGCCAGACCTAAATTCAAAGCTACACTACCTGATATTGAGTATTACCGGGAACAGATATTATGCCAGTGGGCTTGTCCCATTAATACCGGTGCCGGTCGGTATGTTTGTGAAATCGCCAGCAGCAATTACGAAGAAGCTTATTCCATCGCTCGTTCTCCCAATCCCCTTGTTTATTCTCTTGGCCGGGTTTGTGGTCATCCCTGTGAAACAGCATGCAGAAGAGGTCATATAGATGAGCCGATTTCAATCAGGGCTTTAAAAAGAGCCGCTACAGATCATCATGACCTTAGCAGAGGCCATCATTCAAAGATTGTTAAAGCTGAAAAAAAAGAAGAGAAAGTGGCTGTTATAGGTTCCGGTCCTTCCGGTCTTTCCGCCGCGCATGATCTAAGCATAATGGGATACGAAGTAACCATTTTTGAATCAAGATCAGTTGCGGGAGGCATGCTTCACCTCGGCATCCCGGAATACAGGCTTCCCCGGGACATCATTGAACTGGAGATTGAAGCAATTCAAAAATTAGGGGTTAAAATTGAACTGAATAAAATTTTGGGAAAAGACTTTAGTCTGAAGGATTTAAAAGAAAGGGGCTTTAAGGCTATCTTCATTGCTATCGGAGCTCACAAAAGCAGGGACCTGCAAATGGAAGGAGTTGAACTCGACGGTGTCCTCAAGGGAGTGGACTTTTTGTTAAACGTAAATCTTGGATATAAAGTCGACATGGGGGACAGGGCGCTTGTAATTGGAGGCGGAAATGTAGCTATTGATGTAGCCCGCTCCGCCGTAAGACAAATAAAAAATATTGACTCAATGAGCACGGAAGAGATGAGGGAAACATTAAAGTCCACCCGTGGCACAATAGACGATTTAACTGCGGTTAAGGAAGTTGACAAAGATGAGATGACAACTGCCGTGGATGTCGCCCGGTCCGCTTTAAGAATGGGAGCCAAGGAAGTGACGATGGTTTGTCTGGAGTCAAGGGAAGAAATGCCGGCCCACAAAGAAGAGGTAGAAGATACTTTAAAAGAAGGGATTTCTATTTTGAACTCATTAGGGCCAAGAAGAATTGTGGGAAAAGCCGGTAAAGCTATTGGTCTCGAAACAATAAAGGTAAAATCCGTCTTTGACGACAAGGGACGCTTTAATCCGGTATTCATAGAAAACACGGAGTCAATAGTAGAGGCCGATACAATTATTATGGCTATAGGCCAAACCTCTGACCTGTCATTTATAAAAGAGGAAGATAAAATAAAAATTAGCAGCCGAAGTACTATTGAGACAGACCCTGAAACAATGGCAACCACAGCGGAAGGAATATTTGCCGGCGGGGATGTTGCCCTGGGACCGCGCCTGGTTGTAGACGCTGTAGCAGACGGCCGGAAAGCTGCCAGAGCAATAGATGATTATATAAAGGGGGAAAAGAGTAGAAGCTTGAAAGGAAAAATGACCGTCTTAAAGGACCATAAAATGCCGGACCATTTTGATGAAATCCCAAGGCAAATTTCTCCTACTATTTCAACCGATAGAAGAATCGGTCTTTCTGAGGTTGAGCTTCCGTTGCCGGAAGAGAATGCTGTAACTGAAGGAAAACGATGCCTGAAGTGTTCTGTAAATACTGTCTTTAATGGTAACCTCTGTATATTGTGTGGCGGTTGTGTTGATGTATGCCCTGAACAGTGTCTTAAACTGGTTAAACCCGATGATCTTGAAAAAGGCGAGGAATTAAAAAAACTTTACAAAAAAAAATTCGGCTCTGAAAACCCAATGGAGGTGACCGCTATTATAAAGAATGAAGATAAATGCATAAGATGCGCCCTTTGCGCCGAACGATGCCCAACAGACGCAATAACCATGGAATTATTTGAGTGGGAGGAAACCACAACAAACGGATGAAGCAATAAAAAACATAAAAATTTACCACAGAGAGACACGGATAATCACAGAAAGAAAAAGAATGAGCAAGTTACTTTATGAAGACTTGACTTATAAAATAATCGGATCTGCCCAAGAAGTGTATAGGGAGTTGGGTCCAGGTTATTTGGAATCAGTTTATGAAGATGCCTTGTGTTACGAGTTGAATTTGAAAAGTGTAGATTATCAAAGGCAAATAGAATTAGATATTCATTATAAAAATGTTATATTTAAGGGCAAGTTTCGGGCAGACTTACTATTCGAAAATAAAGTTCTTGTTGAAAACAAGGCAACAAAAAAGCTTACCAAGCAAGATGAAGCTCAATTAATAAACTATCTTAAAACAACTCGTTTAAGGATAGGTTTGTTATTTAATTTTGGAGCCGAGAAGTTTGAATATTAAAGAAGAATATTTTAATAATTCCGTTTTTTTCCGTGAATATCAATGGTGAGTTATTATGCAAGATATAAATGATAAAGAGTTAACCCGCCGCAATTTTTTTGGATTGATTGGTCACACCTCTATAGGCACCTCAATCGCCGGGTCTGCTGTTATTACCTATAAATATTTAAATCCGAATGTCCTGTTCGAACCTCCATCAAAATTTAAAATAGGAAAAGCGGATGACTTTGCCGAAGATTCAATTAAATTTATTGAAGCAAAAAAGCTTTTCGTTATAAATAAAGAAGGAGGCTATCAAGCTATTTCAGCCGTTTGTACACATCTTGGTTGTACTGTAAAATTGGCACTGGAAAATCAATTTCACTGCCCCTGCCATGGGAGCAAGTTCGATGAGCATGGAAATGTTATAAGTGGCCCCGCGCCAAGACCTCTTCGTCATTACAAGCTTACCTTATCAAGGGACGGGTCCCTCGTAGTAGATATGAAAAAAGAGGTGGATGGTGAATTTAAACTGGTTGTATAAAAATTTCGATTGGGACGGAGTTATTAAGATTTTTGACAATGAAAAAAATTAAAGCTTTAATTTTAGAACACAGGATTTGGAAATCGGTTTTCCGGCATGACTTTTCAGATACGGAGCGGAACCGTTCCATCCGTACGTTCGGCAATTTCTTTCTTCATTTACATCCGGTAAAAGTTAAAAAACATGCAGTCCGCTTTAAATATACCTTTTGTATGGGAGGGTTGTCCCTGTTGTTATTTCTCATACTGACCTGGAGCGGAATCATGTTAATGTTTTACTATCATCCATCTGTTCCTACCGGATACAACGACATGAAAGATCTCGGGTTTGTGGTTTCTTCCGGTGTTTTTTTAAGAAATGTTCATCGCTGGTCTGCTCATTTAATGGTGGCATTTGTTTTTTTTCATATGTGCCGTGTTTTTTTTACCGGGGCCTATAAACCGCCCAGAGAATTTAACTGGGTCATAGGCGTTACTCTCCTTGTTTTGACTTTATTGCTGAGTTTTACCGGTTACCTGCTCCCCTGGGACCAACTGGCTTTTTGGGCCATTACCGTTGGAACTAATATGTCCAGTTATGCTCCGGTTGTCGGGGAAAAAATAAGGTTTGTACTTTTGGGAGGTAATATTGTTAGTGAAAACGCCCTGTTGAGATTTTATGTACTGCATTGTGTTGTGCTGCCGTTGGTCATTACAATATTTTTGGCTCTTCACTTCTGGAGGATTCGCAAAGACGGAGGTATATCCGGACCATTATAAATTAGCACGCTGTTAAATTTTTATGAATTAGGCGCTGTTAAATATATCACTTTGTAACTTGATGTTTTATTTTACAGCGCCTTATGCAAAGCTAAGCACTCCCATTAGTGACTTTGTGGCAAAGGACCCGATATGACAGAAAAAGATAAAGGAAAGATATTTCCCGCTGACCCTGACAAGACCTACGGGTTAATGGCTCTGGTCAAAGGAGAGACACCACTGGTTGAAAAAGAGCCTGAAGATACAGTGATGACATATCCTCATTTGCTATTTAGGGAAGTTATCGCAGCAATGGTTTTAGTGATTTTCATTACAGGAATATCATTGTTCTTCGACGCGCCTTTAGAAGAATTGGCAAATCCAAGTAAAACACCTAATCCAGCCAAAGCCCCCTGGTACTTTCTTGCTCTTCAGGAGCTTCTTCATTACTTTTCTCCTTTTGTCGCGGGAGTATTGATACCAACACTGGTAGTAATTGGTCTCTTCGCTATTCCATATATCGACCCGACCCGAAAAGGAATTGGTGTCTGGTTTTCACCTGAAAGGAAGATTGCAAACACCTTATTCGGCATTTTTGTTTTTTTTGCTGTTGCTTTAACTATTATAGGAACATTTTTCAGGGGACCCGGTTGGGCCTGGGTCTGGCCATGGCAAACAGGGGTGTATTTCTAAGGGATCAGAGATCAGGAAACTGACACCTGTTCCCCGGACCCTTTTCTTTTTTCTCTGCGGCTAATTTACTCACAAAAACATATGAGTAAGGAAACTTATAAACTTTACAAAACATATGGGATTGTAAGTATTATTTTCATCCTGATCCTTGTCGCTGCCCCGCCTTTTACAGATCATTCTCATGAATGGAAGAAGTATCAAAAAAAATTTAAAGAATTCGAAATGTCACTTGTTAAGAACGAAAACCTAAAAAAGGAGATCAGCAACAGGCCCTATGAAGTAAAACAAATCTTAGTTGATTATCCTGAAAGGGTAGATCGCTGTACTACCTGTCATATGGGAATTGATAATCCTGATTTCAAAGATGTTCCTCAACCTTTTAAAACACATCCGGGAAAGATTAATCACCCCTTTGAAAAATTTGGATGTACCGTCTGCCACCAGGGACAGGGACTGGGAACTACAGTTGAAGATGCTCATGGGCAGGTAGAGTTCTGGGAAGAACCGATGTTATCCAAAAAAGAGATTCAATCTTCCTGCAATCACTGCCATGACCTGATTTATCTCGAAAGTGGGCCTCTTATTTCTCGTGGAAAAGAATTATTTGTTTCCCTGGGATGTCATGGCTGCCATAAGGCTAAAGGATATGAAAATTTTTACAGGGTAGGGCCAAGCTTAAGACGGATCGGAAGTAAAGTGGATCCCTCCTGGTTGGTCCGCTGGATCAAGAATCCGGAAAAGTATCAACCTAAAACTAAAATGCCTTATTTCAGGTTGTCAGAAGAAGAGGCTGTTTCCATTGCTTCATACCTTATCTCCCAATCTGATCCCAATTACGAAGAACCCGTACAGTATGATAAAGGAGATATAAGCAAAGGAGAAAAGTTATTCAGAACAATCGGCTGTCTTGGCTGCCACAAAATGGGAGATGATGGAAATAATTTTGCGCCGAACCTGAACAACGTGGGAAATAAGGTGAAGCCGGATTGGCTGGTTAATTGGTTCCTGGATCCCAAGGGTTATAATCCCCGTACTATTATGCCCAAATTCCGATTATCTATAGAGGAAGCTAAAGACCTTACAGCTTTCATCATCAACGTTGGTACAAAACAAAAAGTTCCAAAATTCGAGAAGGAAATACTCTCTCAAAAAAGAATTAAACAGGGTGAGCATTTGATAAGAAAAAGAGGGTGCTCCGGTTGTCATGAAATTGGTGGAATTGAATCTTCCCGGATTGGTCCTGAACTAATTAAAGTAGGGGCAAAACTTCCCTTCCAGTTGGACTTTGGTAATACCAGTAGAGATGATATCGAACGGTCATGGATCGCGTGGATACAAAACAAGTTGAAAGATCCCACAATATTCGATACTGAAATCAGCAAATCCAACATGCCAGCATTTAATATTTCAGAAGAGGATATTAATGCATTGGCAATTTTTTTAAGAGGAATGGACGGAAAGGTAATCCCCAGTAATTTCATAAAACAGCTTTCAATCAGAGAAGTTGAAAATGAACAGGGTAGAAGGGTCATTGCCAAATATAATTGCAGGGGTTGCCATAAAATCGCGGGAAAAGGTGGGGACATCCTCGCCTTTTATAAAGGCAAATTTAACGCGCCGCCGCCTCTTGAAATGGGTGAACTTCATGTTGGCGACCGGCTCAAGGATTCCTGGATGATCTCATTTTTAAGAAATCCTAAACCCGTTCGTGGTTGGCTGAAGGTGAAAATGCCTACATTCATGCTTGAGCAGGATGAGATTTATTACATTACCCGATATTTTGTTAATTTTGCTCAAGATCAGATTCCTTACGAAAGGGGAATCAGGGACATACCACCGGATAGTTTTCTTATTGAAGGACGAAAATTGGTTCTGGCCTTTGAATGTGCCGAGTGTCACGATGAAAAGGGCTCCAGGGGACCGAAATTCAGCCTGATGAGTAAACGGCTTCGGAAAAATTGGGCCAAAAATTGGCTGAAAAATACTCGTACTCTCTATCCCGGTACCAAAATGCCTGACCACTGGCCTGTTCGAAATGGTAAGCGTGTAATTTCAGCTAAATATCCATTAGCTAAAAAAATTATGGATGGGGATGTAGATAAGCAGATTAACGCCATATGGGAGTATATTGCTAACTACAATGAAAAACCGTTTCTTGATGTAGAGTTGCCGGAAGAGGAGGAGTTTGAGGAAGAAGAGCTTGAAGAGCTTGAGGCAGAAGAAGCGGATGTTTAAATATTAGATTCTTTACTTTAGTCCACATTAAATAGTTTAATTTGTGGTCTTAGCACTCTCTACGGTAAACTAAGTTTTTCATAAAAATTAAGTTATGAATAAAGAAACTTCAAGACTTTACACAATCTATGGCGTGGTCAGCATTGTTTTCGTTCTTACCCTCGCCTCCGCTCCGCCGTTAACAGACCATTCTCATAAGTGGAAGAAATATCAAAACGAATTTAATGAATTGGAAATATCTTATGTAAAAGATGAAAGCTTAAAAAGAGAAATCAGAAACAAGCCGCATGAGATTAAGCAGGTCATTGTGAAAGATTTGGACCGGGTGGACCGCTGTACAACCTGCCACCTTGGAATTGATAATCCTGATTTCAAGAACGCTCCTCAGCCTTTTCGAACTCACAAAGATTACCAGCTTCATCCTTTAGATAAGTTTGGCTGTACAATCTGTCACGCCGGACAGGGACGAGCGACTACAAAAGAAGAGGCCCACGGACGGGTAAAATATTGGGAAGCGCCGATGATTCCACTAAATTACATTCAGTCAGCATGCGGAAAATGCCATCTAACGGAAGAAGTACCGGGCGCTCCGAGCCTTTCCAACGGGAGAAAATTGTTCAAGGAATTTGATTGCTTCGGGTGCCACCGGATTGGCAATGTAGGAGGTAATGTAGGACCGGAGTTGACTCACGAAGGAAGATATGGTCATAGAGACCCGGATTGGCTGTTCAGACACTTTAAAGACCCCGAGGCTGTAAGCCCCGATACTGTGATGCCTGATTTTGATTTTACAGATGAACAGGCCCAGGACCTTACCATGTATATGTTAAGCCTGACCGATGAAAAGATAGCAGGCTTTTTTTCGGCTAAAGCAATGATCCCGGACATTTCAACCGGAAGAGGTCTTTTCCAGGAAAAAGGGTGTATCGGTTGTCACAGCATTGCCGGAAAAGGTGGAAAAATTGGGCCGGACCTTGCCAATGTGGGAGCGCGAAGGGATGCACAATGGATATTTGATCATTTCAAAAACCCAAAAGAAGTCTCACCGGACACAATCATGCCAAAATTTGGATTTACTGATGATGAAGCCCGCGCCTTAACATTATTTGTTCTGAGCCTAACGGAAAAAAATTTAGTCGATTATATTACGGGTCCGACGAGCAAATAAATATCCTTAAAATGAAAAAACGCATTTTATCAAATTCCGCTTTACATGCTTAATCTCCTTTAATGAATATTAGCCTTCCCGGGATGGATGGCGATGAATCATAAAACAAACTGCAATCTCTGGATGAAACATGATAAATTTCTGATCAAAGGTAAAAAGCATACGAAAGTGTGTTGCAAATTATTGAAGCTCCCTGCAGCAGAGCTGCGACTGCGCTCACTAAGCACTTTCAAAATGGGAAATATCGGGTTAGAGTTATAACCTTGAAAAACATAGAAATTTATACGTGAGGAGTGAAAGCGATGAGAGAGTTAATTGATAAGCATATTGACCGGTATATTGGATTAATTGGTCTTGTTACTTCAGTTTTAATTTTGCTTATTGACTGGTATGTGGGAGTAATCGGTTTTATTGCTATAGGTTTCATATTATTGATTGGGTTGAAGAAATAGGACTTTTTCTTTAACAGGTTAAAAAAAATCTTATTATTGTAATTTTTTTCTATCTGCGTAGCTGAATGGTGCTCTGACAGGAAAAAAATTTTACTTCTTTTAATGAGGTATTTTTTTGTACAAAAAATCATCCTTGATTTTTATCGCCTTATTTTTCTTATCCTTTTGCTATATAGGAACCCATATAATTTCCCCATCATCCCCTTTTATAGCCATTGCTGAGGCAGAAGAGGGAGAGGAAGCTGAGGAAGCTTCTGCTGCTGAGCTAGAAGAGTTAGAGGAGCTCGAGGAAGCTGAAGAATTAGAAGAGTTAGAAGAAGATGAAGGGGAAGAGGAAGCTGAGGAAGAAGCCAAAGGAGAAAAACAACCTGTAGAAATCCCAATGGGTACTGAGCCGTTTCCAGAGTTTAAAGGAAATCCGGAGAACCCAAACAGGGACATGATTAAGAGAGAGGATTATAACGATCTTCCGGTTAATAAATTCAATTTCGGCCTTTCAAACAGGAACCTGATCTGGGTTGTCGCTCAACTCCATATCCTGTTCGCATCATTTATTCTCGGCGTTCCGCTATATACTGTTATCGCGGAATGTCTATTTTGGAAAACCGGGGATGAAAGATATGAAAGATTGGCCTATGAAGTAACAAAAGTGTTTGCAATGTGTTACAGCTTTACTGCCCTGACCGGCGGGTTTTTTGCTTTATGCCTCATTGTTTATTATCCGACTTTTACGACCTGGTTCTTTCGTGGTTTCAATGATCTGATAACCTTCTGGTATCCCATGTTGTTTTTCATAGAAACCGGTTTTATGTATCTTTATTATTATACCTGGGACCCTCTAAACAAGGCCAATAGAAAGGGCCTGCATATCCTCATAGGGATTTTATTAAATGTAGCTGGGATTTCGCTCCTTTTTGTTATGGACGGTCCGACCGCTATGATGACCACTCCCCCCAAAATTGATGGATCCATTAAGGAGATAGCCACATTTGGAGAATGGGCCTGGTTTAATAATTATTCATGGATGCCTCTCAATTACCACAGGCTGGTTGGCAACCTTACCTTTGGAGGCTACCTTGTTGGAGTGATCGCCGCGATTATGTACCTCTTTGCGAAAAACGACGAAGAAAGGGCTTATTACGATTGGCAGGGATATACTGGAAATACTTTAGGTGTTGGTTTTCTGCTCCCGCTTCCTCTGATGGGATACTATCTGTCGAAAGAATTATACGCCTATGATCCGAATATCGGCATGTATATTATGTCGGACCGTCTTTCCATGTATATGGAAACCCAGGCAGTGCTGGTAGGCTTCTTATTTATCGGTAGTAGTTATTACATTTATACAAGTATGCAGCGTATTGAAGGAGACCCAAAATATTTAGGATGGGTAAAAATAAACTTTGCGATTATGTTTGTTTGCGCCGCTCTCTGGTTTTGCCCCAGGCATATCTTTGCCACTATGGTACCGGAGCCGGGCATGATCCCCGAAGGTATGGAAAAGAGTGAATATATGCGTATCATGGAATTATCCGGTGACCTTGCCTTTATGGGCGTTATGGGAATAAAGAACAAGGCTGCTTTTGGCCTGGTCTTTGTTACATTTGTCAATTTTGTCTTGTACAGGGTAGCCATGAGAAAAGGAAATATTGTCTGGGGAAAAATTAACCCAATCTCTCAGGTATCATTAATCTTTTTAGCATTTTCCGGGATATGGCTGATGGGTTTAATGGGCGCTATCAGGTCCCTGGCACGTAGAAACTTCCATGTTTACAGGGTTTTTAAGGACATGACAGTAGATGCCTATACTCCAGCCTTAAAAGACGCGTCACTCTTAGTAACCGAGATAACTCTGGTTTATTTCCTCATCCTCAGCGGAGTTATCTGGCTTCAATTGAAAGCAGGAAAGACTGATGGTGGTCATTAGTCAGTAGTTGTTTATCATTTGTGCTCATAGGAGGAAAAATGAGTATCTGGCTTAAAAAAGTAATTGGGTATCTTATTAGTGCAATAGTTGTTTCTGTTGGCACTAGCTATGTGGGTTTTACATATCCTTTCGTTTTTCTATTTAATCTCTACGTATTTGCCGGCTTTCTCCTTTACATCCTTCTTGACTTGCCACCCTTGAAGAACCCGGAGAGTACCGGCGGACGATTAGTTCTTTTATTCGGAACTTTCTTTTTAGGCGGGGTTATTTACACTGTTGTCGGCTTTGCTTTACCCCAGTTCGATCCACAATTTGAGATCGCAAAGATTAACAAACCACCTTTTGTAAGGGTAGAACCCGGCCCGAAACTCATAGCTGCAGGGAAAGAGGTATTTATGGCCAACAAATGTATTAATTGCCATAAGGCTTCCGGTGAAGGCTCTTCCGACCGGGGACCTGATTTTGATTTATGGCAAATTGGGCTTGAAACTCCGGAGTATTTGAAAGAGCATATAATAGATCCAAAGAAAAAGCAGGCGCTGGGCTTTGAAGATGAGAAATCAAGGAAGGCCATGCCGACTTATTTTGGGGAAGAAATTTCCGATGCGGAAATGGACGCATTAGTGGCATATCTCGGAACACTCTGGAATGATCAAAAGATGCCTGTGCGGGGAAGGGTTGACAACCTTGTCCCATGGGATGAAGACCCGGAAATGATTGCCCTTGGCCAGAAGGTCTACGAAGGAGAAGTTTATGAAGATCTGAACTGCTCTGTTTGCCATGGAAAAGATGGTGTTGTACTTATGGAAGGGGCCCGCGATTTGAGAAATCCTTTGTCTAAATCAAGAAACCACGACAAACCAATGAAAGACTGGACCGATGCGGACTGGTTCAAGAGCGTTGCTCATGGTATAGAAGAAACCCCGATGATGCCCTGGATAGATGACTATCCCGTTAAGGCCATCTGGCTTGCTCTTACTTACGACAGCCAGTTTCATAAAAAACCGGAGAACCAAAACCTTCCTGCGCCTCCCCCAATGCAATCAATTGAAGATTTGTGGGGATAAATCAGCTCGCTAACTTTTTAGTTTCGCTTTGCTATATAGCTCAGGTTAGATTCCCCTACTCCCAGGATGTCATGCCCGATAATAACACTCGGAAATGACATTATTTTTCTGACAACGTGTTGGTAAAAATGATTTTCTAACGGACTAATTTCCAATTTTATTATAACCTCTATGCGAAGATAAAGGACAATATCACGAGAAATACAATCGCCATCCACATTCATACATGAAAAAATTTAAAAAATATCTTTCTAATATTATTTATATATTTATTGTGCTTTTTTTTATAGAGGTCGGTTATAGAATTATGATGGGGCAGATGAACATTAAAATGCCCGATCTAATAGAGGAAAAACCTGAAAAATTATTTACCTTATCATCTATTAATCCGGTAGAGGCAGGCAAAAAATTAACAGATACAATAATATATACTTTTGAGGCAACGGATACAGACAATTGGGTATTTATTGATTTTTCCAGAGGAGGTGTTATTTCAGATGTTGCAAACCAGCCGGTACCAGAGAGTTGGGATCTGGCATTTAGCCGCGCTAATATTGCGTCTAATTGGGGAGGTAAAAATAAAGCAAGACAGGTTTCAGTAGCTAAACTGGAAACCACAAATTTCAAGTCTGTAACTAAAGTCCCTGAGGACGCAAAGTTTGCAGAAAACTTTAGTCTTCCCTCAATACCAGATACTAATAATGCTAATTTGGAAAAATGGTATAAATATAGTTTCTGGGACCACTACCTTAAGTCTCATAAAAATGTGTTTATAATCAAAACTACTGAGGGGAATTACGCCAAAATGCAGATTATAAATTTTTATTGCAAGAAAGAGGAAAAAAGAACAAGTAGTTGTTATACCATACGATATGTCTATCAGGGAAACGGCAGTAAAAGTTTTGAAAAATATCCGGATAAATCAATAAGCTAATAAACTTAATTGAGGAGCAAAAAAACCAGACAAACTTACTTAGACAGACTTTACCGTAAGTATCACATCCTTCTTATTACGACTTCTTTCCATGTATCACGTAAACCTTGCCTGTTCGTCGTTTTTTTTTCCCGGAACTTTTTATCTTAGCTCCAGGCGCTCCAATAATAATATCAGCTACTCCATCTCCATTGACATCACCTGTTGAGAGAGCGCTGCCTGTACTATCTCTGCGGCTGACGCCGAAAATCGTAACATTTGCTTTTTGCCGGAGACGGTGCCTTCCATTTAGCGATTTATTGCCGTAGATTATATAAACATCGCCCGCGCCCGTCTCATCGCGAGCCAGTATATCAGCACCCGGTTTTCCAATAATAATATCGTCAATTCCATCTCCGTTTACATCCCCTGATGAAACGGTATGTCCCGGGTATCCTGTTTGTCCTATAATAAACGTAGGACCAAACATCTCGCCCGCCATAAAGTATTTTTCCTTGATAAAAAAATCAACCTTCTTTCTAAGATCAATCTTTTTCGAAAATTGTTCTCTGCCGAATATTCCATAAATTCTTCCGACCTTTTCATCATGAACATTGACGTTGTTAGCGCCGGACGGAGCTCCAATAATAATATCATCTTTCCCATCTCCATTGATGTCGCCGGTAGCAAGGGAATAACCTGCATAATCTTCTTTTCGTGCTCCAAAAATTGTCACGTCCGCCTTGCGCGACAGTCTTATTCTTTTAGGAAGGGTTTTTTTTCCAAAAACAACCGATACTGCTCCCGCGTCTCTTCTCTTTTTATTAAGTTCATCAGAAAAGGGGGACGCGATGATTAGATCGTCAAATCCATCGCCATTAATATCTGCAGCCGATACCGCGAAACCGGTTTTGTTTGGAAAGTTATTTTTTAATAAACCGGTCTTTGCCGTCCCGGCATATCCGTAAAACCTGGAATCCCAACTTTTTGCCATATCTATTTTTTCTGGAAATTGCTTCCGGCCGTATATCAAATACGCTTCTCCTGCATCATTATGTTTGTTTTTGTAGCCGTCTGCCTCGGGAGCGCCTGAAATAATGTCTGCAATACCGTCCCCATTAATATCCCCTGTCGCAATGGAATAACCGAATAAATCACCTTGGCCCGCTCCAAAAAAAGTTACATCTGCTTTTTTAACAAGGTTTTTAACTCCCGATAACGATTTACTTCCAAAGACAACATAAATTATTCCTGCATCAGGTCTTTCATTTGCAATATTATACCTTCTGCTACGGGGTACATTCCCCTTTGGCGCGCCTATAATAACATCTTCAATCCCATCTCCGTTTATATCTGCCGCGGCAAGTGAGTTTCCAAGTAAAGCTCCTCCATTTGATTTTCCTCCAAACATCATTACACCGGCCTTTTTTGCGAACAATTCCGTAGATGCAGTTGATTTCCCTCCAAAAAAAATATAAACCCACCCGGTCTTAAAAGACCGGTCTAATGGACCTTCTGAAGTGGGAGCTCCAATTATAATGTCATCGATGTTGTCTCCGTTTACATCCGCCGAGACAAGGGCAAAACCTGCTTGAGAGCCGAGTTGATTAAAAGAGAACAGGTTGGGTGGAGAGTTCTTTGTGCCTGAAATTATTAAATCGTAATCATTTTCAGCCAGATCAAATACGATTTGGCGACTCTGTTTAATCCTTTCAAAGGACATTCCAGCTTTACCTTTGGTCCTCTTTGAACATCCGATAGAAAAAGAGAAGGCCAAAAGAAAAAGCATTAAAAATATAGAAATTCGTTTCATAAAAACACAGACTTTATAGATTAAATTTTTTTCTTTCGAGATATTAGCATATTTACCCACATCGGGAAACTCTTCTTAAACCATTAAGCGGCAAAAGGCCGATTTATGTTTCGCTCTTTCAGAGCTTCAAAAATTTTGGTCTCATATCCCCGGGGGGGGGGTCGTCCCGGGATACTTAGTTACACCCCGTTGGGACTTGTCCTTTTTCGCAGCATAAAGGGCTCTGCTGCGGGGAGCTTCAGCGTAGAGCATGATTTTATTTTTTACTTGACAATGACAATCATTATCATTTAATATGTCGTTTGTCCTCCTCTCGCTTCACCCTCTGAGCGCAGGAAATTGGCTCGGAGGTTGAGGCAAGGAGTTGGATGGGGCTGAAAAACCATAAAAACCGTAGTTATTGTAAATGCTTGCTATAGATTTCAAGTTTTTAATTGACAACAGAATAAATAGATATTGAAATGAAGCAGTCTTTATCCTCCTCTCGTTTCACCCCCTGAGCCTGGGTAATTAGTTCGGGGGGGGTGAGACATTGAGGAAAAACCGGGTGAAGGCTATTACAATAATGAGCTATTTCATCGTTTATACTCAACTAAAACTTTCTAATCAAAGGAGGTGATATTGAGCGTAACCAGAAGAAGGAGAAAAAAAGTGACCTATCAATTTTTTGGCTAACTTTATTGAATATTTTTTTATTAAGTAAATTAAATTGAAAAGGAGATTTTGATGAAGAAATTTTTATCAGTTTTAATGACCGCGGTTTTTATAACAGGTCTGGTAGCTGTAATGTTCCCTTCGAATGCTGACGCCGTTCCTTCCTTTGCAAGACAGACAGGGGAGTCCTGTTACGGATGTCATATTGCGTTTCCAAAATTGAATGAAAAAGGTTATGTCTTCAAATATAACGGTTATCGTTTCAAACCAAACTCTGGCGATGAAATGTGGGACCTCGAGACCGTCCCTTGGGCCATGAAAGTAGAAGCAGAGCATGAATCAAACTGGGGTGACACAACAGATACACACTCACTTAAGTTCCCGGAAATTGAAGCGTTTTTTGTCGGCCCGGTAGGAAAGCGCGCCAGTGTATTCGTTGAACTTGCTTGGGATGCTGATACAAATTCATTAGGTGATGCAGTTTTGAGATTAAACTATGATCTCACGGGTGAAGGAAAATACATCATAAGCGCGGGGGAAAATGAAATAGAACATGACTTTTTATCAACTACCCGGGACCAAATCCACCAGCAGTACCAGGCTGATGCCATCGGTCATTTACCCGAAGTACCTACGTTAGAATTATTCGGTCAGGTTATGTCCTCTGGCGCCATATCATCATACAGATATTCAGCAGGTATAGTATCTGATTCCGGTGTAAGTCAAAAGGCAAACAAATATTCCGGCGCGTATGGAACTCTCAACCTCGGCTTCCCTGGAAATCATTATCTTGGCGTCATATACAGGTATGCGGATGAGGACCAGGGAATGGTGAAGACTTCAGCTGTTCATAGAGTATCTGTAGCCGGAGAGCTCAACTTCAACCCTCTCATCTTGACCGGTGGTTTTTTCTATACCAATTACGAAGATTTTAGTGGTGGAACAGCGGAATTGGACGGTTATAATCTAATGGTCGAAGCAGCTTTTAAAATCAATGAGAAATTATGGTTATTGGCAAGAGAAGACTACCTCTGGGCAGAGCGAGGAAGTTTAGATGGCAACGTAAATGAGGCATCTGTGGCACTTCGCTATATGATAGCGGCTAATAATTCTGTTCAATTTGAGTATCGCAACGAAGAGAGTAGCGATCTTAATGATACTGACTTATCAACGGTGGGGACCTCATTCGATGATACTGAACACAAAATTAGAGTATTCTGGGAAATTGCTTTCTAACTCTTTTTGAAAAATATAGGGAGGCAGAGATGCCTCCCTTTTTTTTTCATTTTTTTTGGGTATATTTTAGTAAGGAGGGAAAAATGAACAGTATGAACAAAAAGTTTATCTTCTTTTTATTAGCGGCCTTTGCCTGGATGACCGTCTCTCCTGCCGCTTCCCTGTTTGCAGGCCCTCTGGATGACGGAAAGAAAATCTATAATCAGTACTGCGCTCAATGCCATGGTGACTCGGGCAAAGGCGATGGAGCGAATGAAGAATTTATGGATCCTCCTGCTAGAGACTTTACAGATACGGTAGATAAAGTCTATTTTGCCACAATAACCAACAAGCAGATTTTCGATGTCATCTCTAAGGGTGGAAAGTATACTCCAAAAGTGAATACATTTATGCCAACATTTGGTATATCCCTCTCCGAATATGAGATATGGACAACAGTAGCCTATGTGAGAACCCTTCACCCGAACAAAGCTCCGGCTGTAAGCTTTTCAGGGCTAAGCAAAGAGAGGCCAAAGATAAATATAAAACAGATCAGTGTTGGAGAAATATCAAAAAAAGAGAGAAAAGATGGAAAGAAAACAGTAAAAAAATATGGCTGTCGTGGTTGTCATAAAATTGGGAAGAAAAAGAAAGGCGCGGAATCCGGTGGTCTATTGAATGGAATAAAAGCAAAGCTCAGTCCCCAGGAGATCTTCAGCAAAATAAAAGATCCCCGGTCAGTAATGAAAAATTCAAAAAATAAAGAATCCAAAATGGCGGCTGCTAATATAAATGACGAAGACGCTTTGCTTATAACCAAGTATCTGCTAACCTTAAAGTAAACTAAACCCTGTGAACTTAGATTCCCGCTAAAGGCATACGAGAATGACAAACTTTGCATACGTAATTTTAATAACCGGATTATTTGATTAAGAGTTGTTTTCGTGTTTTTTATGGTAGAAAATTATTCTGAAGGCTAGGGCGGCAGCCCTATTTGGTTCCGGCCCCTGACCGGATGAGGAGAATCTATGAATAAAAAATTTGTAAAGATTTTAGTTGTTTTTTTTATAGGAAGCATTTTTTTATTAACAGGTCAGAATTCAGAAGCAAAGAAAAAAAAGCCTACATCACCTAGAATTGTGGGAGCACTTAAATGTAACGGCAGTTGTCATGATCCATGGTATCTCGCCTGGAGCGAAACACCTCATGCAAAAACTTATAATCTCCTAAAACCTGGAGAAAGGCCTGAGGCCAAAAAAAAGGCGGGACTTGACCCCAAAAAGGATTATACGGGAGATCCTAACTGTCTTCCATGCCACGTTACCGGTTATAAAAAGCCGGGCGGATTCAAGGGGCCTGATTCAAAGCATCCGACAGAAGAGGACGACGAGGACGAGCCTAATTTATCCGCTGTGGGTTGTGAAATGTGCCATGGTGTTACTGGCGGCGCCCTGTGGCGGGTGCTTATGAAAGATTCGAAAGGGAAATTTAAAAGAACGGAAATGGAAGCCCTTGGCTATCGGGCCGATCATGAAAATGTTTGCAAACGATGCCACGAGCATCCCAACACTCCTTTTCAACCCTCCCTTGACCCTAAATACAAATTTAACTACGAAGAAAGAAAAAAGAAAGTCCATCCTTTTGAAAAATTCTACAACGAAGACAACAAAGACCAGGTAATTACCAGAGACAAAAATGGTGTCTCTGTCCACGCTCCGGGATATACGGACACGCATCCCCTCCCCATAGAGCAGTGGGAAGTTAAAGATGGGAAATTTAATAAAATAGTGTGGCCCTTTTGGAGTAAAAAGAAAAAGAAGATTGTTTGGAAAGGTTTGAAAAAGGCTGGCAAAGCAGCTAAAAAAAAAGATGAAAAATGATCATCAGACAGGTTACATCGATCATGACGACGGTACAATCATAGATACAAAGCTGAAGCTTCCTCACAGCCTGCTGCAGGGAGCTTCAATTTTGACTCGTGGCAAATAGAAATGTTTTTTAAGTTATAACGCTAGGAGATGCGCTGTTTTGACAGTTACTCGCGAAAAGCTTTGCGGCTGGATGCTATGATCTGTTTTATGATGTCGTTAAAAATGAAATGGTGAAAAGGGAGAAAAAGGTACCAGTAGATTTTTCCGAACATAGTTTTAGTGAAAAAAAATGCAGTTATGGAAAGACGGCATTTGCCATTTTCTCTATTGGTATTAAAATCAAGCCGTGCCATTCCTGGCAACTTCATTTCGGCGCGTAAGAGCAATCGCCTATCTTTCCTGATAATCTCTACTCTCCAGAAGTCAATTGCATCGTTAATTTCCAGGTTGGAGTATCTCTTTCTGCCTCGGGCGGTTCCAACACCTAACAATATTCGATCTATGGTCCCTCTGCCACGTTGTAAAAATCAGTGAGCTAATATTTTTCGCGTATTTTGATTTTTTGCGAGATACTTATAATATGAAATTAGTTTATTTATTTCGCCACGGTCAGACAGAGGACAATAGCAACAGGATTATACAGGGACAAAGTGATTCCCTTTTAACTCCTGAGGGAATAAATTCTATAAAAAAAAGAGCTAAAAAAATCAGCGATATAACTTTTAACGAAATCTACTGCAGTCCTTTAGGAAGGGCCAGGTCTTCTCTCGATATATTGTTAAAAGAACTCAAACAAAATACAAATGTCGCATACCTGGATGAATTAATGGAAATAGACTTTGGAAGATATACCAAGAAAAACATTAATGAAATTATAGATATCATTAAAACGCATAAAAAAAATACAGCAAAACCTTATCCCGGTGGTGAAAGCGGCGATATGTTAAAGGAAAGAGTGATGCGTTTTATGAATGAATTTGTTATAAAAAATGATGGCAAATACTTTCTTGTGATGACGCATTACGGGGTAATAGAAACAATAATACAACATTATAACAATCTATCCAGCGAAGAAATCCGTTCAAAGAAAGACACCATTATACGTCTTTCTTTGAACCGGAATAATGTGGATGTTTCTTTTGAAGAATAATGAGGGACCTCAAAGGAAGGCCCCTTATAACGCCCCTTTCGTGGATGGGACACCTTTAATTCTGTTATCTATGCTGGTTCCCTGATCCATTGCCTTTGCAAAAGCCTTGAAAATCGCTTCAACTATATGGTGTAAATTGTTTCCTGAAATCATTCTGATATGAAGCGTAACTCCGCAATTATTGGCAAATGCCTGAAAAAACTCTTCAACCAGTTCCACATCAAACTCACCGATTTTTTCTTTAGGAAGGTCCACATCATAAACAAAATACGGTCTGCCGGCGATGTCCACTACTACTAACGCGAGTGCTTCATCAAGAGGGGTATAAGCAGAGCCAAATCTTCGAATTCCTTTTTTATCTTTCAGCGCTTTTTTGAAAGCCTCTCCCAACACAATGCCGACATCTTCCACTGTATGATGAAAATCAATCTCTACATCTCCTGTTGCCTTGATTTTCAGATCAAACAAACCGTGTTTCGCTAATTGAGACAGCATGTGATCCAGAAAGGGAACATTCGTTGAAACATCATATTTCCCCTCACCATCAAGGTTTAAATCCATTTCAATTTCTGTCTCATTGGTTTTACGTTTTACAACAGCAGTTCTTTCCATAAAAATATCCTTAATATTTGCAAAATTAGAAAATAAAGATTAACACAAAGATAAGAACTTATAAAGCAGGAAGATATTTTGGTGTGTCCTAGATTATTTCTTTGAAGCGCAAAGGTAAACAACAGGCACGCGGCTTACTACTCTGGCCCAATGCTCCGTATTAGCAGGCAGGTCCAAACGATCTCCGGGATTCAATACAACTTCTTTATCGTCTCTCAGGCCCATTTTGATTGATCCTGAAATAACCCACCTGACCTCCGGATCAGGGTGTGTATGCCACGGGTACGTAACCCCCGGGTTATCACTCCAACGATAAAAATTGAATCCTTCGTTCCTTAGAGCGTTCTCCAGTTCCTTGGATGAAGGAGGAGTATCTTTTTCCCATTTTTGTAATTTCATAAAACCAGTTTCCGGAATTCTTCTAATTCCTTTTCATCAGCATGTCCACTTTCTTTAACAACCTGATAGACTTTCTCAGGATGAGTGGTAATTTCCCTGGCCAATTCCTGGGTTTCGTTAATAAATTTATAAATCTTTTTATCCATCAAAGGCATAATGATAGGCTTCAGAATTTTCAGGAATATTTCCACAACAATATTATCGATCTTCGTATACACATTGGCGTTAACATAAGTTCTGCGAGGGTTACCTCCGACCCCTCGATATTCGAATAATAGCGTTCCCTTCCCAAGTAATTTAAAAATCACGCCATGATATCCACCGAATCCGTAATAATATTTTTTCCTTGGTACGGAGTAAATCGGTTCGAATTTCCCGATAATTCCTTTCCGATCATCAAATACGTACATCCCATCTGCGCCGTGTTTAACTAAATAGTTTCTTATTTTCATAGCCTTTAAAGTTACCGATAAAAAAACAGGACGATCCAGCATAAATTTTAATATAGCTTTATCCACCTTATATTCTAAATCTTTAAAAAATCGGAAAATGGTATGTTTAGCTACAATTTTTCTTACTTCTTCCCTCCGATCGCCAGCAAGTAATTCATAAGGTATTTTAAATTTGATCTCTTTGCTTGATTCTTCTGCATGGGAAGCCCCTGTGAATATAAAAACAATACTTAAAATAAGCAGCAATCCTAAAACCAGGGATCGGGGACGTGAAGTTGGAGAAGGAAATGAGTTGTGAGCCATAAGCTCAAAGTTCTTTGAGTTTAGAAAAAATATTTTACTCAATTTACCCAATGTTTTACTTTAATCGGGAAAGTTTCCGTTTTGCTGCGAGAGTAGGGGTGAGACGGTGGTTTAACATATCAAAAATTTTGCCTGCTAAATTGGTTTTGGACATCAAAGGAAGTTCTTCTTCTTTTCCATTTTTAGATAAAATTACAGCTTCATTTAAATCGCTTTGAAAACCGCTCTCTGAAATTCCAATTTTATTTGCAACGATTATGTCCAGGTTCTTCTTTTTGAGCTTCTCCCTTGCATTTTCTATTAACTGCTCTGTTTCGGCAGCAAAACCAATTAGAATTTTATTCCCTTTTTTTCTGCCAATCTCAGCTAAAATATCAATGGTTTTTTTGAATTCGAGTACTAACAATTCCTTATCTTTTTTTATTTTTTGTTTTGAATATCTAACAGGTTGATAGTCTCCAACTGCCGCGGCCATAATAACAATATCTATTTGGGTCAGACATTTAAAAACCTCTTCTTTCATTTCATGAGCTGTAACAACCGGGATGAACTTAATACCGGGTAAAGGTTCCTGCCTGGTGGGCCCGCTAATCAAAGTGACCTCGGCACCCCTCTTTAAAGCTTCGGCTGCCAGAGCAAAACCCATCTTGCCGGAGGACGGGTTTGAAATAAACCTGACCGGGTCCATTGCTTCCCTGGTAGGCCCGGCAGTCACGAGAATTCTTTTTCCTTTAAGCGTTTCACTTGTTTTTAACGCGGTTTTAACGGCATCAACAATGCTTTCAACCTCGGCCAAACGCCCGGGGCCTTCATCGCCACAAGCAAGTTCTCCTTTTTCAGGCCCGATTATTTTAACACCCCGTTTTCTTAAACAAGCAATATTCTCCTGAACAACAGAACTCAGGTATATATTGGTATTCATTGCCGGGGCAATGATAATCGGTTTGGTTACTGTCATCAAAAGACAGGAAAGAAGATCATCGGCAATACCATGAGCCGCTTTACCGATTATGTTTGCCGTAGCAGGAGCAATTAACAGCAAATCCGATTTCTTGCTCAATTCTATATGCTCCATTGCCGAAGGGGACTGTGGATCAAAAAGGCCTGAATAAACATGCCTGCCTGTAAGCGATTCAAAGGTTAAAGGGGTAATAAATTGTTTGGCGTTTTCTGTCATCACTACAGTAACAGCGCAGTCATTTTTTTGTAGTAACCTAACAATTTCAGCCGCCTTATACGCAGCGATTCCGCCAGTTACGCCCAGCAAAACTTCTTTTTGTTTTTTTATACTTCTCATTTAGCTGATTTGCCGGAATTCATTATAAGGTTATCCCTCCGGCACCTTGCCGCGAAAATAATTGAAGAAACTTGCTTCGCTGTTTCATCAATATCATTATTTATAATAACATAGTCATATTCAGTATAATGTTGGATTTCTTTTTCCGCGATTTTTATTCTCATATCAATGGCCTCTTTGGATTCGGCCCCCCGGTAGACAAGCCGTTCTCTTAAGGTATTTATTGAGGGAGGAAGAATAAAAATGTAAATACCATTATTATGCCTTTTTTTAATGTTGCCAGCCCCATTTACTTCAATAACAAAGAGAAGGTCTTTATTTAGCTTCTCAGCTTTTTCAATATTCTCAAATGAAGACCCATAGTAATTACCGTTATATTCATTCCATTCCACAAACTCCTTCGCTCCAATTTTTCTCTTAAACTCTTCCCGGGAAATAAAACAATAATCCTTCCCATTAATTTCACCTTCTCTTGGGGAACGGGTTGTATGCGAAACAGAAGGGATTAAACCATCAATTTCTTTAAGTATTTTTCCAGAAACCGTGGTTTTTCCTGTTCCGGATGGCGCTGATATTACAAACAATAGATTTTTTCTTTCTATCATTTTACTAAAATCAGTTTTTTTACTCGTAATAGGTCACCTCTCGGTATGTGCAAAAGTGTTTTATTTATTTTTTCTCAACTAACTGGCCTGTAATATATTTATGTATTACGCTTTTTACTAATGCGGAATATTTTAGACCTTCTTTTTTAGCTCTTTTTTTTATTTGATTTAATTCAAAAGGATCAATTCTAATATTCATTTTTGTCTCTTTTTTCAGGAATTCCCCGGCTGCTTCTTTAAATTGCTTTTGCTCTTTATTAGAAGGTTTTTTTAAACTTTTGGTATCCACTTTATTTAAAGCTTTTATTAGCTCTTTTTCTTCCTTATCAAAATACTTTACTTTGTATCTATTCATTCCTATTCCCTTCAATCAGGTATTTAAATTTTCTACTTGGAAATATGGTCTTCAAAAAATACTTGTCCCTTTTAATTGCATATGGTACACAGTAAGCATAACCGTCGACATCCACAACGAGTATTTTTTGATTTGGATATTTTTCCTTGTTTGGATGCTCAATATTTAGCAAAATACCTTTTTCGTTTATTGACTCAATGACATTGTTAAAAGTAACTCCACGCTCTTGAAATAATTGATAATTCTTTTCCTCGCTGAATTCAAATTCCATCTAAAATAATAAATTAACCTATTGTGCGCACAAAGTCAATATGCTAATTTTTTTCAAATTTTTTTAATTATAAAATCAGTTGATAGTTCGTAGCAGGATAAGGCTGCGCTTCACCGTCAACCAAAAGTGGCAGAGCGAAGCAGCGACGCCTAGCGGGGCGAAGCCAGCAATGTTCAATGTTTTATTTCCCCTTCCCAAGTTCTTCCTCATATTCAGCAAGAAACTTCTTATGCTTTTCAAGACGATGGTCTTTCAGTTCTTCTTGAAATTTTATCGATTCTTTCAATCTTTTTATCGCTTCATCATGTTGTTTCATTTCTTTAAATAAAAGCCCCCTATTCCAATAACTATTACCTAACCCCGCCTTATCGCCCAACTCCTTACATATTTTTTCTTGCTCTTTTAGAAGCTTCATCGCCTCATCCAGCTTTCCCCAATCTTTAAGTGTCAGCGCCTGGTTGCCATAGCTACTACCTAGCCCTGCCTTGTTTCCCAACTCCTTGCATATCGCCTCTTCTTTCTTGTGAAGTTCCATAGCATCATCCAACTTTCCCCAAGTATTAAAGATCAACGCCTGGTTGCCATAGCTTCTGCTAAGACCCTCCTTATCTCCCAACTCCTTGCATATTACCTCTTCTTTTTTGTAAAGTTCCATAGCCTCAACCAAGCTACCTTGAATGTTAAGGATTATCCCTTGACCGCTATAGCTTTTACTTAGCCCCTCCTTATAACCCAACTTCTTGCATATATCTTCTTGTTCTTTATGGAGTACCATAGCCTCATTCAGTTTTCCCCAACTTTGAAGGAGCAGCGCCTGGTTGCCAAGAATTACGGCAAAGTTTTCCGCATATTTTTTTTCGTTTATTAACTTTCTTAACGACTCGCCAATCTCGTAAGCCCAAAAAAGAAGCCCTGTTCTGAAAAGGTGTTCCGCAAAATCCCGATAAAGGTTATGGAGAACATCAGCATTGTTCCGAAAATAGGAATAGAGTTGGAATACCTGGCGCTGGAGTCCCCGTTTCTTTTCCATCCCTTCCGGTTCCTCTACTAAAATCTGTTTGAGAAATTTATGAAGAGAAGTTCTTTCTTCTACCAGGGGAGATTCCCTTAAAATATTCAGAAGGTCCGTGTGCAAACGAATTTTTTTATACAAAACCTCATCCCCCATAAATTCAAACCGTTCTTCTTCGATAAGAATGAGAGAAAAGTTCTTCGCCTGTAATAATTCCTTTTCTACCTGGTCTATAGTTGCCCCTGTTTTACCAACCTGCCAGATCATGAAATAGTGGAGTTCCATGCCGGAAGCCTCACATACGGCAAGATCGTTTAAAAGCTGACGGGAAAAGCTTGATGTTTCTTCCAACTGTTGCAGGGAATGTTCCAGCAGGGAACGCAGGTCTGCCAGGTCCCCTGCATCAGTTTCCACCCCACCCTTTTTTGGTAATCCAAATTTCTGTAAATCCTCAAGGAGCTTTGCCGGTGAGTTTATTCTCAAGGAGTTTTTTAAACTTTCGGATGCTAAGCGGATCCCATAAGGACGGTGAGAAAGAAATTTTGCTAAATTCTTATAACTTTCCTCTTCATCCCGTTTAAAACCGTCTCCCAGAACCTTTTGAAAAAGCTTTAAAGATTCTTCCGGGGTAAAAACATCCAGTTGTAAAAGAGTAGGGGTAAATTTCCTGGCTAAATCTTCCTTCCTAGTGGTGATCAAAACCCGCCATTTAATGGTTTCGGGAATAAGAATATTAATATCATCCCGCCAGATATCGTCCAGGATGAGGATACCTTCTGTTTGCGAATAAATATCTTTAAGGGTCTGCTTCAGATTTTCTTCCGAGTTAATTTTGCTTGTATCCACGGAGAGTTTTTCCAGAATTTCCACGGCAGCATCCAGGGCGGGTCTCTCCCCTACCTGAATTTCCAGAAATTGGTTTTGTTCGCGAAACTTTGTGGCAAATACATGGGACAAAAAGGTCTTTCCCATTCCCCCTGCCGCGTGAAGGGAAACCACCGCCACACTCGCAGTCTGCTGTTTTATCAAATGCTCCTCAAGCCATTTTACCTCATCTCCCCTCCCCACCAGTTCCTCCTCCGTCCCGACTTTCAGGCGGGATAAAGGCAGATTTTCGATAGAATTTAAGAAAATTGTGTAATTGTTTATAATAATTGATGGTTGTCCAGGTTTAGGTGGTTGTCCAGGTTCAGATCCAGGTGGTGGTTCTTTTTTTAAAACATATTGAAGGTAAAAGAGAATAACTATTAATGATATGGAAAGAAATGTAGAGGCTTTTCCTCCCAATGTTAAACTGTCTATTAAGTGGCCGAATCCAAGTCCCCATCTTCCCTGATCAAAATAAGAAATGGCTAATTCCCACCCTTCGGTGGTGAAAAAACTTTGAAACTTCGGTCCTCCTAAACCGGCAACAATCGCCCACGCGGTAAGAATCCATAGAATAATATTTACAAATAAAGCTATTTTGGCATTTTTTCTTTTATTCATAATTTAATAAATTCTGGTAGATATGTTGCAGATTATACATCAAGGTTTTATGTAAATTGAAATAATTATACAATGGGGAAAGGGTTGTAGCAGACATTAACACACCCCATCTCCTTCGCCCCGCTAAGCGTGACTTCGGAGCAACAGGCTGTCCGAAAATGTCATTCTAAGGCTTTTGCCGAAGAATATCCTGCGGACAACGTATTAAAAACATGAGATTCTTCGCTTCGCTCAGAATGACAACATGCACCCTTTCGACGTTTTCGGACAGCCTGAATTATTAGTTATTGACCTCATTTTTAAGAAGGAAACTAAAAGATTTTCTTTCACCGAAATACATGTTAAAAACTTTTTGAACCCTTATTGTAAGTATATGACTCTACATAAATAAGATGAAATCATTGCTTATTATTTGAAGAAAATGATAACTGAAAAAGAAATTTTAAAAGCGTTAAGCGGAATTATTGACCCTGATTTTAAAAAAGATATAGTAACCCTGGGGTTTGTAAAAAATATTGATATCAAAGATAAAAAAGTCAGTTTTGATATTGAGCTGACAACTCCCGCCTGTCCTGTAAAAGACGAATTTAAAAAATCGGCTGAAAATATTGTAAAAGGATTAGATGGAATAGAAGAAGTTATTGTAAACATGACCTCTTCAAAAAAATCTCATGCCCTAAAAATTGAAAACAGCGGACTTAAAGGAGTTAAATCTATTATAGCTATTTCTTCCTGCAAAGGCGGAGTCGGGAAGTCCACTATCGCGGCTTATTTAGCTAAAGAAATAGCCCGTAGAGGCTTTAAAGTCGGATTACTGGATGCCGATCTTTTTGGCCCATCCATCCCTATTTTATTTAATCTCAGGAATTCAAAGGCCCAATTAACGCCGGATAATAAATTCAATCCCCTGATTAAAGATAATCTAAAAATAATGTCATTCGGTTTTTTAATGGGTGACTCACCGGCAATTATGAGGGGACCGATGGTTTCCGGTTATATACAACAAATATTGCATAATGTGGATTGGGGGGAATTGGATTATCTTTTAGTTGATTTTCCTCCGGGTACCGGGGATGTCCAGTTAACCATAACGCAATCTGTTCAATTAGACGGAGCGGTTATTATTACTACCAAACAGTCTCTTTCTGTAGCTGATGTGGCAAGGGGCATTTTAATGTTTGAAAAAGTCAATGTCCCCATGCTTGGAATTATAGAAAACATGTCATATTTCATCTGTGATAATTGCGAGAAAAAGCATTTTATATTTGGGGGCAGGGATAATTCTCATCTAACCGAAAGATTTGGACTGGGAACCCTCGCGCAATTGCCGGTCAGCACAGAATTGGCGTCAGATCTGGTAAAACCGACAGAAAATAAAATCATTAAAACTGCAGCAGATAATATGATTATGGCATTGGGCAAAAGTTCCATGAGTCTGGAGAAAAAACCTCAAATTACGTTCGATCAGGAAAAGATTACACTCAAATGGCCGAATGGAGAAGAGACTGTAGTTGGTAATTTTGACCTGCGTCTCAGTTGTAAATGCGCAAGATGTGTTGATGAGATGTCCGGCTCGCAGATCTTAAAAAAAGAAGATATTTTGCCTGATATTAAAGCGGAAGAAATCCAACCTTTAGGGAATTACGCAATTTCCGTAAAATGGAATGACGGACACAGTTCCGGAATATTTCCGTATAAAAGAATTATGGAAATGGCAAGCGGCGGGAAGCAAAAGTAAATTTATCTACCAACGCATATATATTGGAAACCGAGGTCTTTCATTTTTTCCGGGTCGTAAATATTCCTCAAGTCAATTATCAGAGGTGTTTTCAAAGATTTCTTCAGCTTTTCGAAATCAGGGTTTCTGAACTGATTCCACTCCGTAATAATCACCAGGGCGTCGCAACCTGTTATTGCCTTATGCATGTTACTGCAATATTCAACATTGCCTTTGAGGAACTTCTTTGCTTCTTCACTACCGACCGGGTCAAATGCTTTTATTGAAGCGCCTTCTTTAACAAGTCCGTTAATTATATCAACGGAAGGGGCATCCCGCATATCGTCCGTATTCGGTTTAAAAGTCAGACCCCACACCCCTATTGTTTTATCTTTCACATTCCCTACGCCTTTTTTTACCTTCTCCAACATCAAGGCTTTCTGCCTCTTGTTTACCTTAATAGTTGTTTCAACTAATTCAAACCTGAAATCGTTTTCATTTGAAACCTGGGCCAATGCAAGGGTATCTTTTGGAAAACAGGAGCCGCCATATCCCGGACCCGGGTGAAGAAATTTAGGACCAATTCGATGGTCCAGTCCCATTCCTTTTGCCACCACATGGACATCCGCTCCAACCTTTTCACAGAGGTTAGCCATTTCATTTATAAAGGATATCTTAGTTGCCAGGAACGCGTTGGAAGCGTACTTAATCATTTCTGCTGTCTCAACATTGGTGATAACAAAAGGAGCTTCAATAAGAAAAAGTGGTTTGTACAGATCTTTAAGAATGGCAACTGCCTGAGGACTGCTTGCTCCCAGTACCACCCTGTTCGGTCTCATAAAGTCTTCCAGCGCGGAACCTTCTCTTAAGAATTCAGGATTTGAGACAACATCAAAACATCCTTTCTCTACCTGGCTTTTCTCGATGATTTCTGAAATGAGTTTTCCTGTGCCAACAGGGACAGTGCTTTTGGTCACAATAACCTTATATCCATCCATATTTTTCGCAATGACTCTGGCTGCTTCCTCAATGTAAGTTAAATCAGCGCTGCCGTCATCTTTTGATGGAGTGCCAACGGCAATGAAAACGACTAAAGAACCCTTGACACATTCAGAAAGATTTGTGGTGAAATGGAGTCTTTCTTCCCTGGTGTTTTTTCTGACAAGTTCTTCTAATCCCGGCTCATAAATAGGGATTTCACCTTTGTTTAAAGAATCAATCTTTTCCTTATCTTTATCACAGCAGGTTACGTTTAGACCAAACTCGGCAAAACACGCGCCGGTAACCAGCCCCACATAACCCACGCCTATAACAGAAATATTCATCAAAATCTCCTGAATTCAGATAAACTTAAATTGAGATATTATACGTGGGGGTTGCGATTTGTCAAATGCTTTGGTCGATTTGACAATGCTAAGCTATAAAGGGGACATGCTCACATTAGCGTTGAGGTTTATTGGAACACTGGCTTTTTTTATCGGAGCCGTGCATCGAAGGAGGTATGACTTACGAGTAACATGGCAACTGTTTTCTTGTATTTGCTTTAATTGGAATTGTGGTTGCAGGGTGGAGATATTATAAAGAAAAGCACTTGCATTAGAAACACTCATGCGCTCTCAATAATTTTTCTCACTTTTTTGTTGTTTTGACTATAATGGCAGCTTATTTTCCAATAGTTTCTGTACTAATTAAACTGGAAAATTTTTCAAAATATCCAGGATCAAAGTGGCCTTTCCAGCTTGACATTCTTTCGATGGCCACTTCCGAATCAATGCCCTTGTGATAGCATCTATCTGTTGTCAGGGCATCATAAACATCAACAATTGCAGATAATTTACCATATTTACTCATTTGAGCATTAGCAAGTTTATTAGGATAACCCTTTCCATCGTCGCGCTCATGGTGCTCAACAATCACCTTCAATATATCAGGCTCAATATTTTGTTTGCTGGCTATTGCAGTGCCCATCTCCGGATGTTTTTTCATTTCAGAAAATTCATCATCAGTCAGTTTATCCGGTTTCAATAATATTTTTAAATCGACCTGTGTTTTACCTATATCATGTAAAAACCCTCCTTCGCCTACTATCTGTAAATCTAAATCATTCCATTTAAGGTGATACGCAAATGACATGCATAAAGCGGCCACATTGACTGAGTGTATATATGTGTAATCATTGTAGGACCTCATTTTGAAAGCCAGTGGTAGAGTCTTTTCTTTATGGACAATCTCTACCATTTTTGTAGTGGTTTTTTTAATAACAGGATAGTCAACCAATTTACCATGCATGGCATTTGAAAAAGCCTTTTCAACCATTTGCTTGGAATAGACAATAATTTCATCTTCTTTGTCTGCTTCTTCATCCGGCTTTTCTTCCTCTTTTACCTTTTTGCGTTGGAAATCAACCAGCTCTTTCACCTTATTTAATAACGCATCAAATTTAAAAGGCTTTACGATAAAATCATCACAGCCCGCGTCAATGGCTCTTACAATTTTTTTTCTATCAGGAGAGGAGGTCATCATAATAATCGGGAAATAATTGATTATTGAAAGATCCTTTCTGATGAGGCTGCAGGTAGTAATGCCATCCCGAAGCGGTAGTACTATATCCATAATTACAATATTAGGCTCATCTCTATTTATAACCTGGGTAGCCTGCCGGCCGTCTTTGGCTATGGAAACAATCCAACCTGATTTTTCAAAATGTACCGCAAGGGTGTCTCGGGATTCTTTATCCGCGTCAACTATTAAAACTCTATTTGCAGAACTTACCATGGCATCCGATTATTAGAAAATTTTACCCTATTTAATTTTTCTTTTAACAAACTATAATACAAACACCGGTTCATTTTCAAAGAATTTTATTATCCTATCACAGCTTTGAACACAACAAAAGTTTTCTCTATTGTTATTCTTTGAGTATGTTTTGAAAAGCCTTATGTGTCAAACACTTTGGAAGTACGTGGCAGATCGATACTGTTTATCTTCACTAATAACTTAAATTTATGCTCCCTGCGGCAAACTTTGTACCAGTAAAATCAAGGGAAATACACGGGGAATACGCCCATTAAATAATTCCTGCCCACTATAATGAGACAATTAAATAAACGAAAGGATTTTTTTATCTTTGATAAATTATTAAATGATGATACGATCATTTTTTTATCAAATAATGGCTTTCAATCTCAATTAATGGAAAGGATCTGTAAAAATGCTGCAAACTGGATATATTGCAACTGAATATGGTCTGGATAAACACGGAATTAAGAATGTGGATAATGTCCACTGGAACCTATCTACAGCCGCCCTGGTAGAAAAGGCAGTGCACGATAAGGAAGGCGTTTTAGCTCACAGAGGCCCTTTAGTGACTGAAACCGGACGTTACACGGGTAGATCACCTAATGATAAATTTACAGTAAGAGAGCCTTCCAGCGAGAAAAATATATGGTGGGGAAAAGTGAACAAAGGTATAGATGAGGAAAAATTTGATAATTTACTCAAAAAAATGCTTGTCTTTCTTGAAGGAAGCGAGCTTTTTGTGCAGGACCTTTATGTAGGCGCAGATTCAGAATATCAAACTCCTATTAGAATTATAAATACAGAGGCATGGCATAATCTTTTTGCGAGAAATATGTTTGTGAGACCAATAGACTTTAACAAAGATACAAGCAAACTTATTCCGGAATATACAGTTATCAACGCTCCCAAATTCCAGGCTGTGCCGGAGAGGGACGGCACTAATTCGGAGGCTTTTATTCTTGCACATTTCGGTAAAAAAATGATTTTAATTGGCGGAACCAGCTACGCGGGTGAGACGAAGAAATCTATATTTACGATGATGAATTATAAGCTCCCGTTAGAAAATGTGCTTTCCATGCACTGTTCCGCGAATGTGGGAAAATACGGGGATGTGGCTGTTTTTTTTGGACTTTCCGGAACCGGCAAAACCACTCTTTCCGCTGATCCTGAAAGACGCCTGATAGGAGATGACGAACATGGCTGGAGCGAAAACGGCATTTTTAATTTTGAGGGAGGCTGTTATGCCAAGGTCATTAATCTTTCCAAAGAAAAAGAGCCGGAAATTTATAAAGCAACAAAAATGTTTGGAACCATTCTTGAAAATGTTCCGATCGATATGACCACTAGGAGAATTGATCTTTATGACAACTCATTGACGGAAAATACCCGCGCTTCATATCCTGTTACTCATATTGAAAACTGTATATATCCCGGAATTGGCGGGCATCCCAAAAATATTGTGATGCTTACCTGTGACGCCTTTGGTGTATTACCTCCGATATCAAAAATGACGCCGGAGCAAGCCATGTACCATTTTCTTTCCGGTTATACGGCTAAAGTTGCCGGCACGGAAAGGGGCATTAAAGAACCTAAGGTCACCTTCAGTACCTGTTTTGGAGCGCCTTTTATGGCTCTGCATCCCACGGTATACTCGAAACTGCTTGGTGAAAGAATTGCTAAACACAAATCCGCCTGCTGGCTGGTCAATACCGGATGGAGCGGAGGACCTTACGGGGTAGGCAACCGAATGGACATTACTCATACTCGTGCAATGCTCAATGCCGCTTTAAGCGGTTCTCTTGATAAAATTCCAACTGTGAAGGATGAGTTTTTTGGACTTTATGTGCCAACTTCATGTCCCGGTGTGCCAACTGAGGTACTTCAACCCATTAACACCTGGGACGACAAAAACGCTTTCAAAGAAAAAGCAAAGGACCTTGCAGGAAGGTTTGAGAAAAACTTTAAAGAATTCGAGGACATGGTAAGCCCTGAGGTTCGGGCAGCAAGCCCAAAGGCCGGTGACTGAGCAACTTTTTTTGTTTAATCCCGTCTTTTTTATATTTGGACGCAGGTTAACGCAGATTTTCAGGACATTAAATCGCCACGCACTTCCAAAGTGAGTGACACATCTTTTATTTCTAAGCTCTTAATCCTGAAGCATTATTTACGGTCAAAGATTTTGCTCTCTTTTCACATCAAGCTTATCCCTGAGACCATCTCCTAAAAGATTAAGACCGAGGACCACAATCATAATAGCCAGCCCGGGAAAAGTTGTCATATGAGGGGCAATTAATAAAAACTTTCTCCCTTCGCTCAGCATCATACCCCAGCTTGTCTCCGGCGGTTGAACGCCCAAACCCAAAAAACTTAATCCCGCCTCTGCCACAATAGCGCCTGCCATTCCGAATGTTGAATGAACAATTATAGGCGTCATTAAATTTGGTAAGAGATGTTTCAATATTATTCTCATATCGCTGATCCCACAGGCAACGGCTGCCTGTATATAATCCAGGTTTTTTAATGAGAGAATCTGGCCTCTTACTAACCGTGCGTAGCTGACCCAGCCCATTATGCAAAGGGCAAAGATCACATTGTTTAGCCCGGGACCGAGGATAGCGATTAAAGTAATGGCCATCAATAAGCCGGGGAAAGCTAAAAAAATATCACAAATTTGCATTAATATCCGGTCAATTCTACCGCCATAATAACCCGCAACCGACCCTACAAAAGTTCCGATAATGCCGGAGATAAAAATTGTTAAAAAACCAACTTTCAAAGAAACCCGGGAACCGTAGATAAGTCTGCTAAGGATGTCCCTGCCAAGGCTGTCCTGTCCTAAAAGATGAGAAAGACCCGGTTCCTGAAGCCGTTCATAAAGATTTTGGTCAGCAGGATTGTACGGTGAAAGGAGAGAGGCGAAACCAGATAATAGGAATAATGTAATGACTATGGTAATACCAATGATTATAAAAATATTTTTATTCATATTTTATACGCGGATCAATCCATGCGTACATCAAATCGGTTAACAGGTTAATGAAAACGTATCCTAACGCGACTACCATCACACATGCCTGTACTAAAGGATAATCTCTTGAAACAATTGCCTGGATAGTCAGCCTGCCGATTCCCGGCCATGAGAAAATGGTTTCAGTAATAATTGAGCCGGCAAGCAGGGACCCAAATTGCAATCCTAAAATAGTGACTACTGGAAGAAGGGCATTTCTCAAGGCGTGTTTCAATAAAATGATTGGTTCAGGCAATCCTTTTGCCCTTGCTGTTTTTATATATTCTTCTTTTAAAGTATCGAGCAGGCTGGAACGGATCATTCGGGTTAATATGGCTGCCATAGAAGCGCCGAGAGTAATAGCGGGAAGTATAAGATTATAAATATCGCCCCTTCCTGAAACCGGCAGCCAGCCTAAATGAATTGAAAAGACAATAATTAGTATCGGGCCTAACCAGAAATTCGGCATGGAAACACCAATCAGAGCCAGGAACAAAGACCCCTGATCAACATAAGAATATTGTTTCACCGCGGAGAAAATCCCAAGCGGAATGGATATAATCAGTGCTACTGCAAGGGCTCCCAATGATAATTCAATAGTGGCTGGAAGCCTTTTCATGATGAGTTCAAAGGCCGGTTGACGAAAATGGAATGATGTTCCCAAATTTCCCTGGAAAAGGTTTGATAGAAATCCTAAATACTGGGTGAAGATGGGAAGGTCTAATCCTAAATCAGCCCGGAGTTTTGCTTTATCGGTTTGCGAGGCTGTCTCGCCTAACATTATTTCCACCGGGTCGCCCGGAATAAAATGAATAACAAGGAAAACCAGCGTTACCACCCCAAAAACAGTAGGAATGGTCAGGAGCAGCCGTTTAATAATGTAGTTATTCATAATTAACAGCCTTGTGCGAAGGGATAAGTTTATGGAAAGGAGAGCGGACCTACTATTACCGGCTATCGGTTTTTTTAATTTACCTATTTAATAAGACAGGAAGAGTCGATTTTCTGATTACATAGGCTATAGTTCCTCCAAGGATAAGCTCATGGATACGGCTATGACCAAAAGTTCCCATAACGATCAGATCCACTTTATTGTTTTCAGCATACTTTAGAATCTCTTCAGCAGACTCACCTTTAATCCATTCAATACGCGCGTCCAAATGGTAAGGAGCAACAAATTCCTCTGTTTCAGTTAATATTTTCCTGCCTTTCTCTTCATTATTTGCAACTATGATTACATGGAGTTTGAGTTTCATCGAGTAAACTAATTCGCACGCCTGTTTCAAGGCCTTATTTGATTCATTGCTTCCATCGCATGCATGAAGGACTGTCTTAATAGGATGAAATGCCTTTGACGTAACGAGAACCGGGCGGGGAGATTTACGCACAACAGACTCGGTTGTAGAACCAAGCAGACCAGACGACCACTGCGCGTGTTCTCCTCTTTGCGCCATAACTATAAGATCAACTTTTTTCGCCTCTTCCGCGATTATATTTGGGATAATACCTGATAATCTTTTTATTTTAGGATGTATAGACTTTTCTTCACATAATTTTTTAAAATCATTAAGAATTATATTTCCTCTTTCTTCAAGGATCTCCTGTATTTTTTGAACATAGTTCTGGTAAGGAGTAAATCCAAGAGCCCCTGAAATATCACTGAAAAAGGGTCCTTCCAGCGCTCTTATATCTACAATATTGAGTCCTGTAATTTCAGCCTCAAACTTTGAAGCAAGGTAGAGTCCGTATTCCAGCGCTATTTTGCTATTTGGTGATCCGTCTGTTGGCACAAGTATACTTTTTATCATTTAAATAATTTCTCCATTTTGTTACCCCGTCCAGTTGCGGCGGGGTTGTTCATTACTTTTTAATCAATTTTTTCAAGACCTTAAAATTTTTAACATCTTCCTTTAAATCGGGACCTTTTGGTGTTTCCAATATTTTCGGTATGTTAGCAAATCTCCTGTCATTAACGAGAAATTTAAACGGTTTCAGACCCAAAAAACCTTTTCCAATATGTTCATGTCGGTCTACCCGTGAACCCAGTTCTTTTTTGGAATCGTTAATGTGAAAAACCTTAAGCTTATCCAAACCAACAAGTTTATTAAAAGTTTCAAAAGTTTTTTTGTATCCTTTTTTAGTAGTAATATCGTATCCTGCGGCAAATATGTGGCAGGTATCCACACATACTCCAATCGATTTTTTTTGCCTTACCATTTTAATTATCTTCGCAAGATGTTCGAATTTGTAACCTAAACTCGTGCCCTGACCCGCTGTTGTTTCGAGCAGTAGCGATACTTTAAAACCTTTTCCTCTTTTTAACAAGATGTTTATTGATTGAGCGATTTTTTTTAGTCCTGCTTTTTCACCAGAGCCGACATGCGCTCCCGGATGAAAGACGAGGTAAGGAATTTTTAATTTTTCACACCGCTCCATTTCATTAAAAAACGATTCTATCGATTTTCGGTGTAAAACAGGATCAGGCGAAGCCAGGTTTATAAGATAGCTGTCGTGGGCAACTACCGGAGAAATATGAAATTGCGCGTAAAAGCTTTGAAATCTGCGAAGGTCTTCATCTGTAATTTCCTTTGCTTTCCACTGGTTGCTGCTTTTGGTAAATATCTGGATGGTGCGGCAGTTTATTTTTTTCCCTCGCTCAAGGGCTTTTTCTAAACCACCAGCAATAGACATGTGGGCGCCAAACATAAAATGAAAGCTTTCAGTTGTCAGCTATCAGCTGTCAGAAAAACCATTAGAGACAACAGGTTTAATGCAATAACAAAGTATTAAAAATGGGTTAAGTTTTTTTAATCTCTGTGACCTTTACTCTAAAACTGAAAGCTGTCGGCTAATAGTTATTTGCTCACAGTCTATGATACACCTTTGCTATTGAGGTAAATACCATATTTTTTATCTTTTACAACAATGTGCTCTGCCAACCAATCATTAAGTAAAATTGCAACATCAGTAGTCATATCTTTATTGCCTGCATAATATTTTTTCTGCATAGCATCCACTTTTAGAATTAAATTCTCATGTTCTTTTTTATGGACAGCTAATTCGGGAAACTCATATTGTTCCAGTAATTCTTCTTCTTTTTTAAAATGAATTTTCGTGTAATCTACCAGTTCATCCAACACTTTACCCAGGACTTCCTCAGCTCTTTCGGCAAGCTTTTCATCGTGCAAAAGGTTAAGAATGCCGATCAGCTTTTTATGGTGTTCATTCATTTCCTCAACATTTACACTAAACCTGTCAGACCAATCGAATAGAGACATAATCTACGTTTTTCCTTTCTAAAACATAGAAAAATTAAATAAGCAGCAAATTGGTGTAAATAGTATAATAAAGTACGTTTTAAAAGAATGCAATCGTTTGATATTCGGATTTGGTTTTGATAAATTAAGGATTCTTTTTTAATCGCAGAGACCGCTTAGTTTGCAGAGAAGAAATTATTTTCCCTGTGATCTCTGCGCCCTCTGCGGCAAAGCTGAGCTTAGTAAATTCATTTTGGTTGTGGCTTGCTATGTCAATAAAATCAGACCGCTGGATTAAAGAAATGGCGGTTAATAAAAAGATCATTGAACCATTTGAGGAAAATCAGGTTAGAAAAGGTATTATCTCTTTCGGTCCTTCTTCCTATGGTTATGATATTCGTATTGATAATGAATATAAAATCCCTGATGCAACGGATTCTTCTTTACTTGACCCGAAAAATTTCGATGTATCGTCATTTAGCAGTATTAAGGCTAACCACTGCGTAATACCGGCCCACTCTTATGTTCTGGGAAAGAGTGTTGAGTATTTCAGGCTTCCCCGAAATATACTTACCCTTTGTTTTGGAAAATCAACCTATGCCCGCTGTGGAGTAGTTGTAAACATCACTCCGCTTGAACCTGAATGGGAAGGATATATTACCATGGCCATATGCAATACATCAAGAAGACCTGTAAAAATATATTCCCGTGAAGGAATCGCGCAGATTATTTTTTTAGAAAGTGATGATATCTGCCTGACCTCCTATGCCGACAAAAAGGGGAAGTATCAGGCTCAGAAAAAAATCACTGTTTCTAAAATAGATTAAAACCATAGTGCCGTTAACCACGATGATCACGAAGAGTAGACTCATTGTGTCTCTGACTAAGAAGTTCTGTGGCTAAAATATTTTGCATTCCCTTGGTTAAAAAATGAAAAAAAGAGTCGTTATAGCAATGAGCGGGGGCGTGGATAGTTCCACAGCCGCCGCTTTGTTAATCAAGGAAGGGTATGAGGTTATTGGCATTTCCATGAAGTTTTGGAATGACGAAGACTATAATATCCAAGAGGGGGGAACCTGCTGTTCCATGGATGATGTGTCCGACGCAAGACGAGTCGCGGACAAGCTAGCGATACCCTTTTATGCTATAAATTTGGAAGAAGAGTTTAGAAATTCGGTCATTAACTATTTTGTCGATGAATACCTTATTGGTAAAACCCCTAATCCATGTATCCCCTGTAACAAAGTTTTGAAGTTTGATGTTTTGGTAAAACGAGCGGAAGAGTTGGGGGCTGATTATGTTGCTACAGGCCATTATGCCAAGAAGGTGAGACATCAAAATGGCAAATATCTTTTAAAAAGAGGAAAGGATGCTGAAAAAGACCAGAGTTATTTTTTGTTTAACCTGACAGAGGAACAGTTGCAAAAAGTTCTTTTCCCATTGGGAGGATATTTAAAAGAAGAGGTAAGAAACCATGCTCGCTCTATGGGATTGAGTGTCGCGGAAAAAAGGGAGAGTCAGGAAATTTGCTTTATCCCGGACAACAACTACCCTGCTTTTATTTTGAAAGAAAAGGGAGCCCAATTTGTGAAGAAAGGAAAGATAGTTAATACTGCAGGGAAGGTTTTAGGTGATCACAATGGCATCCCATTTTATACCATAGGTCAGCGAAAAGGATTGAAAATCAGTTCTCCGACCCCCCTTTATGTAAAACAAATTGACGCAGCGAGAAACCGTTTAATAGTAGGAGGGAAAGAAGAAATTAAATCAAAAAAATTCAGGATTCAAAATGTTAACTGGTTCAAACTGCCCGAGAAGAAAAAAATTCATGAATTGGTACAAATCAGGTATCGCCATAAACCTGTTTTAGCTACAGTTTTTCTTGACAATCTCAAAGAACCTAAGATCGAGTTCGATGAGGCCCAGGAAGCCATAACACCGGGCCAAGCCGCTGTGATATACCATAATGATACGGTTTTAGGGGGAGGGTGGATAGTTTAATCGCAGTTCCCTTGCCAATCTCACTTTTTACCTCAATCTCTCCGCCGCACTGCTTGATTGATTAGAAATAGGGTGAATCCTTGGCATGTTATCTGCGAGACTTTTCTCCAATTTAATCATTGTCACTTTTAACCTGATTCCGTCCTGTCCGTTTTACCTTGTAAAGTACTTTGTCGGCGCGATCAATAAGCATATTTGAGGAAGATTTACTGTCAGGAAAAATAGTTGCAACTCCCAAACTGATTGTGATGTGAGCGCTAATGTCGGAGGAGGTATGCTTAATTTTTAATGCTTCAACGGCTTTGCGCATTTCTTCTGCCAACTGAATAGAGCCCTCCACGTCTGTTCCGGGCAGAACAGCCACAAATTCTTCACCTCCATAGCGAGCAAATAAATCAGCAGGGCGTTGTATCAGATTATCTAATGCCTTCGCAACCTGTTTAAGACAATCATCACCAGCCAGATGGCCGTAAGTATCATTGAAAAGTTTAAAAAAATCGATATCAATCATTATCAATGAAATCGGTTTCTTGTCCCGGATTGAGCGTTTCCACTCCCTTTCAAAATGTTGATGAAAATAACGACGGTTGTATACTTCCGTTAATCCATCACGGATGGATAATCCTTTTAATTCCTCGTTTTTTTCTATTAACTTTTTTTTGTTTTCAAGCAGTTCTTTTTCGGCAAACCTTCGCTTTTCTACCTCACTTTCGAGCTTAAAAATTGCTTTTTGGACGTCATCAGAGCGCTTTTCTATCTGTCTGCGCAATTCCAGTTTTTCGAGACAATATTTTACCCTGAAAGACAATTCTTCTTTATCAGCTGATTTTAACATGTAATCATCAACACCAAGTCTGAGCGCTTCTATTGCCGGTAATAAATCGCTATGGCTCGTAAAGATCATCACCATCGTCTCAGGACTCATCTTTTTGGTCCTTTCCAGCACTTGTATTCCGCTTAGTCCGTCCATATTAAGGTCGGTAATAACCACATCAAATTTGCTTTTCCCCAACTTTTTTATCGCTTCTTCACCGCTTCCGGCTAAAGTAACATCATATCCCTTTTCGCTTAGATCAACACCAACGGTTTTACGAATGTTTTCTTCATCATCAACCAATAGAATAGAGTAATTATTCATTGAATGTTCCTTATTTTGTCGTGATTTATGATTTTGGATTGCATATTATTAAACCCACGTTCCGAATTCCAAAATTAAAAAAACGTTGGTTAATGACTAATGGCTAATCAATGGGCCTCTCCCCAATTCTTACCTATCCAGGTGTCGACAATCAAGGGTATTTTTAGTTCCATAACTCCCTCCATTTCTTTATTCACCAAATCAACCATCATTTTCTTTTCCGCTTCAGGTATTTCAAAAACCAGTTCATCGTGGACCTGCAGAATCATTTTAGATTTGAGGTTTTTACTTTTTATTGCTCTTGAAATATTAATCATCGCAATTTTGATTAAATCCGCTGCTGATCCCTGAACAGGAGTATTAACAGCCGTGCGCTCCGCAAATTCTTTCATTTGCCTGTTTTTGCTGTTCAATTCCGGTAGATATCTGCGACGGTTTAAAATAGTGGTAACATATCCATTTTTACGGGCATCTGTTATTGTTTGTTCTATATATGATTTTACTCCTTTATAGAGAGCAAAATAGTGATCGATAAATTCTTTTGCTTCTTTTAAGCTGACTCTGATATTTTTTGACAATCCGAATGGACTGATCCCATAAATAATTCCGAAGTTTACTGCTTTAGCCATGCGCCTCATATTAGAATCAACCATATTCGGAAAAACGTTAAAAATCCTTGCCCCTGTCTGGACATGAATATCTTCTCCTTTCTTAAATGCCTCTATAAGTACCTCATCCTCAGAAAGATGAGCAAGAATACGAAGCTCTATCTGCGAATAATCAGCGGAAAGCAGAAGGTGGTTCTTTTCCGCTATAAATGCTTTCCTGATTTTACGACCCAAATCAGTACGTATAGGAATATTTTGTAAATTCGGGTTGCTGGAACTCAGTCTGCCGGTGGCTGTAACGGTTTGGTTAAATGATGTGTGTATCCTGCCTGTCTTTGAGTTGACGAGAAGGGGTAACGCATCAACATAGGTTGATTTCAATTTGCTGAGTTGCCGGTACGAAATAATTTCCGCCGGAAGAGGATAACCTGTCGCAAGCTGCTCTAATACGCTCATGTCTGTTGAATAGCCTGTTTTAGTTTTTTTAAGAGGAGGAATTTTTAATTTTTCAAATAACAGTTCTGATAACTGTTTTGGAGAATTAATATTAAACTTCTCTCCAGCCATATCATAAATTTTTTGCGCAGAAAGGGAGATATCCTTTTCCAGGTCTTTTGACATTTTCTTTAAAAAGTTTTTATTAATTTTTACCCCGTTTATTTCTATCTCTGCCAGCGCTTCAGCAAGAGGCAATTCCACGTTATTTAAAAGAGAAACAAGGGCGTCTGTTTCTAAGGCCGGTAAAAGTTTTTTGCTTAACTGCAAAGTTATATCGGCATCCTCGCCCGAATAAGATGCTGCGGTTTCTAAATCTACTTTATTAAATCCCACCTCCTTTGAACCCGAACCGACAACTTCTTTATAAGTTATTACACGGTAATCAAGATATTCAAGAGCAATGTCTTCCAGGTTATGGTTGTGTTTTGAAGGGTTAATCAGGTAAGAAGCTATCATAGTGTCAAAGTAAATATTTTTTATTTTAATGCCGGAATTTTGAAAGACAATGATTTCGTATTTGATGTTCTGTCCTATTTTTTTGATTTTTTTATCTTCAAGAACCGGTTTAAGCTTTCCCAGGACCATATCTCTGTTAAGTTGTGCTGGAGCACCGGGGTAATCATGCCCTACCGGTATATAATAAGCATCATGGGGAATAATGGAGATGGAAATCCCTACAATTTCAGCCTCCATTGGAAACACGCTCGTCGTCTCCAGGTCGATAGAAAGAAGTCCTTTGTTCTTCACCTGAATAATAATTTTGTCCAGCTCTTTTTCACTAAAAACTAATTTATACTTTTTTTTATCCGTATCCGACTTCCATCCTCTCAATTTTCCGGATTCCACCCATTTCTCGTTCCCGAGTTCTATTTTGGACAAAAGAGCAGCAAATTCTAATTGTTTAAAAAGAGTGATAATTCGTTTTGAATCTAATTTCTTTGCTTTCATCTCCTCAATACCGACTGGAAGGTTTAGATTAGTATCGATGGTACAAAGTTTTTTGCTAAGCCGTGCTTGTTCTGTGTATTCCAGCAGTTTATTTTTTAATGACTTTTTTTTAATTTGTTCCAGATTTTTCAGAAGGTTTTCAATATCGCCAAAATTCTGAATTAATGTGGTGGCAGTTTTAGGGCCTATTCCCGGCACACCGGGGATGTTGTCTGAACTATCCCCCATTAAACCCATGACTTCTGTGACTCGTCCGGGTTCCACGCCAAATTTTTCTTTTACTTCCTTTTCGCCAAATGTTTTATTTTTCATAGTATCCAGCATTTTAATTTTGGGAGATATTAACTGCATCATATCTTTGTCCCCGCTAACAATCGTAACATCAAACCCTTTCTTTTCAGCTTTTTTGGAGATCGTACCGATAAGATCGTCCGCTTCAAAACCTTCCTGTTGCATGGACACAATATTAAAAACTTCAACAAGATTAATGATATAGGGAATCTGGGGTTTCAGATCATCAGGTGTTTCTTTTCGGTTGGCTTTATACTCTTTATACATTTCATGTCGGAACGTTTTACCTTTGGGGTCGAAGATTATAGCAATATATTCCGGTTGTTCCTCCCGTAGTATCTTCAGTAGCATGCTAGCGAACCCGTATATTGCGTTAGTAGGAAGTCCTTTTGAATTGGAGAGAAATTGTTTTATTCCGTAAAATGCCCTGAAGATATAGGAAGAACCGTCAATTAAATATAAACGGGGAGGGTTTTTCATGAAATGCAAACACAAATTTTGATTCTTTTCTAAGGCTCTTTTTCTATTTTTGTTAATATTCTTATTTTAGAATAAGCCCTTAACTAATTTATCTCGTCATCAAAACATCATCAAGAAGTCCTATTACGCATTCATCTAAAATTGCAAAAGTCGTTCTAAAACCCAACATGCTTCCTCCTACAGGATCGATAATGTCCTGATCTTTATATTCTTTGCTATAGGAAGAAAGCATCTTTACTTTCTCCTTTGCCTCCGGAAACTTTTCGATAACACTTTGGACTTGTTCTTTTTCCATGACCAGGACAATATCCGAATCTTTCAAGAGTTCTTCCGTAAGGGCAAGAGAAGAGTGGGACGATATGTCAATCCCCCGTTGTTCACAAACTTCAAGGACTTTACGAAGAGGTCTAATGCCATCTCTTGCATGAGTTCCTGCTGATTTTATTTCTATTTCATAAATTGCTCTTTCATCAAGCATCTTCTGCATCAAGGCTTCCGCCATCGCGCTCCTGCACTGATTTGCTCTACAAACAAAAAGTATTTTAATCATATAATAATCTTTCGCAGGGTTTTGGTGTCATTTTTTCCCCAAAGATATTAGCAAATAGTTAAACATTTGTCCACAGGTTAGGTTCTCAGCAAAGTTATTTAAGATTTTTTTTTGATTTTAACATCAGAATAACAAGAATAGCATAGATGCTTCCCGCCTGCACCAGGAGCAGAAAGCTATCTACTGTTTCTGCATGTTTTAATACCAGAGCACTGATTCCAAGAGTGGCCGACAGGAGAAAAATAAAAAGAACAGAATCAAAATTTGATAAACCAGTGGCAACGAGGCGATGATGGAAATGATCTCGTCCCACGTACTCGATCCACTCTGTCAGGTTTTTTACTTTGCCTGTCATAATTCTTTCTATTGTTATATAAATCATATCAAAAATCAGGACTCCCAGAATAAGAATAGGCATGGAATAGGCCTTTATTGGATCATCTAAAGCCCAGGCGGTCATTACGGGAAGGGATGCCAGAATAAAACCAAGAAAGGTGCTTCCTGTGTCGCCCAGAAAAATGGATGCCTTTTTCCGAGGATGAAAGTTAAAAGGCAGAAAACCAAGGCAGCAACCAACAACGGTAAATGATAGATATACCAAATAAGACTGGTCTGACTGCAAGGCCACCACTCCAATGAAAAACAAAGATATGCCTGCCAGGCCGGTAGCCAACCCGTCCATACCATCAAGGAAATTAAAGGCATTAATGATACCCACTACCCAGAACATCGTAATAAATGACTCAATCGCAAACGCCCACCAGGTATCCGGACCGAACGACAAGTGAACATCACAGATAATAAGGATTATTACTGCCAAAATCTGCGATAACAGTCTTTTTTTCGCGGACAAGCCATAAATATCTTCAAAGAGACCTGCTGCCACAATTACCGCGCTTCCAAGAAGAATCCCTTTTAATTGTATTGAAAAATGAAAATTTATAAGAATAACAGTGAAAAAGGCTAAATAAATGGCAACTCCGCCAAGCTTGGGTATTGGTTTACCATGCAATTTCCTTTTATCCGGAATATCATAAATACTATATTTTTTAGCAACTTCCTTCATGACCGGCACTATTAAATAAGACAGCAAAAAAGACGAGACCACAATGTAAAGCCAATGGATATTCTTAAACATGACAAATTCTTCAATCGGCTCACGTTTGTATGCTAAAAGAAAAATCAGAATTCCTATTGTTAACAAATTGACAAAATTCATTGTTTCCTTCTTAAACAGTCACCAATCTGTAAATTTCGACAGGATAGCAAGACCGCCATTACGATAATCGTCAGGCTAAACCTGTCTAAGCCTGATCTGTCCTGTTTCATGTCAAAGAAATAAAGCTGAACGCTTACCAGCTTTATTGTTTTTATATCAGGAATCATAATTTTTCACAACACGAACAATCTGCTGTCGCTCTAAACTTGTTAGAGAAGGATAAATAGGAATGGAATAAACGCTTTTCCATATTTTATCGGTAAAACGGCATAGATGAGAAGATTTGTAAATATGATGCAAAGGACGGAAAACAGGGAGTTCGGCTGTTACACCGTTTTTTTTCAATTTTTTTATTAGTTCTTTAACGCTTTTATCGGTTTTAAGAATATAGCGGTAGTGAATAGATTTACTTTCAGGATAAAGTTCTCTACTTTGTACTCTTTTCTCACTAAAAAAATTATCATAATATAATGCTATCTGTTTTCTTTTCTTTAAAAAAACGTTTAATTTAGCAAGCTGAGACAACCCTAAAGCTGCAGCTAGGTCCGTCATTTTGTAATTATATCTAACGCGATAGTTTTCGTATCTGTCATATTCCCTAATATCCCTTATATAATTTGCCAGTGATTTTGAACGGGTCGCTATCATCCCACCTTCTCCAGTAGCTATCACTTTTGTCGCGTAAAATGAAAACACTGAAATGTCTCCCCAGTACCCGACCGGTTTTCCGCGATACCGGGCTCCAAGGGCGAGTGCGCAGTCTTCAATAATTGGCAGCCCTAATTTTTTTATTTCAAGTATATCAGCCGGAAATCCAAACATGTGGGGAACAATGACAGCCTTTACTCGCCGGGTCATTTTTTTTTTCAGGTCTTCTGAAGAGATATTCAAAGTTTCAGGATCAATGTCTATGAATTTAGGAGTAGCACCGACATACTGTAAGGCATTCAATAAAGCCGTGCATGAATAGGAGGGGATAGCAACCGAGTCCTTTTTCCCTATTTTAAGGGCAAGCAGGGCAAGGTGTAAAGCGGCGCTTCCGGAACTTACTGCGGCAGTATATTTTACTTTACACTTTTGGGAAACGGCTTTTTCAAAATCCTCCACCTTTTTCCCCTGTTGAGTTAAAGGAATCAAATGTTTCCGCTTATGTCGCCATAAAAGATGTCAGTGTTAATATTCCTGATGTTTATTACTCCGATTTATTTGATTTTACAGGGCCAAAAAAATTCGACGAGGCCACAAAATACCGCACCAAATCAATGCTCGTTGTTCCTATGAAAAACCATGAAGATGATGTTATCGGGGTCCTCCAGCTTATTAATGCTCAGGACAAACAAACAGGTGAAGTTATACCTTTTTCCGCTGATTTTGAGAGTCTTATTAACTCGCTGGCGTCCCAGGCCGCTGTCGCCATTACCAATGTCAAGCTCATCCACGATATGGAGCACCTGTTTAGTTCTTTTGTTAAAGTTATGGCTACCGCGATCGATGAAAAATCTCCTGTTACAGCCGGTCATATAAAGCGAGTTGCTGACATGACTATGGTTATGGCTAAAACACTAAATGGCAAAAAGGATGGTCCTTTCGCAGATATTCATTTTGATGTGGACCAATTGCATGAGCTTAAAACAGCAGCCTGGATGCATGATATAGGGAAGGTTACAACACCTGTTCAAATTGTTGAAAAGGGGAAAAAACTTGAAACGCTTTTTGATCGTGTGCATTACTTGAACTTAAAATTTCTATATTTAGCGAAAGACATAGAGGCCGAGGGTTTTAAAAAGAAAGCAGAGTTGTTGGAAAAGGGCGCTTCTGAAGATGAAATCAGGCAACTGGAAAATGAGACAGAAAAAAAGACGAAAGAAATAATGGATGCGAGGGAATTTGTCATTAGCTGCAATGAACCGGGAGAATTCATGGATAATGATAAAATAGAAAGGCTGAAGCAAATTGCTAAAATGAATTACACTGAAAACGGACAACAGCTTCCTTTGATTAACGAAGACGAATTCTTAAATCTTTCCATTCGAAAGGGGAGCATTACAGAAGCAGAACGAAAGAAGATGCAGGATCATGCGGCAGTTACTTTGAAAATGCTTGAGCAGATACCATTTACAAAGAAACTTAAAAATATTCCTCCTTTTGCAGGAGCACACCATGAGTTTATCAATGGAAAAGGATACCCAAAAGGCCTTAAAGGAGATGAGATTCCATTTGAAGCAAAGATGCTAGCTGTGCTAGACATAACAGAAGCCCTAACTGCCTCTGACCGTCCTTACAAAAAAGCTATGCCATTAGCACAGGCTTATAAAATCTTAGGATTTATGGTAAAAGATGGAGAATTGGACGGAGAGATTGTGGACTTGCTGATCAAAGAAAAGGTCTACGAACGTTACTTGGAAGAATACGAGGCTCAAAGTTCAGAAAACAGTGAACAGAATCATCAGAATACTGACAATGATGTAAAAAAGGCTGCAAACTGACCCAAAACCCCCCTTGGAAATCTCAATAATTAAACCGGAGCAGATAATAAGCCGGGTTCTGTATCTCTAACGAGATGGTAATCATTTATCTGGGCCTGACGTTACCGACAGGCTCAAGCGGCCTAACCCGAAAGCATTGGACGGGCTATCCTCAAGCGCTTCCCTATTTGGCCTTGCTCCAGGTGGGGTTTACCAACCTTCCCTGTTACCAGAGAAAGCAGTGAGCTCTTACCTCGCTTTTTCACCCTTACCCTGTGCCACATGGTACCGGGCGGTATATTTTCTGTTGCACTTTCCATAGGGTCGCCCCTCCTCCGCGTTACGGAGCACCCTGCCCTCTGGAGCCCGGACTTTCCTCCATTCTCACAAATGGAGAACAGCGATTACCTAACCTACTCCGGTCATTTGTTCTGAAAATAAAAAACGACTGCAATAAGGGCACGTAATAATTGAATCGTTTTGTCTTATCTCAATAGATAATTGTGGTCTGAGACTACGATGACAGCCGCTGCATGTATCATTTTGAATAGTAACAACTGCCTTTCCATTTCTGGCATCCATGACCTTTTTGTAATATTTAAACCATTTGCTTTCAATCTTTGCTGCCAGTTCGTTTTTATAGTTTAATTCTTTTTCCAAACCTTTGTTGAGGTCTTCCAATTCATCTTCTTTTCTTTTTTTAATCTCAAGATATTTTTTTTCTTCCTCTTCCTTTTCTTTTAATTTCTGGTCATATTCCTTCTGGCATTCTTCAATATTCTCCATCAACTTAATTTCTGCTTCTTCAAGAGAGTCAATCTTGCTTTTTAAATTTTCAATTTCCTGAAGAACGGCGGAATATTCTTTATTGGTTTTCACGTTCGGAAGCTTTATTTTGGTATTATTCAACAGATCAGTTGTGGATTGGGTTTCCAGTTCTTTAGAGCGACGTTCTTTTTTGGTTTGCTCGATTTTTTCGTTAAGCTGATTAATTTCCAAATTGATTTTCTCAAAAATCTGTCGTTCCCGCTCGATTTCTTCGGGAATCTTTTCTTTTTGTTGATTGAATTTTATTATTTCCTTATCAATTTTCTGAAGGCTAATTAACAATTCCAGTTGTTTATCTTTTATTGTAGGATTCATTCACCATCTCTGTTTTCTTTTTTATCAAATTTATTTCCTCATTGGTCTCGTTAACTAACCTTTGCATAATGTTTTATTCTATGTTTAGTCTATTTTAAATGCAAACAAATTCTTCCATATGAGCAGAACCGTTTTTTTATATCCTCTTCACTAAAAAATAGCTCCCGGATCGATAAGCCTGTTTAATTCTTCTGAAAGACGCCTTATAAAGCTTTTCATGTCGGAATTAATTTTTTTTATATCTTTCCTTTCCAGGTAAAATACATTGGTGGCATAATTGTTTCTGCAATGAACAATGGCTCTAGAAATAGGCATATTCAATGAAGCAAATGTTTTGGTAGTTTGCATAAAAACCCCTAATATATCAGGTGTTACAATTTTAACAGCCCTGCCTATAACTCTTACTTTGGGTGTAATTTTTTTATACATTTTCTTGGTATTTGCCTCAACAAGAATCCTGTTTTTGTAAAGATTGGTTACAGAATTCCCCTTAACAAAAACATTGTCTATCTCTTTCTTAACGCATCTCTGAACATAGTAAAAATTTGTATAATCAACGGGTTTGCCGTTTTCATCAACCATTTTGAAAATATCCAAAGCAACGCCATTCCAGGTGTTAACCTGAGCGTCAATAACACTAATTTTGTTAAACGCGATTATACAGGCAATGCGATAAAGAATCTCCTCTTGATCTTGCAGGCAAAGGATTAAGTCTGTTGGTTTATTCTCAACATAATAAAGTTCAACTGCAAAATGATTTTCAGATTGTTTATAAGCATTGTATGTATCTAATTGAGTTTGAAGGTCAGGTGGAAGGTCAATCAAATTGATGAACTCTGCTTTTAACGATTCACCAACGGTCTCCTTTTTCTCATAATAAAGTGCTTTTTGATAAATATGCTTTAATCTTGTTATCTGCCCGGACGTCATTTTCATCTTAGTTCCATGCCGATCAGCAAAGGTTAACAAGATCAACATTCTTAGCTTTTCCATATCTCCATCGATCAACTTCCATATCATTTCGTATGTTTCATTATCATTAGGGTCAAGATCGAGCAAGTCTTTCATTGCAAGATGTTTCCCGACAAGAAAGCTTACAGAATCAACACTTCTTTGATCCATAATACCCAATTCCTTGAGAATAGCAGGAGTCATAGCCTCGCCAACTTCATCTTCATTTTGGTTTCCGGTCTTGTAACCCTTTCCAATGTCATGCAACAGAGTTGCTAATTTCAAAATTATATTATTTTTAAGGTTTTGATAGAGTTGGATAAGAAATGGATCGCCTTGATTCAATTCAAGCATATTAATAGCGTCTAAAGCTGCCATAATATGAATATCAACAGGAAAGCGGTGCACGTAAATATCCTGTGGCAATCCGCAAAGAGCTGAGAACTTGGGAATAATAAAATTACCTATTAAGCCGTATTCATTCATATCGCGAAGGGCTTTTGCAAAATATTTCCCCTTTAAAATGTACTGAAATGTTTTAATCATTTTGTCTTTAGTTTCACTTTGCATAAAAATGGGGACTAAATTATCTTTAGTTTCTTCTATAGAAAGAATAATCGGATACGACATATTGAAGCCCTCTTCCGCGACAAACTTCATTATGTCAAATATTTTCTCAGGGGAATCAGAAAATATTTTTTCCTTGCCGGGAAGGAAGACAATAGTATCTTTATCGTTTGTACCAAAATAATCGTTCAACTTTTTGGCAACCGTTTCATCCCGCCAGATGCAATCCCATAAAAGATTTCTTCCGTCCCGTTTTAAAGGAAGAGCCGCGTTATAGAAATATTCTTTGTAAAAATCATTAACTTCAAAACCGAAGGTTTTGGCTATCCTTTCCCGGTTTTCAAAGGACAATTTATCCTTGTTGCCGGATGGCATCATAAGATGGAGCAGTAATCGGATTTTGATTAAAAAATTTAACGCAACAAGGTCCTTTTTATAAACCTGCTCGCTTATTTGTTTTTCAGAGAACAGCCTGTACATAATTTCCGTCATGGAAGATTCTTTAAAGCCAAACTTTATTTTTGTCAAAAATAAAGCCCAGTAATAACGGCGAATATCATTTTTAACATCCGGTTCCTGCTGAAAAACTGTGTTTTCAACGGAATAACATTCCGTATAAGTAATGTTGTCTTCAATAAAAAATTGCTTGTTCGTTTCTAACATAGAGAATATCTTTTTCTGAAAGAGATTAAATGTCTCCTGCCTCCCCGAAACAAAACGTCCTTCGAGCAAAGACCGGAAATTAATAATATCCTCTTTTGTGCAGGGCATCGCCATATCGCTTAAATGCAAATATCCGAAACTGCTTGCCGTTGGAAAAATATTCTGGTGGATAAAGAGGTATTCGAAATTACGAATTATTTCTTTAACCTTTTTTTCTGTTCGTGAATTATGATTAGAAATAACAACAAGGTCAATATCCGATAATGGGAACATTTCTCTCCGCCCGTATCCGCCGCGGGCAACAATAGCAAATGGAACGTTCTCTGGTTTTAGTGAAGTTTTATTTGTCAGATTAAATTGCAGAGAAGCACATTCCAGGCTAAACCTTATCACCGCATCAATCAGGGCTGATCTTCGAAATAATATTTCAAATGGATAATCACTTTTCGTTATGTTTTTATAAAGGTTTGCTGATTGAGCTTCAACTAACGGGAGGATTTTATTTTTGTAGTAAAGATTAAAGTCGGGTTTAATAATTTTGTGTGCTTGATCAGATGAAAAGTCGTCCTGGAAAAGACTCTGTAGTTTTTTGTACAGATTATCTTTGTACTGCTGATTTTTTTCCTTATAATTGGAAATGATTTTGCCGAGCATTTATTTGTTCCATAATGGTGAGATCTCTCTTATTTTTTTTACGATGGGCGGTAATATCTCAGCAACATAATTTACATCTTCTTCCGTATTCATTTTCCCAAAGCTGAAACGTAAGGAACCGTGCACTTTTTCGTGGGGAACCCCCATTGCGGTCAATACATGGGAAGGTTCCAGGGTACCGGAACTGCATGCTGATCCGGTAGAGATAGCTACTCCTTGAAGATCAAGGTTAATCATAATGGATTCTCCTTCTACGCATTCGATACCGATATTTAAAGTTGTAGGCAACCGTTTTGTTGGATGTCCATTAAGGGTGGTTTGGGGGATCGAGCCTGCCAGTTTTTGATGCAAGCTATCCCGTAACCCTGCCAAATATTTTGATCCTGATTTCATATCTTTTTTTACTATTTCGCACGCCTTACCAAAGCCGACTATCCCCGGTACATTTTCAGTGCCGGCCCTCCTGTTTCTCTCATGGTGACCACCGCTAATTATTGGAAACAGTTTTGACGTCCCGTTTTTAATATATAGCGCTCCTATACCTTTCGGCCCGCTACATTTGTGGCCGGAAATAGACAAAAGTCAACATTTAAATCATTTACACTCAAAGGAATTTTTCCAAAACTCTGGACCGCGTCCGTATGAAAAAAAATGTTTCTCTCTTTAGCAATTGTTCCTATTTCTGCTACCGGCTGAATCGTTCCTACTTCATTATTGGAATGCTGAATAGAAATCAGGACTGTGTTTTCTTTAATAGCTTCTTTTATTTCTTCCGGATTAACCATCCCGTACTGGTCTACCTTAATATAAGTTACCTCAAAACCGATTTTCTCGAGAACGCGGCAAGTATTCAAAACCGCCGGATGTTCAACCTGGGAGGTTACTATATGTTTTTTACCGTTTAAATTAGAGAGAGCCACCCCCTTGATAGCGATATTGTCCGATTCGCTACCTCCACTGCAAAATATAATTTCGGATGGGGAAGCATTGAGTATTTCCGCAATCTTTTCACGGGCTTCATCCATAACCACTTTTAGAGGTCTTCCAAAATGATGGGCGCTGGACGGGTTTCCGAAATAGTCCTTTAAATAAGGACACATGGCTTCAAAGACTTCCGGGTGTACTGGTGTCGTAGCGTTATTGTCTAAATAAACTTTTCTCAAATCCAAATCCTTACAACAATCTAAAAGCTTACGGTTAATTGCTGAACATTTGTAAACTATTTAGCAATTTTCAACGATTTTGTTTTTTTTATGATTTTTTTATGATTGCTCTTTAATTTTTTAAGTTCCTTAAGTTCTTTTTCAATCTTAGGAATTTTTTCAAGCAAACATTTAATTGCTTGTGCGACCGGATCCGGCGACCTTTTTAAATCATCATCCATACTTTTAAGCGGGTCACTATCTCCCCGATAAATTATTCTTCCGGGCACTCCGATAACAGTAGAGTTTTTAGCGACATCCTCCAGGACGACCGAGCCCGCGCCTATTTTACAATTAGCCCCCACATAAACAGGTCCCAAAATTTTAGCTCCTGCGCCAACAACTACATTATGATCCAGGGTAGGGTGACGCTTTTCTTTTTTCAGGCTGAGTCCGCCTAAAGTAGCTCCCTGGTAAATCGTGCAATTATCGCCGATTTCTGATGTCTCTCCTATAACAACTCCCATGCCATGATCAATAAAGAACCCTTTTCCAATCTTCGCACCCGGGTGAATCTCGATGCCGGTAATCAAGCGAGTAATATGGGATGTAATTCTGCCGATCAGAAATAAGCGATTAAGCCAGAACCAGTGCGCTATCCTGTGCATGACTATCGCATGAAAACCGGGATAACAAAAAATCACTTCAAGAAAATTTCGAGAAGCCGGGTCCCTTGCCAGAGCTACCTGAATATCATTTTTAATCTCTTCAATCACCATAAACCAATAATATAGCAAACCCGACTAAAAACGTCAAGTATTGCCATGTTACACTTCATTATTTATCAGAATAGAAAATATTTTGTGCCACCCTTAGACACAAAACCAACCATGGGGTATTTTAAAGCAGGAGGTTTTTTACGGTTTCTTCGTCCAGCGAACAGGTTTCTTGCAATGGAAGCTGGTCGTCGGGGTATTTGCAAACTTCAACAAGTATTTTAGTTAACTTCGGTGCTTTGCTGTAATGGGCGGTAATTGCGGAAATCGTTTCCATTG
>Ga0187827_10000407_pt1 | contig 69108 bp, 40 predicted proteins | sample ETNtaG_39_FD_167969 | JGI IMG/M metagenome (GOLD analysis project Ga0187827, IMG submission 167969) | Marine microbial and viral communities from oxygen minimum zone, Eastern Pacific Ocean - ETNP2014_SV_150_PacBio MetaG (Illumina Assembly) | ecosystem: Environmental > Aquatic > Marine > Hypoxic... | reverse complement strand
CCACCCTCGACGAGCTGCTCGAGAAGGACGATGCTCGTCTCATTATCATGGCCACACCGCATGACACCCACGAGCCGCTTGCGGTGAAAGCGCTCCGGGCCGGAAGGCACGTGGTGGTCGATAAAGCCATGTGCCTTACGGTGGCCGAAGCGGACAACATGATCCATGCGGCGGAATCGAATAACGTCATGCTCAGTGTCTTTCATAATCGACGTTGGGACGGCGACTATCTGACCCTCCGCAGTTTCATCGATTCCGGTGCCCTGGGGGATGTCTTTCTCATCGAAGAATGTGTGATGGGGTACGGCCAGCCGGGAAGCTGGCGCGGTGAAAAACAATCAGGTGGTGGCCCGCTCTATGACTGGGGCGCGCATTTCGTGGACCACGCCGTGCAGATTGGTGGAACGCCCAAGTGGGTATTTTGCGACACGCAGCGCCACAAGTGGACGACGGATGTCGAGACCTACGTCAAGTGCCAGATCAAGTTCGAGAGCGGCCTGCTCTACACGGTGGAGGTTGGTTACATCGCCAAACTCTCAAAGCCGAAACTTTTCGCGCTGGGCAGTGAAGGCGCATTCCGCAAAGAGGGCGTCGATCCTCAGGAACGTTTCATGATTCAGAAACGAATCCGTGAAGCGGTCGAAGACCCTGACAACCGCGCGACCGTCAAAACCACGCTGAACGGAATCCAGACCGAGATTCGTCCGGAGACCATCAGAGGCGATTGGACCTCCTACTACCGCAACATCGCCGAGCACCTGAGCCAGGGCGTCGAGCTTGCGGTCAAGCCGGAAGGCGTCAGGACGGCCATCCACGTGACCGAATCCGCCATGAAATCCGCGGCCGAGGGGCAAGTGGTGAACTTGTGAGAGGTTAAGAGGATCTGCGCTCGGTCAGAAAAAGTACAGATCGATGATTACGCTCACTCCTCCTCCACCAAATCCCTTACCACATCCGCGGTATTCTCCTTTTCCTCAAACAGGAAAATCTGCCGCTCCGCACCGGTCGGTTTTTCTGTCATGGCGGTCACGTGATCGAGGTAATCGGTGCACTTGAGTTCTGCCGCGGTCTCGCGCAGGTGGCCAACAAGCTGACGGACGAGTTCGCGGGCCGGAAGCGGTTTCTGGGTGTAAGGGTCGACCAGATTGGCGGCCATTCCGTATCGGCAGGCGCGCCACTTGTTCTGACGAACCATCATGGGGTGGCAGTCGTGCTGGTAGGTGCCGCTGTCGATTTCTTTCGAGAGAGCTGCGACCAGGCATTGGATGAGAGCGACCAATCCAAGCGTGTCTTCGAGATTGGCGGGGATGTCACAGATGCGGACCTCGACCGTTCCGAATCCGTAATGGGGGCGCACATCCCACCAGATTTCTCGAATGCTGGAGATGAAGCCGGTATCTACAAGGTGATTCACGAGCCAGACAAATTCACTCCAATTCCGCATCAACGGCGGCAGGCCTGCCGTCGGCAGCGATTCCATGATCTTACTGCGCTGAGAATGAAGCCCGGTCAGACGTCCGTTCCAGAATGGCGAATTTGATGAGAGCGCGAGCAGCGTGGGCAGGTGGCGCAGGATGCGGTCGCAGATCATGACCGCCTTGTCGCCCGAATTGACGGCCACGTGGACATGCAACCCAAACGTCACCAGGCGGCGTGCGGTGTCCTGCAGGAGCTTTACGAGGCCGTGATAGCGTTCGTTTTCGGTGATCTCCTGATCGTGCCAACTGGAGAAAGGATGCGTGCCGCTCCAGAAAAGTCGGGTGTTGTGCCTGGCCGCGACTTTGGAAAGTTGATCCAGTTTGTATCTGAGATCCTGCTCAACTTCCGAAACGGTGTGACAGACCTTTGTGATGACCTCGACGTAACACTGCATCAACTCGGGCTTGACGAAATCTCTCATCTCGGCCGGTAAGTCCTGGAGTATCGCTGGGCAGGCACTCTTCAGGGCCATCGAGTCTGCATCGATGAGCTGCAGCTCGACTTCCACCCCGATACTGTGCGTATCATTCGGCGCGAACTGGTATGGCTTCATGGGTCTCCCCTGTTCCGTTTAGTCTGGCGCAGTATCAGGACGAGCGAGAAGTATCACGGCCCTCGCCATGATCTTTGCGCCGATAAGGAGCGCGTTTTCATCGATATCGAAAGTGGGCGAATGCAGCACTGTTTCCGGACCGGTCGGTGGCGCGACTCCGATGCGCATCAATGCGCCCGGCACGTGATCGAGATAACCGGCAAAGTCTTCCCCGCCCATGCTTGGCAGATCGATCTGGTTGACCGCGGCTTTGCCGACGACCTCTTTTGCAGCGAGAGCGAAGACGTCGGTCACCTCACTATCGTTGATGACGGCATCCGGGCCTCCCAGAAAACGCACTTCAATGTCGGTGCCGCTGGCCTCCGAAAGCCCGTGCGCGATGTGGCGGATCTTTTCTCTTACCTTATCAGTGGCATTGCGGCTGAGAGTCCGGATGGTGCCACCGAGCTCGACCTTGTCGGGGATCACGTTGGATGCATCCCCTCCGCGGATCGTGCCGAATGAGACCACGGCCGGCATCCGCGAATCGATCGTGCGTGGGATGAACTGATACACGCTCTGAACGAACTGCGTTGACACCGCGATGGGATCGGTCGTGTGGTGTGGCCGGGCCGCGTGGCCGCCCTGACCGAAGATCGTTACCGCAAGCTCATCGCAGCATGCCGTCAGCGGGCCCGAGCAGATGGCCACGTGCCCGACGCAAAGCTGCGGATCGACGTGATAGGCGATGATGTTCTTCACGCCCTCCAGGGCGCCCGCGTCGATCATTTCAAAAGCACCTTTCGCGGTTTCTTCGGAAGGCTGAAAAAGACCCGTCCAGGCGGCCGGCCATGGCAGTTCATCTTTAACGTGCTGTAAACCGAGAGCCGCGCCAAAGGCCATCGTCGCGTGTGCATCATGCCCGCAGCCATGCATGCAGCCGGCACGGCTCGAACGGTATTCCGTGTCCTTCTCATCCTGCAATCGCAGGGAGTCAATATCTGCACGAAAGCCGATACGTGGCTCCCCTGATTCATCGGACTGCACCAGGACACCGCGGTCATCCAGAACCAGGCGTTGCGGCGCGCCTTGCCGGGCGAGCTCGTGTGCGATGAAGCGTGCTGTTTCCTGTTCCTCGCCGCTGGGCTCGGGATGCTTGTGAATGTGACGTCTGAATTGGATCAGTTCGTCACATTTTGCATCCAGATAGCTGTCCAGATCCTCTCGCCAATCGGGCATGTTTGATTGTTCGGATGGATTGCGGAAACTGAAAAAACAATGTCACAGACTTAGTAACTCGTCAAGGACGAGCGTATTGGTGGCGTAATCCTGAGCCCGGCTGGGGCTTGGCGGCATTTGACGACCGGCCCAGAGCTCAGAGGGGGCCTTGTGCCACGGACCAGAATCGTTGTTATTATAGTGGCCAACAGGTTACCGGTCTTTGGAAGGGATAGAGCATGTCAGTGACAATCACATTGGATGATGATCTTGCAGACCAGTTAGTGCGTAAAGCACAAGACAGGAACGTCTCTCTCGAGGAGTGGGCAATCCATATCCTGAGGAATTGGCCTGATGACGGAGGCAACCGCGGGTCTTGGCCTGAGCTGAATGCACGCCGTTCTGAGTTGATTCAGAAACGGCGAAGCGGTGGCCTCACAGAGTCAGAAGGGACGGAACTGGAGCAGCTTCAAGCAACTGCTGACAGATGGTTGGAACCAATTGACCTGAAACGATTGGAAGCACTGAAACCTTACGAAGAAGTCGCTGAACGACTTGCCCAACAATTAGATGACTGACGCCCTCCGGGAAGCCTGTAATCGCATCTTTGAATACCCGCCCTCTCCGCCACCAAGGCGGCACGGACCGAAGGGCTATGCCGAATGCGATTCCTACAAGCCTTGGTTGCGAGACGAATTCGCTTTTCGCTGCGCTTATTGTCTGTGGCGAGAGAATTGGGAGGCCGATGGGCATCACAGTTTTGGGGTAGAGCACATAGTTCCACGGTCGGCTTCGGCAGAACTGGAACTGGAATACGCTAATCTGCTTTACGCCTGCAATACCTGTAATTCGTCACGCCGAGATGTGTCACTTCCTGTTGACCTGGCGAAAAGCAACCTGGTCCAACATCTGGAACTGCTCGAAGACGGACAGGTACTCGCACGATCTGAAGCGGGCGAGGACATTGTTGACATATGTCGATTGAATCGGCCCATACTGGTCCTGGCAAGACGCCGCATTCTAAATCTGGTACGCGTTCTGCAGACCTCAACGCACCCAGACGCAGTTCGCGCCATTAAGGAACTTCTGGCATTTCCACCTGACTTGCCAAATCTAAAAGCCTTGCGGCCACCCAAAGGAAATTCCAGGCCAGAAGGAATTTCACAGTCCTACTTTGAATTGCGTCAAACAGATGCCCTACCAGAATTCTAATCGATACGGTTCCGCCCTTGACAGTCCGGATCGAAACTAATGGAAAGGCGATTCTTTCTGAAACGAATGACATGAGGCTGGCTTCGGATATGCCCCCGGACGAGAGGTCCTCGGCACGGCACTCAGGATGGCTTTGCCATTGAGAGCTGTACCGTTCGATGAATGGAGGTCCGCCAGCCTGCGCTGAATTCCTTTCCCGACGATTTCAACATGGATTTTCAACTACTCACCACAGGAGCATCTCATGCAACTTACACTTTCCGGCAGGATCGTTGAGACCGCCACGGGGAGCGCCGTTTCAATCACCGAGTTCGCCAGGATGGCCGCGGAAAACGGCTATGAAGCTGTCGACCTTCGTTACTCGCAACTCGAGCCTGACTACACGCAGGAGCAACTTGATGAAACCGAAGAAGCTCTCAACGGCGCGGGCATCAAAGTGGCATTGATGAATGCCGGCGGGATGGCGGATGAAGACTCACTCGCCGCGCTGGCGAATGTAGCGGATGCGGCAGAACGATTGAACTGCGACATCATTCGTATCGCCGGCTCAATCGAGATGATGCAGAAAGCGTCCGACCTGGTAGCCGGCCGCGGGATGCGGGTGTGTTCGCAAATCCATACTGGCGGTGAGTACGAGACGATCGCTTCAACGAAGGAGACACTCCAGGCCATTGGCCGCGAAAACTTCGGCGTCATTGCCGAACCTGCCAATCTTCTGCTTGCCGGACAGCCCAGCACTGGCGATGCCTTTACCGAAATCATCGATTCGGTATTTGGCGTGAACATACAGAGCATCATTCTAGTCGGCGCGGACGAGGGCAGTGCCCTGAAGCTCAGGGATGGTACCGAAGTGCATTACGCTCGAGTTCCGCTGGGCGAGAATACGCAGATGGATACTCATGGCTTCTTCGCCGGCCTGAAGGAGCTGAATTTCAGTGGCTTCGTCAATGTGCTCGAGCCGTTCGATGCTGATGAGAACACGGCCCAGGTTGCCGGGCATGCTGCTGAAGTATTGAGAAGACATATTGCCTGAGGTAGCCTGCTAATCTCGTCTTAATTTCAACTGCATTCCTTCATGAGCAACAAACAGAAAAGTGCTTTCCTTTTTGCCGCGGCGGTAGTGGTGGTGTCCGTTCTGGTCATTAGTTTTCTCTACTTCCGTCATAAGGGCACTTCCGGGATTCCGTCAGGCAAACTTGACGAAGTTCTGGCCGCGCACAATCGCGGCGTGGCCCTCATGGACCAGTTCCAGTACTCGGATGCAGTGAAGGCATTCGAGAAGGTGGCTGCGCTGGCGCCCGATTGGCCGACGGGCCGCCTCAACCTGGGCATCGCTCTGCTCAATAACCAAAAGGACAACGAACGAACCATCAAGGAACTCCAGGCGTTATGGCTGCGCGATCCGAAGAATCCAAGACCCGCTTACTGCCTGGCGATGTTGTTTATCCATCTGGCAAAAGACGAGCGCGCTGTCGAAATGCTGGAGAAAGTGCGCCATCTTGATCCTGATGACATAGACACACTTTTCTGGCTCGGACAGATTCACTTTCGGCAGATGCGTTTTGGCAAAGCAAAGCCGCTTTACGAAGCCGTCCTCGCAAAGAACTCCTATTACATTGCGGCCTATATGAATCTCGCTGTCTGCCTGCGAATGGAGAAATCGAAAGATGCTGCCGAAAAGATGCTCAGGGCCTTCGAGAAGATCAAAGATGCCGGACTGGGCACTGAAGTAATGAGGAAGATCGAGTATCCCAGCATGGGCAAGTATGCGGATATCTTGAGATTCGGGTATGAGCGAACCGATCAGACGGCCGGGTCGGGGGCCGTTCCCCGATTCACCGATGCGACGGAAGAGAGCGGCATCGATTTCGTGCATAGCGGAGATGGAACGCCGCTGGATGACGAGCCAGGAACGTCTGCCGCACGACATTTTGGCGGCGGAGGCGCCTGCGCGGATTTTGATGGGGATGGGGACCTGGACATCTTTCTGACGAACGTTTCGCCTCCGGGTGACGGCAACCGGCTCTACTTCAATGACGGTCAGGGAAAGTTTTCAGATGCGACGGCCGATTCTGGCCTGGCCGGCGGCGCAGCCGGCATCGGGGCGGCGGCAGGCGATTACGACAACGATGGCCGGATGGACCTTTACGTCACTAACGACGGACCGAACCAGCTCTTCAGGAACCTGGGCGAGGGTAAGTTCAAAGACGTGACGGACGAATCCGGCACGGCCGCGGGAACGTCGCTCAGCATCGGAGCGGTATTCGTCGATATCGACAGCGAAGGAGACCTCGATCTTCTCGTCGCCCAGTTCAACAAGAGCCCGGCAGAAGAACATCCTCCGTTTCAATGGCTCATTAACCGCCGGGACGGCACCTTTGCAGCGGACGATGGCCGTCTCACCATTCAGGGCTTGCCTGCAAAGGGCATCAGTGCAGCCTTCGGTGACCTGGACAACGACTTCGACCAGGACGCTCTTCTGTTCACCAGGGCCGGGGCCCCGCAGTTGTTGCGCAACGAGCGGCTGGAGGGAATGAGCCAGATCACGGAGAGTCCGTGGACCGATTTCCAACGTCCGATGTGGGGCGCTGCCCTGGCGGACGTGGACGGCAACGAAACGATGGACGCGGTGCTGTTCGCCGGGCGGGACGCTCCAGTTCTCCTGTTGAAAAACGATCCGCCGGGCCGTTTCCAGGCGGGCTTTCAAAAGCTGGATGCCCGTGCGACCAACGGCGCTTTCTTTGATGCGGAGAACGACGGCGATGAAGATTTGTTTCTCACCGATGCGCTCCGATCCGGAAAGCGTTCGCCGGCTCTGTATGTAAACAATGGGAATGGGCGCTGGACCGATGTTACCGCCAGATCCGGCCTGGCGAATCTCGCCCAGGCCGAACGCCGCGGCGCGCTCTACGCCGATTTCGATCAGGATGGCGACACGGACGTTCTCCTCATCAACAGCGGCAGCCGCGTGACTTACCTGCGGAACGAGACACCCGCGGAGAACCAATCTGTAACACTGAATTTGATCGGCACCAGGGCTCAGGAGAAAACGCGGTCAGCCACTCTCCCAGTCGGCACAAAAGTCTTTGCCCAGGCCGGGGCACACCACCAGAAGAAAGAGCTGATGCCGGCCACCGGTTTTCTTTCCCAGCACTCACCGAGGCCCACATTCGGGCTGGGCCGGCGCACCCGACTCGACTACGTCCGGCTCATCTGGCCGGACGGCGTGCTTCAATCAGAGATGGAGGTGGCGGCCGGGCAGACCTTCGCAATCAAGGAGACCTATCGCAAGACCAGCTCGTGCCCATTGCTCTTTGCGTGGAACGGAGAACGATTCGAATTCATCACTGACCTTCTGGGCGGCGGCGGTCTGGGCTTTTTTCTCTCGCCCGGCAATTATGCTCCGCCGCAGCCGATAGAACGGGTCCGCATAGGCCCTTCGAAGCTTCGGCCAAAAGACGGGTTTTACGAGCTTAGGATTAATGAGCCTCTTGAGGAGGCAGTTTACGTCGACCAACTAAACCTGATCGTCCTCGACCATCCGGCAGGCTGCACCTTCTATCCTGACGAGCGCTTTGAGACTGGTTCGCCAGCCCGCGTGGACCGATTCTTCTGCGTCCGAAAGCCCATCCTGCCCGTTCGCGCCCGGACAGATAAGACGGGCGACGTCCTTGACCGAATTCTGACCATCGACCGCCGAACCGTGGACGATTTCGTATTGGACCATCGCTTCCTCGGCTTCTGTGAGCCTCACTCACTTGAGTTGGACTTCGGCGATCAGATCCAATCGCTGGCCCTCGATCGGCCACTCATTCTGTACCTTTATGGTTGGGTGGAGTATCCTTACTCACAGACCAACTACGCGGCTTTACAGGCTGGCCTGCGCCTCCAGCCGCCGAGCCTGCAGATTCCTGGTACAGATGGCGGCTGGAGGACCGTTCTTCCCGAAGTCGGTTACCCCGCCGGCATGCCGAAGATGATGACGCTCGACGTATCGAAGTGGGCCCGCGAAAGCAAGGGCCGCTTCCGACTTGTCACCAATATGGAGGTCTATTGGGATTCGGCCTTCATCGCGCGGGACGAGCCGGTCCAGAAACGAATGCTCACGCTCGCGGCCGCACGGGCTGACCTGCGCCCCTCCGGCTTCCCTCGCGAGTATTCTCCCGACGGTCGGCTACCCCTTCTTTTCGATTATGGCCTGATGGATCCGAACCCCGGCTTCAAACTGATGGCCGGCAGTTACACCCGTTTTGGTGATGTTCGCGATCTGCTGGCCCAGGCCGATGACCAGTTCGCAGTCTTCGGCCGCGGAGACGAAATAGCACTCTCTTTTGACGCGGCCGATCTGCCGCCGCTCGCGCCCGGCTGGTCACGCACATTTATTCTCCATGCCGATGGGTACTGCAAAGATATGGACCTCTACACCGCCGAAGGCCAGGCCGTCGAGCCGATGCCTTTCCACAGTATGACCAACTACCCCTACCCGGATTCGGAGCGGTATCCGGACGATGCTTCCCATCGCCACTATCAGAAAAAATACAATACGAGAAGCGTCAGGCGATAGGCGCCGAGCAGTTCGGAAACAGTAGTCCTACGGCAGTCTTCGGCCGCAACCGAGGATGAAGTCCAGGGCTCTTAATCTTTATCGTAATCGTTCACTTAATCTCCATGCTGCCAGAGGATTAAGTGAACGATTACGATAAAGATTAAGAGGCGTACACGCACATCGCGCAGAAGTTCCGAAGTAAATCTATTGATTCTTAGGATTCTGAAATGCGACCCGCAGGAGCTCCTGAACGGATCCGGGCATCATGCCGCTGCGGGCGAGGACCAATTCGACACGGTTGGGATTCGCGGACAGCAATGTTACTGCAGCAGATCTTCCCCAGCGGCGATAGAGATCGGGAGGTGTCGCTGAAACGAATTTCCCCTGGCGGTTGAGAAAGACTGCATCGGGCTCCACGTCCCCTGGCTCATGGCCGCCGCAAGCCAGGTACAGGTCAGGCCAACCGTCCTGGTTAAGATCTTCCACGAGGATGTCTGTCACTCCGAAAGGCTGGCTCAGGCCGAACTTTTCATCCGCTTCCTTGAAGCTGCCTGCATCGTTGACGTAGAGCCTGAGACGGTATGGAGAGAGTTCGCTCTCACAGAACCGGGCATGGAGGCTGACCCCTGCCGGCGCCTGTGGGGCAACGAGCAGGTCGGGGTCACCGTCGCGGTCAAAATCCAACCAGGCAGCACGGTAGCCGGCAACGGAGAGGTCGAGCCCGGCATCGGCAGTGACATCTTTGAATGCCCCTTTTCCCATGTTTTGAAAGAGGCGGGATGCCCCCTTCCACACGAGGACAAATAAATCCGGGAGACCGTCGCCGTTGAAATCCGCTGAGCCCGTGTCGGTCAGGGCTGCCTGTGATGGAAGACCAAAATCCTGTTTGGAGGGTTCGAAGTGGCCGGCGGTTTGAATCCAGAGACGGAGAGGGAGAGGCCCGCCCCCTGCTTCGATCAGATCGAGATCGCTGTCGGCATCGACATCAACAAACAGGGCTCGGAAAGTGCGTCGGGAACCGGAGAGCCCGGCACTCTCGGTGATGTCGATGAGAGTACCACGGTCGTTTCGGAGCAGGTGAGCTTCGCCGCCTTGAAACGGATCTGGAAGGGCCAGCAGGTCGGGGTCCCCATCTCCTTCAATATCCACCCTGACGATATCTTGACAGGGAACGGCGGGGTTCAACCGGGGCATCTCTTCAAACGTTCCACCCGCCTGTCGCAGGAGAACCAGCCCTTCCGAAGAGGCAATGGCGAGGTCGTCAGAACCATCTCCGTCAAAGTCGGCCGGCGTCGCCTTCCCGACAGGAAGACCTTTGAGCACATTCACGGTAGCGGCCATCGTCTGGTCGGCCTCTGGTATCGAGAGACGCAGCGAGGGCGGAATATCAGAAGAGTAGCCCTCAAGTGAGTTGGTGGCGCAGAACAAACCCCAGAGAGCAGGGAAGAGCTCCGGCCGCCGGGCATTGGGGGTCAGGGTCGCCAGGGTATCCCCTTCGGACGGAACCCCTGTGGTGGGAGCGAGACTCTGATCGAGAGGACGTCGGAAGAATGGAATGGCTTTCTCCGGCTCGCCCCGCGCCATCCGGATGACGCCGGTGAGATGGTCCGCTTCAGGGCATTTGGCAGAGAATCGCCTGACGACATGAAACTTCTCCAGCGCATCGTCCAGTCTCCCCCGCAGCAGAGCAATTCGGCCAAGCTGCATGAACGGCCCTGTATCTTCCGAATTATGATCGAGGTAGATCTGTACCTCTTTCTCGGCCTGGTCAAGATCGAGCGAGAACCCTGGCTCCCTCCTCGATAACCACGTGGAAAGCTGGAGGTGAGCACGGGGCGCTTTTGAGCCGAGAGCCGAAATGTACCGCCGGAGCGCTGCCAGGGCCCCGTCCGCGTCGCCGGTCTCGCACAGGGCATAGGCCAGGTTGTTCAGGCATGTCTCGTGGTCTGGCCGGTACTCCAGGGCCTCTGTGTAGCCCTTGACTGCCGAAGCATAGTCTTCTTGCCGAAAGGCCTCCGCAGCCTTCGTATAGACCATCCAGAATGCTTTGGTGCGGTCTTCTTCTGGTGCCGGTGAAGCCTTATTCGGCTGCATATCGGGATCCTCCGGCCCCCTGACAAATCTCAGCACGACGAGACCGGCCAGGACAACCAGGCCCAGAGAGAAGAGAGGATGTTTTATCGCAGACAACTTCATTGATGGTCGCCTCAAGGAACGTAATACGTAATGCGTAATACGTAATGTGAACATCTCTCGAAAGAAGCTCGAGAGATGAGGGATACAGGATGATCGATCTTATGAGGACGAAGGATGCTGGATGCTGGTTACGGTTTCCCGATCCCTGAATCCTGAATCCTGAATCTTGAATCCTCTGAATCCTGATTCCCGATTCCTGAAATCCTGATTCCTGATTACGCATTACGTATTACGTATTACGCATTACGCATTACGTATTACGTATTACGCATTACGCATTACGGCTTACGGCTTACGGATTTCAAGGATCTGATCTGCTGAAACGTCCTTCAGAGTTTGCTTCTGCCCGTCCGGCCAGGTGATCTCGATGCGTTCCGCAACTTCGTACGAACCCAGGCCGTATTCCAGTTCCAGGCTGTTGTGAGAGAGGTAGGATGTCCCGGCACCGACGAGGCGCGTCTGCCAGACCTTGCCGGTCAGGACCCGAACGAGGGCACCAACGGCAAACCGGTTTGTTTTTGGCTGGCGCAGACGGAGTTTCAACCAGTGGTTGCGATTCCCGCCGTCGTTGCTGAGTAGAATGCCGGCCCCCCCGTGAACGACGACGAAAACATCAACGTCGCCGTCATTGTCGTAGTCTCCAAAAGCGGCCCCGCGCCCCACATACATCTGGCTGAAAAACTCTCCACTGACGGGGCCGACCTCAAAAAAACCAACGCGGCCGCGGTTCCAGAACATGAACTGGCGCATGGGAACCAACTGCCGTGTGTCTTCAGTCATCTCGAAAGTGCTGCCGTTCACGACGAACAGGTCGAGCCGGTTGTCATTATCGTAATCCAGGAAGGCGGTGCCCCAGCCGATTGTGTCGAGGCTGATCTGGCCGAGGCCGCGGGCATCAGCAAAATCCATGAACAGGATCCGGCCATCCGATCGCTCCTTGCCAAAGGAAAAGCGCTGGTTGTCAAGGAGCCCGTTTTCCTGGGCGATCCAGTGAGTGACGAACATGTCGAGATCCCCGTCGTTATCCGGATCACCCACGGCAAGCCCCATGGCACCACGGTAATCGGCGGCCAGGGATGATGCGCCTATGTCCTTGAAGGTGCCGTCGCCCCCATTGAGGTAAACGCCGTTTTTCGAGACGTCGTTGGCGACATAGAGGTCGAGCCAGCCATCGCCATTGAAATCCAGCCAGGAGACGGCCATGCCTCGCCCATCGGAGTCCGCGCAACCGGCGGCGCCGGCGGCATCTGTGAAAGTTCCGTCTCCGTTATTCCGATACAGCAGGTTTTTTTCAGGCGGATAAGACGATGGATTCAGGGTGTACGGCAGTTCCCCCTTCAACTGTTCGGGCAAGCGGTCGCGGTTGGCCTTGGTGTAAGTGAACTGGACGTAATTGGCGAGGTAAAGGTCGAGGTCACCGTCCCGGTCGTAGTCTGCCCAGGCCGCCCCGGCCCCGAAGCGACCGTCGTCCACTCCCGCCGCCCGGGAGACATCTGTAAAGTGGTCGCCATCGTTGCGAAAGAGGTGGTTTGGACCGTTGGCGGTCAGATAAAGGTCCAGATCGCCATCGTCGTCGTAATCTCCCCAGGAGACGCCCATGCCGATGAGACGGACATCCAGCCCGAACTGCGCGGAGACATCTTCGAAGGTGCCGTCGCCCTTATTACGATATAGCGCGCAGCCTGCGGGAGATTGCGCGACTTCGTCCCCTTTGAGCGTGAATGGTCCCGCGATGTTGGCAACGAACAGATCGAGGTCCCCATCGTTATCGAAATCCGCCCAGCCGGCCCCCGATCCCATATCCTCGACGAGGAGCGAGGAGCGCTGACCGTGGAAATGTCTGAATCGGATGCCGGACGAATCGGTGACATCCTGAAAGCTGACCTTTGGGTGGTCGGCAGGAATCTTTCGAGCGAGGGAATCGGTCAGCCCCGTGACTTCATCTCCCGGCAGCGGCGTTCGCGAACTGTCCTTTCGGGCCATCGCCGTCAGACCACCGGCGATGACTGTGGCCGCGACCACTGCGGCCGACCAGATCAAGATGCGACGATGGCGACGTGACACGGGATGGTTGGTGGTTAATGGATGCGGATGGCGATGAACGCTACGTTTGGGAGAGGGAGCTGAATGCTCTTCGTCTTTCTCCTCATCCCTCTTTTCATCTTAATCCCTTACTCTCCCGTCGAGAATCAAGATTCTGAGCGAGGAATCAGGACGAGGAGGCAGATGAAGAGAAAGAGGGAGCTTCAGTTCGTAGTCACGGGCTGCTGGGAGATTCATTCGTAATAAATCGACTTCAGTCGATTTCCGGCCTGAAAGGCCACAAACATATCAGCCCAGGGCAACGCCCTGGGAACAGATAGAGAAGATAATATCAGCCCTGAAAGGGCGACACAGCATGATGCCTCTCAGCGATTTGTTCCGCCCTTTCAGGGCTCAAGGCTGACCGTTCCTAATGACCCAGGGCGTTGCCCTGGGCTGATATGTTTGTGCCCCTTCGGGGCGTGATTGACCTTTTACGAGAGAATCTGGCACCTTTGCTGAGGCCCCCAAACTCCCAGACCCAACCATCCGTCCGCCCCACCATCACCTGCTTGCCGTTTCTTTCTTGATGACGTGGATCGGAATCTCCGCCTCCGCTTCGGAAATATCTGTCACAGTGCTGGTAAGACCGGATTCCTCCCCGAAGAGGAGATTCAGCATAAACTGGTCGACCTTTCGATAGCGAAGTACAGCGCGGACCCGGAGCGGACCTTTGGTGCCTTTGGGAACTTCAAGAGTGATTTCACCAGGCGGTGGCCCAGGTTCCTTTTCAGGAGCCTCGGCCAGAACTGCGGGGCATTGAAACTGGTAGTCCGCGGTGTCCGAGAAGCCGGGGAACAACGTGCGTTTAAATCGTGCGCCGACCATTTCCCAGAGGTTGTGGCGGTCGATGAGGTTGCCGTTGCGATCGATGGCTTCCGCTTTGAACATGAATGTGCCCGGCTGAATGAAGTGTTGCTTGTCCACACTTCCCGATCGATAAATGGTGTTTCCCTGGCCGTCGGTGACCTTGAAATCCACCCAGCCCTGGATGATGTCGAGCGGGCCGGTGGGAAAACTGTGGCCCACCTTGTTATTGGTGATCACCGCTTTTACTTTGACGGCCTCTCCTTCGGTCGCGTGTTCGGGAACGATGAGCCGGATGGGCACAGACGGGCCGGCCGACCAGCGGTCGGCGATCTCCGGAATAATCGTTTCGCCGCGTAGCCATTCTTCCGTCAACTGCACCTGCTGGCGATAGCCGGGGAGCTTCAGAGCGGCAGGGATGAACTGGTTGGCAGCGATAAAACGATGTGAGCGATGCTTGTTATCGTCGCTCCGCCGGTAGTAGTCCGAATGGTCACCCGCCGAAGGGTCCATCGAATCCTTCAGGCGCATGTGACACTCCCGGCAGGTCAGGGTCTTCTTGGGATTCCCCTCAGTGTGCCAGCGGCTCTTACGCCAGTTGTCGTATTGATTCTGAAGCTGGACCCAGCCGACGTTGTTGATCTCCTCGTCGATAAACTGTTTGTGGCAGGCGCCGCAGTACTCCGGTGTTTTGTAAAGGTCTTTTGTGAAAGAGCGCTTGTGGTGTTCCGGATAAGCGCGAATGAGGAAATCGCTGACAAACTTGCCGGCTTTGCTGTCTGAAAGCTCGAAGGCGTAATAGTCGGGCTGGGCAAGGGTGTAGTTGGCGTTGCCCTTGAGGTCGGTCTGGACAATGGAGTGACAGACCGTGCATGAAATGCCTTCGTCCGCGCCATGGGAGGACAGGTCTTCGTTGTAGAGATTCTTGCTGCCGGAAAAAAGCGCGATGGGGTCGTGGCATCCGCCACAGTACCGGGTGGATTCCGGGCCAATGTTTTCAGCCATCAGGGCCTGAACCTTCTGAAAGCCGGGGTCCATCGACGCGTAGCGATGCGCGCTGGGCAGCCATTCTTCATAGATTTCGCTATGGCAGCCGGAGGTTCCACAGCGTCTCGATTCGGCAAGGGAGCGCGGCTCATAGGCACCGCCGGAAGCGGTCACTGCCAGGCTCGGAGCAAAGGGGCGGTCCTTTCCAAATTTCCAACTGTAGTTCTCCGGAAACTCGTTCCGGAAGGACTCCTGTGGCAGGAGCAGAGCCGCCAGAAGAGGCAACGCCAGAAGCACGGCCGTCATCCGGCAGGTTCTATTAAGGAAGAGGATCTGGCTCAACCGTATGGGACTGCCTGCTTCGGCTCCTTTCCACCGGTGCGCCAGGACCAGCGCGATATGCGGCACGCCCGCGGCGAGAATAGCAAAGGTGGTCACCAAGTGAACCATGTCCCAGTAGTATTCGATACGGGTACCAAACGCGGCCTGGACCGTGAGAATAAATCCGCTGATGCAGCAGACCGATGTGGCGGCAAAGGTGAGGTAACCGAGCACCTTGATATGGCTCATTGGGTAATCCCGCCAGACCCAGATGTGCCGGGCCTGGTACCATACGTAGGGCGCAAAGCAGATGACACCGGCCGCGGTGTGGGCGATGACAAAGAACTGATTCAGCACGCTGAAAGGCATCAGGAAAATAGCGAGGCCGGACAGCGTTTCGAAAAGTAGAAAAGCGGCAATCGCAGCCAGCATCCGAGTGCCCCACTCGAACGCTGGATCCGGGGCACGAGACTTAGTGGTGGTAGTCATGATCTTATTGGGACTCCTTGCCTTCCGGTGAACAGAATGGGCTGATTCTCAGAAATGTCGGATTGTGGACGGCTCACAGAGTATTCGCAAAATGCAGCAAATCAAGTTCCCGCATCCAGATCGGTAGCGTCCTTCCTATAAGGCGTTTTTTATAAATTGGTTAACCTGATGCCGAGGCACTTTCACACGCGTCTTAAATTGCGACTCACCGCATAAATTTCGTTCTCCTGGAGAAAAAACGGCAAACCCTGCAGGCTGAATGGCATCCAGGCCGAAGGCCAAGCCCAACGGCGAGGCCCATGGCCCGAATTCCTGCGAAATCGGCTTCATAGTCACGAATACAGCCCTGGATGCAGCCGCGCATGCCTTTCCAGGCCATCCATGATGGACAGGCAGTTCTTCTGCCAGCGATCTTCAGGGACATCATCAGTAATGCCTATGAGAAAGCCATCGGGTGTCTCTGCCTGGTCCGCCAGATCCATGGCGACTTGGGCGATTGCCTTCGGTGGCTTGAGGTGAGCGTCGCAGGGGAAGTTGAGCCAGAGCACCTTGTCCGGCCAAGCTTTGCGGGCCTCGGTAACGGTCATATCTGTCGTTGGGGCCGGGGTGAAAGCCTCGATGTAGTCGAGATCGGTCTCTGCGATTGCCTCTGCCAGCAGGCCGCAGTCGTCGTCGAAATGGCAACCGATGAGCTTGCCGTGGCGGTGCATGTATTCCGCGGCTTCGTTGTAGTGAGGCAGGAAGTACTCTCGGAAAACCTCAGGGCCAGTGATCTCCGGTACCACGTTTCCGCCGTAATTCGCATGAAGTGCGGGCGATTCCGCAATCAGCGGATAGAGCTTTCGGCGGTTCTCGACGATGGCTTCGTAGAGCTTGAGAATCTCGTCCCGGTTGTCCATCCATTGGATACAAAACTCCTCCATACCAATCATATTGCCGGAAATGAGTGTCTGTAGAGGCTCGAGGCCGAAGCTCACCCGAAAGATCGCATCCTCGCCGAAGCTCTCCTGTGCTCTGGCGAAGACGTCATAGCAGGGCTCGTGCTGTTCGTCCTTGATGAAGGAAAGGAGAGCCTTGTAGTCCTCCGGCGATTTGAACATCTTCTCGTGATGCCACGAAGTGAAGCCGGCCGGCTCATCGAGGGTGGACAACGTGCCTGCCGGAGTATCGTACGTGGTCCGGGTCAATCTTTTGCCGTTTTCCGTCGAAGTGTGCTGAGAGACCTTGACATTTGGCCGGTGGGTCCGCACGACGGGCGCCCGTCGATTGACGATGCACAGCCCACGATTCCGCATCTCCCGCTCGGCCGTGCACTGCGGGATCATGCCTTCGTAAATGGTAAACGGCACCTGGTCGGTATGGCCGCCGCTCAATGCAGTTTCTACGCGTTGTCGAGGGGTCATTGTTACAGAATCGTTTTGATGTATCTGACAGGCCCTACGGTTTCTCCTCGTCTTAATCCTCGGCTTGATCTAAATTTCAATTCCAATTCCAATTTGCTCCCGGCCAAAGATCAAGACGATGAGAAAGACGAGGAGAAAGATCTTGAAGTTTGTCGTCCTTGGCTACTCTTTTTAGGCCTTCCGCATAGAGTTTAGCAGCGACTTTCTTCGAAGGCCGGTGTTTTGCAAACGTCTTACCATTCCGCCAGGGCGGACAATCCCAGCATGTTTTTCACATGGACGGGCAGGGGCGTGCGCAGATTCTGCGGGAGGACGAGTGCAAGTTCAGCTCTAAAGAGCCTGCGGGACCAGCTTGTAGTAGCGGCGGCGTCTCGCCGCCGAACTTCTGCGGCGGGACGCCGCAGCTACGCAGCAAATGGGACTTCGACTTTTTACGAACGAATCTGCAAGCTGACGGCAGCTATTATGAGGCAAAATCATGACTCCGAAAGAAAGAGTTCAGACCGTCCTCGCAGGCGGGACGCCCGACCGGCCACCATTGTTTGATCTGCTCCGTAACCGCGCCGTCCTGGAGCATTACAGCGGATACAAACTCTATGATGGCCCTGAAAAATGCGTCTATGCCGCGGTCAGGGCCGCGCTGGACAGCACCCGCTCCATACGGCTGCCGGATGAGCCCGGTGAATTCGACCTCGGTGATGGCCGGAGACAGGTCCGACGCGAATGGACCACATGGATTGTGAGGGATCGCCAGCCGGACACCGAGGAAATCATCGAAGACGTGAGAACCCGCGTTTCAGATCTCGAGCAGCGGCTGCAGGCAGAAAGCTCGCAGCTCAGGGAAGAGGCCGCGCGCACCCGTCAGGGCATCGAAAGACACCTCCGCCATCTTGGCCCGGACTTCGCGCTTATTGGGCCAGGCAGTTCGGTTGGGATGATGATGTATACCCAGTGGGGACTGGAGCCATTCTGTTATGCCCTGGCCGAGGAGCCGGAGCTCTTTTCTGACTATTGGGAGCTCAGCACGGAGTGCGCGGTCCGCCGTATTGGATTCATGGAAATCACCGACCTCGTATGCGGTGTCTTTTGCGGTGAAGACATCGCCTACAAGAGTGGAACTCTGTTCTCGCTGGACTTCCTCCGAAAGGAGTACTTCCCCCGCTTCCATCGCATCGCGGACGCTTTCCATGAGAAGGGTCTGCCGGTGATGTTCCACTCAGATGGCAACCTCATGTGGATACTGGATGACCTGGCCGAGTGCGAAATCGATATGCTGAATCCGATTGAGGTACTGGCGGGTCTGGGGCCATCGGAGATCCGGCAGCGATTCCCAAACCTGGTTCTGGTCGGCGGCATCGATGTCAGCCAGTTGCTGCCGTTCGGTTCGCCGTCAGAGGTGGCAGCCGCCACCCGGCAACTCATCGTGGATGCAGGCCCCGCCGTGATGATCGGCTCGTCAACAGAGCTCCACGACAAGGTGCCGCTGCAGAACTACCAGGCCATGGCCGAAACCGTGCGAAACTGGCGATACTGAATGCTGCCCGGCCCGAACCGAGGTCAAAGGTCTGTCTCCTGGCCTCTTCGCAGGTTCTTATCTCTGGTGTTCTCTCTGACCTCTTGCCCTGAGACTGCCTTGCGGCCGCAACCTAATCGGCACGGCCGCAGACTCTGATACAGTTGCGTTACCTCGCCAGGGAATTCGGTGTATACTTTTTGCTTATTGATTCGGTGCCAGGACATTACACCACCAAACCATGCCTCTGAATCCGTCATTCATCGGAAAAGCCATTCCAAGTGCAGTCGCTGTGATGGCTGTGGTCAGCCTTTCTCTTTGGCTGGGCAACACTTCCGTCGCCAGTCTGGAGCGTCGAGTGCCCGGAACGGACGAGGTTCCCAAGCCAGACGGTAATGCTGTTTCTGCGATCTCTCATGGCAAACTCGTGGTTGGCTCCGGCGTTCCTGCAAAACTTGCGGGGAGCTGGCCTTCCTTTCGTGGGGCTGACGGGTCGGGAGTTAGCCGTGAGACTGTCCCACTCCGCCGCGCCTGGCCCAACGATGGGCCCCCTTTGCTGTGGGAACTGGAGCTCGGCGAAGGACATGCCGGCGCAGCCGTTAACGATGGCCGGGTCTACATCCTCGATTACGACCGGGAGGCCCAGGCCGATGCCCTCCGCTGCCTGTCGTTCGAGACCGGTAAAGAAATCTGGCGTTTCAGTTATCCCGTTCGCACCAAACGTAATCACGGCATGTCCCGCACGGTCCCCGCGATTGCCGACGGGCTCGTGGTCTCACTCGGGCCGAAGTGTCATGTCGTTTGCCTCGATGCAAATTCCGGCGAGTTCCAGTGGGGCATCGACCTCGTGAAGGACTACGGTACCGAGATTCCGCCCTGGTATGCGGGACAATGCCCATTGATCGAAGACGGCCGCGTCATACTGGCTCCCGGTGGCAAGGCTCTGATCATGGCCGTCGATAGTGCTACCGGAGAAGTGCTCTGGGAAACACCCAATCCCCGCCGCTGGCAGATGACTCATTGCTCCATCGTGCCGATGACCTTTGCCGGAAAACGGATGTTCGTCTACAGCGGCAGCGGAGGGGTGGCAGCAGTATCTGCCGAGGACGGCTCGCCGCTGTGGGAAACGGACGCCTGGAAGATCAGCATTGCTGCGATCGCAACACCGGTTGTGGTCGGAGATGGGCTCATATTCTTTTCCGGTGGTTACAACTCCGGCAGTATGTTGGTCCAACTGAGTGAAAAGAACGGCCAGATAGCCACCAAGCCGGTTTTTCGATTGAAGCCCGAAGTCTTCGGTGCAACGCAGCAGACGCCTGTCTTCTATGAAGGCCACATTTACTGCGTACGCCCGAATGGAGAGTTCGTCTGCCTGGACCTGCAGGGAAAGATAAAGTGGGCCAGCGGCCCGGAGCGACGGTTCGGTCTCGGCCCCTTCCTTATTGCGAATGACCTGGCCTTCGTCATGAACGACCACGGCCACATGACGCTGTTTGAGGCCACGCCGGCCGCCTGCCGCCAGCTCGCGGAAGCTCAGGTTCTAAATGGCCACGATGCCTGGGGCCCCTTCGCCCTGGCCGGCGGCCGCCTGCTCGCTCGCGATCTGACACGAATGGTCTGCCTGGACGTGCGTAATCCGTAACTCGTAACTCGTAACTCGTAATTCGTAATCCGAAACAGAGACCAAAGACCGTAGACGTTCCTTATTACTCATTACTTAAGGCTGCCAGAAGACCGCAGCCAAAACGTGGCATGGCCGTCTCGGCCGTGATTGACGGGCGTCCCGCCCGTACCACAAAAATCTCCGGGCCACGCGGAGAAGTGATAGCCCTAAACTTTATTATTACTCATTACTCATTACGCATGACCAGTGACCCCAACCTCCCATTTCGGAATCGACGAGACCTTCTCCGCTCCGCCATCCGGGGGCTGGTTCTCGCTGCACTGGCCGCCCTCGGCGGAATCCTGGGCATGAGAAGCAGGAGGCTTGGAACTGAGAAATGTATCAATCAGAGCATCTGCCGGGGATGCCCCGTTTACCGATCTTGCGGTCTGCCACTGGCGTCCGCTGAAAAACGAAAGCGAGGACAATCATGAGCACTGACCACAATTCAGAAATGAAACGAAGGAAATTCCTTCAGAACGGCGCCAAAGGCGCCGCCGTGGTAGGCCTCGGCGCGGCCGCGGGATTCGCCGTCAGCCGTCTCCCTGGCCGATCCAGGTCGCCCGAATCACAAGACCGAGAGAAGCTCGGCGACGAATTCACCTACGACATTTCGAAATACCAGAAGACCGACCCTTCGCTGATCGCTTATCGGCAGGCAGGCCGCATCGAGACCGGCTTTAAGCTGCCTCGCGCCATCGCCATCGGCCCGGAAGGCAAACTGTTCGTCGCCGGCGACCGTGGCGTTCGCTCTTTTGACAAAAACGGCAGAAGGCTCACTGAATTCAAGCCGAGCGGGCTACCCCTCTGCCTGAGCATCACATCCGACAGTGTTTATGTAGGTCTGAAATCGCACGTTGAGATTTACGATGCCGAAGGCGTCCTGAAGTCTGCCTGGGATCGCCTTGGCTCGGAAGCGGTTCTTAAGTCCATCGCTGTGGTGGAGGGTGCTGTCTTCGCCGCCGATGCAGGACGCCGCATCGTGGTGCGTTTCGATTCGGACGGAAAAGTCGTGCGTCACATTGGCAAGAAAGACCCGTCAAGAGACATCCCCGGCTTCGTCGTGCCCAGTCCCTACTTCTGTTTGCGGATTGCGCCGGACGGGCGGCTGCGGGTGGCCAATCCCGGCCGCCACCAGATCGAAACCTACACCTTCGATGGAGAGCTAGAGCATGCCTGGGGCAAGCCATCAATGGCCATCGACGGTTTCTGCGGATGCTGTAATCCGGTCAGTTTCGCCATGCAACCCGACGGCCAATACATCACCGCGGAGAAGGGTCTGACACGAGTGAAAACCTGCGATGCCGACGGTGTCTTCCAGAAAGTCGTTGCAGGCCCGGAGCATTTTCCTGACGCCACAAAAACCTGCGCGGCCGATGCCCTTACCGACTGCACTCGGGCCGGACTCGACGTCGCCGTCGCCGAAGATGGCAGAGTGTTTGTCCTGGACATCATCGGCAGAGACATCCGCATCATGGAAAAGAAGGGCTGACATAAGCCCTCACTGTCTCCGTTCGATCCTCCCGATCTCCGTTCCCATGCCCAACGAAAAGAAACCAGATCCAACCCGCCGTGAATTCGTCTCCAGCGGCGCACGCGGCCTCGGCCTGCTTACCCTCGGGAGCATGGGTGGCTACCTCTCCGGACGCAGCCAGGCAGAGGAGACGGTCTGGCAAATCGACGCGGAAAAATGTATCCGCTGCGGCAAATGCGCAACCGAGTGCGTACTGGAAGAATCTGCCGTGAAGTGCGTCCACAATTTCGATATGTGCGGCTACTGCAAGCTCTGTACTGGGTACTTCGAGCCCGAGCCAAACGCCCTCAACACCGGCGCAGAAAACCAGCTTTGCCCCACGGGCGCCATCAAACGGAAGTTCGTCGAGGACCCTTACTTTCAGTACAGCATTGAAGAATCCTTATGCGTCGGCTGCGCGAAATGCATCGAGGGCTGCACCCGATTCGGCAACGGCTCTCTCTTTCTCCAGGTCCGTCACGACCGCTGCGTAAACTGTAATGACTGCTCCATCGCCCGCTCCTGCCCCTCCCAAGCCATCGAGCGCGTCCCCGCAGACCAGCCCTACAAACTGAAGGGCAAGGGGGAAGGATGAAAGGCAGACCGCAGACGACAGATTTCAGATTACAGACCACAGACCACAGGCTACAGACTTCAGACTTCAGACAGACCAGAGACTACAGACCACAGACGCCAGCACTCCACCACTCCAGCACTCCACCACTCCACCACTCCACCACCCCACCCATCAGGACAGCCCACCCATCCGTCCTCCTCCTCCTCTCGGCCCTCTTATTCGCCCCCTACGCCCACGCGGCCGAGCGTTTTCCTCCTCCAGACTTTGAATCCGGTTACTCGCTGCCGGAGACGACCACGCCGCCGCCTCGCATTGCGAATATGGCTGTCGTTGATGTCGTCGTGCTTCTGTTTACCCTCGGTCTGGCCTCTTATCTCGCGCTGAAGAGGCGGCGCCGGAACGAGATCCTTTACCTGTCCATGTTCTCGCTCGTCTATTTCGGGTTCTACCGCGAGGGGTGTGTGTGCGCGATTGGCTCGATTCAAAATGTGTCCCTGGCGATGTTCGATGGCCGGGCTGTTATCCCCCTTGGAGTCCTGGCTTTCTTTATTCTGCCTCTGGCATTCACGCTCTTTTTTGGCCGGACATTCTGCGCAGCCGCCTGCCCGCACGGCGCCCTTCAGGATTTGGTCCTCGTCAAACCCGTGAAGGTGCCCGCATGGCTCGAACAAGGGCTGCGGCTGGTGCCCTACGTGTACCTTGGCGGCGCCGTGCTGCTAGCCGCTACCGGCAGCGCGTTCATCATCTGCCAGTTCGATCCGTTCATTGGGCTTTTCCGCATGACCGGCACTCGCAACATGCTGCTGTTCGGCGGCGGATTTCTGATCGCGGGGATGTTCATCGGCCGGCCCTATTGCCGCTATTTGTGCCCCTACGGTGCCATCCTTGGCCTCCTGTCAAAGGTCTCGAAATGGCACGTCGCCATCACGCCGGATGAGTGCATTCAGTGCCGGCTCTGCGAAGAATCGTGCCCTTTTGCCGCCATTCATCACCCGACCCCATCCGAAAGCGGCGAGGCCCGGCCAGTTGGGCGCGCCAGGCTTGGCCGTCTGCTCCTGCTGCTGCCGGTGTGCGTCATACTGGGTGGGTGGCTGGGCGCCCGGCTCAGCGGCCCCATCTCGCTGCTGCACCCGCAGATCGATCTCGCCGAACAGGTCTTTCTCGCGGAGACAGGTCAGCTCAAGGAGACTGACGACGCGGTCAAAGCCTTCCGCCAGACCGGCCGCCCTTCGCAGGAGCTGTTCGATGAAGCCCTGCCGATGAAAGAAAGATATGTCACCTGGGGATGGTTCTTCGGTGCCTTTGTCGGCCTCGTCGCCGGGCTCAAGCTCATCCAACTCTCCCTCAAGCGGACCCGCACGGATTACGAAACCGACCGCGCCAACTGCGTGGCCTGTGCCCGCTGCTTCGAGTATTGCCCGTACGAGCACGTCCGCCGGGGGGATATTGATTTTGTCCCGGTGGAGGCCCTCACCAAGGCAGCCTCGGAAAAAGAACCGGTCGCATGACGGAGGAGCAAATGCCTGTAGCACTCAACCAACCCACATGAACTTCAGCACTGCAAAACACCTCGCCGTGATCTCGGGAGTCTTCGCGCTCGTCGTGGCCATGCTCCTCCTTGCCAACGACACGGGCAGCGCGGTTCTCGTCGAGAGTGACGAGCTCCGCGCTCTCAAGGCAGAACTGGCCAAGGTGCCCGGCGACGAAGACCTCAAAGAAAAGATCAGAACGCTCGACCTGCAACTCCGGCAGGACTTCTTCGAGCGGCACGCCTTTTCATCGACCGGCGCGTGGCTCCTGCTTGGGGGGGGCGTCGTTCTGTTGGTGGCACTCAGGTCAGCCAGCGCCAGCCGTGAGCAGCCCCCGAAGCCGGGTCCGCGTACCGACGAGGCCGGTGAGATGGCTGAGGTGGCCTCCTGGTCCCGTTGGTCCGTTGCTGCCATCGCCTCGGTGCTTGGAGGCGCGGCCTTTGGCCTCATGTCCCGTCCCGGACCTGCGCTGACCCCGGATGCACTGGCCGCAGCGCGGCAGACCAATTCAGTGGCGGCCGTCGTGCCGACCTGGCCCTCAGCAGAAGAGCTCCAGAAGAACTGGCACCGCTTTCGCGGCCCCGGTGGCCTCGGACGTTCGGCATTTGCCAACGTGCCCAGGCAGTGGAACGGAAAAGCCGGAAAGGGCATTCGGTGGAAGACCGAAGTGCCGCTGCCCGGCCACAGTTCGCCCATCTTCTGGAAAGATCGCGTCTTTCTGACCGGCGCAGATAAGGGCCGGCGAGAAGTCTTCTGCTTTGATGCCGACACCGGTTCCCTGCTCTGGCGGAAGCCCGTAATGACCATCGCCAGCAGCCAGGCCAAGCCGCCGGAAATCATGGAAGACACCGGTTACGCTGCCTCGACTCCCGTGACGGACGGGAAGCGGGTGGCAGCCATTTTTGCTAATGGCGACATCGCTGCCTTCGATCTCGATGGTCAGCGCGTCTGGATCCATAACCTCGGACTTCCTGACAACCCGTACGGCTACTCTTCGTCTCTTGCGCTCTGGCACGACAAGGTCATCGTCCAATACGATCAGAACAAGAAGACCCCTTCGAGACTCCTCGCTCTGGACTTTGCCACAGGAGACACGGCCTGGGAGACGCCGAACGAGTTCGGCGCCACCTGGTCATCTCCAACGGTCATCTCGACCGGCAAAGGGGACCAGATCATCACAACATCAGCTCCCTGGGTTGTCGGCTATGCCGCGGAAACCGGCAAGGAGATCTGGCGAGCCAAATGCCTCGATGGTGACGTTGCTCCATCCCCGGTCTATTCCAACGGCCTGGTTTTTGTCACCAACGCCTACGCTCAGTTGGCTGCCATCCGGCCTGACGGCCAGGGCGACGTGACTGAAACCCACATCGCCTGGACCGCGGACGAGGGCCTGCCCGACACCTGCAGCCCCCTCTGCGCGGGCAAATGGCTCTACCTGCTCGAGCCAGGCCTCCTCTACTGCTTTGACGCGGCAGCCGGCACCAAAGTGTGGGAACAGGACATAACTGGAAACTTCACGGCCTCGCCGTCACTGGCCGGGGACCGCATCTACATGCTCAACAACGAAGGCGAGATGATCCAGATCAAGACCGGTGACAAATACGAAGAAATCGGCCGCGCCAGCCTCGGTGAGGCCTGCCATGCCACCCCGGCCTTTGCCGACGGACGCATCTACATCCGGGGCGTGAAACATCTTTATTGTATTGGAGAGTGAATAAGCCGGGCTGATTCCGCCCTGTTCTCTGTAACCCATGCCAGAGCTTGACCTCACATTTGTCGAACAGACTGTTTCCGAGCGCGGGCCGCGCCCGGAACAGGTGATCCCCATCCTGCAGGATATCCAGCGGCATTACCGATTCCTGCCGGACGAGGCCCTGCAGCGGCTGTGCGAGGTGAGCGAAATCACGCCGGCCGCGGTCGAAGGGGTTTCGACCTTCTATGCACAGTTCCGGCGCCGACCGATAGGGCGCCATCTCATCAAGGTCTGCAACGGTACCGCCTGCCATGTGAAAGGTGCACCAGCGATCAGCGACGCGTTCAGAACCAGGCTCCAGATCCCTGACACGGATGACACCGATCCGGATGGCGAATACACGATCGAAGATGCTTTCTGCCTGGGCTGTTGCACCTTGGCGCCCGCAGTGCAGATCGACGATGTCACTTACGGGCACGTCACCCAGGACCGGGTGTCCAAAGTTTTGCGGAACTTTGCCGAGCATGAGAAGCAACCGGCTTCCGCGGCCCCGGCAAACACCAGCAACGGCAAGTCCGACGGCGAAATCCGCATCTGCCTCGATTCCTGCTGCGTGGCCAGAGGATGCGGCAGCACTCACGAGGCCATCTACCGGTCCATTCTCGAAACCGGGGTCCAGGCAGACATCAAACGCGTCGCGTGCCCGGTCATCTGCGAAGAGACACCCCTGGTGGAAATCGCTCTCCCGGACAGGAAACCGGTCTTGTATCCCGGAGTTCATGAAAGTGACGTGAAAGAGATCGTCCTCGGGCATTTTCGTCCCAGGGGCATCATCAACAGGTTCCGCAGCTTGATGTCCGGCGCCCTCGACCAACTGCTCACCGATGAAGTCTGGGAACCGGTAGCGCGTTACTCCTCCGATGTCCGCGATCCGCCGGTAGCTGCTTTCTTCGGGCCGCAGAAACACATCGCCACCGAGCATTACGGCCGCATCGATCCGCTCTCCCTGGACGATTACATTGAGCACGATGGCTTCAAAGCGCTGGGGAAATGTCTCGACACCCTCTCGCCGGAGGAGGTCGTTTCGATTGTGGAGCAAAGTGGGCTGCGGGGACGCGGCGGGGCCGGCTTTCCGACCGGCAGAAAGTGGAAGATGATGCAAGCGGCCGAGGGCAAACGCCGTTTCGTCATCTGCAACGGGGACGAAGGCGACCCCGGCGCGTTCATGGATCGGATGCTGATGGAATCGTTCCCCTATCGAGTGATCGAGGGCCTGGCCATCGCGGCTTACGCGGCCGGCGCCCACGAAGGGAAGCTCTACATCCGGGCCGAGTACCCTTTTGCCGTCGAGCGTGTCAAGGAAGCCCTGCAGCGATGCGAAGAGCACGGCATCCTCGGCGAGAAGGTCCTCGGCAGAGATTTCTCGCTGGAGCTTGAAGTATTCGAGGGCGCTGGCGCTTTCGTTTGCGGCGAAGAAACCGCCATGCTCGAATCCATCGAAGGCCGGCGCGGCATCCCAAGGCTCCGCCCGCCTTACCCGATCGAGCAGGGGCTCTGGGATTGCCCAACCCTCATCAATAACGTCGAGACCCTGGCAGTCATCCCATGGATTCTGCGCGAGGGGGCCGAAGCATTCTCTTCGCTGGGTACGGAATCAAGCAGGGGCACAAAAGTGTTTGCACTGGCTGGCAAGGTGACCCGCGGCGGTCTCATCGAAGTGCCCATGGGCATCACCATCCAGGAGATCGTGGATGAGATCGGCGGAGGCGTTCCCGATGGCGGGCAGCTCAAAGCCGTACTCATCGGCGGCCCTTCCGGCGGATGCGTGCCCGCGGAACTGGCGCAGACACCCATCGATTACGATTCGCTGCGCCAGGTAGGCGCCATCATGGGATCCGGCGGATTAGTCGTGCTGGACGAAACCGACTGCATGGTCAGCATCGCGCGCTACTTCCTCAGCTTCTGCCAATACGAATCGTGCGGCAAGTGCACCTATTGCCGCATCGGCACGCGGCGTATGCTGGACATTATGGATCGCCTCTGCAATGGCAAGGGACGTAAGGGCGACATCGAAGACCTCGAAAGCCTCGCCGGCCTGGTAAAGGCGGGCAGCCTCTGCGGCCTGGGCAAGACCGCGCCCAACCCGATCGTCACGACTCTGAAATTCTTCCGCGAGGAATACGAAGCGCATCTCGCGGGCCGATGCCCGGCAGGCAAATGTGAAGCACTGGTCACCTATTCCGTCCGAGACAACTGCATCGGATGCACCCTCTGCGCGCAGCATTGCCCGGTGGATGCCATCCCCATGACCCCCTACCAGAAACACGAGATCGATACCGAAACCTGTACCCACTGCGACACCTGCCGCCAGGTATGCACGGAGGACGCGATTCATGTGGAGTAACCATGCCTGACATCACCATCGACCACCAGACGATCACCGCGCGAGACGGTGACACCGTTCTCGAAGCTGCCGCGGGGGCCGGACTGGATATTCCCACCCTCTGCTATTTCGAAGGAAACGAGCCCTGCCCCTCCTGCATGGCCTGCGCGGTCAAGGACGCGGGCAAGGATATCTTCATCCCTTCGTGCGCGGTGAAGGCCGAAGACGGCATGAAATTGGAATGCGAGACGGACGAAGTGCACGAGTTTCGAAAGACCGCCATCGAACTGCTGTTCAGCGATCACCTCGGCGATTGCATCTCGCCCTGCCAGCGCATCTGCCCGGCACACCTCGAAATTCCATTGACTATGAAACTCGTTGGAGCGGGAAAACTGCGCGAGGCCATCGTGGCCGTGAAGCGCAGTGTCGCCCTGCCGGCCGTGCTTGGGCGCACATGCCACCGGCCTTGCGAATCCGGCTGCCGCCGCGGGACCCACGATGACGCGGTTTCCATCTGCTCGCTCATTCGCCACGTGGCCGATGAAGACCTGGCCTCCGGCCACGGCTACCTCCCGCCGTGCGGGCCGCCTAGAAACAAGAGCATCGCCATCGTCGGCGCCGGCCCTGCCGGGCTCTCCGCCGCTTACTACCTGCTGCAGGAAGGCTACGCCTGCACCCTTTACGAGCAGTCCGACAGGCCCGGCGGAACGCTGAAGGAACTCGTGAAAAAAGGCGAGCTTCCGGAAGACGTCGTTGCCTCCGAGATCGGGCTCATTGAGAAACTTGGCGCGAATCTTCGTTTCGGAATTCGGGTGGGCTCTGATGTCTCTCTGGAAACGTTGCAGCAGGAGCACGACGCAGTGCTGCTGTCCATCGGTAAGGTCGAAGATTCTGATATCGAAGCGTTCGGCCTGAAAGTCACTCGCGCCGGCATCCAGGTCGGCCGGGAGAGCTATGAAACAGAGCTCGAAGGCGTCTTCGCCGCCGGGCACGCCGTGCGGAAGACAGGCAAAGTCGTTCACTCCGTAGCGGACGGCAAGACCGTGGCGGCAGCCATCCATCAGCACCTGAGCGGCTTCCCCATCGTTGGCCAGGCCAAATCCTTTACCTGCCAGGTAGGCAAGCTCCAGGAAGGTGAGATGCCCGAATTCATGAAGGAGATCAGCGAGGCAGAACGCACCTCGCCCGCGGCAGGCCAGGAGACCGGCTTCAGTTTCGAGGAGGCCGTTAAGGAAACCGAACGCTGCGTCCAATGCGACTGCCGGGCGATTGATACCTGCAAACTGCGTGGCCTTGCCATCCGATACGGAGCATCGCCAACACGCTTCGATGGGGACCGGCCCGCCTTCCGTAAACAGGTCGAACACCCATTCATTGTTTACGAGCCTGGCAAATGCATCCGCTGTGGCAATTGCGTGCGCATTGCCGAGGCCTCCCGCGAATCCCTCGGCCTGACTTTCGTTGGCCGCGGCTTCGATGTGCAGCTCGGAGTCCCTTTCAACGGCACCTTGCGCGAGGGTTTAAAGAAGGTGGCCGCAGAATGCGTCGCCGCCTGTCCCGTGGGCGCGCTGGCCTTAAAAGACGAGTGAGGATCAGGCATCGATTCGTTCCTTCTCTTCGTCTTTCCCATCGTTTTAATCTTCAGCCTGAAGTGGCGCTGCCGGATATCCCCATCGTAGGATGGCGTCCCGCCCGTCCCCGAGGCCGGCAAGATGCCGGCCGGGACGGCCAACCCACGAGGACGCTGAGCAGGACGATACCGGGGTAAACCTTTCAACCGTAGAAGAACCACACCAATGCCGGAGCAGAACAAACAGACAACCGCGGAACAGATACACGAAGCATCGTTGTCGCTGTTGCAGGAACCCGGAGTCCGCGTCGAGCACGAAGAGATCCTTGGCCTGCTGAAATCCAACGGAGCCAATCCGGGATCGGGCAGCCAGGATGTGCGTCTGCCTCGTGAAATGGTCGAGGAGTTTCTGGGGCAGGCGCCGGAGGAAGTGGTCCTCACCAATCGCTTTGGAGAGGAGACGATCCTGAGCAGCCGGTCAGAGCCGGTATTCTGGTCCGTGCCTGGGATGGGCTTCTGTCACCGTGGGGAGCACCGGGCCTTCGCCTCCGATGACATGGCGGCCATGGCCAGGCTGCTGGATCAATTACCAAACGTGCAGACCGTTTTCGGAATGTCCCTCGACGACATCCCACCTCCGGCTCGGGATGTCGTGGGGCTGCGGATCATGGCGGAGAACACCTCGAAGCACATCCGGGTGCTCTGCTTCGCCCCTCAGAGCATGGAGGTGATGCTCGAAATGAAAAGTGTGATCGGTGAGCACCCGTGGTTCAGTGTTGGTTTCACGGCGCACGGTCCCCTGCGGTGGACGAATCTGGCGCTGGAGGTTTTTCGCCTGACGGCCGGCCGTGGCATCCCAGCCACAGTCAATGGTGAACCCATGGCCGGGACCTCCGCGCCTGTAACCCTTGAAGGGACAGCAGCAGTGGGTAACGCCGAAATCCTGGCGGGCATCGTCATCAACCAGATTCTGGAGCCCGGGCGGCCGTGTATCTACAACTTCGGGCTGGCGCACACGTTCGACATGAAAACCGCCATTGCAGTGACAGGCGGGCCGGAGAACGCTCTCTTCGCCCAAATCTCCGCCATGATGGGACGTTTCTATTGCCTGCCTTCCTGTTCCTGGGTATCGACCGAAGCCATGTGCCCCGATTCGCAGGCCGCGCTGGAAAAGATGTTCGGCTTTCAGACTCATGTCCAGAGCGGCGTGAGCTGCATCTGGGGAGTCGGGCAGTTGGAGTCCGAGTTGACCATTTCCCCGGGCCAGGCGGTCATTGACAACGAAATGATCGAATACGCAAAACGCTATCATCGCGGCATCGAAGTATCGGAAGAGAAGCTTGCCCTCGATGTTACTCGCTCGGTGGGCATCGCGGGTTCTTTTCTCGATCACGAACACACTTTGACACACTTCAGAGACGAACTCTTCGAGCCATCACTGCTGTTCCGTAAACGGCGATCGGACTGGAACGCCGAAGGCATGAAACGCCTCGACGAACGCGCTGAGGAGATCGCCGACGATCTCATGGCCCGTCCAGTCGATAACGGCCTCAGCGATGAACAGCGCATCGAGCTGGGAAGGCTTGCCTCGAAACGTCTCCGAGAGGTAAGCATTCCTAAGATGCTCTGAATTCTTTTACCCCGGACTTTCACGAACAATGACACCTGAAGAAAACTACTACCGTGCCGTCGAGTTTCGCAGCCCCGAAGTCATTCCCTGCCGGGTAAGCCTTTTGCCGGCAACATGGGGAAAACACCGGGAGGCACTGGAGGAGCTCGTTGGCCGGCATCCGGACATCTTCGGCGCACACACACCAAACGAGGAGAGGAATTTCGAAGACTACCGCGGCACCTATGCGGTAGGCGAGCACGTGGACAACTGGGGATGCGTCTGGAAAAACATCAGAGGCGGGATGGATGCCCTTGTCACCGAATTCCCACTCGATGATTGGGCCAGATTCGAGGACTACGAGCCGCCGACCTCCGGGGGAATGCCGCACGGCTTCATGTACATGCGGCTCTATTACCTGCGGGGCTTCGAGAGTTTCATGCGCGACCTGGCCGAAGAACCGCCACAGCTCCAGCAGCTCGTGGACATGGTCCTGGAGTACAACATGAACGAACTTGAAGAACGGTTGTCAGGTGATGCGCGCATCCATTACTTTGGCGACGACCTGGGCATGCAGGATCGGCTTCCCATGAGCCCGGCGCACTGGCGAAAGTATCTGAAGCCCTGCTTCGGCCGAATTTTTGGCAGGTGCCGGGAGAGCGGCGCATACGTCTATCTCCACACAGACGGGCACATCCTGCCGATCATCCCAGACCTCATCGATTGCGGGGTGACGGTCCTCAACCCGCAATTCCGATCCAACACTCTGGAGGGCCTCATCGAAACCTGCAAAGGAAAAGTCGCGGTCGACCTCGACCTCGACCGCCAGATGTTTCCCTTCTGCACTCCCGACGATATCGATGAACATGTACACGAAGCCGTAGCCGGGCTCGGTTCTCCGGAAGGCGGCCTCATGCTGCTGGCCGAGTGCGCGCCAGATGTGCCGCTCGAAATCATCGAGGCCATCTGCCAGGCCTTTGAGAAATACCGGTTCTTCTATTCCGGTTAGACCCTCTCCGCAGCGCGGAGATAATTACCACGGATGGCAAAGCCATCCCACGGATGAAGACAGAATAAGAACTTTTTCATCCGTGGTATTTCTATAGTAGCTGCGGTTGCGGCCGAAGGCAGCCTTAAGTCAGGATTCCCTCGAGTCAGCGAAGTAGGAGTCCATTTCCTTATAAAGACTTTTTCATCCGTGGTATTTCTATCGTAGCTGCGGTTGCGGCCGAAGGCAGGGAAGCAACCCAACTTCATGGCAAAAACCGGCCCGTATCGTCTAATACTGCGCGCAGTGGCGGTAACCACAGGTATTCGAGGCCGGCCCCGGGATCTGGGCTCTGGAGAGTCCAGCAATCAAGAATCTCACAGATCGCAAAACACCATGAAAATAGCCCTTCAATCCCGCTATCTCTGCAGACAAATTCGATTCTCATCCATCCGCATCCTGGCAGTCGTTGCCCTGCTGTTTAGCAGCTCTGGCCTGGCGAATCCCGTGTTGTATCCGGGCGAGAAGCCATCCAAGGGCAAGAAGGTTGTGCTCATCGCGAGCGACCATGAATACCGTTCCGAGGAGACCGTTCCTGCCCTGGCCCGAATCCTTGCCAGGCATCATGGGTTCGACTGCGCCGTTCTATTCGGACTGGATGCCAACGGCGAGATCCAGGCCGGCGCATCCAACATACCGGGCATGGAAGCCCTGAAGGAGGCGGATGGCCTGCTGATCTTTGCGCGTTTTCTGGCGCCGCCGCCCGAGCAGATGAAACATCTGGATGATTATCTGAATCGTGGCGGCCCGGTGGTGGGGCTGCGCACCTCCACCCACGGTTTCAACTACAGGGACCAGAACGATCCGTACTATAAATATCATTTCCGATACAGCGGCAAAGATTACCACATGGGTTTTGGCCATCAGGTGCTCGGGCAAACTTGGGTTGGCCATTACGGCAGGAATCATCGTCAGAGTACACGCATCACTATCATTCCCGAGCAGGCGAAACACCCGATTCTCCAGGGCGTTCAAGAGGTCCATGTCCACGCGGGAGGCTACAACGCCCAGCCTGCAAAGGATTGGACCGTGCTGACCATGGCCCAGCCGCTGATGTCCATGAAGCCGGACGGCGAGCCAGACCCAAATAAGCCTCCGAAAGCAAGCGAATGGACACGCACGTACAAAGGCAAAGATGGGAAGGAGGGCCGCGTGTTCACATCTCTGTATGGGGCGTCAGAAGACATTCTAAATCCGGGCTATCGTCGCTTGATCATCAACGGCGTCTACTGGTCCCTGGGATTAGAGGATCAGATCAAACCCGATTCGAAGATTGATTTCGTCGGACCCTACAAACCGAACACTTTCCGCAATCGCGGTTACGCCAAGGGAATCAAACCAGCAGCTTACAACGGATTCGAGAGCCAGATTCCTGCCAACAACAACACCGGTGCAGCGCCGGCGAAAAAAAAGAAACCCAAAGCAAAGAAGGAGAAGGCAGCAAATGGAAAGGCAGGCAAAAAAGGCAAAGCAGCCCCCAAAGGTAAGGGGCCCGTAAAAGAGCGAAAACCGGCTCGATTTGTCCGAATAGAGCTCCCCGGCAACAAGCGGACCCTCACGCTTAACGAGGTCGAGATTTTCAGCGGCAAGAAGAACATTGCCAAAGGCGGCAAGACCTCCCAGTCCTCTGTCGGTCATGGCGGCGTGCCGAAGCGCGCCATTGATGGAAATAAGAATCCCGATTACCGACGCGGGGGCCAGACCCACACTGTGACAGAAACCAAGCCCTGGTGGGAGATCGATCTTGGCAAAGATGCGCTTATCGATCACATTGAGATTTGGAATCGCGGTGGTCTGGAAAACAGGCTGGACGGATTCATCCTGCAAGTGTTGGATGCGGACCGGAAGCCAGTGTTCGAGGCCAGTGGGCATAAAGGCCCGAAAGGCGCCATCAAATTCAACCTGGCGAATGGGAAAGTTTCCCTCAGAAGCCATTCGGGCAAAACCATGGCCCCGCCGAAACCGAAGGTTGAGGTGCCTGAGGACTATCGCGATCCATCGCCATTCGCGTTTCAAAAGGGAGACATCATCAGCATCATCGGCAACGGCCTTGCCGATCGAATGCAGCATGACGGCTGGATGGAAACCGTACTGCAGAGCGCACTGCCAAACATGGAATTGAGCTTCCGGAACATGAGCCTTACCGGGGATCGCGTGGATCAATTTCCGCGCAGCAAAGGATTCATGAGGATGGAGGATTACCTGAATCATGTAAAAGCCGACGTGATTTTTGCCTTCTTTGGATATAACGAATCCTTCGGCGGTGAATCAAAAGTGGACGACTACGAAATGAAACTTGGTGGCCTCATCCGCATGCTCCGCGGGGCGCAACCGAACGGGAAGGAATTCCCAAGAATCGTCCTCTTCAGTCCCATCGCGCACGAAAATCTCAACAACCCGGCCCTGCCGGATGGGAGAGCGAACAACGGCCGCCTGTCGCTTTATATGCAGGCCACGAGGCGTGCCGCCCTGCAGCACGGGGTCGCTTTCGTGGACCTGTATTCGCCGTCCATTCACTTTTATCACCACTGCGAAGCCCCGCTAACGATCAATGGCGTCCATCTCAATGAAGAAGGCAACCGCCGCCTCGCCGAAGCGATTGCCGCTTCTCTCCTGGGTAAAGAAGTGACAGCCGGCTCTCATCTGGGGTCGATCAGGGAAGCCGTGCTGGACAAGAACTGGTACTGGCACAGCCGCTACCGTGCTACGGACGGTAACGACGTCTGGGGCGGTCGTTCCGGGTTGAAGTTCGTCGACAGCCAGAGCAACGCGGACGTCCTGCGGCACGAGTTGAAGATGATCGACACCATGACGGCCAATCGCGATCGTCGCGTCTGGGCGAGGGCCTCAGGGAAGGTTGCGGAAATAAACGATGACAACGTGACGAAGCCCATTCCTGTGAAAACCAACGTCGGAGGGGGCAGCCGGAGCTCCAGTGCGAAAAAGGAAGGCAACACCAACTATTTGGGCGGAGAGGAGGTCATCAGACACCTGGGGGTGCGGGATGGCTTCGAGATCGGCCTGTTTGCCGATGAGAAGCAGTTCCCCGGCCTGGTCAATCCCGTTCAGATGCAGGTCGATACAAAGGGCCGGCTATGGGCGGCCGCGTGGGTGACGTATCCGAAATGGGAACCGCTCAAGGAAATGAAAGACGCGCTGCTCATCTTTCCGGACGAAAACCGTGATGGAAAGGCGGACCGCGTGATTGAATTCGCGCGCGTACACAACCCACTTGGCTTTGAATTCTGGAATGGCGGCGTCGTTGTCACTTCGATGCCGAATCTCGTGTATCTGAAGGACACCGATGGCGACGATGTAGCGGACGTGCGTTACGCACTGCTCCAGGGGATCGGATCCTCCGATACCCACCATTCAGCGAACAACCTGATCTACGGGCCGGACGGCGCCATTTACTGGCAGAGCGGCATTTTTATGATCCATAACCACGAGCATCCGTGGGGGCCGTCGGTGAAGACTGGAAGCTCCGGCATGTACCGCTTTGACCCGCGGCGCTACACCATTGCCTTCCACGCTGGGAACAGCCCCAACCCGCACGGCATATCTTTCGACCACTGGGGGTATCACTACGCGACCGATGGCACGGGGGGACGCGCCTATCAGGTACGGCCCCAGGGCTCGGGCTTCAGGATGCACACACTGCTGAAGAAAGAGGTGCGTCCGGTCCCCGCAAACGAAGTCGTCTCAAGCGCGCACTTCCCCGATGAAATGCAGGGGGACTTCCTGATCATGAACGCCATCGGTTTCCTCGGGATCAAGCAATACCGCCTGAAGCGCGATCCCGAAAACGGCAATGTCTGGGGCGAGCCCTCCGGCGGCGAGTTGACCGTCAAAAAGCTCATGCCCGATGGCACGACGAAAGAGGAAACTTCCAGCGGCCTGATGATGAGCGGCGACAAAAATTTCCGGCCCACCGATGGAGTCTTCGGCGCGGACGGCGCCCTTTACGTCGCCGACTGGCATAACGTGATCATCGGCCATATGCAGCACAACGTTCGTGACCCAAATCGCGACCACAAACACGGCCGAATCTATCGCATCACTGCAAAGGGCCGCCCGCTTCAGAAGGACGTGGCGATTGATGGCCAGCCGATTACCGCGCTGCTCGAAAACCTCAAGCATCCGGTGGACGGAGTGCGTCACCGCACACGGATCGAGCTGAGCGAGCGCGACTCAAAAGAGGTCATCGCGGCGACGAAGAAATGGATGCAGCAGTTCGACCCGGAGGAAGAAGAAGACGCCCATCACCTGCTCGAGGCACTCTGGCTCCATCAACAGCACAGCGTCCGAGACCTCAAGCTGCTGAACTTCCTCCTGAAGTCACCGGAACCGCACGCACGCATTGCGGCCGGGACCGTGCAGCATCACTGGACCAGTGCAGACCCGACAAGGGGCGGAGGGACGGTCATCGAAACGAAAACCGAGGTCGTCAGAAAGTCAGGCATTATTTCGGACACGCCAGAATTGACGGAGATCCACATCGCGACCGTGATGGAAAAGATGATGTACGACGTGAAGGAGCTCACCGTGAAAGCCGGCAAGAAGATCCGGCTGACCTTCGCCAACCCGGATTTTATGCCGCACAACATCGTGCTCGTGAAGCCGGGGAAAGCGGACGCGGTGGCCATGAAGGCAGTCGCGCTGGGCGCTAAGGGCTTCCAGGTCGGTTTCGTGCCGGAGAGTCCCGACATCATCTGGTCAAGCAAGCTGCTCGATCACAGCAAGGAACAGGTCATAGAGTTCACCGCGCCAGCCACCCCAGGCGATTACCCTTACGTCTGTACGTTCCCAGGACATCACCTGCTCATGCGCGGGATTCTGCATGTGAAGTAGGTTCCTGTTACGGATACGGAGGTCCCCACGAGTTTACTCGTGGGTGAATAAAATTGACGGCTAAGGGGAGGCCACCATCACCACCCATATTCCCCCACCGGCAAACTCAAGAACTGCTGATTCTCTGAAACCATTTCAGAAATCCGAATAAAGAATGATGATTGCTGATTTTTGATTTCTGAAGTCAAGCATTCGTTCAAGCAGCACATTTCTGACTTCGAAAATCAAAAATCAAAAATCATCATTCTTTATTCAATTCCTGAGCAGGCTGCAAGTGTCCACCCCGGGTTAAAACCCGGGGCTACCCGCCTAAGTCCCTTCGGGACACAGTTCACAGGCGCTAAACAGATACCGCAGCCTTCGCCGCAACCAAAAAGAACTGCTGATTCTCTGAAACCATTTCAGAAATCCGAATAAAGAATGATGATTGCTGATTTTTGATTTCTGAAGTCAAGCATTCGTTCAAGCAGCACATTTCTGACTTCGAAAATCAAAAATCAAAAATCATCATTCTTTATTCAATTCCTGAGCAGGCTGCAAGTGTTGGCGCGGCTGAATGTTGAATCATGGATTCTGAGTCACTTTCAAAGATTTCTTGCCAAAAAAAACTTCCACGGTTAACCTATGTACCCGCTTTCGGCGGTGTTTGAGGGCATTGGGCCGGGCTCGTGAGTTTGCCGGTGGGGAGAACCACTTTCGTGTCGTTTTAGCTGTCAATCTGATTCACCCATGACGCGAGGTAATGGCGGTGGTGGAGAGTGCACTCACCGGGCAAACCAGATCCTACTGCTGCGCAGGAATCAGCAGATCCACAAATTCATTCACTGGCATCTGCTCCAGCCGATGCGGGTCGTTGAAGAGTTCATGAATCCTCTCTGCCTGCGCTTCTGAGAAGTGGTTGGAAACCGCGTTCCTGAATTTCTCCACTAGCAGTGGGATACCCTCCTCTCGTCTGCGGCGATGCCCGATCGGATATTCCATCGAAACTTCCTCTGTCGATGTCCCATCTTTGAAGAACACCTGCACAGAATTTCCAATGGCTCTCTTTTCGGGGTCGTAATAATCGCTCGTGAATTGAGTGTTTTCCATTACGCGCATCTTCTCTCGCAGGTCATCGATTCTTGGATCGGCGGCAAAGTCGTCCTCATAGCATTCCGCAGTCAGATTTCCGCTGATCAGGGGGACGGCGACCATGTACTGCAGACAGTGGTCGCGGTCGGCCGGATTATGCAGCGGCCCTTCCTTGGAAATGATACGCACTCCCGGCTCTTGAGTTTTCAAGTTGATGGTGTCGATGCTCTCCAGTCGATCCTTTACCTGGGGATGAAGCTCGACCGCACACTCGACAGCAGTTTGTGCGTGAAACTCAGCCGGGAAAGAAACCTTGAACAAGACGTTTTCCATTACATAGCTGCCGTACGGCCGGGAGCGGCTGATCTCCTTACCATCGAAGAGCACATCGGAGAAGCCCCATCCCTGGGCTGAGAGCACGCTCGGCAAACCCATCTCTCCTTTGGCAACCATCATCGCCAGCCGCAGCCCGCGGCTTGTCGCATCTCCCGCGGCCCAGCTCTTCCGAGAGCCTGCGTTTGGCGCGTGGCGGTAGGTTCGGAGTGCCTGCCCATCCACCCAGGCGTGGGAAAGGGCATCAATGATCTGCTCTTTGCCGAGGCCGAGCATCTGCGCGCTGACCGCGGTCGATGCCACCTTCACCAGGATAACATGGTCGAGCCCGACGCGATTGAAACTGTTCTGCAGGGCAAGCACGCCCTGGATTTCATGCGCCTGGATCATGCTTGTCAGAATGTCTCGCACCTTCAGAGTCTTAGTGCCATCCGCGTTTCTGCTCAGGAAATCTGTGATGGCCAGGATGGCGCCGAGATTGTCGGAGGGATGCCCCCACTCTGCTGCCAGCCACGTATCGTTGAAATCAAGCCAGCGAACCATGGCGCCGATGTCGAAGGCGGCCTTTATCGGATCGAGCTCAAATCGAGTACCGGGAACACGCACCCCTTGCGGGACAACTGTTCCCTCGACCACTGGGCCGAGATGCCTGGTGCAGGCTTCGAAATCCAGGGCCAGCATCGCGCAGCCGAGCGAATCCATCAGGCAGTAACGGGCCGTCTCGAAAGCCTCGTCACTCTCAATCTGCAAATCAGAAACATATTCGGCGATGGCCACCAGCTCCGGGTCGGGATCGGGCCGGACGTTTGAATCCGCAAAGTGGGCGCTCATCTCACCCTCGCTCGGCGATGGGCACAAACTCTTGATTTTCCGGTCCGGTGTAATTGGCGCCCGGGCGAATGATCTTGCCATCGACTCTCTGCTCCATGACGTGGGCCGCCCAGCCCGACGTGCGGGAGATCACAAAGAGCGGAGTGAACATCGCTGTGGGGATGCCCATCAGGTGGTAAGCAACGGCCGAAAACCAATCCAGATTTGGAAACATCTTCTTCATGTCCCACATGACGCTTTCCAGGCGTGCGGCGATGTCATACATCTCCAGCCTGCCCTGATCGTCACCGATCCTCTTGGCGACGTCTTTGATGATACCGTTTCTGGGATCTCCGATGGTGTAAACAGGATGTCCGAATCCGATGATGATTTCCTTTTTGTCTACGCGCCGTCGGATGTCAGCCTCAGCCTCGTCCGGATTCTGGTATCGCTGCTGAATTTCGAGCGCGACTTCGTTGGCGCCGCCGTGCTTTGGCCCACGGAGAGCTCCAATGGCGCCGGTGATTGCCGAGTAAATATCTGAACCCGTGCCGGCAATCACCCGGCTGGTAAACGTCGACGCGTTGAATTCGTGCTCCGCATACAGGATCAGCGAAATGTGCATCGAACGGACCCACAGCTCAGACGGCGTTTCACCGTGAAGCAGGCTCAGGAAATGCCCACCAATCGAATCGTCATGCGTCTGCAGCTCGATCCGTTTGCCGCTGGTGCTGAAGTGATGCCAGTAGAGCAGCATCGAACCCATGCAGGCCATTAACCGGTCGGCGATGTCACGCGCTCCTTCCGGTGAGTGTCCATCGTCTTCGGGCAGACAGTTGCCCAGAGTGGATACGCCCGTCCGCAAGACATCCATCGGATGTGCATGGGCCGGAACAAGCTCCAGAACCTGCTTTACCTGAGAAGGAAGATCGCGCAAGGAAATCAGCTTCGTCTTGTAGTCCTCCAATTCTCCCGCGGTGGGCAGCTTCCCATGAACCAGCAGGTGAGCGATTTCTTCGAACTGGCAGTTTGTCGCGAGGTCATTGATGTCATAGCCGCGGTAATGCAGATCGTTGCCGGAACGCCCTACCGTGCAGAGCTCCGTGTTTCCGGCGGCAACCCCCGAGAGGGCAACTGATTTCTTTTTCCGTTTGGACATATCTTCCGGGACAGGTTGATCACTCATGATTGGTCCTCATTTCGGTTTTCGAATAGTTCATCCAGTTTCTTTTCGTAGTCGTGATAATTCAGAAAATCGTATAGCTCCTCTCGAGTTTGCATCAACTCGATAACACCTTTCTGAGTGCCTTCGTTTCGCAAGGCTGAGTACACCTTCAACGCCGCGGCGCTCATCGCTCTGAATGCCGAAAGCGGGTACAGGACAAGGCTCACATTCACCGCAGCCAATTCATCCGCCGTGAAAAGAGGTGTAGCACCAAACTCGGTAATGTTGGCCAGGATCGGCACCCCCGCGGTATCTGCAAAGCTGCGATACATTTCAATATCCGTGACGGCCTCCGGAAAGATCATGTCCGCGCCGGCCTTCACATAAGCGCGAACGCGTTCGATGGCAGGCCCCAATCCTTCCCTGGCCAGAGCATCGGTTCGAGCCATGATGATGAAGCTGTCATCCGTGCGAGCATCCGCCGCGGCCTTGATCCGGTCCGTCATTTCTTCAGTGCTAACGATAGCTTTCCCAGGACGGTGCCCGCACCGTTTTTCGGCAACCTGGTCTTCAATATGAACCGCTGCAGCTCCGGCCTTAATCATCGACTCGATGGTTCGCGCAATGTTGAATGCACCACCCCACCCGGTATCGATATCGACCAACACCGGCAAATCGGTGACGCCCGTGACCCGACGAACATCGATAAGCACATCTTCCAGCGTGGTGATCCCCAAATCGGGGAGGCCGCACGAACTCGCCGACACCCCTCCTCCGGAAACATAGAGCGCCTTGAATCCGGAAGCTTCCGCCAGCCTGGCAGCATAGGCGCTGATCGCTCCCACCACCTGCAACGGCTTTTCCTGTGCCAATGCGTGCATGAGGCGAACACCGGGTGTTGTTCTGTCGCTCATTTCCAGGTGGCTGACGGTGATTGAAACAAAGAGGATTACCTGAAGTCCCGACCTTAGCAGACTCTTGAATATTCATGAAATCGTTGCCCTTCCCGGCAGTTATGATTCTGTGTACTTCGGATTCAAGCTGAGCATCGCATTCGTAGGATGGGCCTCCTCGGGCCGTCTCTTGCAGCAGCACCAGACGGGCGAGGACATGGCCAATGCAAAGTCCGAAACTCTTTCGCCTCGGACCACCGGCCGATTCTTAACAGCCAATAGGCAGACCTATGCATTCGAATATCCACATCACACTAGCCACTCTGTTTCTTCCCGTTGTGCTGACCGCTCAGCAAACCAACAACCACGTCCTGCGCGCCGTGCCAGTCTCCATCCCTGTAAAGCTCGACGGCGATCTCGCCGACTGGGATCTCTCCGGCGAGATCCTCATGTGTTACGACATGGACATGCTCCTCGAAACGAACTCCGTGCGCGCGGCCGCGATGTATGACAACGAGTACCTGTACGTGTCGTTCCGATTCAAGGATCGCTCGCCGATGGTCAATCATGTCGATCCGGAACATTCGCTCGGGTCGGGCTGGCGATCGGATTCCGTGCAGCTTCGCATCTGGACGGATCATGAGAAGCCTATCGGTCCCGGCGGCGCGAGGGTGACGCATATTGATTGTTACTGGTTCACCGATGGCAATAGACCGACCTCGCTTATCCAACATCATGACATGGGACGGCGGAAGGAAGGATTCGAAGGCCGGGTCGAAGAGGCCATCGGCAACGGTGTGAACGCGGCGTTTCGCAAGCACGAAGACGGCAAGGGCTACACTCAGGAAATGCGAGTCACCTGGAAGCATCTGCGCCGGGATGGTCGGCCCTACAAGCCAGGCGAAATACTGCGCATGGGTTTCGAATGCTTCTGGGGAGATGCCACCGCCAAACGCTGGTACGAACACCGCCTCACCGATCTGGTCAATGCGGACAACCCTCAACGTGAATTCTTCTGGACGAACTACCGCGCATGGGGCCAGGTGAAGTTCATGGACCGAGGGAAGCTCGAAGCTTCGCCGTCCATGAAGCAGCTCTCGAAGGTCGAGGAGCTCAGACGCCTTCGTTACAGCACCAGTGGCCCCGTGGCCATTGAGTACGAATTGCTGAAAGACAGCTCGGCCACTCTCGTGATCGAAAGACCAGACGGCGAGCGCGTGCGAAACCTCATTGCGGATTTTCCGCGCAAGGCGGGCAAGAACACCGATTACTGGGACGGCGCCGATGACAGCGGCCGATTGATGGAGCCCGGCGAATACCGCGTCCGAGGTCTGACTAACGAAGGTTTCGACCTGCTCTACCAGTTTTCGTACGGCTCGGCTGGTGACCCTCCGTGGCCGACATCGAACGGCAAAGGCTCATGGCTTTCGGATCATTCGATGCACGTCGGCGCGGCATCGGATGGCGAGCGTGTCTACTTTTCAGCTTTCCACTCAGAGGCGGGTGATACGGTGATGGGGCTGAATCTTGAAGGCAAACGGCAATGGGGTCTGGGGCGCATCGACGGCGGCATGCTTGCCCGGCATGGCAAATATCTCTACATGCTTCAGGGAGGTGTTCACCCAACTCACTATCGCCCGGGGGAACTCCGGCTGGTCCGTATCGATCCGAAGACCGGAAAATTCGTCTCGTTTCCGAACAAGAAAAATGAGGTCGTCATCTTCAACTACCCAAAGGATCGCAAAGTCGAAAAACGGATGTCTGAGGGCGCTACCGTCGCGGCAAAGGCATACGACGCGGCGTGGTGCAGAATGGAATCCATGGGGTTGGCCGCGAACAGAAAGTATCTCTTTATCTCGCTGTTCTACGAAAACAAGATCCTCGTACTGAATCCGGACAATGGGAACAAGGTCGCGGAGTACGATGCCCAGCGGCCCGCGGGCCTGGCGACGGATTACACCGGAGCACTCTACGCCGTTTCGGGCAAGACGATTCTGCGGTTCGACGAAAAGGGGCGATCGACACTTTTCATCGACAGCAACCTTGATGCACCTGTGGCCATTGCTGCGTCCTCATATGAAGTGTATGTCTCAGACTGGGGCGCCTCGATGTGTATCAAGGTCTTTTCACGGGATGGCAACTTTGTCGGTAATATCGGCAATATGGGCGGGCGCAGCCTGAAGGGAGAATACGAACCAGAGGGATTCTTCCGACCATGGAGCTTGGCCACGAGACTCTATTGGAAACCACCTTACAGAGAGAACGAAAGAAGATTGCCTGACGCTACACGCCTCTGGGTCGTCGAACATGACAAGTCACCCAAACGTATCAGCCTCTGGAACATTCCTTTCAGGCGGAGTAAGCGATTTAAGGCGGAGCTACTGCGCGAGTTTATCGGTCCCGGCTGGTACAACGGCACGGAAAACAATGTCAACGCGCTCAATCCGAAACAGGCATTCAGCCTCGGCAACATTCTCGAGCTCGATTGGAAGAAAGGACGCTGGCGCGTGACGGACACGCTCTGGCGTCCGACGAGACCGAAAGCGCTGCTCGGCCCGCGCGGCGAGGGTATGTTCCATCAGGTGGTCAAAGTGAAGAGGCGCCAGATCCTGGTCTCAGCGAAGAGCGGCACATTTGTCTGCATCTCGGAATTGGAGAAGCACGGCGCAAAACCCCTGGCCGCGCTCGGGCACATCAAGGCGTTCATGAGCGAGGGCGGCGAGCTGCCGGAAGTTCTGCTGAAGAATCTCTGGGACGATCCGAAGATGCTCGAATGGGCCAGGAAAGAAAAGCCGGCCCTGTTCACCGGCAACGTCATCCACAGGTACCGTCTGCTGCACGACCTCATATGGCGGGCCCGGCGCCGCAACAAACCCATGCGAACCGAATTTATCTGGACCGACGCCAACGGCGACGCGCTGGTGCAGGACGAGGAGCTTCAGTTCTTCGCGCCGGAGGAAATGAACGGCCTCATCCTCGGCGGGCCGTGGCGTTTTGCGTTCAGTCCCGACCTGACGCTATACCCGGCCCTCGAGCAACACACCGACAGGCATACCTGGGCCTGGAGGATGCCTGTCGAAGCATGGAACACAGCAGGCGCACCGGTCTACAATCCGAAATCAGCAGTGCGGATCATTCACACGAAGCCGCTGCACTTCCTGAACAGCGCGTGGGCCGATTCAAAAGGGAGCGTGCTGCTGAATCAGTCGCCGATGCAAATGCACGACAAAAGCGGCAGGCAACTCTGGCATTACCCGAACCGATGGCCTGGTGTCCACGGCTCCCACCGAGCGCCGAAGGACAGGCGTGGTCTGCTCATCGGCCCATTGAAAGTGATCGGCTCTGCCGAAGTCGATGGGCTTGGCGAAGTCTTCTGCATGTCCGGCAATCTCGGTAAGGGATTCCTCATGACCACTGATGGCTTTTATGTCGGAAGCCTTTTCAGCGATGCCCGAAGTGCGCCTGATTCGTTGCCCGATGTGCCTGTGCGAGGGATGTCCATCATGCAGACTACCGCGGGCGGGGAATGGTTTGGCGGGGAGTTCTTCAGGAATCCCAGAGACGGGAAGATCTATCTCGGCAGTTCTGCCCTGAATGCGACCAACATCTCCGAAGTCGTCGGACTGGAAAAAGTGAAAAGGCTGAGACCTAATCCAATCACCCTGTCCAAAACAATGCTCGCAGCATGCAAAGATCATCTGGTCGCCAGGCAGAATGAGTCTGCAAAACCAAGGGACATCCAAATCCATCTGCCAAAGCAGGCACTCAGTGGAAAGGCACCAACGATTCACCAGTTGAATTGGACCACGGAAGCCAGATGGAGTTTCGACGGCCGACACGCTGCCCGTGCAACCTGGAGCTTCGATGACAATTTCCTGTATGTCGCCTTCCGGGAAGTGCTGGACGATACACCTCTCATCAACAAAGGCCCAGATGCCACACGCCTTTTCAAAACCGGCGATGCCTGCCTTCTGGAACTGCGCACTCAACCGGATGATGACTCAAACAGCATCATTGCCGGCGACTTGCGACTGCTATTGAGCGTCTTCGAGACCAAGCCAGTCGCGGTCGTCTATCGCTACAAAGTTCCGGGCACAGATAAACCCTCCGAGTTCAGCTCGCCTGTAACGACCACAAAAATCGACGTCATCAAAGTGATCGAAGGCGCAAAGTTCCAGGTCCGCCGCGGTGCCCAGGATTACGATCTGAGCGCAACCATCCCCTTCGAAGCGCTTGGTTTCAAACCAGCGAAAGGCAAAAGCTACCGCGGAGATTTCGGTATCGTGTACTCCGATAAGCACGGAAAAACTAATTCCCTGCGCATGAACTGGTCGAATCTTTTCACCAGTATGATCAGCGATCTGGCTCTTGAGTCTGTTATCGAGCCGAAACACTGGGGGTGGTTCCGGGTGAAAGATTAAGGGCAGACTTAATAGCCAGCGCTGAGACAGATGAATTGGATGGGCATCGGTCAGGTCCTCTGTGCAATGACATGTCTTCTTCAGTAATAGGCCGGAGCGTTCGTAATAGAGGCCAGGTTCTGGGGAACGGATTTCCTATTGTTGGTGCCCAGAGGAAGTGTCCCCGCGTACTTTTACTTCGCCTCCACGTTTTCCGGATCGATGACCCTTATTCTGATGTTCCGGAATGAGACCTTGTGCCCGTGATCCTGGAAGCCGATGTGGCCTTTGGCGAGTTTGGCGAATGCGGGCCACTTCTTAAATTTGCTCTTGGCGATCCGAGCTTTCCAGTCGTCGCTGCCGATGGTGTACTCGCAGGCCTTGATGCCGTTGAACCAGTGAACGCCGTGATTGTTGACCAGCCGGATTTTCACGTGATTCCAGCCATCGGGATGGATGACCTTTTTGCCCTCAAATGCATAGAGTCCATAAAAGCCTCCAGCGGCTGTGCTGCCCTTTCCCGCGTTCCGTTCGATCTGCATTTCCGGGGCAGCAAAATAAATCGCACCTTTCTGTGATGGATCGACCCTGATGAACAGGCCGCTGTTGCCGGTTGTCTTCCATTCCAGAGAGAGCTCAAAATGTTCGAATGCTTCCGCGGTGTAGATATCGCCGCCGCCTTTCTTTGAAAGCTCGATGGTGCCTTCGTTGACGACCCATTTGTCAGCCTTGAGCGCTTTCTTTGTGCGCCAGCTATTCCAGCCCTCGAGGGTTCTGCCATCGAAGAGTAGTTTCCAGCCGTTGGCCTTCTCCTCCTCCGTGAGGGTGGGAGTGGAGATCTCAGCGGGACGTTCCTGCGCGCAGATGGGAGCGATGAGGATTGCTGCTACGAGCAAAGATATTGTCCTGTTCATGGATAGGCTCTCTTCAGGTGTGGAATCAAAACAGTGAACGTTGTTTCAGGAACTCTAAGCCCGTCCACGATCTGCCGAATCCAGGCCGAGCCATTTTAACACTTTCCAAAGGTGGGCCATTTCCGTCAGCTCTCCTCCATCTCCCAGGCCCAATCCAAAGTCCAGAACTTCAGTTTTCCCTCGGCATCTCCCGACAGGAAAAACTCATCGTTGGGGGAAAACTTCAGCGCGGTGATGGCTGAGACGTGTCCGCCGAATGTCCACAGCTCCCTGCCGTTGAAGAGGTCCCAGAGCTTGATACGGCCGTCCTTGCACCCGGCCACAGCGGTGCGGCCTTTGGAATCGATGGCCAGGGCGGTGATGGGTTGCTCGTGCGCGGTGAGGATCTTGATGCGTTCACCGGTGTGGGCATCCCAGAATTCGAGGTTCGTCGGGATGGCGCCGTTAGTGAGCACTTTTTCGCCGGACGGTGAGAGGCAAACGACCATGTCTTCAATGGACGGCCTCTGCAGGTTGAATCGCTGTACTTCATCACCAGTTTCAAGCTTGCCCAGAAGCGCACCCTCAGAGGCGCTGATGGCGAGAAAGGTCTCGCGGCTGGCTGAAAACAACACCATCTTCCACGGCGAATCGAGTTGGGTGATGAGCTTGACGTCCGTCTGCGGTTCGAGCCTCCAGTGCTCCAGTTCGCCAGCACGGCTGAAGCTGAAAAAGCCGGTGCCCGATTCATCGAGGCACAGTTGAAGAAGCTCGCGATGGTGCATGAGGAAGATTGGAAAGATCACCTGGTTATTCAGATTCAGATGGCGCAGGATGCGGTCGCTGCACTTGAGCACGCACGCATTCGTTTCAGGCGAAATGAAGAGCTCCTGCACCCAGCCAAACTCCCCTTCGAGGGACCAGATGACCTGGCCGGTTATGAGGTCGTAGAACCGTAGCCGGCCGTCGTCGCTGAGAGTCATGCCGCGTTTGCCATCGGCTAGAATCTCGATCGTTCGAACGCTGCGCAGGTAATCCCGCAATGGAAATTTCTTTCTTTCCCAGGCGTTCTTTATGCCGGCCGGCGCGGTCATCCAGTTTGCCGCGCGGGTAGCGCCGGCGTGGGCGTCGAAATCGCGTTCGAAGCCCCGGAGCTTCTGAACATCGCGGTAGTTCTTGAATGCCGTGGAATGATCCCATCGGAGCTCGGCGCCTTTGGCTTCGTTGAGCAGTGTTGAACGCTGCTTGAGCAGCTCAATGGACTCGCTGGCGGAAGAGGAACGATCGAGGATGAGTCCGGACGAAGCAACGCGAAATGGAGAGAGTGGAAAATCCGACGCGGTTGAGAATTCAAAGACCCGTTGTGAGCCATCCGCCGATTGGATCATGCAGAAGCGTGAATCTGTCGACCATGAGCAGGAAGCAGGTGCTGATGACTGGCCCGAGATGCCGGCCGCGGTCAACAGGACTCCTTCGTCCATCCCGAGGCTGCAAATGAGCGCCATGTTGATGGCATTCCTGAGCCTTACATGCGTGCCTTCCCAGGTGAGCAGCCAGAGCCGGTTGGGTGAGACACTCATCAGTTGCGCGCCTGGGCTTGCGTCATGAAGACGTTCTTCAAGAGGCAGATACCACTCGTGTCGCTCACCCTGAGGCCCGAATTCCACATGGCCGGACTTGATCCGATTCATGTCGAATACTGCAGGCCGCCCTGACCGGGTCAGGCGCGACCATTTGAGATCCTCTGCGTGTGCGGTGGCAGGGGCAAGCGGCTGAAAGAGGGAATCGGTGACCGAGTTTCCCGATGCCAGCAGACAGTGGTTGTAGCCATCTCTGACACGCCATTGCATCGGATAGGCGTTGTGCAACTGCTGAAAGATCTTCAAGGCCTGGCCGAGGTAAGAGGCTTTCACATTTCCACGAAGGCCTGCGAGTATCTCGGCAGCGGACAGGTTCGCCCAGTAACTGTCCGGTTCGAGGTTCAACGCGTGCCGGCACCAATTGAGTGCGTCATCCATTCGCCCGGCTTCCGCCAGAACGATCGCCTGATCTGCTACCAGTTCCGCATCATCCGGTGAGGCATTCATCGCCTGCAAGAGTCCCTGTGCCGCGGCAGGCACATTCTCTGACTCAAAATCGCAGAGAGCCTTGTTGTGGAGGAAATCGGCATCCGCAGAATTCAGCGCGAGGGCCTCTCTTACCCGCTGGTCGGCGAGGTCAACGTGCCCCCTCGCATGCGCGACCCCAGCCAGGAGATTGAGGGCCGCAGAAGAACGCGTGTTGTGGGCAATGACTTTCTGCGCAAGCCCCTGGGCCTCTTCGTAGCCGCCGAATTTGAGACACGCTTCAGCCAGACGCAGAGCCACATCGGGGTCATCTCCCGTGCCTGCTCTGGCGGTCTCAACACAAATGTCGAACTCTTGCGATGGCAGGTTCTGTTCTGCCCACATGGTTGCAAGATTCGCACACACTACGGGTGAACCAGGATCGACTTCATATGCCTCTTCGAGGAATTGCAGCGCCTTGTCCGTTTCTTCAAGATCGAAAAAGGTCAGCGCTCGGTTGTTCAAGTCCGCGCTGTTCAGGTCGGGTGCGAGGATCTGTTGCCTTGGGGACTTTTCTCCCGTCACTGATTTGTAGACGTCGACCAGATTCGCACGCGCGGCGGCAAAGTCGGGATACCGTTGGGTTGGCTCTTTGGCCAGGCATCGCGTGACCACATCTACGACTGCATCCGGCGTTTCTGGCCGGCGGTCTTTGGGAGATTCCGGCGGCGTATTCAAGTGTGCCTCGCGAAAGAAGAGCATCATCTCCTGCCGCTCCATCTTTCGATTGGGCTGAAACACGTAATCGCCGGAGATCATCATGTGCAGGATGAGGCCGAAAGAATAGATGTCCGCCCGGGCGTCGATGTTCTGGCTGTCGATAAACTGTTCGGGGGCCATGTAGGCAGGGGTGCCCACCGTTTTGTTGGGGGATGTAATCGCGTCCTCCTCATCCACGAGGAGCACGAGGCCGAAATCGGTGACCTTGGCAAGGCCCTCTGTTGAAAGAAGAATGTTTCCCGGCTTCAGGTCACGATGGATGATGCCCCTTGCATGCGCGTGGGCCATGCCATCGCAGATCTGTATCGCAATATCGAGGATTTCGCCGAAGTCGCGGTTCTTTGATTTGTGAATCCACTGGTGCAGATCGTCGCCGTCAACATATTCGAGGAAGAGCCCGTACCGCCCCTCAATCTGGCGCAGGTAAAAGGCAGTGACCAGGTTGGGATGTTTGCCCAGATTGATCCACGCTTCCGTCTCTCGGCGAAAGCGTTTCAGGCGCCGCTCTGACACTTCTCCCCCTTTGGGCAGGATGGTCTTGATGGCCACCTGCTCCTGCCATTGCAGGTGCTCGACAAAGTACACCCGGCCCATTGCGCCGCGGGCCGATCCGAACACTCTGTATTTGCCCTCGACGACCGCGCCTTCCTCCCATCTCTCGGCGCTCTGCTGTTTGGCTTCCCGGACTTCAGGAATGGGGAACTCACCTTGCAGACCTTCATTTCCCGATGCCTTCTCCGGTATCACGGAAGGCTGGTCGGGAAGCGTATCGGCAAACGCGTCCGGATTCTCTGCAGGTTTCCCTACTGGAGATGGCTGCTCAGGAAGTGTGTCTGCAAACGCGCCCGGATTCCCCGCAAGTTCACCTACCGGCGATGGCTGGTCAGGAAGTGTGTCTGCAAACGCGCCCGGATTCCCCGCAGATTCACCTACCGGCGATGGCTGCTCAGGAAGTGTGTCCGCCAACGCGTCTGGCGTGATTGGAGAATCGACGGCGCCCTGAACCGTATCGGCGAAGGCCGAAGGGCTCTCATGAACGGTGGGTGGGACATCGGGAAACGTCTCTGACGTCTCGGACTCCTCCGATTTCGTGCTCACCTTGGTCAGCGGTTTTAACTTTTCGCCCTGGCCCTCGCCGGGCGCCGCCTTGTGTTGACCGATAGCGAATGTTTTTCCTTCGTTCTGATCAAAGAAATCAGCCGGCGGAACATGAAGTTTGGTCTGGCATTCAGGACACTCAGAAATGACGTCAGCATGCTCCTTCCTGACTCTCAACTTCGTGCCACAATTACAGACGATGAAAATGAACATTATTTGAGTCAGCTACCGATTTACGTGCCTTCAAACCGATCCGTTTCGCCATCGAAGGCCAAGAGCATATTCAGACCCACAGCCGCCCTCAATCGTGATCCGGAGCCTGTGGCCGAGGTGTTTCTCAAACATCTTGACCGACTGATACCCCCGCCGCACTCAGCATCCTGTCAGGCGAAAGACTACGATTATTGGCTCGGAGGCCGGACCCTTCTCCCAGAGCTGTGAGTTTCAAGGGTGAGGTCAACGTCTGACGGCGTATAGAAGATCTGGGCATTTCCCTGGCTCAGTTCTGCGAGGATGTCTTTCTTGCGGAGCAGATTGAACACATCCACACGCTCCTCCCTCGGGATGCGTTCCGTCACTTCATCAAAGAACTTCGAGACACGCATCGCCTCTACTTCGCCTTCGATACTTGCCTCGGCGTGGCGATTCTTCTTTTGCATCTCCAGCAGCTCTGATTTCATTCTCTCGGCTTCGATCTCCCCGGTGATCTCCTTCAGCTTTACCTCGTTTTCACGGCCGGGACGGCCGTGCCACGATTCTGGCCGCGATCGCCATGCTGCATCAGGCTGTTCAGATGCCTCAGGCTGGCTCGTATCCCGTATCCCGCATCTTCCCAATCACTAACCAAATGCCGAACATGAACTGGTATCGAGGCAACCTGCACATGCATTCCTTCTGGAGCGACGGGAATGACTTTCCTGAAATGGTCGCCGATTGGTTTAAGCGAAACGGGTATCAATTCATCGCTTTCACCGAGCATGATCAGCATCAGACCGGTGAGCGATGGTTTCGATGCGATCCTGAGACCAGTCAAGGGCAAGCGGCGGCACAGGGCGAATTACTGGATCGATACCTTCAGCGTTTTGGTGAGGACTGGGTCAAACAGAGAGAGTCCAATGGGGTCACCGAAGTCCTGTTGAAGCAGCTTTTCGAATACCGGCATCTCTTCGAGGAATCCGAACGTTTCCTCATGATCAATGGCGAGGAAGTGACGACCACATGGGGGCAGCGCGACAAGGGGCAGACCCACTGGATCAATGTTTTCAATACCCCATCTGCAATTCCTCCGCAGCATGCGGAAAACGGCACAAGCATCGATGGCATGGGCCGAACGTTTGCCGAAGCTGAGCAAGCCGCATCTGAATCAGGCCGCGAGGTGCTGACCTACCTGAACCACCCCAACTTCGTCTGGAACGCGACCGCAGAAGACATTGCCGCGGTCACGAATCTCCGTCACTTCGAGATCCACACAGCTCTCAACTCCTGCAACACTTACGGGGATGAGGTGCACGCATCTGCCGAAAGAATCTGGGACATCGCCAACACCATTCGTCTCGCAGAGATGGGAGGTGAGATCATTTACGGCCTGGCAACGGATGATTGCCACGCCTACACACATCATCACCGACTCGCGCTGTCAGCTCTGCCCGGCCGCGCCTGGATTATGGTTCATGCAGAGAGGCTGACGCCCGAGCTTATCATGTCCGCAATCAGCGATGGGCAGTTCTATTCCAGTACGGGTGTAACACTCTCAGCCGTGGAAAGAGAGCCAACCGGGATTCACCTGCAAATCGAACCGCTCGCGGGTGTGAATTATCGCACGGAGTTCATCGGCACACGAAGAGGGTGCGACCTCGGTTCGGAAGCGGTAAAGGATGCGGAAGGAAATCCCGTTCGAACGACCGGTCGCTACAGCAATGACATCGGTTGCGTGTTGACGGTCGCGGAGGGACTGTCGCCTTCTTACACTTTCGATGGAGACGAGCTCTATGTCCGGGCGGCCGTCATCTCAGATGCGCCGCATCCCAATCCAACCGCGCATGGCGACACGCAGAAGGCTTGGACGCAGCCATTCCAGCCGGGGTAGGTGGGAGTTTCCACCACTTTTCAGCTTCGCTTTTGTCTTGGACTTTCCGGGCAGTACTCGAAACGCAGCAGCACGGCATGGCAATCCTGGAACGAAGTCGGATTAGAAGTGCGGACGGAAAGCGGAAGATTCAAAGAAGAGACAGAAAGCAGGATGAGTTTTTCACCGACCGCCAGATCAGATGAAAGGGTCCCCGATATGCATGAATCCGGAAGTGATCTAACAGAACCGAGTGCGCCAATCCTGCTCACCCCAAACAGCAAGGCTTTCGCGAGCGAATTGAGCCTTGCCCGGATCGATTCAACCATGAGTGCCGTGGCATGGATCGAGAGGGATGGCGGCAAGGAGACGATCTGCTGGCGCTTGATTCAGCCGGAGGGTGTCGGCCCCGTTGAGTCGATCTCGCCCATACGCGGTGCGCCCGGCCAGCCGAAAGTCTGCGGCCATCTGCTGATCTGGAACGAGTTTCATGATGGCGAGGGGGTAATCTGTTATTTGCCATTGAATTCCAGGCCCCCCGGAAAGCCTCGTGTGATTGAGAGTTTAAAGGGGCTGAACTGCGGGGATTTCGCCTGTTCGCAGGAACCGGATGGCCGGGTCTGGATTGTGCTCGAAGCCCGGGAATCAGACTCCGCCAACATCTGGAGACACCATTACGAGAATGGCGCGTGGAACTTCGACGGCGGCGTTGAGAGTGGCGATTCTTACCTGTCCAGGCCAGATGTTTTTGCGTCCGGGACAGGGCTCATCGCAAGCTATGATGAATATATCGATGCTGAATTCAGGGTGGCGACGGAAATCTTTGGGACACACGATGAAGAGTTTGACGAAGTGCTGCCTTCCCCCGCCGGCACATGGGAGACCTTTGCCACCGTGTGCCTGGATGACGAAGAGATCTGTTACGCGGCGCGCAATCGCGACAGGCTGGTTCATCTCGAAGACGGTATCGCAGGTTACCATTCGGAACTGGTCGTCTCGACGCGCCTGCCCGGTGCGGCCGGCGAATGGGTGGACGTAGCGTGCGTGAATATCGACCACGGCATGAATCCCTGGATGGCGCCTTACTGCGGCAACCGGCGACGACCTCATCTTGTACCGCGCAAGAAGGGGGCCTGGCTGCTTTGGGAGGAGAAAGAAGATGTGAAGGGAATGGACCCGCCCTGGGGGAGGTTGTGCGCCGTGGAGGTCGATCCAATCGGGCTCAAATCAGAGCCCATGGTCGTACTCGATAAGGTCTCGATGGTAGTCGTCGAAGGAGACGCTGAAGGGGACAATATTCTTGTGGCGACACGGACCCGTGAGAGCGCCTGGCAGAATCGGATTCCTTATCACCTCCACCATCTCAGGTTGGATCAGCTTGACGTCAAACGGCCGACGGATCTTGAAACCAACGGCGAGCGTGAGAAGTTCGAGATTCGTGAAACCGTCGAATCCCAACCCTCAGTACAACCTCAGGGCATGAGACTCTATTTCGGCGACCCTCACATCCACAGTTGGTGGTCGCAGGATCTGGATGGCGAGCAGGACGAGCTCTACCTCTTTGGGCGCGACATCTCGAAGCTCGATTTCATCGCTTTCACCGAGAACGACTTTCACTGGTATTCTGCGGAGACGTTTTCAAAAGCCATGTGGCAGCGCAATCGCCGTAACGCGGAATTCTTCAACCAGCCGGGCGAGTTTACCGTTCTGCTCGGATGGGAGTTTACGAAGCGCGGCAACCCCAAACTTGGTGACAAGCACACATCACACAGATGCGTGCTCTATCCGGGCACCGAGGGTGCAGTTGATTGCTGGTACGAAAGCGAGACGCCTGACCCCGCCAGCCTGGTCAGAAAGCTGGCCGGCCAGCGGGTGCTGCTGCATCATCATCACCTTGGCCCTTTCGATCTGACCGACGATTCCCTTGAGCGAAACATCGAAATCTGCAGCGGCTGGTGGAACTGCATGGAAAAGCCGGACTTCGTGGACAAGCTGCATGAGATGCTCGGCCGCGGCTTGCGGACCGGATTTTTTGGCGGAAGCGATAATCATGAGCGCACACCCGGTATCGGCGGCGCACTCACCGGCGTCTGGGCCACGGAAAACACTCGTGAAGGGATCTTCGATGCATTCTGGAATCGCCGCGTCTTTGCCACCACCGGCCTGCGTCCTGACCTGCGCTTCATGGTCTCCGGCACCTTCATGGGCGGTGAAGCGTCCGTGAGCGATCCACCGGAAGTTTCGCTTCATGTTCAATGCGAATCACGCATCCGAAAGGCGGAAATACTGCGTGATGGCGAAATCGTGCACACTGAGGCAGGCGGCGATGAAGATCTCGACCTTCATTGGGTGGATAACAAGTGCGCAGCGGGAAGCCACTATTACTATGCCCACGTTCTGTTCGAAGGGCACGAGTCGAACCCACACTGGAACATCTCCAGTGCATACGGTGTGCACGCCTGGAGCAGCCCGGTGTGGATTCAGTTTGAATGAAAAGCGAATTGTCAGCGATCCTGGCAAGCCCCGGATGCCTTTACTCGCGCACGGAAACCGGCCACTTGACCTGTTACAGCCTGCGTGAAGCCGTCAGTTGATCCGGCGGCGAAACGGGCAGATCCGTTTCTTCTTCGTACGATGATTAGCGATTTGGTGAGGGACACATTGTCCAGCACTGCAATCAGGTACCCCCGGTCTTACCCAAGGAGATCAGAAATGAAAAGAACACGATTGGCCGTGGCCAGAGTTGTCTTGCTTTCAGGCTTGGTTGCCTGCTGCTTCGGTGAACAAGTCTCTGCAGATGCAGAGACACCAGGTGTTCCCGATGTCATGAACGGATTCCTCGGCATGGTCGAGGGGACGATTGTCACGAAGGGGCCGGAAACTTTCGTGCTCCGGATTGCCAGGATAGAAAGGACATGGAAGAAGAACAGGGCAAAGAATGCGGAGAAGGCGATTGGAAAGAACGTGCCCTTCGTGGTGAACAGACATATGCGCGAGCGATACGCCAGCCTTAAGGTTGGTGATTCGATCGTAGTAGGAGGCATACACAAAGGCCGGAACCTTCAGGTTGGTGAGGTGTTGGTAAGAACCTCTGAGTTTCCTGCCCTGCAGAAGAAGTGGGCCGCCGCAAGAGCGAAACGGGACGCCGAAAGGCGCGAGCGAGAGTCGAGTAAGAAGTCTCAGAAAGATCGAGTACGGCGCGGTGTCACCAATGCCAGGTTTGTATCCCTGCAGGAGAGTGGCGCCACGGTTACCATTGAAGGCAAGACTTCGACAATGCCGGTCACTAAGAAGCTTCGTGAGCGCTTTGCCAGCCTGAAAAAGGGCCGCAAGATCCGTATCAACTGGGTCACCGAAGGTGACAGCTCACGCTGGATCACAGGTCTTGAGCTGTTCCCGGAAGGCGAATAATCTAATCGTTAACTGTCTGAGATGGGCGCATCGGGTACAAACCTGAATGCGGGATTCTGTGACGGGTCTGCAGAAGCCTGCGCTGATCGTCTGCGCTACAGAGGTCACTATGACGGACCAGAAATCCGCACGGTACGCCATCCTGCCCGAGAATATCTGGAACGGCCGGTGGTCGCGCTCCCGCAGTGGCATGGCGGTCATCGTAGAAGGGTGCAGCATTCGTGCGGTCTGCTCTGCCGAGGCCGTCCCGCGCGGTCTCAGGAAACATCGCTTCCCGGGCTGTACTGTTCTACCGGGGCTTATCGACGGGCACGTGCATTTCTGTGATTGGATGCGACCAGGCTTTCTGGCCGCGGGAGTGACGACCATTCGCGACGTTGGGAATGACCTGGACTGGGTGCTCGAACGTCGTCGACGGGCGCGGGCGAATCCGATTCTATGGCCGAACTTCCTCTGCTGCGGACCTCTGCTGGATGGCCCTGAAGCACACTGGCCAATCATGGGAAAGCCCCACCAGGACCGGGCTGCCATCGAAGCCTCGGTGAAATCGCAGATTAAGAAGGACGTCGATGCCATCAAGCTTTACGTCACGATCACCCACGAACAGATGACAGGAGCGGCGGAGGTATCTCGGCGACATGGCAAATACATCCTCGCGCACCTGGGGAAATTCAGCGCGCAAGAAGCAGCCGAAGCCGGGATCAATGAAATCGAACACCTCTGCGGCTGCGCGGCGGCATGGAAACAAAGTTCAGTCGATGAACTGAATGCCCTGTGTGACGACTTGCTGCCTTCGGGACTGGTCATGTGCCCTACCCTGGTCGTCTGGGATCGCATCGGCCGGACCAACGAGCCTGCCTTCCGGCAGGACAAGAGATTGAGGTGGGTGCACCCGGCGTTCCTTCAAGCCTGGGAAAACTATCCGAATCGGTTCGGGCTGCCGGAGGCCAGACTGAATCTCCAGCGAAGCGTGGTGGAAATGAAGAGGTGCCTGGCGCAGATGCAGAAACGAGGCATCACCATTATCGCGGGCACGGATTCGCCATTCCCATATCTCGTGCCTGGTTTCAGTTTGCACGATGAAATAATCCAAATGGTTGATGCAGGGCTGGCTCCTGTAAACGCACTCCGCGCTGCAACCAGCAATGCCGCAAAGGTCATGCAGATCAGCAAACAGGTAGGCGAAATCGCTCCCGGATTGCAGGCTGACTTTCTGATCACTGCTGGTGATCCGACAAAGGAAATCCACGATGTCGCGAAGGTGAAGCAGGTCGTCCGGCACGGCACATTTCTGAAGGCCGAACAGCTTCATCGAATGGCCGCGAGACTTCACAGGCAATCCACAGAGGATCCTGTAAGCCGTGACATTCTAGGTCACGTGTCGGCCAGGTAACGCCGAATCGCCTTGTTTCAAGCGTCACCGGAAAACACAATCTTGGGTCCAGTTTGCCTGGTGCCATTCGCCTTATCTGCGCCCGTGATCAGGACCATGACCATCCCATTCGAGGGCCGGACTTCACAGAATGGATGGAACTGCGATGGCCTTGCGGATAATGATTGGGAAGAACATGACGATAGAGTCCGAGAGCCTGGAGATTCCGTCATTCTGTCCCACCATCATCCCAACTACACATCATGAGCGATTATCAAGGCGCCCTCGGCATCATCAAAGAATCAGACGTTGACGTTCCCATGAGGGATGGTGTTCTGTTGAGATCGAATGTGTTTCGTCCCGATGCCAGTGGCACATTTCCAGGACTTTTGCTCCGCACGCCCTATGGCAAACCAGGAGCGGGTTACGAGCGTTACGTTCGGGCTGGGTATGTTGTAGTCACTCAGGACACGCGCGGCCGGTATGCTTCGGAAGGCGATTATGTGCCGTTTACGGTAGAGAATACCGGCGATGCGGAAGATGGTTACGATGCAGTCGAATGGGTGGCGAATCAGGAATGGTGCAATGGATCGGTCGGCACTATCGGCGCGTCCTACAACGCGTGGATGCAATGGCAAACGGCAAAGTTGCGTCCACCGAGTCTGGTGGCCATGTGCGCGTGGTCGATCCCCCTTGAACTGACCGAAGTAGATTGGCCGGGCGCGTTTAAGCCGGGCAGACGCATCCGCTGGTGGATGACCACCATCGCTCCCGACCTGCGTCGCCGTCATGGAATGCCCGGGCCGCACACACCGGCTGAGGCATCGGAAGTATGGGATGAAATTGAACACGGCCGCTGGCTGGGGTTCATGCCCTGGATGGACGTCAAGAATCACCTCCCGCCCGGTCTGGCCGAGTATGCCGAAGACTGGCTGCAGCATCCAAACCGGAGGCCCTGGAAGTTTGACGAGGTGCACAAGGAGGTGTCTGTTCCCAATCTCGATTTCAGCGGCTGGTATGACCACTGCGGCGGAACGATGGCGCACCTCAAACTCATGCAGGAGAACGCCCAGACCGCCGAGGCCCGCCAGCAGACCAAGTTGGTGATTGGCCCGTGGAGTCATCCCACCATCGGTCAGCGGAAGATAGGCGAAATCGATTTCGGGCCACAGGCACAGCTTGATATCCACGATCTTATCCTTCGCTGGTTCGGCTATTGGCTCGGTGGGGCTCAGAACGGAATCGATAAAGAACCACCTTGCCGATACTTCGTCATGGGCTCTGCCAAGTGGAAGAATGCCGAGACGTGGCCTCCGCCCATGCAAGAGAAAACTCTCTACATGGGCAGCGATGGTCAGGCATCGGCTGAGGGCAGCGGACGTCTCCTCGACGGCATCCAGGAGACCGGCTCGTGCGATACGTACACTTTCGACCCTAACGATCCTGTTCCCACTTTGTGGAGTCGCAGTCTGTTCTCGAGCCCCGCTGATCGTCGAAAACTCGAGCATCGCCAGGACATCCTCTATTACCGTTCTGAGCCACTGGACCAGGAGGTAGAAGTTGTGGGCTATCCGGAGGTCGTCCTATACGCGTCTTCCTCCGCTCCCGACACAGATTTCTTCGCACGCCTGATCGACGAAGAACCGGACGGCCCGGCCACCGAGGTTTCCTATGGCTTTATGAGGGCCCGGCATCGGAACTCGTATGACACCGAAGAGCTGTTGAATCCCGGCGAGGTGACGGAATTCAGAATCAAGTTGAGCGCTGCCGCGATTCAATTCCAGGCAGGCCACCGCATTCGCATCGAGATCACCAGCAGCGATTTCCCCAACCACGATCGCAACCACAACACCGGCAGAAACGATCTAGTGGATACGGAGCTCCGGAAGGCCGAACAGACCATCCATCATTCACCTGAATTTCCGTCGAGGTTGATCATGCCGGTGGATGACTCATGAGATCGGCCTCAAAGTTAATCGTAGAAGTTCGAAGTAGCAGGGCCGTTGGATCGACGATCCACCACATTTACACGGTCTCGTTCGCATTTCCGGATTCGTTATCTAGAATCCCCCGCTCGCACAGGCGCTCCTGGACAGGGAGGCAACCCGGAGACAATAATTTCAACGCGAGGGCACCCCAAATGAAGGTCATTATCGTTTCAGACAAGCAGGAAATGGGCAAGGTCGCCGCGGACCTCATTGAAGAGGATATGGCAAAGAAAACCCCTTACGTAATGGGCTTGGCCACGGGCACAACTCCCGTTCCCCTCTATCAGGAGTTTATCCGTCGCAACAAGGAGACGGGCCTGGACTTTTCGACGGTCATCACGTTCAACCTCGACGAGTATGTCGGGCTCGATCCGGATCATGATCAGAGCTACCGCTACTTCATGAACAAGGAACTGTTCGATCACGTTAATATCAACAAGAAGAACACCTTCGTCCCGCCAGGCAATGCCGAAGATCTGTCAGCTGCCGGCGCGCAATACGAGGAAGCCATCCGGATGGCGGGCGGAATCGACTACCAGGTCCTTGGAATCGGCAGCAATGGGCACATCGGATTCAACGAACCGGGCTCGTCGCTTTCTTCGAGGACCCGGAAGGTCAAGTTGACGGAAAGCACCATTACTGACAATTCCAGGATGTTCGAAAAGAAGGAAGACGTGCCGACCGAGGCCATCACCATGGGCAACGGTACGATTCTGGATTCTCGCAGAGTTCTGCTGATGGCGAACGGCGAAAACAAAGCTGACGCAGTTGCCAATTCCATCGAAGGCCCAGTCACGGCCACGGTCCCGGCCAGTTCACTGCAGTTGCACCAGAATATAACCTGGATCATTACCCAGGACGCTGCCGGCAAGCTGAAACTTGAGTGGTAACCGACCGACTCCACACATTACAACGAGAGACAAGCACGATCCAAGGAGCGAATCATGAAGTTGGTCATCTACGAAGACAGCACCTTCGAGAATTTCTATCCCCTGTCCCTGATTCGTCCGATCTTCGATCTGAAGTGCGGTGCGAATTCTCTGGCCGACAAGATTCGTCGGAACTTCTCCGACCTCGAAGTGGCGTACTTCATCCGGAACCATCTGGCCGACACGTTTCTGCAAAGGAACGAAGGAGCGTCGGTCAACGATGTCTCGGCACTGAACGAGGACCTGCTGATCGCCAACGGGCGATGGCTCTGCCTGAAGTCCGAGGTTTCAGCCGAAGGACCTGACGAGATTGGTACATCCGGAGATGCCGTTGTCTACATTCGCGCCAGCAGCGAAACCGTTGCTCGATGCCAGGGGGAAAGCTTCTGCGAACTCCTTGGCAATCTGTGCGAGGCGCTTCCCAAAAAGGAAGTGGGTGAAGAACTCATCTCGTACTGCTGGAATCTGGTTCACCACAATGCCGATGCCCTCGTTGCTGACTTCGAGTCCCTTGGCAAATCGGGAGTCCACGGCGAATTGCACCCGCTATCCTGCGTGTACGGTGATGAATCCCAAGTCTATGTCGCGCCTGGAGCAGTCATCCATCCCACGGTTGTCCTCGATTCCATGGGTGGCCCGATCATCATCGAAGAGGACGTCATCGTTTTCCCACACACGAGGATCGAGGGTCCCTGCTTCATTGGCAGAGACAGCCAGATTGTCGGTGGAAAGATCCGCGAAGGTTGCAGCATCGGCCCCGTCTGTCGCGTGGGAGGCGAAGTGGAAGAATCCATCATCCACGGCTACTCGAATAAGTACCACGACGGTTTCCTCGGCCACGCGTACGTTGGTGAATGGGTCAACCTCGGCGCCCTGACCACCAACAGCGATCTCAAGAACGATTACTCCACCGTCGAAGTTAAACTCAACGGCCAGACCATAGATACCAACGACACGAAGGTAGGCAGCTTCATCGGTGACCACACCAAAACGAGCATCGGAACCCTGTTTAATACCGGGACCATCGTTGGAATGATGACCAACATCCTCGGGGGAAATGAAATCCTGCCGAAGAACGTTCCATCCTTCTGCCTGTTCGCGAACGGTAAGGCCTTCAAAGGATTCGGGCTTAAGAACCTTCTCGGCACGGCTGAGACCGCGATGGGAAGAAGAAAAGTTGAACTGACAGAGGCGGACAGAGTATTGCTGACTCACGCGTGTGAATTGACACGCGAAGAACGAATGGAGGCTGTAAAGAAAGCCCGGCGAGAAATCCGCCACGGTTGAGACACTGTTTTTGAGACTTTTTGCCAGCTAAATTGGAGGAGCATAAATGCCCAGCAACGAAGAAATCCGCGAGCGTATCATCAAGGTCACAGCAGCACTTCTCAAAATCGAGACTACTGGTATCAACGACGGAGATGATTTCGCCAAAGACCTCGGCGCCGAATCCCTGCAGTCCGTCGAACTGGTTGCCGGTTTCGAGGAAGAGTTCGACATCGAGATGGATGAAGAGGAAGCCCTCTCTGTCTCGACCGTAGGTAGCGCCGTTGAATACATCGCCAATGTCGTCGCCGAACAACACGGGTAGCGTCGTAGTTACAAGCGACTGCCTTGGGGTGGACTGAGAACGACAAGCTGGTTGCCTGGCAGCGATCTGCTGCCTCGGCAATTTTGACCCCAACATCTATTAACCTTTGGTAGGAGGATTTGTCATGGAATTGAAAGATCTCACCGAAGTCGAAGAGCCCAACCTTCTGGAAGATCTCTTCCCGCACGTCGAAGTTCCGCGTATCACTTTCGATGGGAAGATCTATGAGGAGATAAACGGCGAAGTTGTCGAGTTCGATCCCCAGGAAGCCTTGAAGCGTAACTGGTACATCACCGACACGACTTTCCGCGACGGGCAGCAGGCCCGACCGCCCTATACCGTCGACCAGATTGTCGACCTCTTCAATCTCCTGGCGAAGCTCAGCGGCCCTAAAGGCATCATTCGCCAGAGCGAGTTCTTCCTCTACACCGAGAAAGATCGTCAAGCCGTGGACCGCTGTCGCGAGCAGGGCAACGAGTTTCCGGAGATTACCGGCTGGATACGTGCCCACGAAGGCGATTTCCGGCTGGTCAAGGAAATGAAACTGGCGGAGACCGGCATGCTGACCTCCTCTTCCGATTATCACATCTTCTACAAACTGAAGATGGACCGGAAGAAGGCGATGGATTTCTACGTTCACATGGCCAGCCAGGCCATCGAGAACGAAATCCGACCGCGCCTGCACCTGGAGGACCTCACACGTGCAGACATCCCCGGATTCGTCGTACCTTACGTCCAGCGTCTGATGGAGCTGGGCGAGCAGGCTCCGGACCATCTGAAACCCAAGATTCGCCTCTGCGATACCATGGGGTTTGGCATCAGCTACCCGGGTGCTGCGCTGCCGCGGAGCATACCGAAACTGGTTCACACGCTGAGCAAAGAGTGTGGCTGCCCGTCCGACCGTCTCGAATGGCACGGCCATAACGACTTCCATAAAGTGCATATCAACGGCTCATCCTGCTGGCTCTACGGATGTGACTTCGTCAACTGCACACTGCTTGGTTACGGCGAACGTACCGGTAATCCGCCACTCGAAGGCGCTGTCATCGAGTATGCCGCCCTCAGGGGCACCGCCGACGGAATGGATCTCCGGGTGATCTCGGAGATCGCCAACTACATGAGGAACGAGATTGGATCCGACATCCCTATCAACTACCCGTTTGTCGGCCGTGACTTCAACGTCACCCGTGCCGGTATTCATGCTGACGGGCTCAATAAAGACGAACGGATCTACAACATCTTCGATACGGACAAAGTCCTGGGACGCCCCCACTCGGTGGCCATTACGGACAAATCCGGCGTCGACGGCGTTGTGCACTGGGTCAACAACTACCTCGGCCTCGAGGGCAAAGACCGCCTAGGTAAGTTGAAACTCGTCAAGATCGCCCGCTGGGTGATGGACGAATACGAGACTGGCCGGAACACCGCGATCTCCGAAGACGAGATGGAAGCGCTCGTGAAAGAACACCTGCCCCAGTTCTGTAACGGCAAGTAGGCACAGACCGGGCAAAGAGATTAGAGGTGGCACAGGCGACAACGCCTGTGCCACCTTTTTTTGTCCGTATCAGAAACGTGACAATGTTAACTTCAAGAGGCCACGGGCTTGTCGCTTGCCCCGTGGAGTTTCACAATCTGTCGCAGTGAAACGTGAACCACCACGGGGCAAGCCCGTGGCCTCCCTGGGACTGAGTTAACACTGTCAACATAGCTGAATACGACGACTTCAAGGCGGGGAAGGCCGACCGGACTGACGATGAATGAGCCAGAGGACGCCGGCCGCGTAGACGAGGCACAGGCAGGCCAGCGGGTAGATGAGCCAGGGAAATACAGTAACGACACTCTCGGCGAAGTACGCCTGCGCGATACAGAGCGGGGCCATGCCAAGGCAGGTGCCAACCATTACCTGCCAGAGGCGAATCGAGGTGAGACCTGCCGCGTATGAAACGAGGTCCGACGAAGTCAGTGGGTTGACACGAAGGAGAAACACTATCCACAGCCCTTTCGCCTGCAGAGCGCTCTGATACTCCTGGAGCGTTTCGTTTTCCTTCAACCGCTGCAGAAAGACGCCTCCAAGCCACTTCATCAGAAGGTAGGAGACGCCTGCACCGAGAACGTTCCCAACAAGGGCCAGCAGCCCCCCGACAAGCCCGCCAAAGATGACGCCACCAGGCGCGTAAAGTATTGCGCCCGGTATCGGAACAACAATGACCTCCACCATCACCACGGCGATGTAGACGATCGGAGCGAACCCGCCCCACTGCGCGAAATAATGCTTAAGCCGCGCCATCTTCTCTACCGAATCGAGATCGTCCCGCAAAAACTGAAACGCCACTCCGTCCGTGTGGTACGACCACAGAAGCAGCAACACAAGCCCCGTTGCTGCAGCAAGAACCCCAACGAGAGCGAACGTGGATGTTCTTTTGCGCTCAGCCATCGCAAGTATCTCTTGGGCTGCCAGTCATGAACAAGCTTTCGTCACCCTCTCCATCGCTTTGTCCCCGGCCCCAACGCGTTCCATAAATCGCATTGCCTCCCGATGCAACCGTCTTAAGACACCGGATTCTTCTTTGGCAAGGTTTTTTCTCTGCGACGGATCGGTTTTGCGATCGTAGAGTTCCGGTCTGGCGTGTCCGTCTGCCGAGAGGATGGCCGACCAGCGGCGGTCCGTGACCGTGAGTTTTGGCTGGCCCGCGAGAAGGTGTGGGCTGGAGACCGCGGCTTTGAGTGGAGTCTCTGCTTTTCGTCCGCAGAGCAGACCCTTCAGTGAGCGGCCGTGCACCACATCAGGAACTTTGGCGCCGGCCAGATCGAGCAGCGTCGGCATGATGTCCGGCGGTTGGACGATGTCTTTGACCCGGCGTCCACCTTTGACACCTGGCGCGTGAAAGAGCATCGGTATGTGCGCCACTTCCGAGTAAAGCGGCCAGGAACCCCGTTTGTCTGATTCGCTGATATTGGTTTTTCCAGTGCGGTTGTGCTCACCCAGGTACATGCCGTGGTCGGCCATAAAAACCACGACGCTGTTGTCGAAGAGTTGGAGGTCCTCGATCATGCGCAGGACTCGCCCCACGTGCTTGCTGACCAGTGTGACTTCCCCAGCGTAGTTGGCCTGCATGTTCTTAAGCTCGGCTTTGCTGTAATCGGAGGCGCGACCGTAATTGGGGTGCATCATGCGCGGACCATCGTAGTCAGGATCGTAGAGCCGCATCAGATACTCCGGCGGATCCCACGGTTCGTGTACGTCGAAGCAATCGACCCAGAGGAAGAACTTCTCTGCCTTGTGATTGTGCTCGAGCCAGTGGCATGCTTTGCGGCAAGTCCGGGCAACGAACGTGTCTTCCTCGGAATCCCACCACCGGTTCTGCCAGAGATGCTTGTTGACCAGCGTTCCGCCAAAAGGTTTTGGACTGCGCCTGGTCTTGGAGTTTGGAACGACTTCCTTCACTTCATGGTTCAGCCATGTCGCCGGAGTGTCTCCTTCCTGGCCCCGTACCCAATCCCAACCATGAAAGCCCCGATCGAAGTGCGAGCCCCGATTCATCATGTGCGGGCAGTCCACGATAAGTTGATTGATGTAACCGGACGACGCTAACTCGCCCGCCAGAATCGTGGCGTTGGTATCCAGCGGACGCCAGCCGTAGAACGGAAATCCGTACCTGCCCGTAAACCAGTCCGTGCGCGTTGGAATGGTCGGGAAGCTCGAGACGTAATAATTGTCAAAGTTGACAGCCATCCTGCTGAAGACATCCAACTCCGGTGTCTTGATCCAGGCGTTACCGTTCGCGCCCAGATGGTCGTAACGAAAGGTGTCCGAAATAATGACGATGATATTCATGGCTTTCCTCCTTCGAGATTCGTCTGAAGTCGGCAAATTCAGAGATGCCTTGTGGCTCAGAGCTGTAGCTTTTTCAAGTCGTGAGCACGCTCAGGATTAATATCCTTGCAGCAGACGATGCAGAACCTTGGCACCGAAATGGGCCACCAGCCTCAAACCTCCGAGCAAACGGTCGTAGCTGAACAATTGCCAGATCGGGCTCGAAAGGGATTGAGTTGATGTTTATGGTTGGATGATTATGCGATGGAGACTGCTTCACGGGAGAATGGGAATGAAAGTCCTTCTGTACCTCTGCGGCATCACTGGCATTCTTGCAGACGAGTCGCTTCTGAAGAACGGTGGCTTCGATCGGGATCTCGCCACCTGGTCGTTCTGGTTCGCGCCTGGACAGGCGGATGGCAAAGCAGAGCTGGTCCAACGTGAGGGAGGCGGCGCGCTTCAGGTAAACATTCGCAGAAAGGACAACGTCTCAAGTGTTCAGGTCTACCAAGGGCCTTTCAAAGTTCGCAGGGGACAGCTTTACCGCGTGCGCTTTCTCGCAAGGGCAGTGAAGCAGGGATTGATGAGGGTTTCGCTCATTGGTCACACTCCTCCTTATGGTGGGCTCGGCCTCAGCGCGGAAGTTCCTCTGACCACCGAATGGAAGCCCTACGTGCTGAACGCGACAGCCCTTCGCGACAGCGACAATGCCCGGATTGATTTCTTTCCGCCGCACACGACACTGCTCGACGAAGTCCATGTTGAAAAGTCTGCCAGGCCACCTGAATTCATTGCGCCGGAGTCTGTGAAACTCGCTGGCCAGTGGAATGGCAATCCCATGAACTTGTCGGACGGCAAGCCAGGTACGTCTGTTACGACTGCGGGATACCCGAGGCGTCCGCTCTTTGCCGTGGCGGATCTCGGCAAACAGCGCAGCGTCCAGCAAGTTGTCATCGAAACGCACGATCTGGGCCGGCACATGTATGTATCGGCCCTGGAGGTGGAAGTCTCGAAGGATGGAAAAGTCTGGCACGAGTGGTCGCGAGTTCGGCGCCAAGGTGCAAGCAACCCCGTAGAGAAGAAGCATGTCACCTTCCATGCCTCGTCGATGGTAGTTCCGGCGCGCTTTGTGAGGATACGCCTGTCTTCTTTCAGATGGTTGGCTCGGCTGACCGATATCAGAATTGCAGTTGATGCCGACACCGCTGGAGGCGATCTCGCAGTGCTTCCGGTTGTCGATCCGGTCAGAGACCTCTGTTTTCTGGGTTGGAACTATGAGAGGCTCGGGTATGCGGTCAGCCCTGGCGAACAAGTCGAATTCCGATGGGCAAATCAGGGGACGACCATCGCGAATGTCAAAGTCAATTGGGAACTCACCACCTATGACAGACAAGCGGAAGCAGAGGGCAGTGGAGAAATGAATGTTCCTCCTGCTGAGGAAGGCACTCTAGCCGTGCAGTTGCCGGATGGCCTGAAGGACGGGCCGAAGTTTCTTCAATTCAAACTCGGCGGAAATGCTGTAACAGCAAAGATGCCTTTCTATTTCGACTACCGGGCTGCCGCCGGGAACAGCCTGCTGGCTCTCAAAGTGGTCGCTCTGCTCGACAATGATGATGCCGAAGGCTGGGCACGCATGCTGGCCGGGCCGCTGGCGATGCATATTACGGCCTTCAGGGATTGGCCAGCGAAGCTGGTGGTGGACGCAGCGCTCGTCCAGGCAGAAGGCTGGCAGGATAGCGATCACCGCGTGCGGAAGCTGAAGAGCTATCTTCAAGGCGGCGGCAAGGCTATTGTCTATGGCAAACCTGCTCCGGGTCTTGCCGACGTTGTGCCGGTTGTAGCCGCCAGCGAAAATCCCTTCGATCCCGTGGCCCGGAGTTTTCAGCCGGCTGATCTGCCATGCCTGAAGGGGCTGGATTCATCGAAGGGTCCGAGACATTACCGGGTGAAGGTCAGCGCCAAACCGGGCACTCAGACGCTGGCCAGTTGGGACGACGGCAGCCCTGCGGTGGTCGAAGGGAGTTTCGGTAAAGGGAAGGTCATCTATGTCTCGACAGGCAGTGGTCAGGTCTGGAGCGATCGCCCGGAAATGTCCGGAGCTGACGAACTGTCGCTCCGGATGCTTTACAGGATCGCTGGTAGAGATGGAGCCTTCGAGGCGGCGCTTGAAACCGCTCGCAGCACGGCTGCACGTTTGACCGCGGCCAGAAGAGACGCAGCCACCCGTGTCTGCGGGGCGTTGGGGATTGAAAGACCGGAGAGATTCGCGGTGCTCAGCCATCGAAACGTCGGACGGTTTGGCTGGCTCACGAACGCGGCAGGCATGGTGGAGAACATCTCTGAGACTGGCGAAATGCGTTCACCTGGAGATCCGAAGGCTCCCTGGTCAGTTCAGCTTCGTGACAGCCAACCGTTGAGACCGTCCACTGTTTCCCAGACCTGGCTGTCGAAGACGGTGGCATTGGGTGGCGAAGGGAAGGAACGTCTCCGTTGGACCGCATCCCTTGCATCACCGGGAATCCTGTGGGAAGGCAAGGAGCGAACCATCCAGTTGCCGGTTCGTGGCGTCACGCATCTGGCCTTTCCGACGGGCACAGGAGTCCGGGTGTTGCCGACGAGTGAGGGCGCAGTTCTGCTGCACGAGATGAAGGCAAACTGGTTGGTCTTACTCAATGCTTCTGACAAAGTGCGGGATGTTCCGAAGCTCATCGTATTCACTCGACGACCGAAGAAGCTCGTCGCCGGCCAGGCCCTGACATTTGAGTTTGATGCCGGAGGCTTCGGAGCACTGTTCACATCGAGGGTTTTCGGAGTTCGCCGATTCAGCTCCGGCGAGACTGCACGGTGGGTTGAGTTGTTCCCGGCGAAAGTTGCCGAAGCCGCGGGTTTCTGGGGCAGAGCGTTTCTACGTTACCCCGTCGCCTGTGATGAAATCGCCTGGCAGGAGGCAAATGACATCATCGTGGCGGACCGATTCGATTACCGCACTTTCGAAGACGATTGGGACACTACGGCCATCACCCTCGCACCGTTGCCGCCCGTGCTGGCCCTGGCAAAGAAAGCCGGCGCTCCGCTCAATCTCCCTCAAGGCACTGTTGACACTGGACTGGCCACGAAATACGGACCGCTGCACGCCGTCCGGGACGGGCACGTACTTTACCGTATCCCCCTGCCGCCCACTGACCATTTTGGTGTCATTCCCGTGAAGGGAAAGATGGCGCTTCAGGAA
>Ga0187827_10000406_pt1 | contig 69129 bp, 50 predicted proteins | sample ETNtaG_39_FD_167969 | JGI IMG/M metagenome (GOLD analysis project Ga0187827, IMG submission 167969) | Marine microbial and viral communities from oxygen minimum zone, Eastern Pacific Ocean - ETNP2014_SV_150_PacBio MetaG (Illumina Assembly) | ecosystem: Environmental > Aquatic > Marine > Hypoxic... | reverse complement strand
CGGCATCTTTTATCCGCGTGAGACAAATCATGGAACCTGAATTCGAACTCCTGCTCCGGGGCGGACACGTCATCGATCCAAAGAACCAGAGCAATGGCCCGGCGGATGTTGCAGTCAATTCAGGAAAAATCGCGGAGGTGTCGGATTCCATCGAAGCGGGCCGATCTGCAAAGGTGGTGGACGTCAGCGGGCTTTACGTCGTGCCCGGGCTGATCGACATTCATGTCCACGTGTATGGCTACGATGGCTGGCTGTTCCCCGATCAGCATGCACTGCCCAACGGAGTGACGACGGTCGTCGATGCCGGTGGGGCAGGATGGAAGGATTTCGAAGATTTCAAAACGACGATCATCGATCGGTCGATCTCCCGGGTGCTGGCGTTCATCAACATTGTCGGTGCCGGCATGGTCGGCCGGCCGGAGCAGGATACGAATGAGATGGAGGTCGAGCCGTGCGCGGAGATGGTTCGCCGTTACCCGGAACAGGCAGTCGGTATAAAATCGGCGCACTTCGGGGGGCCGGGTTGGGAATCCGCAGGAGGCGCCATCGAGGCGGCCCGGCGCAGCGATTCGATTGCGATGATCGATTTTGCTCCCAAGCCGACTCGTTCCTACCAGGAGCTTCTCGAGCGGCTGAGTCCGGGCGATATGCACACTCATCTGTATGCAGGCCACATTCCGTTGCTGGATGAGAACCAGGTGGTGAATGATTACGTTCGTGAAGCTCGTGGGAGAGGCGTGGTTTTCGATACCGGCCACGGAAACCTGAGCTTTCTTTTCAGAAACGCCATACCCGCGATGGCGCAGGACTTCCCACCGGACACGATCAGTACCGACCTCCATAAGTCCAGCCGAATGGTCGATACAACCATGCCGGTCACCATGTCTAAGTTTCTGGCCTTAGGGATGCCGCTCGAAGAAGTGATCGATCGTTCCACACACATTCCTGCCGAGGCCATTCGAAGGCCTGAGCTGGGCCATCTCAGCGTCGGAGCGGAGGCGGACATTGCAGTGCTCGAGCGGCGGGAGGGTGATTTCGGATTTGTCGATTCAGCCCGGACGCGGCAGGCGGGCACGCAAAAGCTGGAATGCCAGATGACGTTGCGTGCAGGGGAGATTGTGTGGGACAGGGGCGGGAATAGTTATCCCGATTGGTCAGAGGGATAGACCGTAGGGCTTAAGATGGACAGGCGAATGGGGACAGACGAATAGAAGAAAGAATTCTGAATTTCTGATTCGGAAGGACAGGCGAATGGGGACAGACGAACAGAAGAAAAAAACTCTGAATGTCTAATCTAATTCGTCTGTCAACATTCGTCTGTCCATTTCTTCTCACCTACGTCCGACTGTTCGCCACGGCCAGTTCCACCATCATCAGGCCGAGCACAGCCGCCAGCAGATGCCGCCACCAGTTTGAGGCGCGGCCTCGCTCGTCCCAGAGCGCTCTGCCGCTCGCCTCGATGGCCTTTTGCTCCGCCTGAGGGCTTACGCCGAGCGACGCGATTTCGCTCATGTCCACACGTGCAGGATTGGATTCTCGGGTGTTAAGATTCACCGCGACCGAACGGGTGACTCGCTTGCCGTCCTGATTGAGGATGTGGTAGAGGCCGGGCCTTGTCAGCGGTTCTGTCACTTTCACTCGAGCGCCATTCGGGCCGACCGCCGAAAGGGTTTCCAGCTCCTTGTAAGAGCGCGAGCCGCCGAAGGTTTGACCGAGATCCTCCTCCAGTGAAAGCAGGGAACGGCTGGTACGGTCTCGTGGCGACAGGTATCGAATCATCTGGTGCGCCATGGGCAGGAACGTCCCCCGTTTCGGGAAGTCCGTCCAGTCAGCGTTGCACGTTGTCGTGATCAGCAGCGAGCGCCCTTCGCCTACTTTGCGTTCGATGAATGCTGGAGCATCGTTGTCAAAGACCGCGACCACCGTGGCGTCCTTTGCCGGCTCGACGCTCTGGTATCGAAAGAAACGTGCCGACGACAGTTCGGTCAGCGAATCACCGCTGTAAGGTAAAAACAAATCGTGTCGTTTTTCTTTTGGAACGAGATTCCAGAAATCTTCGCGGCGATTATCGTCCCCGGCCTTTGAGGCAAGTTTGGCCGGCATCCATCCCTTACCCTCTTTGAAGCCCTGTTCGTTATAGAACTCCTTTTCGAGTTGATCGCCGGCAAAGATGATCAGGCCGCCACCGTTACGCACGAACGCATCCACGCGGTCGACCGCGGTTGGGAGAAACGATGAGACATTTGCGAGCACGACGACCTGGAATTTACGGAGATCCACGGACTCCAGCATCTCTCTGGTGATCAGCTTCACCTGCACGTAGCTTGGGCTTTTCTTCTCAGTCTCCAATTTTGGCACGAGCGCGCGCTGCAAATAGTACGTGGCCTGCTGGAACGGCCTGGGCGCGTTCCAGTCTTCAACGCACAGCACGCGGATGGCGTCTTCAGCAGACACGCTGAAGTAGTAGCTGTTATCAACAGGAAGGCCGTCCGGGGATTCAATCGTGAGCCTGCCGAGGATGTCATCCTTGGCAGGCAGCGGGGCTTTGAGAGTGACCGTACCGACTTCGTTCGGATCAAGGCTGAAACTCTTGGTTGCCACACTGGTCAGTTTGCTGCTGGCCTCCTTGTGTGAGCCCGGCCAGCGATCCAGCGAGAAGCTCAGCTTTGCGCCCACCACCGGCCGCCGGCTGTAGTTGGCCACCTTCGCCGCAATCTTCACTGGCTCGTCACTCGACCAGATCTTGGACGGCAGCTTGGCATCCAGAATGGCAAAATTAGTTGTCGATGGCTCGCCGACAAGCGTTGTCTCGAGGCTGATCGTTTTTCCGATGCCTTCAAGGGTCCGAACTTCGCTCATGCCTTCCCAGGAGGTCAGTTGCCCGTCCGTGATAAATGCCAGCCGTTTCTTTTGTCCATCCGAAGCCACCAGTAATGCGTGTGCCCTCTTCACCGCGGGCCAGTAACGGCAGAACTGATTCACCGGTTTCAGATCGGCCAATGACGCGGCCGTCAGGTCAACATCCGTGGACAGGGGCTGCACCACATTTCCGCCTTTAGTGACAGTCAGCAATGCCGCCCGGTCCGCAGGCTTGAGTTCGGCGAGCAATTCGTTGGCTCGTGCTCTGGCCTTGGACAATCGTGAGACTCCATCTTCCAGCGTGGCCATGCTGTAGGAATCGTCAAAGAGGATCACCAGGTCCGTTCGAGCTTCCTGTGCCTGTTTCTCGTCTTTGAAAAACGGTCTGGCGAACGCGAGCGCAATGAGCGCAACGATGACGATCCGGAGTGCCAGCAGTAACCACTCTTTGATGCGCAACCGCCTCGCTTTTTCTTCCGTCACCTTCTTCAGGAAACGCAGCGTGCTGAATATCACCTGCCGCTTCTGTCGACGGAACAACAGATGGATGATGACCGGGATCGAAGTGGCCAGCAGACCGGCCAGGAAGAGTTGGGAGACGAATGACATTCAGGGGGAGGCGTGGGAGGGTGGGAGTGGAATGATGGAGTGTTGGAGTAATGGAATGTTGGAATGAGAGTGAAATAGTGATAGGCAGGAGGAGTGGCGAGAATACTTACTTACGCATTACGCAATTGCGCAATTACGTATTACTCATTACTCATTAAATAATGCTCCGCCGGGTCGAACTCAATCGCCCGTGTCATGTATGGCCCCATTGTGTCTTCGCCCTTTTCTTCAGGAATCCATGGGCCTACCGTGCAGTGGGCGCCCAGATTGGTAAGCAGCGTGGAAAGGACACGCACCGATTTTGTTCGCTGCCAGGCGTCGCGGAACATGCGCGGGTCGAACTGGCACAGGAGGGCTTGGCCCCGGCCGAAAGGGATCGCTGCGATGATGCCGGGCTTCATGATCGTGCCCCGTGGCGGTGTTCGGCGGATCAGCGACATCTTGCGGGGGATGCGCCAGAAAAAATCTGTGTCCCCGAGTCCGTTCAACAAGGGGTGCGCGGGGATCTCGGAACGAAAGACGTCGCGCATGTGAAACTGCACTTCTCCGGGCAGCCAGCCGAGGTCGTTGTTGGATGCCGCGCCCATCTGCAGGAGTTTGCCGCCGGCCGCAACGAATTCCTGAATGCGCAGAAACTCTGCGCGGGAGAGCTGTTTACGCTCACGGAGATCGATGAAGAGCGGGCGGGTGATATCGAGCTCGTCTTCTGCAAAGTCGTTCAAGTGCTCGAAAGGGCAGCCGAGGATTTCGAGGGTCTGTTTTCCGACTTCGCCGCTCACCAGCATGGCGGGCCGCAACTCGGCAGGCGCAGGCTTCGAGTATTCGGCGATGATTCGTTGCGTCAGTAGTGTTGCGACCGGGTCGTAACCATAACGGCCGGTGACATCGAGCTGGCAAAAAAGCATGCGGCCCTTGCCGTGCCGGTACTCGAGGAGCGGCGTGTAGAGCTGGTCGAATCCGCAATCGATCAACACCTGGAAGTTTCCGCGATGGGGCTTCTGAAAACAGAACGAAGCAACCATCCCAAGGTTGCTCCAATGCCAGAAACGTCGCTGCCCACGGGCGTTCATGATGCCGTGCTTCATGAATTCGTGCTGGGTCCAGTCTCCCTCTGGATCAAAGCCCGGATAGGCGGTCCTCGTGGTTGAGCTGCCGCGCCAGTTTGCGAAGTCTTCATCGTCCAGGCCCTGAAGGAGCGGTGAATGTGGCGCACGAACAAATGCCTGACGATGATCGAAAGTCTCTACCTGCAGGCCGAGAACCTGACTGTAGCCCTGTTCGAAGAAGACCACGTTCAGACCCTTTTCAATGGCCGTCCGAAAACCGCGTCCTTCAAGAAAACTCATCCAGTCCGGATTGGCTGCACCGCGGCCGATGAGCAGCAGGTTGTAGTTCTCGAGTTTTGTGTCTTCTTTAAGAGTATCGAAACTGATGTTCTCGCTGGCCAGCGCTTTCGTGAGCTGTGTATCAGGATCGAGGACAGCGATTCTCCGCAGACCCAACTTGCGGGGAAGTTTGAAGCGCGGAAAGACGTGCAGCCTGAGCTCCTCTTCAAGATTCAGGGCTTCAGTCTCATGGCCCAGGACTGTGCCCGTCACGACGACTCTCATTCGGGTCTTATCCTGCACGGCCGGGCACTGGTAAACGAGCGGGAAGAACGCAATCTCGCCTGGCTGGACGCTGATGCCCTTTCGATCCCTCTTGGTGGAACTTCCGATCCCTGTGCCCAGCAACCATTCGATCTCTATCTTCATGCCGACCGGTTTGTCAGTGTCGTTTGTGATGACCAGTTGTCTCTCAAGCTTTTCGCCGGAGAAGCAGGCGGCGTCTTTTCGGAGAAAGTCATCCGCGGGACCGGCGATGAAAGCGATAAGAGGCGCGTTCTGTTTTTTCAACGATGCCTCGCTTCGCCGCATCAGTTGCTGGTTAGTCTCGCGCCGGAAATTGATGACATAAGAAAGTCCCATGCCTCGCCATGCCTTCAGTTGCCGTTCGATTCCCAGGGCCTTGACTTCGTCATAGAGCGGATGCCGTGACCAGTAGGACGCGCTTTGTTTTGCCCGCTTGCTGAAAGTGAGCGCGTCCATTGCATTCGTGCGGCGATAAGCACGGTTACCGAACCAGTTGGCACCGTATTCCGCAAATGCGGGGTTGTCTTCGTCGCGCTGCCAGAGAAAGAAGCTCTCGAACGGCATCGGGCCGGGCGTCCTGAGCAGCATCGGCTTTGGGCGTACACTTGCCCACACCCGCGGCCATTCCTCTCTGGTCTGGATCGGGATGCCGGCGTTGAAGCTTTGATAAGCAGAAAGGATGTCACCGCCGTCTCCGTAGCGCGCGTAAAAATTAGGGCGCGTTGGATCGAGAGAATGCAAAAGCTGCGAGGCCTGAACCGCGGGGGCCTTCTGATCCGGTGGCGACAGGCCCGCAATGGACGCTGGATGCCCCCACGGCCCGTTCACGTGCCCGTAGTCATCGAGCTTCCACATGATTAGAGATGGATGGTGGGCCAGGCGATCCATACGTGCGCGAAAGTAGCGTTCCGCGTGTTTCCAGTTTGGTCCGTTCAGGACAGCTCTCGGCGCAGGACCGAGCGGATAGAGAACGAACATACCAAGGGCATCAGATCGTTGAAGGAAGGTGTCACCTTCATCCACACTGAGGCGGCTGCTTACGTCGATCGTGTTGAATCCGAGTTCCCTGTTTTCTCTGAGGAATGAGCTCGGATCATCTGGCAGCTCCGGCAGAGAATTGCCCCGCAGCCGAATAGGCATGCCGTTCAGAAAGAGCGTGTCCTTGGAGATGCCCAGTTCACGGAAGCCGATGGTAATGGGGAAGGTCTCATCGATGTCGTCCTCCCCCTTTTTTAACAGCAGACTCAGGTGGAAGCGCATCGGCTCAGACGGACGCCACGGGATGGCCCCGTTCCATTTAAACCAGGAGGTGGCCATGCCCTCTGCGACGGCCGGCACCGGCTGCGGGCCGAGCCATTCTTCGTCCTCGAGCCCGTCGTCAAATTGGGTCCTGCAGAAGATTTGATAATCCCTGGTCTTGCGTCCGTTCAGTGAATACTCCACGCCGAGCATCTTCTCTTTGACCGCAGCCTTGCCGAAAACGGGGCCTTCAAAAAGTACCGGCTGTGGCGGGCACGCCTCCAGCCACGCTCCACCGATGCCGGCTTCCGCGGTATCACCCCAGGGCCGGCCGTTCATGATCTGAATCAGGTTTCCTTTGGCCTTGACCAGACCAGTGATCTCATACGACCTTTTTTCATGAGCGAAAAGCGTCCCGAGAAATCTGCCGTTGAAATACACATCACTCTCGTAATCGCCGCTTCCCTGGCATCGCACCCCGTGCAGGACAATTCGGTAGCGTTTCTTTTCATCAGGCGGCACGTCAAACTCGCGCTCGAGCCAGACCGCGGCCGCGTCGGCGAATGAGGCGGGCGGGCGAATGGGACGGAGGCCGTCATCGAAGAAATCTGTTTCTTTGCCCTTCCAGTGGCCCGGTGCGCGAAGGTAATACCATCCTTGCGAGGCGGGGGAGAGGTCGTCGTCCTTCACCGGCTGGATGCGCCAGAAGCCTTCGAGGCTGAACCGTTTCCGTAAACGCTTCGGAGATTGAATGACATTGTCACGAATGTCGCGCGAAACCTTGATCGGCAGCGGCGGCCTCGCGTTTTCATGTCGGGTATTCTGCCAGGGCAGGACGGATGCTTTCGGCCGCGGCAGTTTACGCCCCGACAGCCATCGCTTTCCGCTCCGTCCACGAGCAAAGGCGTTACCGATTTCACCTTCGCTGACGGCCTGATCAAAAACGTAGACCTCATCAACAACGCAAGAGGATGTACCCCCAAAGGTGAGCATCTTTCCCGAAATCGGCTTGAGCATTTGTCGCTCATCGACAAGCTCGCCGTCAAAGTAGAGACCTGTCTTCAGTGCGCCTTTGTCCCAGACCAGCGCGTAGTGATGCCAGGCGATATCACGGGTGGCGGGCTCGACGAGGGCCGCATGTTTCGGATGGAGAAAGTTTGTGCCGACGGGATGAAAATCACGCTTGAAATCCTCGCCGTCCTTCAAGCGTCTGCACCAGAACAGAAGTGAGCCGCGCTCCCGATTCATGTGGAGCGACAACGGATACTGCACCCGCATGTGAGGTATGTCCGGCGACAGCATCGCAACAGGCCCAACGACGGCGCCCCTGTCACTGATGCCCTTCTCGTACGCGGTTTCCGGCCGGGGGAAGGGCGCGTTGAAAACGTTAGGCTGGCGGCCCACTCGGCCGAGCGCTTCCGTAGACTCATCGAATGGTGCGTACAGAACGACCTGCTGCGCGAGTGCGGATGCACCCAGAGACAGGAAGAGAAAGTATGCAATCAAGCGGCCCATGATGATTCGCCGTTGTTCTTAGAGGCGGAGATTAAAGCCGTCTGCTGGATGTTTGCCTTCGTAAAGAGTAATGAGTAATGAGTAATCAGAACAGCAGGCAGGATGTCCGTAGCTAATCTGTGCGGTTTTGAAGTTGAAGACCATCGAACGCATCGTGGAGTCCGAAATCTTACGCCACCAATGGTTTCAGTTCTGTCTCGCGGGCCTGGCCACTGCAGCGGCCCATACATTCATCGACGCCGAGACTTTTGGAGAAAAACTGAACCCTACCGGTTATCCGATCGGCGGCGGGCCTGAGTACGTGAACATCACTAACAGGGACGCGGCGGACATTGTCGTCAGCACGAAAGACGAGCTCGTCGAAGCCATCAAGAAAGCAAAGAAAGGGAACATCATCTACGTCAGCGATGATGCAGAGATCGATATGACCGGGGCAGATGACCAGGCCATCCCGGCTGGTGTTACGCTTGCGAGTGGGCGCGGCAACAGGGGCTCTCGTGGCGGGCTTGTCTTCTCGAATTCCCTGACGGACGAGCGGCTCTTCATGCCGCTGTTCAGGACAGGTGGGAAAGGGGTCCGCATAACCGGGTTGCGGATTCGTGGACCCTTTGGTGAGGCCGGAGATCACCACATGGATCAGATCAAGATTGCGAACGGCATCAAAGCAGACCATGAAGATCTCGAGGTGGACAATTGTGAAATGTGGGCCTGGAACAAATGGTCCATCGACCTTGCCATCGCCGGAGGCGCATACATTCATCACAACTACATCCATCACACTCGACGTTGGGGATACGGATACGGCGTCTGGGTGCGGGGCGGAGGCAAGTCGATCATCGAGGCCAATCTTTTTGATTTCTGCCGTCACCATATCGGGTCGGGTTCGCAAGCCACGAGCTCTTACGAGGCCCGTTACAACATTTGCCTGTATCACGATCTGCAGCCGTCGTTCGACCGCCATGGGAGTCAAACAAAGGCCGGCCATGACACACACATCCATCACAACGAATTTAGAAATCCGCAGTTCGCTGCCATTCTTTTTCGAGGGAATCCGCTCGGAAGAGGACACTTCCACGACAACTGGTTTGCTCACCCCAGCCGTAAGAGCGCTTTCATCAATCGAGCGAAGAAACTGGATCGCGTGACGTTTGAAAACAACAGCTATGGTGGGGAATCGACCAAATATCATCCTGAGGCGATCGCTGTGGCGACACCTGCAGCCGGCACAGCACCCCTGACAGTTCAATTCGATGGCACACAGAGCAAAGACAGGGAAGGAGGACGCATCATCCGCTACCGCTGGAAATTCGGAGACGGCAAAGGCCCCGTGGGAGCGATCGCGGAGACAGCAAAAGCAACCCATACGTTTGTTGATCCCGGCCGTTACCGCGTGGCTCTCTACGCCTCAAACGAACGAGGCATCCCGGGCGTGACCTGGATACCGGTCGAGGTGAAACCGCCGGGCAACGCTTACGTGCTCAGTGCGTGGTTGAAGGACAGCTACTACGGACCGCTCAAGGGATATCAGGGAATGCAGATTCTCATTGACGGCAGCGTCATCTGGGAGGAAGACATAGAAGGAGACGAAGGCGGCTGGATGCACGTCGTGCAAAACGTGGATAAGTGGGTGAAAGGAAAGAAGCAGGTGAAGCTGACCTTTCGTCTTCAGGCGGACAAAGAGATTGTTGAACCGAAAAAGGAAATCGTTGAGAGCTTCTTCTACGTGGATGACGTGCACCTCTTCGGTGGCAACGTAAAAGGCGGCGACATGGAGAGCTGGAAAGGCTGGATCTATCGGGCTGAGCCGCAAGGCGGCTTCGAAGTCTACACCCCGAATTTCTTCACCGGCGAAGCCCGCAGCGGCAGGCTCTCTTTCGTCATGGGGAACGGTTACAACCGGAAGATTACTGCGGGGGCCTATTGCGAGATCAGTCAGATGGTGGATGTCGTGGAAAAGTGATCGCCTGTTGCCACGCAATTACTCGGATAGTCACGATCCAACCACGACGCCTGGTTCGTCAAAGGGCAGGAATAATCTTTGTGCGTTGTCACCGGGCTTCATGACGAAGCAGAGGTCTTCTCTGGCCGTGCCACTCTCAAGCTGCAACTCGATTTTCTTGTCAGGTCTGGGCCATGAAGTAACGAAGAGCGCGCTATCACATTGACTGCGCACGATGACAAGCTCTCGCGGGTCGTCATCCCCAAGCGCGCCCAGGCGCTGTGCATCCATGCCCTCTGGCAATTCAGGTGGTCTGGCCGCGATGAGTTTGGAATCGGGCGGCAAAAGGTGAACGGACCTTTGCAGATGGCCGGCTGTCTTCCAATCCAGACATACCGTATTCGATTTTCCAGTCTGCAAAAGAATGACCTCACGAAGATGCTGATAGCCACGGCGGTCACCCATATCGATGGGTGTTCCTTCCGGATTGGAGAGCTCCGCGTGCAAGTGCATTGCGTAATCGTAGAGGTGAGTTTCGTCGCTGATGACACGGAATACGTCGAGGACAAAATCCGAAGTCAGGACGATCGTCCGGTCGAGTCTGACTCCGGGATAGACACTGTCGTTGCAGGCTCTGCAAGCGCTGAGGTCTTCACCGGGTTGAAACAGGAGCGACTCGCCATCGGACGGACGCTCCCGCCAACTGTCGGCCTCCCAGATCGAATCACTTTCTTCATCGCAGGGGAACATGGCCGTTTCATCCACTGTGACGGTGTTGTGAGCGATGGTCGTCCGCACCCATGTGAGATGATTGGGATCGCCGTATCCCCCGGAAGTTGGCGCACAGGTCAGCATCTGATTGTCTGACCAGATATCGAGATGCAGCGCGGCTGGGCTCTGATGGCCGGCACTGTGAGGTCCCCAGAAAACGGAGGCGGCCAAGCCTGACGAATCTGGGGTCCGGAGCATCGTGACTCCAAAAGTCGGTAGTAAAGTGCAATTCTGTTCGTGGCGTCCGGTCTGAGAGATCTGTGTGTTATCGTTCAGATTGAATATGCCATCAGGAATCTCCACGTCGCGGATGCGGACAAAATCAAATTCGCCCTGCGACGTTTCGAGCGACATCGGCAGTTGTGGGGACGTTCGCTCAGGGCTGCCGCGATAATCATCTTCGATCTTGTTCAGCAACCACGCGTATTTCTGGTCGCCGTAGGCTTGCCAGGCTATTTCGTAGATCGGCCCCCAAATCCACGCGCCTCGGAGGTTCAGCAGACCTGAGTCGTGCAGCAATGAAAAATCACCGTTCGCAAAGGAGGTATAGAACGGCACATCAAACGCGGCCTTTAACGTCTTTGAGCCCGGCGGGCCGTAAGCGCGATGCAGGTCGCGATCGCTTGGCTCTTGCTGAGCGGGTAGTTCTTTGTCCCAGAGATTGATGCCCGAATGCTGCAGTATCAGGGCTGCCTCGGTGAAGCCCATGAGGGTATAAAAGTGGTACCCCGGTGTGCGTTCCCAGTGAAAGCCGTCGGCCAGCCAGTCGTGGCGCAACTGATGCACGAGCCCGTGCCTGCGAATGTCTTCGAAATTCCATCCGTAGAGCGCGTCGTGCACTAGCCTGCGTTCGCCCAGCGAAAGCCCCACTGAAAGGCGCGCCACCAGGGCCCATGTATTGTGATTGCCGCACCTGGAGTGCGGGCTGCGGTCGCTGGTGTCGCAAGTGCTGTTTAATGCAGCGCGGAACAGATCGTCCGCCGCCTTGTCAAGGCCGGTAGCCGCGAGGAGGTCGTATACCTGAGCCATGTTTATGGAGAATCGAGATTCCGCGAGATCGTTGCTGGTGCCGCGGTTGTGCCCGCTGGTGATCGGCCAGGAGAGATAGGCTTCGGCGAGCTTATGGAACGTCGCCAGGGCGCGTTCGAGGTATGCCTCGTTTCCCGTCAGATGAAATGCAAGGGACTGCCTCTTCGCTTCGGTCAGGAATGCCTGATTCTCATCGGTCTCGGGCGCGGGTAATTCGTCAGGCACGTCGATGGGGTTGTCCGCGTTGTCGAGCAGCCCTTGCAGCGCCACCTGAAACCATGTCCCCTGTTCGGCAAGAGAGCGGCTGCGCTCGAGGTCTTTCGCTGTGGTAAAGACTCTGGGCCGGTCGGTAAAACGGTCTGGAATCAGTTGGAATGGATCGGTATGCAACTGTTTGCCTTTCTGTGTAACTGGTTTTCTGCTGAACGATTGTTAACTTTGTCTGTGTACCCCAACTCAGAGACAGGAGATTCCAATGAACAGACTCAGCCTTTCTTATGCAGCGCTCGTGCTGTCTTGTGCATTGCCCGGCGCGACTATCTTTGCCGCCGATGAAGATGAGAGACTCATGATTCTCGAGATTCGAGATGAATACGGCAAGACCGCATTCGAGGTGATCAAGCAAGCTGAATATCGAGATTGGCGTAACCAGCGCACGGAAGAATCGAGGGAGATCATCGCCAACTCAAAAAAACTCAAGAAGAAGAGGAATCCGAAACTCGTGATGATTAGGGCAAAGAAAAGGAACGTAAAGTCAAACGACGAAGCTTTGAAATATCTGCAGGAATATCAGGATCGGCTGAAACGGATCACGAAGACGAAGCGGATAGAAAAGTGACGGCTCGAATCCCCTAGATCCTGCTCAGGGATCCCCAGTTCTGGTAGAGCTCCAGTTCTCTTCGCAGGTTGGGCGTAAACTCTTCCGAACGGATCTTTGCCTTGAGATCCATCAAGTCCAAGAACCTGCCTTCACTGATTTCATCCGTATCAGGATGGATCTCGCCATCCCAAGTCGCGGCATAAGTGCGCACATCCTCGGATTCGAAATCCGTCCGCCACGGGTAGTCATATAAGTGCACCAGATTCAGGTCCTGGGGAAGGCCAAGCTCTTCCTGCATTTCTCTCTTCGCGGCCTGCAGAAAACTCTCCTTCGGATTTAGATGTCCGCCGACGGAAGTGTCCCACTTTCCCGGCTGCACATCTTTGTTTTCGGCGCGTTTCTGTAGATAAAGCTCGCCCTTCGAATTGAAAACCAATACATGGGCCACCCGATGAATGAGAGCAGGATTTCCATGGACTTCCGACCTCTTCCGCAATCCAGTCTTCTTGCCTTTGTCATCATAGACCTCAAGTTTTTCGTCCGGGTGTTGGTGCACTGTTTCTTTCATGGATGCCCTAACTGTTTCTTTCATGGATGCCTTATCTATAGCCCGGCCATCTTCAATATTTTCTTAAAGATCCCAATGTTCAGGAATTTCGCACCTACAAATACGGCGACGGCTGCCAGGCCGACGATCCCTACAACGCCCTTTACCAGGGCTTTTACGCCACCTCCCATTTTTCCTCCAATGATTTGAGTGTCGTCGCACGGCTGGAAGTTCTTCGTCTTCTCCGCACACTCGGAACTGCAGAATTGGCCCGCCGAATTACTAAAGATGCATTCAGAACAGACAGGTTTCTGGCACGTCCTGCAGCGGGTCTTTGCAGGCCTTTCATGGTGGGTGAAACACATTGCCTGTCTTGCCATAACGGTTCCTCCTACATCAGTAGAACAGCGAATCGTCTGGAACAGACCAGGAATAACATATGCAAAAGTGATTTCAATTCCCAAGACGTACGTCTGCCATTCCATGGACAGGCGGTCTGTTGACGCTCCAGGTCTGGCCTTTACGATCCTGGTCTTACTGAATGACGGGGCCATCAATATCACTGTGCAGGGATCAGGAAAGTTACCATGAGTTTACTGGGACTCGATGTCGGTACGACCGGCTGCAAGGCAATCGTTTTTTCCGATCAGGGAGAGATTCTCTCCACCGCGTATCGCGAATATGAGCAGCTCTTTCCAAAGCCGGGCTGGGCGGAAATCGATCCGGATAAAATCTGGGCGTGCATCACTGAAGTCATCAAAGAGACCACGGCAAGCTCAAACTCACCAGTAAGAGCAATCAGCACGTCCGTGCTTGGCGAGGGCTTTCATCCGGTCGATAAACAGGGCAACCCGCTCCGCAGGTCCTTTACCTCTGTGGATAACCGTTCGCAGAAACAGGTGGGTCAGCTCGGCGAAAAGCTCAGCGAAATTGAAGTGTTCGCCAAGACGGGCATGTCGCTGCACTGCTCGTACGCGCTTTCAAAAATCATGTGGATGCGGGACAACGAACCCGACCTTTATAAAGAGACGTGGAAGTTTCTGCACTACGGAGACTACGTGGCAGCAAAGCTGGGCGTCGAGCCGGTCATCGATCTATCCGTCGCCGGACGGAGCATGATGTTGGACGTCCGCGCTAAGAATTGGAATGAGGAGATATTGGACGCAGCGGGTGTCGATGCGGAATTGTTGCCGCGCGCAGCGCAGGCCGGTGAGGTCATCGGGGAAGTGCCGGCTGCCATTGCGTCCGATCTCGGTCTGCCGTCCGGAGTGAAAGTAGTCACTGGCGGCCACGACCAGCCAGTCTGTGCGCTCGGCGCGGGCGTCCTCGATCCGGGAGTCGGCACGGATACGACGGGCACGGTGGAGTGCATGACGATCGCCATGGAAGAGCCGATCCTTTCAGAGGGGCTACTCAAACAGAATCTCTCGGTTTATCCGCACGTGGTCCCAGACCGATGGGTGACGCTTGCCTTTGTTTACAGCGCTGGAAACGTGCTCAAATGGTACCGAGACAATTTTGCCGTTGCAGAGCTTGCTGAGGCAGGGGCCAGCGGAAGAGACGTGTACGACATCATGGTGGAAAATGCGGCGGCCGGGCCGGCGGAAGTTTTTCTGCTGCCACACTTCACGGGCAGCGGCACGCCATACCTGGACGGAGATTCCCGGGGCGCCATTCTCGGCCTTCGCACTGTTTCGAATCCGGGCCATATGGTGCGAGCCATCCTTGACGGCATCGCCTATGAAATGCGTGTCAATCTCGATTCCATTCGTGAAGCCGGTCTGGAAATTCAGCGGCTTCACGCTATCGGCGGCGGTGCCAAATCTGATGAATGGCTCCAGTCCAAAGCCGACATCCTGGGTACAGATTTACACGCGCTCACGGTCGCCGAGGCCGGGTGCCTGGGAGCGGCAGTGCTTGCAGGCACGGCCGTTGGGATCTTTCCCTCTCTCAAAGAAGCGACGGATCAATTGGTAAGTGTTCGCAAAACATTTTCTCCCCGGCCAGGGAAGAAGGCCGCTTACGATCGAGCGTTCGAGATTTACAGCAAAATCTACCCGGCCATTGCGGATGTGAATCACGCCATCGCGGATTGGTCACGCGAGGTGGATGAGTGAGTCATTGCTGGAGAAGTTAGTCAGTATCCAAGCACAAGAAACTTTGGAAGGGCTAGTAGGTCAAGACGGGAGAGCTTTACGGATCTAAGATTATGGGAGTCCCCTTGTTCAGGGGCGAAGCCCCGGTCGTTTGCCTAGCCCAGCCAAACGGGCTGGGTTTACAGAAGAATTGCCATTCAGGGGCAACGCCCCGGCCATTTGCAGCAGGTCAGTCGTGCAAATGATCGGGGCGTTGCCCCTTTGATTGTGCTTCATTACTTCCCAGCCCGCCGGGCTGGGCTAGGCAAACCGGCGGGGCGTTGCCCCTGAAATCCGTAAAGACGCCCCCGTCTTGACCTACTTTTCCATTGCATACTCGTCATGCCATGTGGCGATGTCCATATCTTCGTCTCTTACTAATTCCACCCTTTGAGTGGCGAAGAGAATCTGTCCTCCGGCCCCGTGATTGGCGGCAACACGCAGTGGAACAATGCCCGGCTCGAATGAATCGTAGGCATAGAGAATAGTTTCTTGGGTCCCACGGGATTCGAGCACCTGGGCCGGGTCTGGCTCATTCTCAAAAAGCAGAACTGCGTCTTCCGGATTTTCAAAATCCTGAAACCCCATAAAGGAATGGATGGACAGCCCGGCATAGTGGCTGCGGACACCTTGCGTGTTCAGTCTGACAAGCGGCTGAGACGGACAATGAAATTCCTTCGAATCGCGTTCATCGATAAACCACACGATTGTGCCATCGGCCAGGGCGCGCCATGTATAAACTCCTGGCGTATTCTGATGCATCGCTCCGCTCCAGCGGCTGTAGCGGAAATCGGGCAGGTGTCCGCCGTTCTGTTCGCTGTAGAGAAAGAGCGCCGTCCCAAGTTCTTTCAAATTGTTACCGCATTTGAGCTGATGCGCTTTGCCTTGAAAACCAGGCAGCAGCGGAATCAGAATGACGGCCAGCATTGTGATGATGCCTATCACGACGACCAGTTCAGCGAGTGAAAGACCGGAGACACCAGCTTTATCAGATGAAGTGTGCTGCATTGCGTCGAAGAAGCTGAAACGATGATTTCACTGTCGCAGAATCACCGTTCTGACGCTATCGGATAGCGCATGGTTCCCGTCACTTCGGCAGCCTGGGCGTCCATGACTCCCTGAAGTGTTTCATTCGTTTCAAGAACTTAATACGCCTGGGCTCATCCAGCAGTTCTGCTATCTGTGCCTGGACAAGATCAAGCTGCTCCTCAACTCGCGGCTGGGAATCGGCCCGGATTGCCATGAGCGATTGCTGCCGTTCGCGCAGGATGGTTTCGATCTTTGCACGTTGATCCTCGTCAAGATCGAGACGCCTTTTGAGAATGACCGCGACACGGGCCGGCGCTTCCTGCGGATTGTGAACGGCCCGCATGAGCTGGTTACGAATGAAAAGGACTGCGCCGCCGATTCCGACGATACAGCCGCTGCCGAAAATCAACAGACAGAGCAGGAGGGTCACCCAACGGCGGGACGCTGGAGCGGCCGGCAACGGGTTCTGTTCCGGAGGTGTTTCTTTATCTGTTTCATTCATCGCATCACCGTGGTTACGGAGGTGAGAAGGCTGATCATTGGGTCAGACGCGCAATCCCACGCTTGCAGTGAGAGATAGCCGATCAGGCATGCGGCTGCGGCGGAGAAGCCTGCAAATGCAAACATCTGGTTTGGCTCGATCTGGGGTAAAGGCAGCGAATGGCGGATCCGGCTGAGCACCTGTTCTGAGACGTCGACTGCCGGCGCTTGCTCTTCAGAAGCCGCGTCGGCCAGTCGTTCAAAATCGTTGAGGCTTTTCATGTGTCGTTCCTTTCTTCGATGAGACTTTTGAGTTTCTTACGTGCGCGGTGTGCCTGAACTTTCACCATGGCCTTGCTCCATCCTGAAAGTTGGGCGGCCTCGGCAACGCTGCATTCGTCGAGATAGAGCAGCGTGAGCACGAGCCGGTCTCGCGGCGGCAACTGTGCGAGCACGGCATGAACCAACTCCCCCGCTTCCGCCGCGCCCGGATCGGTCATTTCAATTTCCTTATCCCAATCCTGGAGTGACTGCTGTTTCTGTTTCCGGCTTTTCTCTTCCGTCTTCCAGAATCGAAAACCGACACGAGTCGCAATCTTACGCAGCCAGTGAAGGAATGGGCTTTTCCGCTTAAAGCTCTTCAGGCTCAGGAAAGCTTGAACGAATGTGTCCTGGACGAGTTCTTCCCAGATTTCCGATCGTCGTGTGAATCGCCAAAGCTGTTGCCCAATCTGATTCTGATAACGCCGGACTATTCGGGCGTACGCCTCGCCATCGCCGTTGAGCGTGGCTGAGACGTCTTTGAGGTCCTCATCAGAAACCATCAATTCTTCCTGCGCTCTCGAATCCGCAAGCGGGAAATCAGAGCGGCCAGCGGCCGCAGCACAACCATTAACGGGCTTCAGCCCTCGCAATTCAAGAACCGGCGCCAAGGTCATCTCCAGACAGCGAAGAACTGCCGACGGCCCTGTCCACTTTGAGACAGGGCCGCTTGCTGAGACTAAAGCAGCATTCATTTGAGAATGTCCTGCAGCAGGGAATCCTTGGAAGTGTCCATCCCCTTGACGAACTCGTCGATTCGGTTGCGCTGCTCTGGAGTGAGCACTTTGCTGACTTCGCCTCTCACTTCGGCAGCGAGGATGGCTGCATCAGCGATTGCGTTCCCAAGCTCGGTTGAAGCCTGTCGGAGGGCATTCTCGGTGGGCTGTTCGCTACGGACCAGATCCCGGAGCGCACGGCGTTTGGTCATCACCTTCCTGGCGACCTCACCGATACTGGCTTTGTGCTGCGAGACGATTTCACGAATCTGCGATTTCTGGTCATCTGTCACGTTCAGGTCGGAACGCAGCACAAGGAGTCGTCCGATGGCTCCGGACATAAACTGTTTGACTGCCGAGCGCACTGGCCCGGTCGCCTCGGCGGCTGATGCGAGAGGTGTTATGGCAAAGCTGCCAAGCAGTACGGTCGTGGCGGCAGCGAGTCTGATCCTGGTATTCATGGCAATTCTCCTTCTGTTGAGTGGATGAAAACATTCGGTTGCCTTGGCAGCGGCGGCTGTTCAGGTCATTCACTGAGATAGTGCGCGAGAAGGGCGCAATGGTTACAGGAGAAATGCAGAATTTTTTTTATTGCGAGAGGCTGGGCCGGCTCCCAGACGATCGCCATTCCGCGCACTCGTCCATCCGCCGTGACTTAGCCACCCCTCGCCAGGCTCAGAAGGGTACATCGTCAATATCCGGTTCCGGGTTCAGTTTCCCGGTCTCGAGCATCGAGATCAGCGGGTTGTCCTGGATGGTCAACGGCAGGTCGATGCGCGCACGAATTCTCGAAGATTCGTAAGCGGCGAAGATCACTTCCGTTACGTTGAGGGCCCTGTGGGCGGAGAGCTCCGGTTCCGTGCCCTTTTTCAATGAATCGATCAGGTCCTTGATGGCGCGTTGGATGTAGCCGGGGCCGTGCATGCCTTCATCTCCGCAGTCGATCGTTTCCCATCGACCGGCTTTCCTCCCTGAATCGCGGCGGATGCGGAGCGCGGGCATGCCTTCTCCCTCGGGCCCGATCTGGATTTCGCCGTCTGAGCCGAGCGCCCGATTGTGACAGGCGATGAGTTTCCGTCCGGGGCCGGTTGCGACGAGGCCAATCGCCCCGCTGGTGTACTCCCATTGAGTGAGCGCCTGGTTCTCGACGTGTGCGCCGAACATCAGTTTCTCTTTCCTGTAATCGATTTGGGAGATGACCCACTTAATTGGAATGTCGCCGGCCAGCATGTTGCACAGGTCGATACTGTGCGTTCCGTAATCGAAGAGATTGCTGCAGGCTGCCTGCACGCTCCGGACTTCACCGATTGCCCCTTCCTGAATGAGCTTCCTGGCATTCTGAAAAGGCGCGCCGAAACGGCGCTGGTGGTTAAAGGTCAACTGCACCCCGCGCCGATCGCATTCCTGAGCCATGAGGCGTGCGTCTCCCCAGGTATCGGCCATCGGCTTTTCACAATGGATGGCCTTGACACCTGCAATCGCCGAATCGATGACCATTTGCGCGTGCAGGCTCGGCCAGGTGCAGATACTGACGATGTCAAGGTTCTCCTTTGCCAGCATCTCCTGATAGTCGAGGTAGATATTGGGCACTTTGAATTTCTTTTGAAATGCCTGGGCGTTTTCTTCTTGAATGTCCGCGCATGCGACTATCTGACAGCTCCGCAATCTTCGGTATGCCACAGCATGTTCGTTGGCCATACCGAAGCCCATCGGGCCTCTTTGCAGAGGGTTCCCCGTTCCAATCACTCCCACGCGATACGTTGCCATTATGAATTCCTTTCTCTGAGATTCTGCAAAAGAAGAGCAGGGATTCTGTCGCGCTGGCGCCTTACCTGTCAAGAGGCGCATGCAGCACTGCTCAAGTCGCCTCTACTGCGACGCAGCCGTTCTTGAGGTACAGATTCCTCATGAAGGGCTGGACCTGAAAGAGCGTGCCCGTGAACTCCATCATCCGGCCGACGTGTGGCCTGAGATCGGCCTCGGCTTCCTTGGGAAAACTTACGAGCGCGTCGGCCAGGCGCGTGGCGTATCTGTCGTCCGGGTCGACGAGTGAGAAGACCGCCACAAGTTCGGTGTCCTGATCGAAAATCCGATCGGTAATGAAGGTCTCGATGCGCTGCAGGGTGCCCGACCAGCACACTTCAGCCTCTGTGTAATCGCTTTCGAATTTCTTCACGGCCGCGCTCGAACTCATTGATGAGAATAGCTCTTTGCACAGAGTGGTCGCTCCCGGTCCCTCTTGCACAGGTTCTTGCTCTTCTGGGACCGGAGATGAAGCTTCGCCTTCGAGCTCAGAAGCAGAGGCAGCCTCTGCTTCATCGGAAACAGCATCACTCTCAGCTTCGGTTTCTTCCGCGTCGCGCTCTTCTTCCAGTTCTTCCGTGACCTCTTCCGAAGACTCGTCCGTCCCTTTTTCGTCGTCGATCTGATCGGCCTGCTGCGCGTGTACTTCCGGCTCAGGTTCCGGTCTGCGCTCTTCAATCGTGGTTTCTGAATCGTCGCCGGTCCGCTCTTCTATCGCAGTCTCCACTTTGTCGCTGGGAGGCCCTTCTGCAGTGGGGGGTGATTCGGCTTCCTCGACTAATGTGGCTTCAGTAGACTGAGGGAGAGGGTTCGTCAGCGTCGATTCGGCTTCTGCCGATGTGGACACTACAGGCGATGGGCCGGCTTCTTTGAGCTTGGCCAGGATCCTTGCGGCGCCCTCAAAATCCCTGTTGGCTACCATGGCGGCCGACACAATCAGCTCGGCATTTCTTCCGGAGATTTTGCCGGTTGCCGCTTGCTGCCTGACCAGGGAAAGCGCGTCTTTTAACACTACCCCGTACTCTTCGTAAAACTCATCCTTCTCTGAGGGCCTCACATCGGGTGCTTCCTTCTTTACGGGGAGCGGAGGAGGAGGAGTGGGCTTCTTCTTCCTTTTGCGCCGGCGCTGTGCTTTTTCTTTCTGTGTCAGAACAGTGGCTACCTCTACCATCTTCTTCAGGTAATCGGAGAGCTCCGAGGACGGCAGGGGGCGTCCCACGTTTTTCAGGCTGATGCCCCGATCCATGATCATGAAGGCATCATCAAGATCGAAAAGCTCTAATATCTTTGTCCGCCTCTCTTCGGTAAGAAATGGAGCGACCCTCCTCTGGTCGCCCTGAACAACGACCCGCCTGTCGAATTCTTCATCCCCAACTTCAATATCCTGATTTCCGAGCCATCGGGCCGCACGGTCGTAGTAGCTCTGGTGCGTCAGGCAGAGCCCGATCCCCAGGGCCCTGGGATAACGCACCTTCACGGTTTCCGTATTCAGGGTCTTTTCCACCTTAACCTCGAAGCCCTTGATTTTGCCGCTCATGTTCTTTGCATCCAGTTTGCCGGAATCGACTTCCAGGCCAATTCTCTTGGCTCCATCGCCCAGTCGTTTCTGGTTCTGCCTGTTTGCAGACTGGAAGCCTGAAATTGCCAGGGCCACAATTACTCCAGCCGTAACAACGAACATGAGAATGAATATGCCGCCGATAAATGCCATGATGTATCCTCCGCTTGAAGAAGACTGATTTCACATTTGTCTAGTTTTAACCCGACCCGCACAACGAATCCAGGAGTGTCATGAAACTTCGCTCTGATCTGCTTGATGAGAATTCGCCCGAAAGACTGGAAGTGATCCAACTCACGACCGAAGACGTGCCTTCCTCCCACATTTATATGGAAGCGCAGATCTTTACGCCCGATTCGAAACGGTTGGTGGTGCATCGCTCTGCGCACGCGCACGGCAGCGACAAAAACGATCCCGAACATCGCTACCTCGTCTGCGATATCGAAAATGATTGTGAGCTGTTTCCCATCACTGAAGAGGTCGGTGCGACCGCGCCTTCTGTCTCTCCGGATGGGCAGCTTCTCTACTACTTTGTGAATGAGACGGAGCCCGACAGCGGCACGCTGACTTTGAAGCGCGTCCGATTGGATGGCACTGAACGGGAAACGCTGCTCGTCATCGATTCGAATCTGCCGGACACGGACTATCGGCCGAATCGGATTTACCCTCTTTCGACGATTTCGTCGGATGGCAACAGGTTAGCTCTTTCCTGTTTCCTCAGTGATGGCAGCGAAGGAGGAGGCACTTTTGGCTTGATGGTTTTTGATGTTGTTGAGGTGACGGTGCGCGTGATTCTTGAGGGCCCGAGCTGGTGCAATGTCCACCCGCAATACTGCCGCTCTACCGAATCAGATGCGAGCCGCGATATTCTGATCCAGGAGAATCACGGAAACATCGCGGATGCGAGCGGCAGCGTTGAGAAGCTTGTCGGCGGCGTTGGAGCGGACATTCACGTGATTCGCGATGACGGCACAGGCTTTCGCAACATGCCGTGGGGGCGCGACGGCAACGAGCGCTGCCAGGGCCATCAGTGCTGGCGGGGGCGCAGCACTTGGGCGATCACGAGCACTGGCACAAGACAACCGCAAGAGAGGCAGCTCATCGAAGGTGCCGTGACGAATCACGATGGTCATACGGGCATTCAGACCGCCGGCGCGATACGCAATGATCTCAGCCGCGATTTTGAATCACCTCAGTTCAGCCACTTTGCCACGGACATCGAAGGCAGAGGTTTCATCACGGATGCCGGTCCTTTCGACGAGGGTGCGCGATTGTTTGTCGCCGAGTTCGGTGAACCGGGCCAGGACGCCCTGAAGAATTGGCAGTATCTGCTCAGCCCGCGCTCTTCCTGTGGTAAGCAGGCACATATCCACCCCTTCCTTTCGCCTGACGGTAAGACCGGTTTCTTCAACTCCGACGAAAGTGGGATTCTGCAGGCATACATGGTCCGCGGTTTTGAGAAGTAAGTCGCCGGATCGTCACTGACGTGGGCGACCCCCCCTGAAGAGATTCCCAATGGGGCGACAGCTTGAGCCTAAGCTGGCAGAAGCCTGAAGTTACGATGCCTGCAATTGCCTCAGTTTCGCAACAGCCGCATCCAGCCTGGCAAGACTCTTTTCCCTGCCGATCAACTCCACGCAGGGGAACAGGGGCGGAGAAACCTTCGAGCCCGTGATGGCCACGCGGATGGGCACAAAGAAATCGCGATTTTTCCATTCGAGCTCTTTGGCCAGTTCGACCATGGCGGATTCCATGGCATCTGACTGCCAGTCCATGTCGGCCAGCGCATCTCTTATCTTTGAAAGCACTTCACCGGTCTCATCAGCATTCTTCTTTTTCGGCAGGAGTTCGGAGACGTCATATTCGAGGCCGTCGGCGACGAGAAATTCCGTCAATTGATCGAAGCCGCTGAGAATTTTGAGGCGCTCCTGGATATGAGGCAGAACCGGCTTCACCGCCTCCAATCGTTCCTGGGTGGTAAATCCACCATTGATAAGTCGAAGGCAAAGATCGCCTTCAGAAAGTTCACGGATGTATTGGCCGTTGAGCCAGTCGAGTTTCTTGAAATCGAAGACTGGCTCGGTCGGCTTCACTCTCTCCCAGGAAAAATGTTCGATCATCTCATCGAGGGTGAACTTTTCCTGATCGTCTCCCATCGACCAGCCCATGAGCGCCAGAAAATTCAGAAGGGCCTCCGGCAGGTAGCCGCGGGTCTCGTAGTAATCGAGCGAGGTCGGATTCACGCTGTCGTCTTCGCCTGTCTGTTGCAGGAGCTTTGCGAGCTTCCGTTTGCTGATCTTCGACTTGTCAGGATTTCGCAGCAACGACATGTGATAGAACTGCGGCATGGGCCATTCGAATGCCTTGTAGAGCAGCACATGTTTGGGCGTGGAAGTGATCCATTCTTCCGCGCGCACCACGTGGCTGATCTTCATGAGATGATCGTCCACCACACTCGCCAGGTGATACGTGGGCCAGCCATCAGCCTTGAGCAACACCTGGTCATCGATTTCGGCGTTCTCAAATTCAATCTCTTCCCTCCGTATCTCGTCGCGAAACTGTGTCTTGCCGTCTTTCGGCACGGACAGCCGTACGACATGGTCTTCGCCCGCTTCGGCCCGTTGCGCGGATTCATGGGAATCAAGATTGCGGCAATGCCCGTCGTAGCCCAGACGCAGCTTGTTGGCGCGCTGATGCGCGCGAACTTCATCCAGACGTTCTCTGGTGCAGAAGCACCTGTAAGCATTGCCCTTTTCGATCAGATCCTGCACGTGTTTCGCATACAGGTCGAGCCGCTCGGATTGGCGATACGGGCCGAAAGCGCCGCAGGCATCCGGGCCCTCGTCGCAACCCAGGCCGAGCCAATTGAGGCTGCGGCTTATGGCGGCCTCCGAGCTCTCGATGCGCCGGGCTCTGTCGGTGTCCTCCAGCCGCAGGATGAACACTCCATCGGTCGAACGGGCGTAGACGAGATTGAAGAGGGCTATATAGGCAGTGCCTACGTGCGGGTCCCCGGTAGGGCTGGGGGCGACCCGCAGACGTGTTTCTGAAAAGTATGACATCTTCTGGCCTCAAAAGATATTGTCTGGTCCTGAGGGCGGGGAATCCTAGAACCCGCGCGTTATTTTGCCATGCTTTTGCCCTCAAACATGCCCCGACTATAATCTTGCCATCTCGATCACGACATAAGCACCAGAATTGGTGCCCTCGGCCTTCTCCTCCAACACCTGCCCGGCGCGGATGCCTGTAAGACTAAAATGCAAATGTGAAGCGGTATTGGCCCTGCACGAACGCTACATTGGCCGCAAAGCCAGATGTCCGGAATACCGGTGGGAATTCATCGTTCCTCAGCCAGTTGAAGACAAAGTAATCGGGCCTACCGACATCCAGGGGTTTGGCGGAGAGGCACCAACGCCAGGTATGACGGTCGAGGTGGGTGCTGTTGGCGGCACCGGGCAGGGCATGGATTTTGAGGATTTTGAAAAGTTGCTTGGACAGGCGGAGGGCGGCGTCGACGAGGAAGACGTTCCTGCACTCCCTCACGACCTCGGCAGCGATGAAAAACCGCAGGGCGAAGTAGGTGGTCAGGACGCCGGGGAGCTGGAAAAGACCGCGTCTGAAATCATCGTTGAACAGGCGTTTGGCACGCCAGAGACGGAATACAAGCGCCTGAAGCAGTTCCTCGCTAAGGACACCAAAGCGCCCCATTTGTGGTCGCAGCTCGGAGATGTCTGCCTCAGCCTTGGCCGCAAGCAGGAGGCGGTAGAGGCATACGACCAGGCGATGGAACTGGACCACAGCTACGACTATCTCGAAAACAAAGTCGAAGAGTTGCTCACTCCCCTCGAGTACACACGCCGGATTCAGAAAGGCCTTGACAAGAGGGAAGAGGAGGATAGAGCGAGGGAGGAGGCGGCAAAAGAACCACCGCCACCAGAAGAAGAAGAAGAGAAAACCGCAGATGAGCCATTCGGCAACCTGAGTTTCGAAGGCCAGTCTGAAGAAAGCGAGAGTGAAGAACCAGAGTCGGATGAGCCTGAGAAAGAGGAGAGCGAGGGATTGGCTATCTTCGATCCAACCGGCGCGATGGGTTTCAAGCAGGGGGAGCAACCACCACCTGAAGACGATGACGGCCTGACATTGGAATCGGCCATGGAGCAGGTGACCGCAGTCTATGAGCGGAAAAAGCAGGAAGAAGAAGATAAGGCCAGATATGAAGCTGCCCAGGCCGCGGGCATGCAAGCCGGCGCGTCCGCAGGCGCCCCCGCGCTGGAGCCCGCAGCGCCGGGCCCGATACCACCTCCGCCAGGCCCGCCCTCTGAAGCCCCAGCTCAAGCGCCCGCTCCGGGCCTCCCGCCGACAGGCATTTCCGCGCCCACAGAGCCACATGCACCTGCCCCGATGATGGCCGCACGGACCGAGCCGTCCCTCGGGCCACCCAGCCTTGCGGTATCTGAGCCGCTGGCGTCTGGTTTCAGCCCCAAAGACCTCCTTTCATATGGTGTGCAAAGCGGTGCCAGATTCACACTACTTGTTTGCGCGCTGCTTACGTCCGGCCTGAGCAATGCTACCACCATATTGCTTAAGGGTGACAAAGTTGTTGCCTTGCTGGCCAAGACTCGAGAACAAGAGAATCTGAATTCTCAGCAGTTTGCGATCCTTGGCATCGTCACTGTGATCGTGATGCTTCTTCTCCTCGGTTATATACTCGCATACCACTTCAGACTCATCGCATCATCCAGCCGCGGCCAGGTGAAACTGCCTCACTGGCCCAGTCTCGACCAATGGTGGCCGGACATCTTGAGACCCATGCTGTGTCTCCTTCTTCACTTTGTGCTGAGCGTGGTAATCCTGGCACGAATCCTTGGGTTTCTGTTTCCCGAGAAGGTCATGGACATCCCGGCTGAAGTGGTAAGGGGGGTGATCGTAGCCACACTCGCCTTCATCTATATGCCCATGGCGGGTCTGCTCGTCTGCAGTGCACAAGGCGTAGCGGCGATCAATCCCATTCGAGTCATCGTGGGGCTCTTACAGACTCTGCGGTATTACATGTTTGCCATGTTCTTCTTTGCCATGTGCATCCTCAGCCTGGGCATTACCATTTATCTTGGACAGGAATACCCGCTCTTCGGCTTCCCGCTGGATGTCCCGCTCTGGATGTTCACCTATTACATGTCGTTCACAGTTTCAAGGTCGCTCGGGCGGCTTTATGCGGTCTCAAAGGACACCCTAGACTGGGAAGAGGAAGAGTAAAAGGCGAATTCGTTTTCCGCTCAATTCGCTTGCTTTTGATTCGCTTGCCTCCAGACAGCTCGCATCTTGATCATGAGTGAGATCGCAACAGGAATGGACGGGGCCGAGACATGCGGAAGGCGATGGAAATCAGCTCTTCCTGCCTGCGCCATTGCCATGGCGGCCATGGCAATCACCGGCTGCTCCTTCTTCGTTTCATACACGAACAGTCCGGACGATTTCAGAAGAATCCCAACCTCCGACCGGGCTAACCCGGCAGTCAGTGATGTATTCAATGACATAGATACCGGCAGCGAGGTGAACATCATCATCAACGACAACGCCATCATCATAGACGACGACGGGATGATCATTGTCGATGCCCCGGATGATGCTTCGAGTGTGGCCAGCCCGGCCGGATTGAAGGAATGAATTCAGATGCAGATAGTCATCTGGGTCGCCATCTCAGCTCTCCTTCTTCTGGCCATCCGCTCCCTGCAACTCCTCCGGCAGCTTCAGAGAACAGACCTGAAGGAAGGGCTGGTTTTCGAAGACCCGGAGCATCGTCTGAAGATGCGATATCCGCCCTGGTGGGAATGCCGGGAAGAGCGCGGCCGCCACCTGTTCATGAGCCACGAAAAGGACGGCGTGCTGGAATTGCAGCTATATCCGATGAGCGGCCAGACCCTCCAACAGCTTACAGATGCCTGGGCAGAACAGCGTCAGGTTGCCTGGGATGACCCAATGCTCGAGGAAATGGAAATAAATGGACTCCTCGTCGGCCGAATCGAATCACCCGCAACGGTCGGTGAAAGCACAAGAGAATACCTGCAGCTATGGATCGTGATCGCCGAGGCATGGGAAGCCCGGTTTTTCTATCGATCATCAGTGGTGTTTGGTATGGTGGATTCGTGTTACCTCCATCAGATGCTGCTGACAATCGAGGCGTGTGAAACACTGGTTCAGGACTGCCCCTGATTTCGCCCTGCTTCTTTTGGAGAGTTCCTCTGCCTTCCTCGTCTTTCCGATTCCTTGGGACAGAACCATGCCTGCAACACCCCTCCTTCTCCTCATACTCTCGACCCACCAGAGCTTTGCCGATCGGCCAATGAGAATTCACAGCGTCACAGACATTTCACACACCTTCTCTTTCTATTTCGACGGCCGCTTCGCGAAGAATTACACCCAGCCCATCGGTGGCAAAGATGCGCGCAACTGGGGCACGCTCCACAAGTGTGATCTCAGCAACGTGAATTTGCTGGTCCTGCAGTCTGAGGCTTCCCCGTGCCCTTTCTTTCCGCAGGACATTCAGGCCGTGCGCAAATTCATCGAGAGCGGCGGCGGTGTAGTCGTGCTGGGCGATCACTCTCGGTTCCGTAAAGAAGAAACATATCGACTCAACGAACTGGCCAGAGCTTTCGGTGCAAGATTCGAAGACCAGTCTGCAGCAAAACCGCTCAAACCCGCAGAGAAACTCAAAGTTGAGAAAGTCAAGACCTACGGCGGCAAGACAATCTCACTCGAGGACGACACTTCATGGGACATCCTGATCCGTGATGCCAAAGGACGCGCCGTGATGGCGCGCCGCTCAATTGGCAAGGGCAAACTGATGCTCGTCTCACGTGCGTTGTCCGGCAGGCAGCCCAACGCCGAGGATCCCATCAATGCCGACATGTGGCATTCCTTGCTTGCAGACCTGGCGAGCGGAAAGAAAGTCGATCCATCGAATCCGCCCCATTCGACCATGCCGGAAAACAGCACCGACAAATCCGGCTTGGAGATCCAGTGCTCTGATTACCTCCAGCCGATGGCCGATGAGATCTTTGCGATTTACGAAAAGAGCCACCCTCTGATTGAAAAGATCATGGGCGTACCGCCTGCCGGAGGCATGCTCAAGAAACTGATTCTCCTGCCCACCGGCGGTGGCGGATTCTCCAGCGGCGTCGCCATCGGGCTCGGTGTCTGGTGGGGCAACTTCCCCGACAAAAAATACGGCATGGTGGAATTGGTCGGTCACGAAGCAACGCATTCCTGGGTGCTTCCTTTCCCCGAGCCCATGTGGAACGAGGGCATCGCCACCTACGTCGGCATTCTGCTGGGCCGCGAATCAGGTTTAAACAAAGAGGCCGATGCCACCCTCACAAACTGGATTAAAGGCGCCAAACGCCATGACCCAAAAATGGACCTCCACGACCTGGCTAAAGGTAAGGACGTTCCACACGTGGTCCACATGGCCAAACCCATGTGGATATTTGAACAACTCCGCAAAGAAGAACCGCAGATCGTCAGCAAGTATTTCCAGGCGAAGCGAAAGCTGATCGACCCTGAGAAACAGAAACGCTACACCGCTGATGATTCGGTAGCCGTCCTGAGCGTTGCCGCCGGCCGCAATCTCTTCGACTGGTTCAAGACCCTCGGCATCGATGTGGACGAATCGCAGACGAAAGTGCCGTGCCCAGATGAGTGAGCTTGAGGATGGTCCTCTGTGTGCCTTCTATTCATCAATGATCTGAACACCCCTCAGGCTGTGCCTTTGGAAGAAGCTGCTTCAGCATTGAAGGCTTGGGATGATGATCCTTCGAGTGTGACAAAGATCCATGAGAGATTGGGCAGGCATCCCAACAGGATTGGCTCCTGCCATCCATTTGAATCGAATGTCATCCGGGGCACATAATGTTTCCGTTGCAGGGCAGGTTCCAGCCTGACCTTCAGCGAACTTCGTTCCCCATCGCGGGTTGAAGACCTGTGCCACAGATCTTCAGTTGAAAGCCTGCGCAACAATTACCAGAGGAAATCAGTGATGAGTATTGAGCCAGTTCGTTATGGAGTCGTCGGTCTGGGCCGGTCTGGGTGGAACATCCACGTGAAAAATCTCCGGCCAAGGGACGATGCAAAGATAGTCGCGGTCTCCGATCCCCTTGAGGAACGCCGGCAAGAAGCGGCCGATGAATTCGGTTGCGAGACCTACGAATCGATTGACGAGATGTTGAAGCAGGATGACATCGAAGTAGCAGTCATCGCGACGCCATCCGTCCTTCATGGCCCCGACACATTGAAAACGTTCGCCGCTGGAAAGAATGTGGTGGTCGAGAAGCCGATGGCGATGACTGTTGCCGAAGCAGATCAGATGATCGCAGCCTCGAAAGAAACAGGACTGAAACTGTTTGTGCATCAGAACTGGCGATTCAATCGAGTATTCACACACCTCAAGGACGTCGCTGAATCGGGCAAGATTGGCCGTCTATACCACGTTCGAAATTACAGCAGCGGTTTCGCCAGACGGGACGATTGGCAGACCCTGGCAAAGAACGGCGGCGGCGTGCTCAACAACACGTGCCCCCATTTCCTCGACATGCTGATTCAGTTAGCTGGCGGCTCGATCAAGAATGTAATGGGTGACCTGCAGCAGATCGCGTCGGCCGGGGACGTCGAAGATCATGTGAAAGCGTTCCTCAGGTCCGAAAATGGTTGCACGGTCGATATGGAGACATCTTCCGCACAGAACGTGGCCGCCACCTTGCCGAGTTGGATTCTGTGCGGCTCGAGCGGCACGCTGACCAGCGACGGCAAGCAATCAACTATCCGGTGGTTCGATCCAGATGAAGCCGGCCCGATCGAAGCCCGCGACATTGCCGCGGTAGGTCGGAAATACGGCTCAGAATCCAAACCACTCGACTGGCACGAAGAAACGGTAGAGGCACAGGGCCCCGACATTGGAGACTTTTACGATAACGTCACAGGTGTCATGCGAAGAGAAGAAGAAATGATCGTGACGCCTGAATCCGTCCGAGAGGTCATCCGGGTAATGACCGAGATTCGCAATGGGACGGATTTCCCTGGTTTCACGGGCTGAGGAAACAACGGACTGGCGCGACGTTGTGCCCGCCAGGCCGTGTCTGGAAATCATCTCCCAACGTCATGAAAAGAAAACGCAAACTCAATAGAGGCGTCGCCATGGTCGGCGCGGGGATGTCGCCGTTTGGGATGTTTCCTGAACGGGATTCCAAAGACCTCTTTGCCGACGCATTTCGCCAGATGCTTGGGTCGGTAGACAAGGGGATCGATCCCAATGACATCGACGCGCTCTACATTGGCAACTTCACGAATGACATGTTCGTCCATCAGTCGCACTGGGGCGCGATTCTGTCGGATGCGCTTGGACTGGTGCCGAAGCCGGCTACCCGCGTCGAGGGCGCTTGTGCATCCAGCGCGCTGGCGTTTCGGGAAGGTGTGTTCGCCATTGCATCCGGTTTCTACGACATCGTACTTGTCGGCGGCGTTGAAGATATGTCCAAGCGTACGACGAGTGAGGTGGCGGAGGGGCTCTCCCTCGCTGCGACTCCTTATGAACAGCAGGCCGGTTTCACTTTCCCTGGAGTTTTCGGCGCCATTGCTACGGCGTACTTTGACAGGTATGGCAAAGGCCGCGACGACCTGATGGAAGTCACCATCAAGAGTCACAGCAACGCCCCCCTCAATCCGCGGGCACAGTTTAGATCGACCATCCGTGACTTCATGCAGAGGAAGCAGGAGCGTGCCAGAAGCAAAGGTGAGCCGATACCGGATTGGTCAGACGAAAAGGAATTTCTTCACGATCCGCGGGCGAATCCAGTCGTGGCCTGGCCGATGCACGTCTTCGACTGTTGCCCGATCAGCGATGGCGCGGCCTGCGTCCTGTTGGTGGCGGAAGAGCTGGCCAATCGTTTCACCGATGCTGCCCTCCACGTCATCGGTATTGGGCAGGCAAGCGGCAGGGGCCTTCATGCGGCTGAGGACCTGACTTCGTTCGAAGCCAACCGGTATGCCGCGCACGAAGCGTATGAAATGGCGGGGCTCGGTCCCGATGAGATTCAGATTGCCGAAGTCCACGATTGCTTTTCCATCGCCGAGATTCTTCACCTCGAAGATCTTGGATTCTTCAAGCCAGGCCAGGGCTGTGATGCCACCCGCGAAGGTGCGACAGGTCTCAATGGTTCCAAACCGATCAACACATCAGGAGGTCTTAAATGCAAAGGCCACCCGGTGGGTGCAACCGGACTCGCACAACTTTACGAAATCTGGGAACAGCTCAGACAGCAGGCAGGTGAACGCCAGGTGCCCATCGAGAATCTCTCCATTGGCGCGGCCCACAATCTCGGCGGCACCGGCGGGACGTGTACTTTCACCATCCTCGAACGGAGATAGCTCGTTGGAAGAACGCCCTCTCAGCGATTACTGGTTTCATGAGTTTCTCAAAGAGGAAAAACTCATGGGCAGTAAGTGCACCGATTGCGGAGCTCTGTTTGTTCCGCCTCGTCAGGTGTGCATGCACTGTTCTTCATCGGAACTTGAATGGCAGCAGATGCAGGGGACAGGCAAGCTCGTCGCCTTCTCCAGCATCACCATGGCGCCGCCTCACATGGAGAAAGAAGGGTACGGCCGGGATCGACCCTACTGCACTGGAGTGATCGCGCTCCAGGAAGGTCCCCGTATGGTCGCACGGATAGAGGGTGTCGATGCAATGCGGCCGGAGAATATCAAGCCGGGAATAACACTGCGGATGTGCTTCCTGCATCAGGATTCGGATGACGGGAAAACAGGCGGTCTGGTGTTTATGCCGTCGGATGAAACCGAAGGCTGAGACGGAGAAAAGACTAATCCGACAAGGCAATACAAACGGTGCAGCCTTCGATCTGTCGTCTGTCTATCCAGATTTCACCGCCATGGCGTTCAACAACCTTTTTGGCAATGGAGAGTCCTATTCCCGAGCCGGAAGGTTCATCGTAGTGCAGGCGTTCGAAGAGATTAAAAACAGAATCCGAACCCTCGGCTGGAATCCCTCGACCGTTGTCAGTCACGCTGAAAAACCATCCCGATGAACGTTGATCGCTGTATGAAGTCAGTTTGGGAGTAATCTCATCCAGACCTCTGAGCTCTTCACAAGTGATTGTGATCTGCGGCGCGGCATCGCCGCGGAATCGGATACTGTTTTCGATCAACCTTTCGAAAAGTTGGGTCAACAGTCCCAGGTCGCCCTGGATGGTCGGCAATTCTGCGTACTCAATCGTTGCCGATGATTCCTGGATTTCGGCGTCCAGGTTTCTTCCAATCTGCTCCAATACATGATTGAGGTCGACATCCTGGTTGACCTTGGGTGTTGCGCAGATCTGACTGTACGTGAGCAAGCTTCCGACAAGCTCCGAGATTCGCTGCACATCCGCGGATGCGCCCTGGAGCAATTCAGTGCCCTCCGGGCGCAATTCTCCGGAAAGCTCTGTCGCTCTGGTAAGCCTCTCTGCTGCAGATGAAAGCAAATCATCGACATCCTCCGAGAGCGCGTAGACAAGCTCCTCCATATCGGTCGTCGTCCGAGAAAGCTCAACAGCAATCCGGCTCATCCGAGCTTCGGCCTGCTTGAGCGACGTAATATCATGTAGAGTTGCCAGGTGTGCGGTCGCTCTCTTCCAGTAGATGCCGGCCGTACTCACGCTGACGATGCGGATTCGATCACCAACCGCAATCTCATGCTCGATACTCTCTCCCGGCACGATTGGCAAGGACAGGTTTTCCCCAGACAGTTCATCCAGGGTTTGCTCGAAGAGATCCTCGGCGGCCGGATTCGCATATACCACCCGCTTGCGGCTATCCAGGACCACCATGCCATCTGTGCTCGATTCGATGATACTGCGGATGTTCGCCTCGTTTGTCTCAAGAATGTCGGCGTACATTTCCAGCTTGGTGCGCTGGCGTTGTCGCTCGATCGCATAACGCAGGCACTGGTCAAGACCATGAGAATTGATTTGACCCTTGATCAGGGAATCCTGAGCTCCGGCAATGACCGCTTTGTTGGCAAATCTCTGATTGTCCACGCCCGTCAGGACAACGACGGGCGTATTGGCGGTCTGACTCAGAATCTTTGTTAAGGTGGCGAGCCCATCACTATCGGGAAGGGTCAAGTCAAGCAAGATGACCTCTGGCTTCTTCTTAGCCAGAAGCTCGAGCCCATCATCCAGACGGCTTGCGGTCGTGACATCATAAGAGTGGTGGGGAGAATCCTTCAGCATCTCCCGCACTGACATGGCGTCTGCGTAGTTGTCTTCGATCAAAAGGACTTCCATGGTCAGTCCTGGCCTCAGCAGTTGGCTCTTCAGCGAGGATATTTGTGAGAATGCAGAATTGAAAACCTGCCCGTCGTGTGGCAGGCGGTGAGATCGAAAAGTTAAGACTTTATAAGAAAAAAACAAGATCCCCGCCGCGTGCATGAATTTCGACACCTGCATCATACGGAGCATTAGAGTCTCGGCTTATGTCTTCTTCGCGTGGCGCGGAGAACATTGTGGCACGGGCGTCCCGCCCGTGAATCACGGCCGAGACGGCCGTGCCACGATTCGGTTGCGGCTGCAAGGCAGCATTGAGATAAAGATTAAGAGCCTCAGACTTCATCCTCGATTGCGGCCGAAGGCTGCCGTAGGACCACACCAATGAAAATCACTGACATCCGGGCTTTCCTCCTTTCCTGTCCTATGCCCGAGCCGATTCCGCTGCCCTTTTATGGCGGCGTGCGCACCATCTACAAACGGGACGCGTTATACGTCAAAGTGACCACGGATTCCGGCATTGCGGGATTCGGTCCGGGCGCGGCTTCCGAGCCGGTGGCCGAGATGATAAATACGACGCTGCGAGAACTGCTGATTGGCGAGGACCCAAATGCCCCTGACACGATCAGGCAAAAGGTGGATGGTATCGGCTCGAGCGTGGCCGTCGCATTCGGCGCGGTCAACGTCGCGCTATACGACATCCGTGGCAAGACAGAGGGATGCCCGGTCTATGAACTTCTCGGCGGCAAGTTACAGGATCGCATCCGGCTCTACGGCAGCGCGGGTATGTATCAATCAGCGGAAGAATACGCGGCCGAAGCGAAGACCGTCGTCGATCAGAAGGGTTTCACTGCCTACAAGTACCGGCCCGCTCTCGGCCCCGAGGAAGATCTCCGCACAGTGCACCTCATGCGCGAAGCCGTCGGGCCGGATGTCGGGCTCTGCCTCGATGCCCACGGCTGGTTTCGAATGGGTGACCGCTCCTACACGCCCGATCTCGTCGAACAGATGGCCAACGATATTTCCGACCTTGGGATCACCTGGCTCGAAGAGCCGCTGCCACCTGCAGACCGCGATGCGTACTCAGAATTACGGAAAAAGAACATTGTTCCCATCGCAGCCGGCGAACATGAAACCTCGCACGAAGGTTTCATGAAACTCATCGAAGGCGGCTGCGTGGATGTGGTTCAGGCGGACGTTCCCCACCATGGAGGTCTGGACTCGGTCAAAGCGATCATCGACGCGTGCCAGGAGCACGGCCTCGAGTTCGCCTTCCACAACTGGGGTACGGAACTCGAAACCATCGCAGATGCGCATGTCGGCGCGTGCTTCCCCAGAGAGACGGCGGCCTGGCTTGAATACCCGTGGTATTCGCATCGAGGACAGCCTGTCATGTACCCCTTCCCGCTCGCCGACGAGATCCTCACTGAGCCTCTCGCCATTGAAGCGGGCGACCTCATCATGTCCGATTCTCCCGGACTCGGCGTCGAGATTAACGAAGACGTCGTCACCAAATACCCGTACATAAAAGGCGCCTGGAGCATCTTCGAAATAGATTCTCCCCGGCAGACGCTCCACCTGAGCGGAGATCATGCGCTCGTCTGGGATGCGGGGAAGCATGCGTAGAATATTGACGTACCGGTTCCAGCCCCTTAAATGCCCTGATTCTGAGGCTATCCCACCACGTTTTATTCCCTGTTGATTTGGAGGAGCTATGCGCATCTCACTTACTGCAGCCGCATTGGTTGCACTTATCTTTGTAGGGTTTTCAAGCACAGACAGCTACGCCGCTGATGAAACCAGCGATTCCACCATCACCGCCGACGTTCAAGGCCCCATGTGCGGTGGCTGTATTGCCAAGCTCAACAAAAAGGCCAAAAGCGTCAAGGGACTGACCAAGCTGGAAGTGGCCAGCAAAGATTTCGGTGCCAAGAAAGCCACGGTCAAGATCACTCTGGCCAAAGGCGCAAAGGCAGAGGACGTACTCGCCGCTCTCGGCAAGAAAACACACTTTAAATTTGCCGCGGTAGAGTAAGCAAGTTTGTTTGGACACATGTCGCCAGGCCGGCAGAAATCCTCTGCTGGTCTGGCGTTTTTTTGTATATAGAGTCCTGGTCATCAGCAGGAATTGTCTTAAGTCAGCAGGAGCAGACATGGAAGAAGTCAGGTGGGGTATCATCGGCTGCGGCAATGTCTGCGAGGTGAAAAGCGGGCCGGCCCTGTACAAAACCCCTGAATCGAAACTTGTCGCAGTCATGCGCCGCAACGGCGAACTGGCCAAAGATTTCGCCGAACGGCATGGGGTGCCAAAATGGTATGACAATGGACAAAAGCTCATCGATGATCCCAACGTCAACATGGTCTATGTGGCAACTCCGCCATCCAGTCACATGGAATACACTCTTGCCGCGGCCCAGTCGGGAAAGCCGGTTTACGTCGAAAAACCGATGGCCATGAATCACGACGAATGCGAGGAGATGATTGCGGCATGTGAGGGCGCAGGCGTGCCGCTTTTCGTGGCCTACTACCGTCGCTGCCAGCCCAGATTCCGCAAGGTCAAGGAACTCATCGATTCGCGTGCGATCGGAAGACCACGCTTCGTGAACGTGCAACTGAGCGCGAAAGCCAGTGAACGAGACAAGCATCCCGACACACGGCAATGGAGGGTGATTCCCGAAATAGCGGGGGGCGGCCTTTTTTGTGATCTCGCTTCCCACACGCTGGATGTGCTTCAGCTCTTATTCGGACCAATCCACAAAGCCATGGGATTCGCTACGAACCAGGGCGGGTTCTATGAAGCCGAGGATACGGTGACTGGCACCTTTCAGTTTGAAGACGGCACCCACGGCACCGGGGCCTGGAGCTTCGTTACCAATGACAATCAGGACACCATCGAAATCATCGGCAGTGAAGGAAGAATCGTCTTCTCCACATTCGGCCTTGAACCCATCAGGCTCAGCAACCAAGATGGCGAAAAGGAATTCGCGACCGAGCAACCCGAGCACGCGCACCAGCCTCTCGTCGAGTCAATCGTCAGCGAACTGACCGGGGGCGATCAGAAATGCCCAAGCACCGGGATCACAGGCGCACGGACAAACTGGGTGATGGATGAGATGCTGAAATCGTATCGTGAATCGAAAGAGTGAGTTACTGCCTTTGAACTGTGAGCTCTGAGCCTGAAAAGCCTGTGGCTACGAGCGCGGATGCATTTACCTCTGGACCTCTGAAATCCTCAAAATGATCAACCTGGCAATTATCGGCTGCGGCGGCATGTCCCGGGCTCATACCGGACGTTTTTCTCACGGGGATCGCGCGAAGATTGTGGCTACTGTTGATATCGATTCCGAAAGAGCCCAGGCCGCGGCTGAGCTCTTTGAAGGTGCACGTGCCGAGACCGATTACCGGAAAGTGCTTGACGATGTCGATGCCGCGCTGCTCGTCCTGCCTCATCATCTTCATTATCCAATCGGCATGGAATGTCTGTCCCGCGGAAAGCATGTGATGCTTGAAAAACCGATGGCGATTTCCGAGCAGGAATGTCTGGAACTGATCGATGCTTCAGAGAATGCAGAGAAAGTGCTGATGATTGCATATTGCCAGCGATTCAATCCGTTAATCGTCCGGCTCAAAGAGCTGATGGACGAACGCGCATATGGCGATCTCTTCCAGCTCTCGATCTGGACGGAACAGCTCACAAAATATCATCCAGGTCACTGGGCTTTAAGCGCGAAGACGCTGGGCGGAGGGCAACTCTTCAGCCACGGGTGCCACTACATCGATCTGCTGCTCTGGTTCCTTGGTCGCCCCATCGAAGGCACACATATGGGCACAAACTTCGGCACGCCCTGGATGGAACGAGAGGGCACGAGCAACGTCGCTATCCGTTTTGAGAACGACGCGCTCGGTTACCACTTCGGTACCTGGGGTGCGAGGGGCACGCGGCTCAAGTATGCGATTCACGCGCATTGCACTGAGGCCATGGTCGAGGCCGCACTCACCGGCGGAAAAGTGATCGTCCACAAGGGCGGTAACGAAGAGGTCATCATGGAGGCCAGCTCTGCCAAACATACCGTCGAAGAGATGGGCCATTTCCTCGATTGCATCGAGAAGGGCACGCCGCCATTCACGGATGGCTGGTCGAGCCTGCAGGGGCTGCGTGTCATCTGGCGTCTCTATGAGGCAGAGGAAAACAGCAGCATCGCTGACTTGCGTGGATGCGGGATTGAGGATGTTGTCTGACGGCATTGAACATCCCGCGGGGCCGGAGGAAACAGCCGCCATCGGGGTTGAAGAAAATGTATGTAAGGTTCAGAGTGATACTCCGTGCTACAGACCTCTCCCCATCTCGTGGAGGAGTCATACTTCTTAACCCCAATTCTCATTCAAATGAAACCCGTTGAAACTGACTCTGAAACTGGTGCGGAAATATTCCAGCTTACTGATGGGCCGCGGCCTTGTGACAATATCTATGGAGAGCAGCCCTTCAGTTCTGCGGACAGTAGTCGCTTCGCCGTCCGGTATTATGCGGAGGGAAAGTCTGACGGCGGGCTCTCTATTCTGGATCTTGGGGACGGCAGCCTTCATCCATTACTTGAGACCGCTCCGCGATTTCCAGCGTTTCACGCGTGGGGTGATTATCTCTACAACCAGGTCGATGAGGGCGAAGAGATTGTTCTCAGGCGTTGGAGTTTTCAGACGCTCGAATGTGAAGATGTCTTTGTCCTGCCCGAGTCAGAAGACAATTTCAGTTACGGAACGGTTTCCCAGGACCATCGGTATTACGCGATCAGCGTCCGGCGCGCGGATACATCGTCGTTTGTTTTGCGAATAGATCTTTCTGGTGGTGATCAACGCATCCTGGCTGACAGTACGAGTCAGTACTACAAGCACGAACAGTTCTCTCTGGATGGGAGAAACCGGATTCTGATTCAGGCTAACGCACAGGATGTGTCCGTTGTGAATCTCGGCGTGCTGGAGGTGGATCGTGAGGGCTTCGACTGGCTCCCGGTGGACCGTGAGCCGACGGTTCCATGTGAAAAGGACCATTGGCCGGGCAGTGGCCCTCATACGCCGCGCTGCACTGGCCATGAGGCTTGGATGGGACAGACCGGAAGGGTGTTTCTGTCTACGGGATATGACGAGGATCGCCAGACGAATGTCTGGTCTGCTTCGTCTGAGGACGAAGAGCCAACGATCGTGTGCCGGACGCGGTTACGCTTCAGTCACGTGAGTGTTTCAAGGTGTGGTCGCTATTGGATCGGCGACGCGACGAAAGACGAAGATGTCCCTTTGTATGTCGGCTCATTTGAGAGTGGCGAATGCAAGCGTCTCGTCAACAGCCGCACGGAACATGACGGAAAACAGTGGTCGCACACGCATCCTTATTTTACTGCGGACAACCGCTGGCTGATTTTCACTACCACCCGAGCGGGCAGGCCGCAGGTTCACGGAGCGAAAGTGCCGGATGGATTTCTTGAAAGTTTGTAGGCGCCTCTCTTCCCCAGATACTGCGTGGGGCTGTCGACAATCCCTGGTCCTGTGATCGAAGTCGGAACCCGGCTCAATCCCATGTCTGAAGCCGGGCTCGTTCAATACAGTCCGAACAGTCAACCCAGACCCCATGAAAAACTCAAAAGGATCGACAGGCCACAACTGCCTGGCCCTGCCTTTCGTCGGTGATTTTCAAATCGTCATCCTTCTTGCGCCTCTGTGCCTGTGCCTGTTCGCCGAGGAAAAGCAAACCGGCAACCTGCTCCCGAACTCGAGCTTCGAAGTCTCTCAGGTTGCGAGAGAGATTTATCCGATTGTTGGTGACTATCGTGACCACGGAGAGGGCATCTGGCAGATCGATACAAAGACCGCATGGCACGGCAAACATAGCCTTCGAATGCGAGGGGTGCGGCCCTTCTTCTGGCAAGTGCTGAACTCGGACTCTCTGCAGAACGTGTTCTCTGTCCATCTGAAGGGAACAGAGGATAATCAGGAAGTGGAGGTCGGCGTTGAGATGCTCAGCTTCATCGATGATGGAAGAGTGATCGTCGAAGGACGAAAGAAGGCGGTCGTAAAACTCACGAGGGACTGGAAGCGTCACACCGTTGCATCGGCTGAAAGGGCGGGCCGGCGGAAGTTTGTCCGGTGGCATCTCTACCGTTGCTGGGTCCGGCCGCTGGAGGACAGTCCGTTGTGGGTGGATGCCGCACAATTGGAACAGGACAGGTTAGAGCCATCAGATTACAGGTCCGAGCGTGCAGGCAATGAAACGCCCAGACAGGTCAATATTGGTCTGAATCGTAAATTCGTTGGGGGCCCCGCGGACTCACCTCGGTGGAGCCATGGCCACAGCCAACGCCCCAAACAGGGGACGGTGAAACTCACGGTCGTCGAAACGGAAGGGATACCAAGGGATGAAGAGCCGGTGTGGGGCGGAGTGCCGTTTCCCAAGGGAGAACTCTTCGATGCTGCAGGGCTGAGCCTGAAAGATGAGGAAGGCAATTCGGTACCGTTCCAGTCGCGCTCCCTGGCGCGAAGGCATATCGACGGCAGTATCACTTCCGTGCTGATCGATTTTCAGGCGTCAGTTCCGGCGAAGGCAAGCCGTGATTTTCGGCTTGAGTACGGCGGAGAAGATCGTGAGTGGAAGAGGCCGATAGCGTCAGACAGGGAAGGTGCCATCCGCATCGACACCGGTTCGCTTGAAACTGAAATATCAAAGAAGTCGTTCAGACTTTTTGATTCGCTGCGAGTGAATGGCAAGGCTCTCTCATCATCGTCTCGTGAGGGCAGCCATGCAGTTGACATCGGAGGAAGAGTTTTCAGTAGCCCTGGCGCTCCACGACAAGTTCCTTCAGATAGTCCACCCAATGACACGCCCTCGGTTCAAGTACTGCAGAACGGCCCCCTGCACGCCGAGATACTTGTTCGCGCCAAGCACTGGGCAGAAGGGGATTCCCTCCTCACTTACGAATTACGAGTTCATGCTTTCCGGGGCAAGCCCTGGCTGCTGATCGACTACACATTCGAAAACCAGCACCGGCAGTTTCATACGCCCGTTAAAAGTATCTTTCTGCGATTGCCGCTGCCGTCTTCAGAAGGGGAAAAGACTGCCGTCGAATTTGAGCGACTGGATGACAAGCCGATCGCGTGCAGCCTTTCGGCGGGACAGGATACGACTTTCACACAGGTGCACGAGTATTTTGGCCGCGGCCGTTACGACCTTATTTTTGACAACCCGGATGGAGTTCAACGATTCAAGGATTCTCGAGCAAGCGGGATTCTCAAAGCCGGCGGATCACGGGTTCAGGTCCATGATTTCTGGCAGCTCAATCCGAAAGCACTGCGAGTGTCGCAAAGCCATGTCGATGTCTTTCACTGGCCGGACAGTCACGTCCGTTTTGCCGACCTGCCATTCGGCATGTCGAACACGATGCGCATCCTCTACGAGCCGGTCGCTGGAGAAGCCGCGCCCGGGCTGGCCCGTTCCCCGTTGCTGCTGCAGCCTGACCAACAATGGCTGATTCGCAGTGGGGTGTTCGGGAACTTTCTAACCAGTAAAGAAACCGCGGCTGAGTATCCGGGCTATCACAACCGGGCCGAAAGTTACTTCAGGGGCCTTGTGCATGAACGGAAGATGAGTGACCTGACCGGGATGTTCGATTACGGCGATATGGGCATGCCGGGCAACTGGATGAACAACGAAACCGACGTGGCGCGCAACCTGTTCATGCAATACTTCCGCACTTTTGATCCCGGCCTGTATCGGCGGGCGTTGTTGATGGTGAGGCATCTTCGTGATGTGGATGTCTGTCACATTCAGCCGGGCACTCGGTTCATGCATCATCCGTCGGCCGGCATCCATACGGTCTATGCGTGGCACACTGGCCATTTCTGGACAACCGGCCTGATCTGGCATTACTTGCTGACCGGCGATTCACGCACGTATGAGGTGGTGAAGGACGTGGGTGCGGAGCTCATTCTGAAACACCGCAACTCGCGGTATGTGGGACGTGAACGGACGAGAATCCTCTATCACCTGGCCGAGCTTTACGACCTGACACACCTGCACTGTTTTCGTGATGCGTTCGAGCGGCACTACAATTTCGGTAAGCCGACCCTGACCAGCGATTACGGCGGCGGGCTGGGCCTGCTTCTGTTGAAGCGCTGGTACGACGTTACCGGTGAGCAGAAATATCTCGACCGCTTTCGCAAAGATGCAGAGATGCTTCTGAGTAAGCGTGAAGAGCAGAAATACTTCGAGCCTGCAGGCGGCCGCGGGAACTACATATTCTCTGCAATGGCCGAGGCCGCGAACACCTTCGACGACCGAAAGTTCGTCGATGCATTCCTGGATGAATTCCTGACTTACCTGGTGAGCATACACGGCGTTGATGTCAATACCGTCCGCGGTGCGGAGTTCCTCGCAGCGGCCAGAAGATTTGGGATTGGTGAGCAACGCCTGATGCCGGAGCGTCTGCTCGGTCTGGACATCTTCACGGGATATCGGAAGCTGGGAGAATCAGAGGAAAGCCGCTTCAGGATCCGACTGACGAAATCAGATGTGCAATCACCACTGCTGAAGATCTACCGGACGCGCAATTTTCGTTCGCGGCTCAAAAAAGCTCACGAAGACTCCATAGAATACAGCCTGGTCCGCGTGGCCGGCACAAAGGGCAAACATGAAATGCTCACCGGGGTCGATCCTCAATTCAGGGCCATTGAGATGGACAAGAAATACCCCGCCGGAACTTATGAGCTTGTGCTCACAAGCACCAGGGATGGCCAGGCGGCTGTCTCGGCATCCGGCTGCAAGGTGCTCTTGAACGCGGAAGGTTATTTTCATTTCAGGCGATCTCGATCAGGCACTGCCGTTTCACGATTTGCGTTCCGTGCGCCAGAAAAGAATGAGCTTTCACTGAAGCTGAAATGGCCGGGCTTCCCAGGGCAGGGCACCGGCCTGTGGCTGCAGGACGAAAAAGGCAGTGTCGTTTCCAGTACGAGATGGATGGTGCCGATCGGAACGGAATTCGATGAGAAAGGCCGGGCTCTTGAAAATGTGAGTAACCTTCCACTGGCTATCCCTGACGAGGCAAGGGGCAAAATCCTGACCCTTACCATTACCGGATCGAAATGGATGGGCTGGAAACTGGATGGCCTGGATTACCCATGGTTTGGCGTGGATGCGGATGATTTCTGATATGAGCGCTCAAGAGTATGCCGACCGATATCTTGTGGAGACGGTTGCCAGATTCCTTCGCAGGAAGTCCATCTCCAAAGACTTCATGAAAACCATCATCACATTACTCCTGGGCCTTGGCGTCTCTCTGTTCGCCGAAGCCACCAAACCTAACATCGTCGTCATCATCAGCGATGACCAGGCGTGGACCGACTACGGATTCATGGGGCATCCAACGATTAAGACGCCCCACCTCGACAAACTGGCCCGGCGCAGCCTTCTGTTCGAGCGCGGCTACGTGGCGGCGCCGCTTTGCCGCCCGTCTCTGGCTTCGATGGCGACCGGACTTTACCCGTTCCAGCACGGGGTCGCGGGGAATGACGTCGATGGTCGAAACAATCGAGCCGCGCTTGATATGCCGGTGCGCGAGGCTTTCCACAAGCATCCCTCCTTCATCAAGGCGCTGACATCAAACGGCTACCTGGCCCACCAGTCGGGCAAGTGGTGGGAAGGCTCGTGGAAAGATGGCGGATTCACCCACGGCATGACCCATGGCATTCCGAAACGCGGCGGGCGGCACGGTGATGCAGGTCTGAAGATCGGGCGCGCAGGGATGAAACCGGTGACGGACTTCATCGATCTGGCGGTCGCGGAGAAGAAGCCGTTCCTCATCTGGTACGCACCGTTCCTCCCACACACGCCGCACAATCCGCCCAGGCGACTCCTGGACAATTACACCAGCGATGGGCGCGCCAGAGACATTGCGAGGTATTACGCCATGTGCGAGTGGTTCGACGAAACCTGTGGCGTACTGATCGACTACCTCGACAAGAAGGAGATCACAGACAACACGATGGTTCTCTACATCTGCGACAACGGCTGGGCGGCTGCGAGCACGAATGTCGGCGATCCGAATCAGAAGCTTTGGCGAGGCTACGCGCAGCGATCAAAAGGTTCGCCCTACGAGAAGGGTGTCCGCACTCCGGTCATGGTTTCATGGCCGGGTCACGTGAAGCCGGGTCGGGTCGGAGAATTCGCTCACGCCATCGACCTCTTCCCCACGATTGCCGCGGGTACCGGTGTGGATGCGCCAGCAGAACTCGCTGGGATCAACCTGATGGATGCCGATGCTCGGAAGGGCCGCAAAAAGGTATTCGGGGTCACTCACTCGATTCACAACATGACGGTCGGCGATCCTGATGACACCCAGCAGTATCTCTGGTGTGTAGAGCGCGATTGGAAGCTAATCGTGCGTTACAACGGCAAAGACACGACGCAGTACCGCAACGTGCACATCTGGGACAAGGCGCCGGTCCGCCTGTTCAACCTCAAGGACGACCCGCATGAAAAGAACGATCTGGCCGGGAGACATCCGGAGACCGTAGAAAGACTGAAGAAAGAGATCGAGGCCTGGCATTGAACTGCGAAGGGGAGCATCAGATATAGAAACATGAGAATAATTGATATTGCCTGCTGTGGACTATTGATTGGCCTGACCACTTTTGCTGAAACGCCATGGCGTTTTATTTCGATGCCGGACTTTCTGAACGTCGATACGGACTACCCGCAGAAGGGATGGGAAGATTCACTCGGCTACATACTCGAATCGGTCAAAGCCGAGCAACCTGACTTTCTGGTGGTGGCAGGCGACCTGGTGATGGGGCACTGGCACAATGGTGACAAGAAGCGGCCGGGCATTCCGGGCATCGAGCATTTTGCCAGTCGCTACTATCCCGCGTGGAAGGCGCGCATGGAGGCGCATGGGCTGAAATGGTATGCCGCGCTCGGTGACCATGAAATCGGCGACAACCCCTGGAAATACCGGGGCGTGCTTGAATCTGTGACGGCGTATAAAGACGCATTCCGCAGGCACCTGGGCATGCCGCTCAACGGCCCCGAGCACATGAAAGGAACCGCTTTCTGGTGGCGCCACAAGAATGTGCTGTTTGTATCGGTCGATGTTTTCGAAGAGGGAAAGAGCAGAAATGGGCAGATTCGCGCGGGTGTTACCGGTAAGCAACTGCAGTGGTTGAAGAGCGTTTTCGAGCAGAACAAGGATGCCATACACAGAATCGTGATGGGCCACGCGCCCTGTATCGGGCCGGTGCGCAAGTGGTCGAGCAGCGGCCTGATGATCGAACAGGGCCGTGAGTCGCCATTCTGGCAGACGATGAAAGAACGTGGTGCCGATGTCTACCTGTGCGGCGAAGTGCATGCGATCACGTGCACGGAACGCGATGGCATTCAGCAGGTCGCGCACGGCGGGCTGGTCGGCTACAACACCCGCACTAATTACATGCTCGTAGAGGTCTTCAACGACCGCCTGGACCTGACCATCAAAGAGATCGATCTGATGCCGAGTGGCAAGAAGCTGTGGCAACCGGGTAACAACCGTCCCCTTGAAAAGGTCGACATCACTCCGAAGATGAAGAAACGCGGCTTCATTCCCGTCGGCAAGGTAACGGTCAGCAAAGCGGACGACTCGAAGGTCTTCAAAAACAAGCAGGGGTATTTCCTGAAAAAGTTTGAGACCTCAGGTGAGCGTGGCAATCCGGTTTTCAGCAAGAACCACAGGGCCCTGCCGCGTATCAGTCTCGATGGCACGGTTGGTGAAACAGAAGAAAACAATTGAGCTCATGTAATAACACGATCGGAGAGAGTGGACATTTAATCGACCACTGCTGCTTTCCCTCGTTACGATTGGCGGCACAGGTCGTCCGTCATAGTTTTCGCAGACTCAGTGGCTATAGCGATAAGCCCCCAGATGGTCGCGCTCTTTGGAGAGACACTCCCTATCTACCCAAACGAGCGCTGCAATAGAGGGTGGACCAAGGCGCGTTTACCCTCAATGAATTAAGTACCACGGATAGCAGATCCATCCGACGGATGGTCTTAAACGGTTTTAGTCCGTGGGATGGCCTTGCCATCTGTGGTAAGTATTCTTCGGTCGTGGCCAACAGTGCCGCAGGCAACAGCTCGACGAAGATTGCTCTCGAACTCGATAACCTCAATTGCCGGATACTAAGACCCCTTCGACCACATGAGGCTACTTCTCAGCAATGCAGTAGAGATACTTCTCCCCGCGCAGATACAGCTCTTTCCCCGCCATCGCAGGAGATGCACTGAATGCATCATCCAGATGGTTTTCGGCGAGGAGCTCCGGTTTTGCGGCGTGGCTGACCACGACTGTGTTTCCGCTCCGGTCGGAAAGATAGATCCGGTTCGCGGCTCCCGCCGGGGAGGCGAAGATGTAGCGGAGCCGCTCCAGGCGCATGGGCCGATGACGTGCTTTACCGGTCAGGGCGCTTACACAGGTGAGGATGCCGTGGTTGTGATGAAGGAAATACAGCCACTCTCCGTAGAGCAAAGGAGACGGGACGTACGGTGTGCCGCGGCGGAGCTTCCACACCTCGTTTTCGGTACCGGTGATGTCTCCCTTGGCGCCCGCCAGCTTAATGCCCATAAGGGCCTGCCAGTCGTAACTGTTCGCGGCGAACACCATTCCGTGTCCGGCTACCGGAGTAGCGACGACGTTGCGGGAGAGTCCTCCGCATTCCCAAATGACTTTGCCGGTGGAGAGGTCATAGCTGCGGACCCGACCTGTCGCACTGACGACCACCTGAACTTTGCCTCCATGCTCGACGATGAGGGGCGAAGACCACGACGTCATTTCATCGCGTGCCGTTTTCCAGCGCTGTTCGCCGGTCGCTGTGTCAAAGGCGGCGACAGATGAATCGCCCTGATGGTCCCAGTTGATGACGACACTGTCCCCGCGCAGAGCGGGAGAGCTGCCTTCGCCGTGCGCGTGCCTTGTCTGCAGCTTGCCGAGGTCCTGTTGCCAAATCAGCTCTCCCTTCAGATCGAGGCAGTAGAGGCCGCGGGAGCCGAAGAATGCGAACAGATGTTTGCCGTCTGTGGCTGGTGAGTTCGAGGCCAGGCTGCCGGTATTGTGTCCGCCTTCGTGGGGAAACTCTTTGCGCAGTGTCTTCTGCCAGACGATTCTGCCTTCCTTGCGGCTGACAGCGAGAGTGATGAACTCATGATGCTGTTCGACTGGTAAGTTGTCGTGCGCACCTTCTGCTTTATTGCGGACCGGTTTGACTTTCTTGCCGTAAGGCACGGCGGTGGTCAGGAAGACGAGGTCTCCCCATATAATTGGGGTCGAGTGGCCCATTCCGGGAATATCGAGTTTCCAGCGGATGTTTTTCGATTCGCTCCACTTAATGGGCGGTTCCGCTTCCGGTGAGACACCGGTGCCCAAAGGGCCGCGCCATTGAGGCCAGTAGGTCTCTGATGTAGACAGATCGGCGGCAATGAAAAACAGAATAAAAAGTGCCGCACCACCGCGACTGAAGACGCGAAACATACTAACTCCCCGTCGAACAATAATGACGCTCGCCGACTCGCCACAGCCTCAGCGTCACTAAGAAAAAGAGAATCCCGATACACGGGCTAAGACATTGAAAGAGCACGCTGCTGCCGAGCACGTCCTCCTTTTCGAGGACGGCCAGGATGGGGAAATAGGAGACGCATGCAAGCGGGATGACATAGGTGAAGAACTTGCGGAACCAGGTGCGATAAATGGAGAGCGGATACTGCGCAGTCTCAACCCCGCCGTACGTAAACGCGTTCATAACCTCGAGTGATTCAATGGTCCAGAAAGCGGCCGTTGCCTGCAGAACGAAAATACCGAAGAACATGCAGGCTCCACCGAAAACAGTGAGCACAAGCAGAAGGATCTTGCCTGCAGTCCAGACCACCCCAAGTGAAGTGGACGCCCAGAACAGCACAAGCAGACCTTGCAGCATTCTTCCCGCGCGCCGAAGCGTGAGCTCCTGCCCGGCCAGTTGGAGTGCAGTGTTTCTCGGCCGTAGAAGCAGACGATCGAAGTGACCGTTCTTGACCATGCCGGCGAACATATCGAACCCCGTCGAGAACGCGTCCGCGAAAGAAAACGCGATGTTGACCACCGCATAAAAGAGCGCGACCTCGTGAAGCTGCCAGCCGCGGATATTCTCGAATCGATGAAACAAGACCACAAGGCCCAGGAACTCGATCCCGGTCACCAGAAAATGACCGAACGACAACATGAGGAACGAAGCCCGGTACTGCATCTGGCCGCGAAGCGAAATGGCAATGTAACGCCAGTAGAGCCGAAATCCGTCACGCATGTTCAGCCTCCCTGCACCACAAGACGACGAAGACCGAGACTGAGCAGAGACCGCCCGAAAACGATAAACGCCAATGCCCACATCAACTGCAGTCCGACCAATTCGAAGACGGCCTCGGGCGGCAGATGACCCATGTAAAGCCGGAACGGCATATCTACCATCATCCCGAACGGCAGCATTGACAACACCGGTTGCATCCAGTCAGGAAAGAGCGGCAGGGGCACGATCATGCCGCTCAACAGCCAGAGCGTTGCGGAGGTTAATTGCCATGCCCCGTCGCCGACAACCGTCCACATCATAGTAATGGCCAGGCAGTTGGCGATGGCACATCCCAGCAACACCGCGCCCGCAGTCGCTGCCAGCCACGCCAACGCCGAAGCCAGCGAAGCCGGCCCGGACAAACCAAGAAAAAGCCCGGCCACAAGAAACATTGGGAAACAACGCAGCAGCACCGGAGCGACACGAGACGCGACATTTCTGCTGTACCAGAAGAAGTAAAGATCGACAGGCTTCAACAGTTCATAAACGACATTGCCGGAGCGCATCAGCTCGCGCATCTCACGATCCATCCGATAAGGCATCAACGCCAGCATCGCCTGCCCCAGCCACACATATGTGATGACCTGTTCGAGGCTGATCGGCTGCGGAGCATCAGTCGAAGCATAGAAGGCCGTAAAGATCATCGTCCGGATCAGCCCCCAGAAGAGCTGGCACAGGAACCCGCCCAGCGCAGCAGCTCGATACTGCAGCAGCATGCGGAAACGGGCGGAGAGGATGGCGAGGTATGGCTGCACAGGTAATACGAAGTGAGTAATACGAAATAAGTAAAGAGTAATGAGTACGCCTGTCAGTGAAAACCGGCGCTGTGGGGTGCTCGGACGTCGCCTTAATGGCAGACGACGTCTGTCTCGTTAACAGCCGCATTCGTAATCGTCATGCCTGAAGGCTCCCTCATTGTAAGACCGGCCATCCCGATAAACTTACTCATTACGCATTACGTATTACGCTCATACAGTTGTGTCACGATCTCCTCGATCGGCGGATTCTCCACAAACAGATCACGAATCGCCGTCTTTGCTGTAATGCGCGCAATCAGCTCTGCCGCCGGCGTTGACTCCGGATTGAAACTCAGGTGCACTCGATTGCCGTCGTGTCTGAGGACCGTCGCCGCCGCATCATCGATTTCATCTTCGCTGTTTTCAAGATCTATGATCAGGCGTCGCTCCGCGTTCACGTTTTGGCGGAGGTCATCGAGGGTGCCGTCGAGGAGGATGCTTCCATCGCCGATGACCATGACACGGGTGCATAGGGCCTCGATATCGTCCATATCATGTGTGGTCAGGATGACGGTGACGCCGCGTTCCCTGTTCAATCGTTGTATAAAATCGCGGACGGCAAGCTTGGCGGGCGCGTCCAGTCCAATGGTCGGTTCATCGAGGAAAAGAATACTCGGTCCGTGCAGCAGCGATGCAGCGATGTCGGTGCGCATTCGCTGTCCAAGACTGAGCTGTCGGACCGGCACATCCAGCAGGTCGTGCAGGCTTAGCATTTCGATGAGCTCGTCTCTGTTTTTCCGGTATTCCTTTTCCGGCGTACGGTAGACATCTCGCAGGAGTTCGAACGATTCGATGACAGGCAAGTCCCACCACATCTGAGTGCGTTGTCCAAATACGCATCCGATGTCAGCCACATGCCGGATGCACTGCTGCCAGGGCACGCGGCCAAGAACTTCGCATCTGCCCGAATCGGGGACAAGGATGCCGCCCAGTATTTTCACCGTCGTTGATTTGCCCGCACCGTTAGGGCCGATGTAGCCCACGAGCTCGCCGGGCTCGATACTGAACGAGACATCTTCTAGCGCGTGAATGGTTCGATGTTTCCGCTTCACCAGGCCGGACAGCGCACCCATCAGCCCCGGTCTGCGCTCGGCAATACGGTAGGTCTTGACCAGGTTTTCAACAACGATGTGGGGCAAGCGGATGGTCCTGTTCTGTTTGGAGGTCTGGGGCAGGAAAGACGTTAAGAGTCTTCAGCTATTTCATAATTTCAACACGGCGGCGAACCATGATTGAGCAGCTATTCTCCCGTCTCGATTTTTTCGATTGAGCCATGAGCAGATGCAGTAATGAATAATCAGTCTCCACTTCACGGGGAGTGCGGTAACTTGTTGTCGCTTTCGTTTTCTGAGAGCCTTCCCAAGAACAAGCCTGCAGGCTTCCACACAACTCTGGAGAGTTGGGCTGCCCGGCTGTGCATAGCAAAGATCGTCCCCGCATTTCTCGTTCTTCTTTGCGCGGGTCTCCACGCAGAAATTGATCTCGCGCCTCTGACAGAGGCCATCCCGGAGAAGACGGCCGTCACTCCCAAACGGCAGCGCCGCCTTCTGGTCTTCTATCTCAGGGACGATGCCAAAATCATACAGCTCGCGAACGCGCTCTTTACCGAAATGGGCAAGAAGACGGGCGCGTTCGAAGCGGTGGTCACCAAGGACCCGCGGATGTTCGAAAAGGATCGGCTCAACGTCTTCGATGCGGTTCTTCTTAACAACACATCCAATATCGAACGATATCTCCTGAGGAAAGAGTATCGGGCCAACCTGTTGAATTTCGTCGAAGAAGGCGGAGGCGTCGTCGGTCTCCATCAGGCCCTCAATGGCGGCTTCAATATCAAGCACGAGAACTCCCAGCTCAACTGGCCGGAATACTCGCGACTGCTCGGCGCGAAATTCGATAAACACTCCTGGAGCCCGAATGGCACATGGCCCGTGGCGGTCGAGGATGTCGAGCATCCGGTCAACGCGGCCTTTGCTGATTCGTTTCATGAGTCCAAGGGCATCCGGTTCGTTGGCTCGTTTCGCATTAAGGACGAGCTGAGGCGTTTCCGTGATTTTTCACGCAAAGAGAGCCGTGTGCTGCTCAAGGTAGATTCACGGCTCAACAACTCTCGCGGACCTAAAGACAACCCTGTCTCCTGGATTCGACAGCAAGGCAAAGGGCGGGTCTTCTACTCCTACTTCGGCAGCAACGATTCGACTTACTCAAATCCGCTGATCGTGAAACACTGGCTCGATGGGATTCAATTCGCGCTGGGTGATCTCGAGGCTGACAGCACCCCAAATGTGAAACCGCTGCCGGCCAAGACGTTTTATAACGACCCGCCCGCGCCCTACCTCAAGCCGGAAGAGACGCTGAAGAAGCTGCAGTTGCCCGATGGCTTCAAAGCAGATGTCATGGTCGGCGAGGGTGATATTCACGAGCCAGTTATCGTGGTGTGGGACGGCAACGGCCGCATGTACGTCGCCGAGATGCGCACATACATGCAGGAGATCGACGGCAAGGATCAGATGCGACCGATCAGCCGGGTCTCAATGCATGAAGACACCGACGACGATGGGAAGATCGACCGGCACACCGTCTTTGCCGACAACCTCGTCCTGCCCCGCATGGTCTTGCCGCTCGACGATCGCATCGTGATTGGCGAGACCAATACCACCACGCTCCATGCGTATCGTGATACCGACGGCGATGGCAAAGCCGACGAAAAGAAAGTGTGGTTTCAGGGCGGCAGGCGTGGCGGCAACCTGGAGCACCAGTCCAGCGGCCTCATCTGGTGCCTCGACAACTGGATTTATCAGAGCAAGGACAACGCCCGTTTTCGTTTCACGACCGGCAAGGTCGTCAAGGAGAATTCCAGGATGGCCGGCGCGCAGTGGGGGCTGACCTCGGATGACATGGGGCGGGTCTTCTATTCAAACAACAGTAATCCGGGATCGGGATTCCAATGGCCCCCTTCTTACGGCCCGTCCAGGGGTGACCGGGGGAGGGACTTCAATACGATTTTCCCCATTACACGCACTCCTGATATCCAGCCGGGCCTTCGGGCCATGCGGGAGGACGGGCGTCTCAGGAGCTTCACCGCCGCGTGTGGTCAGACCATCTTTCGTGGAGATCGGCTGGGGCCGGATCTCCAGGGAGATTACTTTGTCTGCGAACCGGTCGGGCGAATCGTTCGGCGCGCAAAGGTGAAGAACGACAAGGGCAAGCTCATCCTCGAGCATCCTTATCATGAGGAAGAGCGCGAATTCATCGCCTCGTCAGACATGCTGTTCCGCCCGGTTAATTCCGCCACCGGCCCGGACGGCTGTCTGTATATCGTCGATATGTATCGCGGGATCATCCAGGAAGGCTCATGGGTGAGGAAGGGCTCGTTCCTGCGTCCCGTTGTGCAGCGAATGGAGCTGGACAAGCGCATCCAGAATGGCCGCATCTATCGCATCACACATGAGTCCTTCGAGCCCGGCCCTCGCCCAAAGATGCTCGACGAGAAGACACCTGCCCTCGTGAAGCATCTCTCTCACCCGAACGGCTGGTGGAGGAATACCGCGCAGAAGCTGATGATCCTGCGCGGGGACAGATCTGTCATTCCTCTCCTCAAGGAAGCCGCCCGCAACGCAACCGAGCCGCTCGGCCGCATGCACGCCCTGTGGACGCTTGAGGGGCTCAACGTCCTTGATAAGGAACTGCTCATCGAGAAATACGCAGACAAAGACCCGCGCGTTCGTATTGCTGCTATCCGGATCAGTGAGCACATCCTGCCTGCCGACAAAACGCTTCTGAAGGAGTTGGCCAAACTCAAGAGCGATTCGGATTTCGAAGTTCCCGGTCAACTGCTTCTGAGCCTCGCATATTCCGATGAAGAAGAGGCCGACAATCTGGCCCTCGAAATTGCAGCGGCCCATCCGGATAACGAAGCGGTAAAACGCGCGCGGGACATGCGGCGGACCGCCATGCAGGAAGCCAAACGCCGCCGCGAGCTCGCCATCCGAAATAAGAAACTCGCTGATCTGATGGGCAAGGGGGAATCCGTCTACATGGGGCTCTGTATCACCTGTCACGGTCCGGACGGCCTGGGCTTGCCATTTGACGACCGACCTAATGAAATCAAGGGCCCGCCACTCAAGGGATCGGCAAGAGTGCTCGGCCACAAGGACGTGATTACCCGCATCGTGCTGAACGGCCTGACCGGCCCGGTCGACGGCAAAACATACACAGAGGTCATGGTGCCCATGCAAGGCATCGATGACGATATTCTGGCGGCCACGATGACGTTCATTCGCAACAGTTGGGGCAACCAGGCGACCATCATCGAAACCAGAGATGTCGCCCGAGTAAAGAAAGAAGTGGGCGCGCGGGAAAAGCCCTGGACCCTCGAAGAGCTCGTCGAGTTTGCGCCGCCCGAACTCAAGGACAAACCACTCTGGAAGGCTACAGCCAGCCACAACGGCTCGACAGCCAGGAATGCGTTCGACCTCAAACCTGAGACCCGTTACGACACCAAGACGTCTATGAAGCCCGGCATGTGGTTTCAGATCGAATTCCCGACGATAACGAAAGTGGCATCCATCATCCTGAACTCGGAACGATCCAGGAATGACTTCCCCAGGGGTTACGAGGTCAAAGTTTCGGAAGACGGCAAGAAATGGAGCGAGGTCCTCGCCAAAGGCCGCGGCCAGCATCCGGCCACGACCATCGAGCTCCCCCGCGTCCCCGGCCGATTCCTCCGAATCACTCAGACCGGCAGAGCCGGACGCTGGTACTGGTCAATTCACGAGCTCCAGGTCTTTGGCATCGCCAAGAAATTCATCCCGGAAATGAAAGCCCCCGGGGGAGAGAGTGAAGCAGAGGATGAGGAAGACATTGAAAACCTCGAAGAACTGTTGGAAGAGGCGGAGAAGCTGGAGTGATGGGAAGGGATGGTTGGTGGCCCCCAAGAGTTGATGGTTGTGGAGTGATAAACTCGCGTCAGTGCCGCGACGATGCCACCTGTGAGTATCCCATCCCATACTGCAAGACAGAATCGAAAGATTAACATAACCCGCCCACACCATCGCTCAGTCATCCACAGAGGTAATCTATGCCACGTCTGCACGTCTTCCTTGCGGCATCCTGTCTCACCATCGCATCCGCTGACGTCAAGCTTCCCGCCATCTTCAGTTCAAATATGGTCTTGCAGCGTGACATGAATATTCCTGTCTGGGGCTGGGCCGATCCCGGCGAAGCCGTCACTGTGACCTTTGCTGGCAAATCCAGCAAGACAACCGCGGACGTCGATGGCAACTGGATACTCAAAATTGCCACTGGCGATGCAAATTCGTACGCGCAGACATTCGCGGCTGCCGGCAAGAACAGGATCGAGCTGACGAATGTCCTTGTCGGCGACGTTTGGATCTGCTCAGGGCAATCAAACATGGCCATGCAGGTCAGAAGTTCACTGAACGCTGAAGAGGAGATTGCCGCGGCGAAGCATGCCGGTATTCGTTTGTTTAAGGTTGGGTCAAAAGCCACAGACCAGCCACAGAAAGATTGCACAGGCAAATGGATGCTCTGCTCTCCGGAAACGATCGGCACTTTCTCGGCGACCGCCTACTACTTCGGGCGTCACCTCTACAAGACTCAGAAGGTGCCTCAGGGTCTGATCAATTCGTCCTGGGGCGGCACGCGTGTGGAGGCATGGACATCCAGGGATGCCCTCATGAAGCACGAGCACGGTATGAAGCAGTTCGAGCTCTATGCACAGGCGGTGGAGAAGTTCGACTCGGAAAAAGCGAAAGCTCGATTTGATGCCGCAACTGCAAAGTATGAAAAGGCTCGCGCAGCCTGGCAGGTGAAAGCCAGGGCTGCACGCAAAGCCGGCGAAAAGCTCCAGGGCCGCCCTCCACGCAGACCCAGAATGCAGTCGCCGCCCTCTCAGAATCAGAATTCACCGAGCGCGCTCTACAACGGAATGATTCAGCCGGTCGCCGGTTTCGGCATCAAAGGAGGCATTTGGTATCAGGGAGAACGAAACTCCAAAGCCGGCACTGCATTCATCTATCGTGACCTGCTTTCCAGCATGATTTCCAACTGGCGCGAAGTCTGGGGACAGGGCGACTTCCCTTTCTTCTTCGTGCAGTTGCCCAATTACAAAGGCAACCCGAACACCGAAGACTGGATGGTGATTCGTGAATCTTTCAAGGCGGCTCTGAAGACACCCAACACGGGCATGGCTATCGCCATCGACGTGGGAGAACTGAACAACATCCACCCAAAGAACAAACAGGCCGTCGGATATCGCCTTGGACTCGAAGCATTGCGCGTCGCCTACGGTCAGAAGGACTCTAATTCAGGCCCTCTTTACAAATCGATGAAAAAGAAAGGCAATCAGATTGTTCTGAGTTTTGACCACACGGGCAGTGGATTGAAAGCCAAAGACGGAACGCTTACTTCGTTCGTCATCGCCGGCGCCGACAAGAAATTTGTCCAGGCAGAAGCGAAGATTGATGGCAGCACTGTCGTCGTTTGGAGCGACGCGGTTAAGGCGCCGGAAGCCGTCCGTTACGCATGGGAAAACAACCCATCCGCCAGCCTTTACAGCAAAGAAGATCTACCAGCCTCGCCTTTCAGGACAGATACCTGGCCGGTTAATATCTCGGAATGAGAGAAAGGGAGTTGGAGTAACGGCTTTAGCCGGGCTCTTCTGAATCTCCGGAGCTCTCCAGATCCGGCAAGTCGCAATATTGGGCTTGTGCATCTCTTCTCTTAGTCTGTGCGACCGTAGGTCGCAGCGCTGGCGAGACACCGGCGACCCCAGGGGGCTGGCCCTCAGCATGCCATTCGCAATCCACGAATTCAGAATTGATGCCCAACAACACTCAAGACATTCAATGGTCCATCCCCAGCCCGCAACCTTCGCTCGCCCCCGGCCTCAATGCAGACCTCGACGCCCGCCACGCGGGCGCATGCAGCGTCATCGAACTGGATGCTGAGTATCACATCTACTATTGGGGAATTGGTACCGACGGCATCTATCGCATCTGCCGTGCAGTTTCGACAGTGGATGCACCAAACGAGTGGCAACCCAGAGGCAGCATCCTCCAATCCCAGCCCAATCTGGATTACAACTCCGTTGGGCCAAGTTTCCCCGAGGTCGTCATTGTGAATGACGATTACTGGTTACTGTATTTCGGCGCATGGGGCAGTTCGCGTGACGATGGCAAATTGCCGAACCGAACAGGCGTGGCCGCCTCTGATGACGGGGGCGAAACCTGGGCATACATAAGAGACGAACCGGTCATACCACTCGACCGGCATTGCGACTGCTCGGGCACAGGCAGTGTGAGCGTTTTAGTCGAGAATGGTCTTTTCCGAATGTACTACACATCGATAGGGGAGTACTTTGACAGACCGGAAGGCGTCAAGACGGGACACGGCGACGTCATCCCGCGCATCGGCATCGCATACGCTGAATCCGAGGATGGAATCGAGTGGCACAAGCCTTACGGCGAACTGATGGTTGCCCCCCGAGGCTTCGACACCGAGCCCTACGAATACATCTCATCCAAGCCATGCGTTATTCGCGAAGGAGAAGGCTATCGGATGTGGGTCTCGACATTCGGCACTGCCTATCGCATTCGCAGTCTGGTAAGCGAAGACGGCCTCGACTGGCGCTGGAATCCCAGTGGAATCGAAGGAGAACTCGGCATCGGTGATGAAGGCGCATTTGATGATCACCAACGCTCGTACGCGTGTGTCGTCAAGCATCAAGACGAGTATCGATGCTGGTACACCGGGAACGGATTTGGAAATACGGGGATGGGCTACGCGGTGGGAAGGCGTAATCCGTAACCCGTGATACCCAGGTATCAACGGTCGCCATTCTGATATCTGTGGTCTTATGTCCTACGGCAGCTTTTGGCTGCGACCGAGGCTTACCACAGATGGCAAGGCCATCCCACTGATGAAAACCGTTCTGATCTGTGGGATGGCTTTGCTATCCGTGGTACATATCCAATCAGGGTACACGCACATGACGCAGAAGTTCAGCAGTAAGTCTTTATGTCTGGGTCTGTGCTCTCAGTTACGCATTAAGCATCTCGTATTACGGATTGCGCCAATAGCGCATCCCAGACCATTTCGCCATAATCCCGCCCCTCAATTTCGGCACGACCCAAGCCATCCCAACAGACGTTTCAATCCATGTCCCTGATCAAGATTGCAGGCGGCAGCATTTACGATCCTCTGAACGAAGTTGACGGTGTCGTCAGTGATATCTGGGTGCGCGATGGCAAGGTCATCGCCGCTCCGCCCGATGGCACAAGAGCGGATAAGGTGATTGATGCGAATGGCCTGGTAGTGATGCCTGGCGGGGTCGACATGCATTGCCACATCGCCGGCCCAAAGGTGAATGTCGCCCGCAAACTTCGGCCGGAAGAAAGGCGACTGGCCGAAAAAGTCGAGCGCACGCCGAACACCCGATCCGGCACGATGGGGAGCGTCCCGAGCACGTTTGCCACGGGCTATAAATATGCCGGTCTTGGCTACACCACAGCGTTCGACGCCGCCATCCCTCCGCTTGGGGCGCGGCATGCCCACGAAGAGTTTCACGATACACCCGTGATCGATAAAGGTTTTTTTGTCCTGATGGGCAACAACCACTTTGTGATGCAGCAGATCAAGGACAACGAGCCCGAAAAGCTCAAAGGATACGTAGCATGGCTCCTCGCCGCTGCCAAGGGTTACGCCGTCAAAGCCGTTAATCCAGGCGGGGTCGAGGAATGGAAAAGCGGCGGTCCGAAAATCACCAACATTGACGACACGGTCGATCACTTTGAGGTGACTCCTCGCCAGATTCTTTGCGCACTTGCCGAAGCTGCGACTGAACTCAAGCTCCCACACCGCCTGCACGTCCACTGCAATAATCTCGGGCTGCCGGGCAACTGGGCCACGACTCTCGACACGATGCAGGCCATCGAAGATCGCAAAGCGCATTTCACTCACATTCAATTCCACAGTTACGCGGGCGGAGACGCGGACGAAGAGACCTTCGGCTCACGTGTCCCCCAATTGGTCGAATATGTGAACGCGCATCCGAATCTCACGCTGGATGTCGGGCAGGTGATGTTCGGGCAGACGACATCCATGACGGGAGACGGCCCGCTCGGCTACTACCTCCACCAGGTGACCGGCCGAAAATGGTTCAGCTCAGATACCGAACAGGAGGCCGGCTGCGGCATCGTGCCTATCGAATACAAGAACAAGAGCTTCATTCATGCAATGCAGTGGGCCATCGGGCTCGAGTGGTTCCTGCTTGCCGACGACCCGTGGCAGGTGGTCATGAGCACCGATCATCCCAACGGCGGTTCATTCATGGCCTATCCGCAGATTATTCACCTGCTCATGGACAGCGGTTATCGCAAGGATATCTGCAAGACCGTCCACAAGAAGGTCCTCGAACGCTCAATGCTCGGCAAGATTAGTCGAGAATACTCACTCTACGAAATCGCGATCATCACCCGCGCTGGCCCGGCGAAAATTCTGGGCCTCAAGGACAAAGGGCACCTCGGCCCAGGCGCCGATGCGGACATCACGATCTACACGCCGCAGAAGGACATCACCGAGATGTTTTCAATTCCCCGCGTCGTGATCAAAAGCGGTGAACTGCTCGTGGAAGAAGGGCACATTCGGCAGGATTTCACGGGCAAGACTTTTTACGTATCACCGAGCTACGATGACGGTCTGGTCGCGGACATCAGAGAATGGTTCGACAGGATGTACACGATTCAGTTCGAGAATTACCCGGTAGACGAACATTACATGCCCCGAAGTGAATGCGTAGCGAGTAATGCGTAATACGTAATAAAGACTGTCGCGTGTCACGTTCACCTGGACACGCGTGTCATGCTTCATGGAACTCAGTTCTGGTGGAAGATTGATAAATCATCATAGCTCAACTCAATAGGCTCAATCTCACGGTACTTTCCTGGCACGCCGGCGTCTCGTCGGCTCCAGAGCCAGCGGGACGCTGGCGTGCCCAGGTTGGGTCCCGGCCGCTAGACTCGCGCTCAGTCCAGTTGTCCATGAGACGTGGTAAACGTAGTCCCAAAAACCATGACCTGCGACAAAAGACCTCAGACCTCAGACTTCAAATCAACTGCAGGCCAGAGACTGAAAACCGAGCACTAACAAGAACAGAACCAGGAACAAAGAACCTAAATTGCGCCCCGGAGTCCTGGCAAAATCGGCCGCTCAAGTCAGCGATTACGCATTACGTATTACGCATTACGCTTTACTCATTACTCATTAAATCCCCATGACCATCAACGGCGTCGAAATCCAGGATACCTATGCAGAAGCCTTCGGCATGACCGGGGCCCGATGCATCGTGACTGCGGCGAACGAGCGCTGGGCAAAGATCGCCGGAGAGATGGCCAGCGGCTATGCGACTTCGGTCATCTCGTGCGACGCTGAAGCGGGGATCGAATCCGTGCTGACCTCGGAAGAGACCCCGGACAATCGCCCCGGCGTGAGCCTTCTTTTTTTCGCCTTCAATGCCAAGTCACTTGAGAGTGCAGTCACCAACCGCATTGGGCAGTGCATCATGACCTGCCCGACCACCGCGTGCTACGACGGTTTGCCCGGTTCAGAGAACACCATCGCAGCAGGAAGCGCGCTCCGCTATTTCGGAGACGGCTTTCAGTTCAGCAAGCTCCTCGCAGAACGCCGATACTGGCGCGTGCCCGTGATGGATGGCGAATTCACCTGTGAAGAATCAGTCGGCACGACCAAGGGCGTAGCCGGCGGCAACTTCCTGATCCTCGGCAAGACTCAGGACGCCGCCCTGTCTGCCGCAGAACATGCGATCGAAGCCATGAACGACGTCCGAGGCGTCATCATGCCTTTCCCGGGTGGCATCGTCCGCAGCGGTAGCAAGGTGGGCAGCAGATACAAGAAACTCGTCGCCAGCACGAACGAAGCCTACTGCCCGACTCTCCGCGGCCTCGTAGAATCTGAATTGCCAGAAGGTGTGAACGCAGTCTATGAAATCGTCATCGATGGTCTGACCCTCGAAGCCGTCGAAGAGGCCATGCGTGTCGGAATCCATGCCGCGTGCGTTGAAGGGGTTGTAAGGATTTCAGCTGGCAACTACGACGGTAAGCTCGGTAAGCATCTGATTCAGTTGAAGGAGGTAATGCGTAATACGTAGTGCCGTTCGAAACCATGTCTCTGAAGTTAAGAGCCAAAACCATTGAGCAGATCCCGGTCGAGGCCGATTGCATCACGCCTGACAAGCTGAGCGGGCTCTCAGTTGCCGAGGTCGAACGGTTGCAGGTGCTGCAGGGCAATCAGCACCTGGCGCTCGCAGAGTTCTTCGATGTTTCGGGCGACGGTTCTGATGGCGACATCGTTGTCGAAGGGGATTGTGCAAAGGTGAAACTCATCGGAAGCAGAATGTCCCAGGGCTGCATCACCGTCCACGGGGATATCGGTATGCATGCCGGAGCAGAAATGAGATCCGGCCGATTGGAAGTTTTTGGCAACGCCTCCGATTGGGTGGGAGCCGAAATGAAAGGCGGCCACATACATGTCCATGGTGATGCGGGTCACCTTGTCGGCGGCACCTATCGAGGAGGCAATCGGGGGATGACCGGTGGTGTCATTCTGATTGACGGCAATGCAAAAAACGAAGTCGGGTGTGTGATGCGTCGCGGCCTTATCGTTATTGGCGGGGACACCGGTGATTTCGTGGGCGCTGAAATGCTGGCTGGCAGTGTTTTCGTTTTCGGTGTTCCTGGGATCCGATCAGGAGCCGGCATGAAACGCGGTACTATCGCAGTCTTCGGCGAAGAGCCGGATGAGCCGAAGCGCCTTGTCGAGCTCCTGCCGACCTTTTTCTATGACTGCGAGTATCAGCCGCCTTTCATGAAGCTCTATCTGAACCAGCTCGCCGACTGGGGATTCAGTATACCGGGACAGGCCCGTTCTGGCAGTTTCCGCCGATACAGCGGGGACCTCGTGGAACTGGGGAAGGGCGAGATTCTGGTGTGGCAGGAGTAAACGCGTGGTGGGCTGCCGCGGAGAGCAGGCACATCAGTCTTCTCGCGCTATCAATGACAGGCGCCGCCGTCCTTCAGTGTCGTAAGGATTGTCCCATGTGTATTCAAGCAGATGCTGGTCCTGTGCTTTCAAATCGCGGCCGTCAAGGAGCGCGCTCGTCACCATGAGTTTGATCATCTTGATCACCTTTCGGTCGTTCAGTTGTGTGAGCCTGTCTTCGCGAATGGCCCGTACTTTTCTTATGAACGATTGAAGAAACAGGACCTGCCTCTTTTGAAAGTCTTCCTGCTGAAGAGTACTCGTGACCGCTTTGAAGATTGTGTTGAAATCATCCAGGCCAGGCATCTCTTCCATTTCAACGGACGCTTCCTCGCCGGCCATTCGGCGGGAACGCAGACTCTCTCGCTGAGTGCCCAGCCGGAGGAGTTCCTGCATGTCGTCCTCACTTGAAACATTCCGGCACTCGACCCGCAGAGTAAAACGGTCGAACAGCGCTCCGAGCTCGTCTGTCGAAGGAACTTCATTCGTCGCGCCGAACAGAACCAGCAACGGCACGGGAATGGGCTTGCCTGCATCGTAAAACTTTCGTTCGTTCAGGATCGTCAGCAGGCTGTTGAGGATGGCGCTGTTGGCCTTGAATACTTCATCCAGAAAGGCAACCCTCGATTCCTGAAGCATCCCTGTGCTGTTTCGCGAGTAGATCTGATTCCTGGTGTACTCGCCGATCTTCACCGGCCCGAAAACTTCGCTTGGTTCGGTGAAAGGTGTCAGCAGGAATTCAAAATAGCCGCCAGTCTCGTCACGCTGAATGCCAAGGAGCTCGCAGAACTGAACGATGATGTCCGATTTTGCCGTGCCCGGCTCACCGACCAGCAGGAGCGGCTCACGAGCTGCCGAACAGAGGCACAGCAGGCGAATAATTTCGTCCTTACCGACGAAGAGCGCTCCCAACGCTTCTCTGAGGTTCTTGATGCGTTGGGCCGCCTGTTTCGTCTGTTCGAGGATTTCGGAAAGGTCAGGCATCAGAAACTTCAATCAGGAGCTCTTCCAGGTGGTGTGGCTTCGGGTTGCGGAGAAGCCCCGGGATTCTCCGGTGCAATTCGAGGGCTTCGACAAGGCTTTCCATGGCAGAGGTCCTCAGCGTTTGCTGCTCGGGAGGCATTCGGTGAAGCGCATCGAGAGACCATTGAAGCAGCGGCCGCAATGCACTGAAATCTTTACGCTCGGTGAGCAGCCTCAAGCTTGCCCATTCCAGGCTTGGTAATCTCTGCGGACCTGAACGGCGGAACAGAAACACCCTCAACCCACCTCCCGCGTGCGGATTATCCGCTATACGATCCAGGTAGATCAAACGTGTTAGCGGGCTCCGCTGGATGAGATCCCAGTGAGTATCGATCTGTTTTCTGGCATCCTGCTGCTGGAAGATCGGACTCAGCAGAAGGTGAATGAACAGAATGTCGGCCGCATCCTGGATTCCCCGGGCATCCATCAGTTCCATGCAAGCGATTTGGACATTGGGACTCGATTGAGAATTTTGAAAAGCTGCACAGACAAGAGCGGCCGCAGAGAACTCGCTCGGCTGAAGAGGATTCAAGCCGCTTTCCGACAGCAGAAAACTGCGGCACACAAATCCGGCCACCATACGATGCATTAAGACGATCAGGGGCTCACTGAGAATCTCGCTCTGAAGCCAGTGCAGGAGTTGTAGAGATGTGTCTTCGCCTTCACCAAATTCCGGAGCAGCAAGATCGCATAGGGCCTCTGTTTTTCCAGCCCTGATTTCTTCAAGGAATTGAACTAGAGGTTCACTCGAAAGTAGATTCACTTTTTCGAAAGGTTAGGGTGTGCGTGCTTCGGGTTACTGTGGAAGCGTGAAATCGCCCGTGATGTCCACCGATGCATACTCACCGAAGTGAGGCACTGACGGCGGCGAATACTTAACTTCAGTAGCCGGCATTGACGTAGTTCGGGTTGGCATCCGGGCCGTGCCCCAATCTTCCAAGACGGCACCTGAACTTATCCAGGGCATCGGCGTAATGCGGATCGTCGATAAAGTCAGTGTCTTCTGTCGGGTCTTTTTCCAGATCGAATAAAACTTCCGGCATGTCCGGGCCGTAGTAGTGGTACTTGAGATGGTCTCTTTTGATCATCAGGTTGGTCTGGCCGAATTGAGAGACGGTCTCGTTATTCCAGTCGGCGTTCTCGCCTTTCAGGAGCGGCGCGAGGCTTCGACTGTCAAGACCATCAGGAACGGGCAGACCGGCGAGGTCGGACAGCGTTGCGAAGAGATCGCACAGGTTGACGTTTTCGTCGACGACGCGGCCGCCATCGATTCCGTTTGGCCACCGGATGATCAGCGGGACCCGTGCGCTGCCTTCGTAGAATTTCTGTTTCTCCCAGATGCCATGCTCGCCCAGCATCTCGCCGTGGTCGGAGGTGTAAACGATGATCCAGTCATCGAGATTCTGACCGACGTGCTTCAGCAGATTCATCACCGTGCCGTAATGACCATCGATGGTCTCGATCATGCCGTAGTAGGCGGCTGTGGCCCGTCGGAGCTCACGCTCCGACGCGTCCACTCCCGGACGAACCTGGCGCTGGCTCAGGAACGGATGCCGCGAAACCTGCTGATTGAGGAACGGTTCGACCCGGTTCAGGTAGTAGCCGAACTTCTCATCGTCTGTCTGATACGGATAGTGAGGCTGCAGGAGGCTGACCTTCAGCATCAATGGCTTCCGATGCTGTTCCCGGTCGTAGTAAGGGCTGTTGAAGAACTCCCGGATGAACATCACGGCAGCGTCCGTAGCCTGCTGGTCTTTCACAACGGGTGGGCTCAGTCCGACTCCGGCCCTTTTCACTTCTTTGGACTCCGACCATTTGTATTCGCGGAAGGGCCGCTGATACCTTTTGAACTCCTCATCGTTCTTGCCCTCGATGAAGCCGGCACCCACGTGGATGTCTCCGGCCGGCCGCTGCGTCCATCCCTGCATCTGATCCACGCCACTATGGTGGAGCTTTCCGCAGGCCACCGTCTCGTAAGCGAACCTGGAAAAGTGCCGCGAGAATGTCAGATAGTTTGGAGGAAGATCGGTCCAGCCTTCGCTCCCGCAGGTCCTGGGCAGTTGACCGGACATCATACACTGGCGGCCGGGCACGCAAATGGGTGAAGGTGTGTAAGCGTTCCGAAAAACGACTCCGGTCCGGGCAAGTTCGTCCAGCACCGGCGTTCGGACAACTTCATCGCCGCCGAAGCCGGAGACATCAGCGCGGTGCTCGTCGCTCATCAGGAACAGAATGTTGGGTCGTCGTTGCATGATCATTTGTCTCTAGTTTCCACTCGGGCTCGGCTGAACTGCTCTACTGAAGGCTCTGGATCGCGTCCAGCACTTTGATTTTGAATGTGTCTGCGTCAAACCCTTCGAGTCCCTTGCGCTGGTTGATCTCTACCTTGGAGATGGCGTCTTCCAGGAGCTTTTCTGCTGCGACAATTGCGACCGTGGTCTTCGGAGTTCCTGTCCGTCCTTTCGCTACCTGGATGCGATTCCAGAGGGTTTGGTAGAGGTAGAAATCTTCAGCGCCTTCGCGGCAGCGCTCGAAGCTGATGGTCGGGTAGATGCCTTTCAGGCCGTAACAGATCATAGCGTTGTCCGGCTCGCGGCCGTCGAGATCAAAATACTGATAACCATGCAGGATGTTCAGATGCCATTGCCAGCGAGCGGTGACGCCTTTGCGGTATTCGCTCCACTGATAGAGCCCAAAGCTGTAGCGCGAGCGTCCCTGATTATAGATATGGATCTCACGATTCAGCTTCTTCGCTTCGTCCATGACGGACTGGTCATGGTTGTTGAGCGAGTTGATGTCAAGGTTTTCAAAGAAGCGCTGATGCCAGAAAAGAAGATCCTCTTTGTCCTGAGGTCTCGCCCGGAAGTGAACGCTGTAACTGCCGCTTGTCCGTACGGTCTCTGGATACTTCGCGCTCACCCTGGCCATCAGCTTCATGAATTCGAGCTCCCGCTCTGCCACTTCGCGCACCCGGGTCTCGTCACACATGGCATAGAAAATGGTCGGCCAGTCGTTCTGACGGGCATGCTTGTGCACGGCCTCCCAGGCTTTGAGGAAGGCTTCCTCGTAAGGCATGCCTGATTCCTTTTCCACCTTGGCAGCCTCCTTCCCTTTCTGGTAACGGTAGTGGAGGCCCTTGAAGCGGAGCCCGCCATAACCATTGATGGCTCGGGTAAAGCCATGTTTCTTGAGCAGTGCGAAGAAACGATCCACCTCCCCGTAATTGATTTGCGGCTCGCCTTTATTCCACCCGGCGAGAGTCCAGCTCGGCCCGCCGCAGAGGCCGTTCATGCCGTGTTCTTTCAGCAGGACGAGCGTTTCTTCCAGGTGTTGCCATTGCTGATCTTTGTTGAGCAACCACGGGGGCATCAGCCCGAAGAAGCCCATGATGTAATCGGTATCACGATTGATGACGACCGGGCTGACTTTGAGGTTGAGCGGGATGCTGGCCAGCTTCGTCTTGTCTGAAGCAATGATGTCGAGGCTTGCAGAATAATCGCCCGCCGCGGCTGTCGCAGGAATGTTTGCCGTCACGATGAACTGGCGTGTCACATCCGCCGGGAGATCGAGTTGCCGCTGGTTTCTCAAAGTGTGCGGGCGAATGTGATATGCAATATTGCCGAAGCCACGGCTCGTGTTGTAACGGACAACCTGCGCTTTGGCGTCGAGCTTGCCAGGTCCTTTAAACGGCGAGAGCTCAATACTGCAGTCTTTGAAATCCCTCGTGGGACGAACCGCGATACAGAAAGGCTCAAACTCCCCTCGTGCGGCTATTCGAGTGACGGCGGTCTTTTCTGTCAATGCCGTGGGAAGAGAATCCGGAGTGACCGTTTCTTCTATGGTGACTGGCCAGACGATGAGGTCTCGTTTTCGCCATTCCGCTGGCGTTTCTGTCTGCGGATCAAGATTGGCGGCCTTGCGGCGGAACTCCGTGGCGAGGGCGTCCATCTGCCCTGCGAGCCACTTTGCTGACACGGCATCATCGACCTTGTGGATGGCAATACCTGAGAGCTTGCTTCCCCATGCTCTGTCCGCTTCGAAACGAAGTATGATCGAGCCGTTCTTTGCGGCCGCGTCGAAAGTGACCGGTTTGACCAGCTCGGATGCCATGTAGGTATCCCAGATGTCAACGCCCACTGGCTCGACATTTTCGAATCGATAAAGCGCGTGCGCTCCTCCGTGCTGTCGGATTTCCTGCCAGACCTGCTGGCCGTTGGCAAGGATGCTTCGCTTGGAGTGCCGGGCCTGTTCGCCGCCCCAGTAACCGCAGTTTTCGTAGATGACCATTACTTTGAACTTTCCGGGCCCGGTTTCCACGCGGAAGCTGTACCCGCTGGCCTCGCAGAAATCCTGGGTGAGCGGCGTGCCAAAAGTCGTATCCCGTGCAGCGCCCTGCCACGGGTTCTGATTCAACCATCCGAACTTTGCTTTGGTTTTGTAGCGTGTGAGATTAGAAATCGCGGTCCAGGCAAGCATGGTCGGCTGGCTGGGCGGCCCGAAGTCAAAGGCCCAGACTCCGGCCGGCCTGGCAATTTTCACAAAGCGGATATTGTCGATGATGACCCGACCCGTTTCGCCGCGCCCGCCGAAACCGAAATCCATACGAACGATGCTGTCCGAATCGATATTCCGTTTGATGTCGTTATTGCGGCTCCCGGCCTCGCCGCGATACAGGCCGTCGACCGAGATTGTCCATTGTGATTTGCCCGGAGGAAAGGATGTGCTCCCGTTATGCCTGTTCCAGTAACTGCTGCGGTTGTCCTTCCATGCCTGGTCGGCGATGAGGACACTTCCTCGAATGGGTCGTCCGTTGGGATTGAAAACATCAACGACCAGGGCATCGTGCGGCGACCAGTTCCGCCGGACCCGATTCCAGTACATGTATGCGGGGGAGTACCTGGCCTTGGGATCGAACACGATCTGCAGGGCCCGTTTCCCGCGGGTGACGCCTTCAGTCACGAGCGTTGGCTTGCCCGCATTGATGTCCCAATGCCGAAGCTCATCCTTGGTCTCGAAATCGTTGACCAGGACTGTCTGCTGCGCGAGCGAAGGAGCAATGAGGAGAGTGAACAGATACGGTGACATCGTTGATCATCCGAAGTGGAACTCTGGTGGGGGCGGATTGGCTTTGACGCTCCGCGACGGGAGAGCCAGCAGTGCCCTTTTAGCAGGTGAGCGAGTCAAGGTAAAGACGAAGTGCGAGAACTGCCGAATGCAGACAGCGCGGCTGAGTGTGAGAACGAAGGAGGCTGTGGACCGGCCAATGGATCTTAAAGGCTCGCGCAAAACAGGACGCGCGCGGCAAACGTGGGCAGATATATCAGGGCAATTCAACCGGCGTGCGATCTTTGCGCTTTACATGCACGCGAATCGCTCACTTGTAAGGCGAATGCAATCTTATTGCGCGACTTGAGTGTAGGAAAGTGCGCATGGGTCCGAGTCCTGTTTGGCAAATGTCAGTGCCAAGTTCCTTGAACTTAATTGGTTAAAAGTCAGGTGTGCAGAAGGCCCCCGAACTGGCATGAGTTTTGACTCTGAGTGCCAGGAACGTAGCACGGCGAGATCAGAAATCTTCCATTGCCATTTTATTTATCACCGGAGGTAGAGAGGTTATGTCACACTTTATTCCTCAGAAACTCGAACCGCTGAAGAGCCCCTGTAAGGGCAAGTTCAGCCTCGCGCGAGTGGCCAAGCACACAGTACTTTCCGGCACTGCCCTGGGACTGTTCGCCTTGTCCATGGGCGTTGTCGGCGCGGAGGAGGCAGCCGCGACAGAGTTGCCTGAAGTTCAGTATGCGATTGACAATCTATTCCTGTTTGGTTGTGCGGTCCTGGTGTTGTTCATGCAAGCCGGATTCGCCATGGTGGAGTCCGGTTTCAATTCGTCCAAGAACACCGTCAACATCCTGATGAAAAACCTGCTCGACCTGAGTATCGGGGCCCTGCTGTTCTGGGCCGTGGGTTTCAGCCTCATGTATCCGGGTGATGACTATGCGGGCAAGTTCTTCGGCTTTGCCGGATTCGGCGTTTCTGAAGCCGCTCCTACCCCGGGAGCAGGAACACTTCACCCACAGGTCGACTTTTTCTTCCAGGTCGTATTTGCCGCCACCGCTGCCACGATCGTATCAGGCGCAGTTGCCGGCCGTATGAAATTCAGCGCTTACCTGGTTTACAGTGTCGTGCTGACTGCCTTTGTGTATCCGATCAGTGGCATGTGGAAGTGGGGTGGCGGCTGGCTCAATGAAAAGGGCTTTTATGATTTTGCAGGATCACTTGTTGTGCACGCGGTCGGAGGCTTTGCGGGGCTCGCCGGCGCCATCGTCCTTGGCGCAAGGAAGGGCAAGTTTGTCGATGGGAAGCCCCGCCCGATGCCGGGCCACAACCTGCCACTCGCCGCACTCGGTGTGTTCATCCTCTGGGTAGGCTGGTATGGATTTAACCCCGGCAGTCAGCTCGCCTTCTCCGACGGTGCGAATACCAACGCCACCATGCTCATCGCAGTTAACACCACACTTGCAGCCGCCGCGGGCGTCGTGCTGGCCATGCTCGTTGGCTGGGTTAGATTCGGTAAGCCGGATCTGTCCATGTCACTCAACGGTGCACTAGCCGGCCTCGTCGGCATCACGGCCAACTGCGACTCCGTCACCAACGTAGAAGCCATCATCATTGGCGCTGTTGCCGGCGTCCTTGTGGTTGTCGGTATCCTGATGCTCGAAGCTCTCAAGATTGACGACCCGGTCGGCGCCTGGCCGGTCCATGGCCTCTGCGGTGTCTGGGGCGGCCTCGCCACGGGCATCTTCGGCGGCCATCCGATGGGTGCACAGATCCTTGGCTCGGTGGTCATCCCGATTTGGGCCTTCGTCACGATGTTCGTCCTTTTCTTCATTCTGAAGAGCATCGGAATGCTGCGTGTCTCACCTGAAGAAGAAGAAGGTGGACTCGACCTCAGCGAACACGGAATGCACGCCTACGAAGGCATAAAGTAAACGGCATACCCCCATGCCCTCGAGAACGGGTGGCCGGAGAAGTCCGGCCGCCTGTTCTAGTTTTAAATGGAGCCGATGCTGGTTGCGGAATGCTAGGCATTCGTCGGGGCTGGCTATCGCCTATTCTGCCGATGCCAAATTGGTAAGAGCCGAGTAACCAGCATCGAGTCCGAGACGCCCAGGACTTGGTGATGTCTTACTTCAGCACGATCTCTCTGACCGATACCCAACCAGCTCCCAATGCACTCACGTTAATTCTGAGAAACCTGAACGAGCCCTCGAGGTCATGCTTGTTGACGCGGCTCTTCTCCTCACTTTGTTCCTCGCCACTCTTGCGCCACGCCTTCCCATCCAGTGAGACCTCCACAACGTATTTGAACCAGGTGTTGTTCTGCCAGTGGATTGTGAGTTCTTTCGCATCATTCTCTTTCGGCAGTTCCAGCATCCACCACTGGGGTACCGTGCCGCCGTTCGCCGCCCAGCGGGTTCTCATGTTCCCGTCGAAGGCATTCTCTGCAAAGTTTCCTGTCTCGTGACTCGACGCTCGAATCTTCGCGCCC